>Ga0315904_10000142_pt1 | contig 115891 bp, 139 predicted proteins | sample LakEriMetagenome_6_FD_203529 | JGI IMG/M metagenome (GOLD analysis project Ga0315904, IMG submission 203529) | Freshwater fungal communities from buoy surface, Lake Erie, Ohio, United States - Buoy 12 MA120 | ecosystem: Environmental > Aquatic > Freshwater > Lake | place: USA: Lake Erie, Ohio...
ATTGCATTATGCTTCGCAATCTTCCATTGATTGAAATGGCACAGACTGTTGGACGGGTTATCCGTATGCACGGTGATGACCGTAAAGCAATCGCAGATGGTAAGATGAAAGCAGGAGAGTTTGCTTTCTACAAGAAACCATTTGGCACTATCACGATTCCTGTTAATAACAACTATGGTGATAAGATTGCAAAGCAACTTCAAAATGTTGTGGATACTATCTTTGTGAAAGGTGAAGTTCTTGGTGTATAAATTATATTATGTGTCCCACATAGAATTATGCCATTTACAAAGAAATTTCCACAGTCAGGAGAAACAACCCATATTCGGGTTCCGAAATGTTATGCTGAACTCATTGAAGAACTGATGGTAACGTTAGATGAACGATTTGATGTAGATAAGGGCAAACATCTACTGAAGAAGTTCATACACAACTTAACGTGAGTCCAATGATATCCTGTGACACTTGTGGCACTGGCACAGTAAAAGAGCACATACCCCTAAATGTGTTATAGTAGTTCTATGGTTGAGGAAGACCTTCAATGACTTACACCCCACATCTTTCTAAGATTCCTTATTTGATGATTCCAGAAAACAGAGTGAATCTTGCATTCAATTGGTATCAACGAGATAGGAGTCATCCACAAAACTTTCCTGCTTATTCTTATTGGATTCAACAATGCACAAATGATGGGAGTGATTACTGATGGAAATGCTTGATACTGTTCTGACTATTGAGGAAGTTTTGACTGATAAACAATTGCTTGCTCTGCAAGACATTCTTTGCCATTACAAAGAGTTTCAGGAAGAACTTTACAACTATCCTGAACCTGATACTCTCTTCACTAAGACTCAACAAGAACTGTTTGACATCTTTAACATCAAATGACTTCTATTTCTTTTACCTCTGGTGAGTTGTTGGATATTATGTCCGTACTTGAAGAGAAAGAAAATGCTCTTCAACTTGCAGAGAATTATCAACTCTCTGCTTATTATATGCACCTTGGGGGTCAATTCCAACGGATTTATGATAAACTGCAGGAGTTTGTTCCTGAGAACCGAGTTGCCAATCTTGTCCTTGCTGTGAATTGATGACTATGGAAACACACAGTCTGATTATTCTTTCTACTGCACACCTACATCCATTGGAAGCAGCAAAGATTGATGAATTTTCTTATGTTGGAAACAAAGAATGTGCTCTTGTTTCCACTGTTTCAGAGATGAGGGATTTCTATTATCAGGGTGGATTGGTTTGCTTGTGCGACCTGTTGAAATTGGTGCAAGAAAAATATAATGCAAAATATGTTCTCTTTGACCCTGATGCAGATACTACTGATGAGTTCAGGTGTTATCAATGGTGATGTGCCAGTTGTAGCACTGGCACACTAAAAGAGCACAGAGGCACCAGATGCCTTATAATACTCTCATACGAAACAAACCGATGACCCTGACCGAAGCAAACAAGATATGGTCCGACTGTTACAACAGCGGCGACCTCTCACTGTGGAACAACTATACTAACGCCCAGCGTGAGCAGGCAATCGCCACCCGAGACGCCCACTTCAACGGTCGCCAGTGGGGCATCTGGAACATCAACGATTGGGACTGATTGCCCTACCTGGTGGTCTGACTGGTAAGTGATGGCACTCTGAAAACTGGCACAGGGCATCCTTCGGAGTGCCCTTTGATGCCTTATAATACTCTCATACACAAAGGAACTTCAAATGCTTGATGCCTTTACTGATTATCCTATTGAAAAACTTGATGATATTGAATTTGAAAAAGCACCCATTCGTAAATGCACCATTCTAACTTGGGACAGAAATAAGTATTGTGATGTCCTTGTATATTTTGTAGATGAGGATGGTGATTTGCGAGGACACATTACTAACTTCAAGCAGTGGTATTTGTATAAGAATGAAGCACGACTTGATGATGGTATTCAATTTACTGATGATGAACTGAAAACTCTTCCTTGGACTTGCCGATGACTGCTATTGAAATTGATGAAATGATGAACCGAATGGAATCATTTGGTGGTTCATTTGTTGTTGCACTTGCTTATGCAATGCGAAAAGCAGACCCATCAAATAAAACTAGACTGATTCTTGCCTTTCCTGAGTATGTGAAAGAGTATGGACCAGAAAGTCAGTTTCCTGCGTATGAATGATGAAACCTAAGTTCCGTGCCGTATTAGAAATGGCAATAGAAGAAGGTGTAAGGTTTGGATACAATCGTGCTTTTAAGCATAATTCAGAACCACACATTGATTCTATATCTGATAGTATAGTTACAGAAATCTTTAATTCACTTGACACTTGGTTTGATGACATCAACGACACTGAAAACTAAAATGAATCCTGAAATTAAACAGAAATGGGTTGATGCTCTGCGTTCTGGTAAGTATGACCAGGGCAGTAAGAAACTCCGCAGTCATCAAGGTTATTGTTGCCTTGGTGTTCTTTGTGATTTGTATGCACAAGAACAGAATAGAGAGTGGAAGTTTAGTGGAGAGTATGAGGAAAGTCCTCTCCCGATGGATTATTGGTATTTCGATGGTGAGGGTGAGTTTCTGCCCGACTCTGTAAGAGAATGGGCAGGATTTTCTCTTCCTAGTCCTGAAGTTCGAGTTGATGTAACCGACAATGATGATGAGGATGATTGGTTCTATAATGATGAGATTGCCAGTCTGAACGATACAGGTTATACTTTTGAAGCACTTTCTAAACTAATCAAAGAACAATTTTAATGGAACAACAAACTGTGACTCAATACAAGTCTGTAAATCTTACTCTGTATTTCAATGCTGAATTGGATGATGGTGAGGTACAAGATTTCATTGACCGTATGACTGGAAAGTATAATCATCCTGATGACATCATCAAAGATTATGAATACTGGTATGATGAGTGAGTCTAGTGTGAGACTGTGCCACTTGTAGAGGTGGCACACTATACCCCCCAAACCCCTTGCTGAGGTGCTACAATGATTGCATTGAAGGTTGAGAGACCAATGACCGAAACACAAGTTCAACTCAAAGAAGCCACTGTTGATTTCATTAAGGATTTGGTTGAGCAATCCTATTATGATGAAGATATGTATATTTTCATCGGTGAGCACGGTGAAGATACATTTGTTCAGTATTATGAAGAGTATGTTCAGTTTGGTGAATCTTATAACTATCGTGCTGTAGATACTTTCATTGAAGAGTTTGGTATTGATAATCTATCTTCCTTTGAAGATGCTTACCGTGGTGAATGGGAGTCTAAAGCAGATTATGCGGAAAACTTTGTAACTGATTGTTATTCTGTTGATTTCCCTGCTTTTATTGAGATTGACTGGGAAAATACCTTTGACAATCTTGATTCTGTTTATGTCAATGGTTTTGTTTTTGATACCCAATTCTGAATTATGAAACTTCAATCTAACGATGGAAACATGGTGGTAGATTTCTACCCCATCAAAACACCTTTTGGTGATGTATCTCAAGAGTGGTTCTTGAAGACTCTCACTTTTATGGGTCAAAGTCAATCCAAGAAGTTTCTCAATCGCATTGAGATGAATCTTGAGATTGAAGAATATCTCAATCACACTATTCCGTATGAAGTTGTAGACTTCAATACGATTCCACAACTTGCTAATCCTTTTATTGGTGTCTGACAATGCTTCTGAAACTAACTGACATTGAGTTTGATTTTGATGATGGAGAAGAAATCTCTGGGGAACTTCCTTATGATGAACAGGTTGCAGTCACTAAATCCGTGATTGGTGAAGTCTTTGAGGTTGAGACTGAAGATGAACTTGCTGATGCAGTTTCTGACAGAACTGGTTGGTGTGTGAAATATCTTGATTATGTTGAAATCTCTGAATCTCACTGAGTCCAATGATGCCCTGTGCCACTTGTTCTAGTGGCACACTAAAAGAGCACAGACCCCTAAATGTGGTATTCTTAAAGGGTGGAAGGGGTCGCACCCACCCGCAAACGTCCAAACTCTATTTTAATCAAAATGACTGTTGATTTCTCTCGTGATGTGATGGTTGGTATGCTCCGCAAGGGTGATACTGGCAACGACATTCTGGATATTCTGAATGTTCTTGTTCCCGATCAAACTGAACTCACTCGTGAGCAAGTTTGTGAAGACCTGGGCATTGCTGATTGTCCTGAGAATGATGATGAGATTGCCCGTGCTATGGTTGCTGCCTGAGTTTAATTTGGGGGAGATTCAATTCTCCCTCTGTGGATTTAATTCATTTACTCTTTGATTCCAATGTTTGTTATCTGTCCCGCATCTTTTGATTTGATTGATGCTGAGTGGTTTGACAATGTATATGAAGCAAAAGATGAAGCACTTGATTGGAGTGTTGAACTCTCTGGTGAGAATGTGATTGTTTATCGGGCAGTTGAGGAAGATGATGGTGCTTATGAGTTTGATAAACTCTATGCCATCTCTGCCTGATGAGAACTAAAACACTCACATTTAGACCACCAAATAAGATGCGAACTATAATTCTTATCTTTGCGGTTGCATTTATTTTCTCTCCGAGTGTGAGGAATGTAACTGCAAACACACTTTACACTGTTGCTGACGTTATTTCATCCAAATGACACTCACTCACATTAACAATCAAAAACTTAAGCAGTTTGCTATTACTGCTCCTGGATTTGAGTTTCCTGATTATGTTTATGCAGAAACAAGAGAACAAGCAATTCTAGAGTGGGCAGATACTATTGTTTGTGCTGATGTAACTGAAATTGAAGAACGGTGAGTCCAGTGTTGAGACATGCCACTTGTAGCACTGGCACACTAAACGGGCACTGGCACTTTTTTCTGGTAAATTAAGAGGGTGGAAGGGGTCAGTCCCATCCGAGTCCAATTCTTCACTTCTTGTTATGGATCGTCAGCAAGTTATCGCAAAGATTCAATCCATTCTGAAACTGCAGAATGGAACTTCTTTTGAAGGTGAGGCAGATGCTGCTGCCAAGATGATTGATAAACTGTGTAAGCAGTATGGTGTTACAATCACCGAAGCAACTGAAACTCAAGTTTATGATGAATCTTTCATCAATTTCAAACGTGTGAATGTTGCACTTACGACTCTTCTGAATGCGATTGCATCTTTCTATGATGCAAAGGCATATATGAAGAATGGTGATGTTAAGTCTCTGCAAATCATTGGTAGTGAAGCACAACAAATCCAAGTGCGTCTCTATTATGATTACCTGAATCAAGTGATGGAGAAAGAAGCAGAAGTTGCATATCAAGCAGAGAAGATTATGTCTGCTCTAACTGGTGCAACTGTTTCTCGTAGTTTCAAACTTAATTTCCGCAAGGCATTTGCAGATAATGTTGCTCTGCGTTTGCGTGAAATGAAGAAAGCAGAGAACCGAGTTCACGATGATGCAAAAGCAGTGAGTGATAAACTCTCTACGATGCGATTCGGACGTGCAAAGAAGATGAATGGTGCTAATGGTGCTGGTGCTTATGCTGGTTCTAACGTTGGTGCTGGTGTATCTCTGAACCGTCAAGCAACTGGTTCTGTGACCAAACAACTGTGTGGAGTGTGAGTTAATCTCACCTCTACTTCACTTTTCCCTTTATTCCTAATACGATGAACGCACAACTGACAATTGATGAGTGTAAACTGATGTGGGTTGTTGGTGCATTGCAACGACTTGCAACTTTGGGTATGATTGGTCCTGATATTCCTCTGAAACTTTCTGGTAGTGCAGTAGATGATTATCTTTATATTGATGAGCATCGGGAAATTCTGTTTGAATCTGATTTTGAGATTGCAAGTATTTTCACTGCTCTTGTCAATAGTGAATGTGACCCAAAAGTTCAAAATCCTGATGATACCAAACCTCTGATTGAACTTCTTCTGCAATATAAGAACAATCGCACCGAGATTGTGAAGTATGCACTCTCGCAACAAGTTATTTGAAAATGACAATGGATAAAGATTTAATGCAAATCACACTGAGTAAGGAAAATTATAAGGTTCTACATAAACTCATCTGCGACCAAATGGTTTATATTCTTTCTCCATTTGACAATGATGATTATGAACCAACGCAAGAACATCTAAAGATTCTCGACGCAGTTACAAAGTTCAGTTCTTATCAAGTTACTTACAATGTTTGACCTTCTGAAGTTTAACCCCCATCATATTCCTGAGTCTATTCAAGCACGACATAAGTTTTCCAACGGTTGGGAGATTAGTGTAGTTGCTGGTCCACCGAATTGTGGTCTCTATGGCAACATCAATGAGAACACTTATGAAGTTGCAATTTTCCGTCCCAATGGAAATATGACTGAAGATGTAAATGGTTGGAATACTAAAGAAGAAGTATCTGCGATGATGTGGGTGCTGTCTCAACTCTAGTCTCTTATACCGTGTGCCACTTGTAGCACTGGCACAGTAAAAGAGCACAGACCCCTGGATGTGGTATATTAAAGAGGTGGAGGGGTCTGGTCCCACCCGAGTCCCATTCTTCATTCTTTATGCAAACTCTTCAGATGACTGCTGCTCAACGGATGGAAAAGCAATTCTTCATTCAAATGATTCAACTTGTGAATGAAGTGCAAGGTAAGCAGAAACTTCCTTCTCAAGTTAATTCTTCTCGTAAGTCTGCTTGGTGTAAGAAAGTTTCTAATCCCAAGCAAAAGAAAGATGCACTTGCTCGCATCTAGTTCTTAATTCTTTCATCTGTCCCACACAAACAACAAACAATGCTGATCAAAACTGTTTTCGATGTTCAAACCAAGCAAGCAGGTTATGCTATTTGTGATCCTGCCACTGAACGTTGTGGTTTTGTGACTTATAGCATCATCAATGCTATTAAAGCAGGGCAATGTAAAACCTTCGCACAAGTTCAACAACTCATCAATGCCTGAAATGAATCAAATGTATGAAGTTACTTATCAGGTGCCTTACAACGATTGTGAATGGAGAAGTCAATACTTTAATACTCTACAAGAAGCACAATCAATGGTAGAGTTTTATAGGTCTTGTGGATCTCCTGCTAAACTGATTGAACGTAAAGTAAGTAACTGAAATGACTCAAACTCTCACTGAAACCATCTACTCTGATGCTCTGTTATTTCTGACTCGATACTTCAATCAGTTTGATGAATGTCAGTTGCAAGAACACGATGATTTGACTATTCAAGACATTGTTGATGTTCTTGGTTATGCAAGTTTCGAGGAGCATTATCATTCTGATGTAGCATATATTTCTGATATTCAGACACTCAATAAACTTCGTAATGAAATTCGCAATCGGTTCTATCAATGACTGAACTCATCAATCGAACTCATATGCTTATCGAGGCACTTGAGTATTATATTCAAGACCTCAAAAAGAATAATTGCACTGAAGCATCTATTCAAGCATACACAACTCTTCTCAAAGAGATTGATGTTGACAACTACTCAGTCATTGATTAAAACAAAGATGAAACGTAAAGAAAAACTTGAACTACTATCTAAAGCACAAGATGGTAATGAACTTCTTCTAATCGCACAAGCAATTATTAACTCTCAAACCAAATGATTATTCTTCAAAAAGAAAACCACGGTTGTGTTTATACAATTGATCCTGATACTCAAGAACTCTTCTATGCCCCCATTCATACAAACAACACTGTAAATCTTTCTGAGTTTGCACCTGTTGATCTATCAAGTGTAGATGATGAATATGATGTAATTACGATTCAAAAAGAACTGATTAACCTAAACAAATAGTAATACAATGAATGAAACGTTTGTAAGGTTGAGTGAAGAACAAATCAATCTGATTATGTTCTGTCTAGAGCAAATGGAATGTGATTTCAATGAGACTGAACAATCATTATGCGAAGCAATCATTGACTCTTTCACCACTGCTCTAGTAGAGATAAACACTTAATCATAAGATGAAATAATCATTTATAACGATAAAATGTTTTAATTGATAATTAAATTAAATGTATTAAAAAACATATGTTAGTGTTTTGTGTTGATATAATGATAGTGTTATAATAGTCTTTATATCCTCTTTATACTCTTATAAATGCCTCTAGTTCTTGTCTTTAGACACTTATAAATGCCTCTAGTTCTTGTTGTCTAGGCCCGCATTATACCATAAGACCCAAAAAAAGTCAAGGGCATTACAGACACTCCTAGGGGTGGCACAAGACATATAGACAATGAAACTCCTGAGACTCACACATCTTATGAGTCTTGGGAGTATTTTGCTAGTTACTCGTAAGACTCATAGGTCTCAAACCACTGCAGTAACTGGCACATCGTATCGTGAGTCTCACTGATTCTGCGATAGACTTATAGGGTCGGGAGGGGAGGGAATATTATAAACTCCCATAACTGATAAGAAATACGCACCTGTGGAAAAATAGTTTTCCACAGGTTTCATTCATTTCCTATAGGGGAAAGTAATGATTTCCCACAGATAGTTTTCCACAAGTTTATGATGATTTGTAGTGTTTGCAAGGGTTTATAAGAATTGCCCTGTGGAAAAAGTCTTATAGTTTTCCACAGGTTCGTTATATCTTGTGGAAAACTATTCGTGTTAGAATCTCATTCGTCCTGAGAGTTCGTTATACATAAGAGTTCGTTATAATCATTCGTTGTGCTTATAGTATTATAATATATTCGTCTTATAGTATAATAATATAATAGCAACGTTATGTTTGAGACCCCCCATAAGGTTTGCTATTTCAATCAGACAGTGCTATACTATTCGTTGTACACAGTTTCTGACATAAACTGATGTCGTCCTCTGAGTATCATAAACTCTCGGAGGAGTTCGTTATGCAACCCCCCATAAGGTTTGTTATTCTTATTGACCAAGACTACATAATTCGTGTTGCACAGTTCGTGTTATAAACTGATGTCCTCCTTTCGTTATATCTAACCCCCCATAAGGTTTCGTATTAGAATTAAACAGTAATGAATATAAACTATTCGTGATTGTTCGTTTATTATAATTAAACAGCACTGTTTGACAGTTATATTTTGTGTTGTTGTATTCTTATACCTAACCGATGCCCCCTTATATAAAATCAATGGGTCCTTCAAGGCTACACCGAACCGAAAACGAGAGAGTAATTGTCTTTCAAATAAAAAAATTTTTCCAAAAAATTTTTCCAAAAAAGTTGAGGGCACAAGAACAAAAAATGATATATAAGTTTAGAATTTAATCAAAAAAATGACAATGAGATTAGAAATTGATGATTATGAAAAGGATCTTTTAATTGATACAATTCAGCATAGATTAGACACTGATAAAATCTTAGTGATTAACAATAGTCTGAAAGAAGAACTTGAAGATCTTCTAAGGAAAGTGGAAGAAGATGAATACGTATAATATTTCAGTAAATGGAAATGAAATATTAAGTCAAGTGCCGCAGAATGATTTACAGGAAAATCTGAAACTTATCAGAGGACTTGTATGGACATCTGGGGGAAATGATGGGGATATTACAGTATCTCTAAATAAGAATGAAAACCATTGCAATGAATGATTTGTGGTGGTAGAATACTAAAGAACAGATTATTTTTCGCAATTATTTTTTATGGCTAAAGGATTTACGGTAAAAGCAAAACTTCCGACAGGACCTGTGGAAGGAGAGTTTAATTTAGAAGCAGCAAAAGAAATGATCCGAGGCAAATCAATTGTCTTTTGTTTGCCTGGACGAGGAGTATCTTATCTGTATCTGAAGAATTTTGTTCAATTATGTTTTGACCTTGTTCAGAACGGAGCAAGTATTCAGATTTCACAAGACTACAGTTCAATGGTGAACTTTGCACGATGCAAATGTCTTGGAGCAAATGTTCTCAGAGGACCCAAGCAGATTCCTTGGGATGGAAAACTACAGTATGATTATCAACTCTGGATTGACAGTGATATTGTCTTTGATACTGAGAAGTTCTATCGTCTTGTAGCAATGGACAAAGAGATTGCTGCTGGATGGTACTGCACTGAAGATGGTCACACCACATCGGTTGCCCATTGGTTACAGGAAGATGATTTCAGAAGCAATGGTGGTGTGATGAACCACGAGACACTGGAGACCATTCAGAAACGTCGTAAACCATTTACAGTGGATTACACAGGTTTCGGATGGGTTTTGATTAAGAAAGGTGTATTTGAGAATCTTGAGTATCCTTGGTTTGCTCCGAAGATGCAGGTCTTTGAATCTGGTGAAGTTCAAGATATGTGTGGAGAGGATGTTTCATTCTGTCTTGATGCAAAAGAGGCAGGATATGAGATCTGGTGCGATCCTCAAATTCGTGTTGGTCACGAAAAGACACGAATCATCTGATAAGTGTCTAGAAGGTATTTCTTGACCTTCTTTGAAACGTTATGATAGAATGTCTCTATAAGGTTTGTATCGTCTTATAGAGACATTTTTATTGGCTTGAGAGACTTTATAAAAACCCCCTTATAAAAACCGTTAGATGGAGAACTAAAATGGCACAAAAGAGTCGGAAGGATATGAAGATTGAGAGTATTCCGAAGAATACTCGACAAGGTGAAGGTAGAAATACTAAATATGCTGCTACGAGTCGCAATGGGGCACGTAAGAAGTACCGAGGTCAAGGACGGTAAATATGGCTTATTTAAACCATAGTCTTCCAGATTGGTCCTGTTATATTCGTAATGAATTTCTTTTTAATCACAAGAAAGGTCACGGTGAAGTAACTAAATGTGATGTTCATTGTGTTGCTAGTATTGAAAAAAGAGTTCCTTTATTTGAGGCATTCCTTGAGAATGGCGTGAATTGGACTCGTAGACCTCTTCACGCATTTTGTTGGAAACCAGATGCAGAAATAGAACCTTTAGAGGATCTTATGTACTGGGACTGCTTTTCACCGTATGTTGATGTTCAAAAACGTGCCCGTCTTGCTGGATTGCAAGCAGAATTGATTCGTCCTGATGGAAAAAAAGTGATTGGGAGATATATGTTTACCCTTGATTGGTCATGGGAAAATAAAGGAGTCACTGATCTTAATTTTTCAGAGACTCCTGAACATAAATGTGCTCATTTATTCAAGGTGGAAACTGGAAATTACTATGCATATCCAAACAATCGCATTATTTGGTATGATAATGCCTGGACTTTCAATAGAATTGACAAAAATCCAGGATATGAAATTGATTTGACAGTATATTCGGTTGAAAATAAAAGAAAAATCGAAACATCTGATCATTACATGTACGAAATTACAAATTTAAATCAAAATAAATAAATTTTTACTAAAGATATTGAGTTGAAACAGTTTTCGATGGGCAATCACCTTCTTTTGGAGGTTTATGATATAGAACACAATCTTCTGAATGATGGTATTTCTCTTCAGGGGGTGATGGAACGTGGAATTGAACGTGCTGGAATGACTATTTTAAATATTTTTCAGCACTGTTTCTATCCTCAAGGAGTTACGATTGTAATTGCTCTTTCGGAAAGTCATGTTTCGTGTCATACATGGCCGGAAAGAGGTTGTATTGCCATAGATGTATATACTTGTGGTGAAGGAAATCCAAAATTAGTTGCACTAGAATTGTTGAAGTATTTTAATTCGGATAATTATAAACTTCGTCAGTTGGATCGTTAAATAATAATAGAGATAGCAACCTCTTTAAAAGTTCCGGTTTTACTAAAAACAGGAGTTGCAAATGTCTTTTTATCAAATTGATAGAAATAAAGATTATATGAGAGAAATGTGGGGAACTACAAGTCTCATTACTGATTACAATCAACAAAAAAATACAAAAAAAGTACTTCAGGAGATTATGCACGATCATGCACCAAAGCATGATTTTAAAAAACAAACTGAATTACACGAAAAGATCAGAAATGATGAAGATTATGATGATTGGAATTATGGTACAGAACCAGTCTATGGAAAAATTGTCTGAAAAGTCTTATAGATATATAAAAGACAATTAATCTTAGATGCCAATTAGCATTTCAAGATCTTTTAAAGACATTAGTTTGTCTTTTTCACGTCATCCTGTTACAAATGATATTTTAATTTTAAAAAATGAGGATGCAATTAAAAGATCTGTTCTCAATTTAGTTCAAACTCAAATTAGTGAGAGGTTCTTCAATAACTTATTGGGAACCTCTGTGAATTCTTCTTTGTTTGAACTTGCAACACAAGAAATAGAGATTATTTTAAAAAGAGAAATTGAAACTGTATTAAATAATTTTGAACCAAGAATTAGATTAAATAATATAGAGGTAGAAGTAATTGATGATTATAATGAATTGACCGTTAAAATTGTATATGACATTGTTGGACTACCATTACCACTACAGAATATAGAGTTTATTTTACAACCAACTAGAATATAATGTCCTTCAATAACTTTACAAACTTAGATTTTAATGATTTAAGAACTCAAATTAAGAGTTATTTGAGAGCAAATGCAAATTTTACAGATTTTGATTTTGAAGGATCTAATTTTTCTGTTTTAATTGATATTTTAGCATATAATTCTTACATTACTGCATTTAACACCAATATGGTGGTGAATGAATCCTTTATTGATAGTGCAACTCTTCGGGAGAATGTTGTTTCTCTTGCACGTAATATCGGATATGTACCAAGATCAAAAAGTGCATCAAAGGGAAAAATAAGTTTTTCCGTAAGCACACCTAGAGATTCTAGTGGTAATTTAATTTCAAAAACAGTTACTTTAAAGGCAGGAGTAGTTGCCTTAGGTGCTGTGGAGGGGGGAAATTATATTTTTTCAATTCCAGAAGATAAAACAGTTGTTGTTGGAAATGATGGATTTGCAAATTTCACAGATGTTGAAATTTATGAAGGAACATTTTTAACTAAATCATTTACAATTGACGATTCGCAACCAAATCAAAGATTTTTAATTCCAAATGCAAGTGTGGATACATCTACACTTCGTGTGAAAGTTACAAATGTTATAAATGAAAAATATGAGTTATATAATAATATTTTTAAAGTAGACAAAACTTCAAAATTATTTTTAATACAAGAAGTTAGTGATGAGAAATATGAAATTGTATTTGGTGATAATATTTTAGGAAAAAGACCAATTAGTGGAAGTACCGTTCTTGTTTCCTATATTGTAACAAATGGAAAGGAAGGTGATGGTTGCTTTAACTTTACATTTTCAGGAATTTTAGTTGATAATAATCAAACAGCAATCACAAGTGGAATTTCTTTAATTACCACAACTCAAGTATCAGAAAATGGTGACGATATTGAGTCTATTGATTCAATTAAATATCTTGGACCAAGAGTCTATGCCTCCCAGTATCGTGCAGTTACTGCAAATGACTATAAAGGATTAATCCCATCTATTTTTCCAAATGTAGATACTGTTACTGCTTATGGTGGAGAAGAACTAGACCCACCAGAATATGGAAAAGTTTACATTTCAATAAAACCAAGAAATGGTAAATTTTTATCTCAAATCTCAAAAAATGAGATTAAAAAGCAACTAAAGCAATATTCAATTGCAGGAATACAACCAGAGATTATTGATTTGAAATATTTGTATGTTGAATTGGAATCCTCTGTATATTATGACAAAAGTTCAACTTCAAGTGTTACTGATTTACAATCTAGAGTTATTAATTCATTAAAGAGTTATGCAAAATCAACAGAATTGAACAGTTTTGGTGGAAGATTTAAGTATAGTAAAGTTTCAACGTTAATTGATAGCACAAGCACTGCAGTCACTTCAAATATCACAAAAGTAAAAATAAGAAGAGATTTACAACCAGCACTCAATACTCTTGCAAATTATGAACTTTGTTTTGGAAATCAATTTCATATTCAAAAGTTAATTGATGGGAAAGGATATAACATAAAATCTACAGGATTTACTGTCAAAAATATAGCAGATAAATTATATTTAAGTGATACACCAAGGACAGATGAAGTTGGAACTATCTTTTTCTTTAGACTTGTGAATGGAGTTCCATTCATTGTAGTAAATAATGCAGGAGAAGTTAATTACAAAAAAGGAGAAATATTATTAAATCCAGTGATTATAACTTCTTCGGATAATTCTTCGGGAATACAAATTCAAGCAATTCCGGAATCAAATGATATCATTTCTTTGAAAGATATATACTTAGAGATGGATACTACTACACTTAAAGTAACTATGCTAGAGGATGTGATAACTTCTGGAGAAAATACCTCTGCAACAGAATATCCAGTCACATCTAGTTACAACAACGGAAATTATATAAGATAAAATGTCAGAAGTTAAAAGAGTAAAAATCCAATCTTTTATTGAATCACAAATTCCAGAATTTTTAAATTCTGAATCTCCTCTGTTCAAAGAATTTTTAGAGCAATATTATATTTCACAGGAACATCAGACTGGTGTTACTGATTTAACAGTTAATTTACAAAATTATAAAAGCATTGATAATTTTAATAACGAAACATTTTACAGCACAGTTGGAATTTGTACTCTCACTTCTGATGTTGTGTCTTTTGATGATACGATTCTCGTCAATCATACAATTGGATTTCCCCAAAAATATGGTTTATTGAAAATTGATAATGAAATTATTACATACACGGGAATTACAACAAATTCTTTTACTGGTTGTATTCGTGGTTTTTGTGGATTAGATAAAGATAATACAAATGATTTATTTAAATTTTCTTCAACAGATACTTCAGACCATACAAAAAATTCACAGGTAATTAATTTAAATATTTTATTTTTTCAGGAATTATTTAAAAAATTCAAAACACAATTTTTACCTGGATTTGAAGATAGACAATTTGCAACTGGAATTAATTTACAAACAATATTATCAAGAGCAAAGGATTTTTATACTACAAAAGGAACTGATACTTCATTTAAAATTCTTTTTAGTGTTCTTTTTAATGAGTCAATATCTGTCATTAAACCACAAGACTATTTAATTTCTCCATCATCAAATGATTATTTGATAACTAAAAATATTTTAGTTGAACAAATAATTAGAGATTCCACATTTAAAGTTTCGGATTCTACTTTAAGAAAAGAATTAAAAGGAAAAACAATATTTCAATCAACTTTAGATAATAAAACAGCAAGTGCATCAATTTATAATGTTGAATATAGACCAATAAATTCTGGAGATTTTATATACAATTCGGTTGGATTTGACGAAACTGCACAAAAAAATTATATCACCAAGGATTTTTATGAAATTTCTTTAGATCGTACATCATTTATATTAAACTTTGAATCTACTAAGAAAACAAAAGTTTTAGAAAATACATTCAAAAATTCAACTTCTATTTTAGTTGATTCTACAATTGGATTTAAAAAATCTGGAACTTTATTGATTAAACCAAAAAATCTTTCAAATCCAATTGTTTTAACATACACCGATAAAACAATTAATGAATTTTTAAATGTAAGTGGTCTAACAATTGATTTAGATTATGGTGCAGAAATAATTGAAGAAAATTTCTTATACACATATTTGGATGACGGATCAAAAATTGAATTCAGATTGATTAACATTATTAATGATATTGATTATAAAGAAACATCAAATTTAAGAGTAAATGATAAAATACAACTATTTTCATTTGGTATTGATTTAAATGACCGAATTGAATTCAATCAATGGATTTATAATGTACCAACAACGCATCTCATAAAATCAGTAGATACAGGTAGAATATATTTGTATGAAAACATTAATTTGTCTATTGGAGACCAAGTAGTATTATCTAATCCAGATTTAGTAGATGTACAAAATGTTACAGTAAGTATTGAAGGATTTGGTTTTAATGCATTTGGACATTTTATTGATACAAAAGGTCCAAATGCAAGCACATTCAAAAAAACACATTTAACAAAAATCATTAATAAAGTTTCTAGTGATCAAAATTATTTTCCAAATGTTTCTATTTTTCCATCTTCAATTCAGAATACCTACATTGATTATAATAGTGAAAATTTTTATGTTGCTTCTTCTGGACTCCCCAATTATGAAATTTATGCAACCGATAGAAAAACATTTGTTTCTGCAAATGTAAGTACGGGTTCAACTACAATTTTAAATTGTTCTAATCACAATTTATTTACTGGTGAAAAAATATATTATATTCAAAAATCTGGAAATGTTGGAATTAGAACTTCTGCATATTTTGTAACAAAAGTAAATGACAATCAAGTAAAATTGTCATATAGTAATTCTGATTTATTCTCAAAAACTTATGTCCCAATAAAAAATAATGTTGATGGTGATTATTTTGTTAAATTTGATTTTCAAAATAAATCATTAGGCAATCAAAAATTATTTAAAAAATTTAATTTAGTTAAAAAATTAAATAAATTTTTTACAGATAATGATAAAAGTACTATAGATAAAGCCACTGGGATTTTAATCAATGGTGTTGAAATATTTTCACCGACTCTTTATGATGAAAATATTTACTACGGAAAAATTAATTCGGTCATTGTTGAGAGTTCAGGAAAGGATTATGATGTTATTAATTTTTCTGGTTTAGAAGTTGATGATATTTATGGCACTGGTGCATCAGTAGAGGCAAATCTATCTGGAAGTCTGGATAAAGTAATATTATTAAATCCTGGAATTGGATATCCAAGAAAACCAAAAATTACTTTAGTTGGAGGAAATGGATCAGGAGCAGTTTTAGAGTCAAACTTAGTAAAAACTAAAATCGTATCAAAATTTAACCCAAGTTCCGCCATCAGCATTGGATCAAGCACAATACAGTTTTTGACTAATCATAATTTTGATGACGGAGAAGAAGTATCTTATATTAATGATTCTAATGGAAATGTATCACCATTAATAAACAATTCAAATTATTTCGTAGGTATAGTAAGTGCAACACAACTGAAATTATATAAAACTAAGGAAAATGCATTAGGAAAAAATAGTCCTATTACTTTCACTGGGATTGGTTCAGGAATACACTCTTTAAAAACCTTAAATTCAAAAAATACAATCACAAAAATTTATGTAAAAGAAAAAGGAAAAAATTATTCAAATAGATCGGTCAAAATACCAAGTGATTTATCATCAAATAACCAAAATAATGGAATAAACACATTTGATGATTATATTTTTGCAAAAGAACACAATTTTAAAAATGAAGATGTAGTAATATACTCCACAAGTGGCACTTCAATATCTGGATTATCAACTCAAACAAATTATTATGTTACTGTAATTGATAGCAATAGATTTAAATTATCAGTTTTTGGATCTTCTGAAAATCAAAGAATTAATTATGATAATAAAAAATATGTTAGGTTTTCTTCTGTAGGGGTAGGAACTCACATTTTCTCATATCCACCAATTCAAATTGAAATTGAACACGTTTCTGGAATTGCAACTTCACCATCGGCAGAACCGATAGTTCTTGGATCAATTGAAAATGTTTTTATCACAAATGATGGAAAAAATTATGGTTCTCCTGATACATTAAATTATCACAGAAAACCTAGAGTTGGAATTTTCAGTATTCTTTCTGAATGTATTCTAAAACCAGTTTTGTTGAATGGTTCTATTGTTGATGTTCAAATATTAAACTCTGGTAGAGGATACGGGAAAGACATTGATATAAAGATATTTGGCAAAGGAAAATATGCAGAATTATATCCAATTGTAACAAATGGAAAAATAACAAGTATTAATATTTTGAATTCTGGTATAGGTTATGATGAAAAGACTACGTTACTTATTCAAAGAAGAGGTTTAGGTGCAAGATTTAGTGCCAATATTTTTGAATGGAAAATTAATCAAGTAGAAAAAAACAAAAAAATTATTTCACCCAATGATGGGGGTTTAATTGTACCTAGTAAAAACAACGAAACAACACTGGAATTTATTCATTTTTATCCACCAAAAAATCTAAGATTTAAAGTTAATAATTTTATTGATAAAGATAATAATGAAATCTTACCAGACAATAATCAAAATCCATATAAAATTTTAGGGTGGGCTTACGATGGAAATCCAATTTTTGGACCATATGGAAAAGTTAATGGTGAGTCAAAATTATTACAATCAAGCTATAAACTAAAAAATTCTGGTGAAATCGGAATTTCAATTTCAAATCAACTGAGACCCAATTTTGGATCAGGATTTTTTGTACAAGATTATCTTTATGATAGGGGAACTGGAGATTTAGATGAATATAATGGAATGTTTATTAATGACAAAAATTTACCAAATATTAACTATGGTTACTTTTCAACGATTTCTAATGATGAAAAAGAACCACAGTATCCATATACAGTACCTTTGAATTTTAAAGATTTACCAATAGAAGAAAATTTTAATCCGTTATTTAATCAAGATTTTAATTTTGAATCCTTAGATATTGTTAGAAATATTGGACCTTATTATTTGAATTCAAGTAATTCTTCTTATGATTTAATTGATAAAATTGATTCAAAATATAAACAAGAATTTATTGTTAAAGATATAAGTTCTTCTGGTATAACTTCAATTTCTATTTTTGAACCAGGTGATAATTATAAAGTAGGAGAATTAATTAAATTTGACAGTAAATCTTCTGGTGGAAATTCAGTTTCTGCTGAGATTTCTAGGATAAAAGGAAAAAACGTATCAAATGTACAGGTTGGAATTTTAACATTTACTGATGTAAATTTCATCACAAAGGGTGTTTCAATAAAAGGAATTACAAATCAACCACATAATCTAATTAGTGATGATGAAATCATTATATCCAATTTGTCATCAAGTGAATTTAATCATTTGGAAGGAACTAAAAAAATATATGTTTTCCAAAACAGTGCAGGATTAGTAGAAAACCTAGAGAGTCAATCAGTTACTGGAGTGACAACATACGTTAAAGTTACCGATGTATCTGGATTTGAAGTTGATAATTTTATAGGAATAGGAACAGAAGTTTTAAAAATAATCAACATTTCTTCAACGGAATCAAAATTATACGTAAATAGATTTGATAATTATTCTGGAATACACAGTGTAGGATTTGCAACTGTAACTTTGTTGCCAAATACATTTACATTTTCAACTCAAAAATATGAAGATGATATAGTTGAAAATAAAACTGTTTATTTCAATCCAAGCAATACGATTGGAATTGGAACAACTGGTTCAATTTATTATAACATAGTCGGATTTCAAACTGCTTTCGGAACTTTAAATGCAACAGGTCTCAGCACAGTTGGTGTAAATACTACTTTATTGGAAATTGGTGATTATGTATTTGGGACTAATATTCAAAATAACACAACTATAACATCAATTGGGATTGGTTCAATTACAATAACACCAGACCACACTCTTGGTGGTGGGATATCAACAAATTTATTGACATTTTCAAGGAAAATATACGATAAAACTGTTCCAAGTCGTTCAATATACATACCAAGTCACAAATTTTATACTGGACAATCTATTACTTATAATGTTGGGTTGGTTGGAAATGGCATTGTGGTTTCTGAAACTGGGACAGGAACAACATTTAGATTAGCAAACAACCAAACAGTATATACAGTTAATTTAGGAAAAGATTATGTTGGTCTATCTACTTTAGGATTTACTACTAGTACTGGAATTGGAACGACACAAAATTCTTTATATTTTAGAAGTCCTATTGAAAATATTGGTTTGGCTCATTCTTTGACAACTCAATATGAAAAAATTAAGGGGAAAGTAAATAATTATTCAGTAGTCGTTTCAACTTCTCAAACACACGGTTTGCAAACAGGTGACAATATTAAATTTAATTTTGAACAAAGTAACACAAATACTATAAAATTAAGATACGACAAAGTAATTAGAAAAATAACTACAGAACTTATTGATTTTGACCCCTTATCGGGAATAAACACACTCACAAATGAAATTAATATTCCTGGAAATAATTTAAAAACAGGAGATAAGATTGTTTATTATACTAATGACCAAACTTCTGTTGGTGGATTATCTACAAATGCTGTGTATTATGTTTTAAAACAAAATCCAGATAAAATTAAGTTATCAAGTTATCAATATGATGCTAATGTTGGAATTGCAATTACTTTGACTTCTGTTGGTGCAGGATTAACTCACAATTTTGCTCTCGTCAATCCACCAATCAATATTTTAAATGGAAATATAATATCCTTTGATTTAACTGATGGTAGTCTTTCAAATATGGATTTGAGACTATATGCAGATTCCAATTTTAGTAAAGAAATAGAAACATTCAAATATCTTAATTATGACACTAATAGAGTCAAAGAATTGAATACCAAGTTGTCTTTGCCAACTGAAATCTATTATAATTTAATTTCACTTTCTAAAAATGAAGATGAAAAAAATCAATTGTCTTCAGATAAAGAAGTAAATGGATTCAATAAAATTAAAATAATCCCAAATAATATTAACACTTACCATTCTATAATAAAAACAGGAAATTCGCAGTTTAAATTTAATTTAAACGTTATTCCAGAACCACTCACATTTATTTCTGGATTATCAACATCATACTATGATACTGATTCAAAAAATGTTGTTGGTCCAATATCAAATCTTAGAGTTAATTTTGGAGGAAGAGGATATAAGAAAATTCCAAAAATTTCTTCAATTACTACAACATCAGGAAAAGGTGCAGCATTAGAAGCAAAATCTTCTACTATTGGAAAAATAGAAAATTTAGAAAGAGTAAAAGATGGATTTGATTATCCAAGTGATACTACACTAAAACCTTTTTTAAGTGTTCCTGCTGTTGCTCAAATAGGAGATATTTCAAGAATAGAATATGTTGGTATTATAACTGGAGGAAATGGATATAATACTGCACCTACTTTAAAAGTTTTGGGGAATAATAAAATTAAATTATCGGCCAAATTGCAAAGTGGTAGTGTAATTGGTGTTGATATTGTTGAGAATACTAATGATTTGATAACTCCATTGAGAATTGTACCTATAAGAAATTCCAATGGTTATGAAATTGATAGTGTTGTTGCCTCCAATGATGGTTCTACTGTAACTTTAGAACTTCTTAATAATTCAGAATTATTTCCACTAATTACAACTGGTTATGGAACAACTGATGTTGTATTTCCATTTACTGAAGGTGATGAAATTTTCATAGAAAACTGCAGGCAAGTGGATAGAACTAAAGATAATATAAACTCCAAAGATTATAGTTATAGATTTTTTACGGTAACTTCAGTGAGTTCTCAAAATTTTACTGTCACTTTTAGTATGACTGGTGTTAAAGATTCATTGAATTTAAATCAAAATAATGGAGAATCAAATTATGAAAATGGATTTGGATATGGTTATGTAGTGAATAAAAAAGATATGGCCGTGTTTGAAATGAATTTGGTTGATGATTTGAGTTATATTTCTGGAGAAAATGTTTTTGGATATGATAATAGAGGAAATTCAGTATTTTCTGCAAAAGTTGCAGAAAATGGTTGGGATAATGAAATTAACCAATTGAGAATGGTAGATGCAAAAGGAGAACTAGAAGTTGGAAATAAATTAAAAGGTGAAAAATCACTACTAAATGGAACAGTAAAAGACGTAAATAAATTTAATTTAAAAGCAAATCTAGGTGTCTCAAGAGATAAAGTAAATGAAAGCAAAAATCAAAGTGGATTTTTGAATGATTATTTACAAAGACTCTCAGATAATTTTTATTATCAAAGATTTTCTTATGCAATTAAGAGTCAGATTTCTTATGATAAGTGGAAAGAACCAATCAAATCTCTAATTCATCCATCAGGATTTAAAGAATTTTCCGATTTAGATATTGTGAGTATTCCATCTTCAAATGTAAAAGTTGGAATTAGTAGTAATGATTTAAATCTTAGTGTTTTGATGGATAATATCCAGTCACTTTACACTAAAAATAATTTTACATTAGTTTCAGAAGATGATGATAATTTATTTGAAGATGGATCAATTGAAAGAATTAATGTAGGTGCAGAAGAAGGAAATATTGCTGGAGTTGGAACTTTTGGTCCTATCTTTGGGGTTCCCCTCAAAGAGTATATTTTAAATAAAACAAATAAAGTTTTATTGATGAATGACATCAGTGATCAGTTTGATGGGTCAAATGATTACATTTCAATAGGAATTACCACAGCAACATTTAATGCTCTAAATCAATATTATGTTGGAATTTCCACAGAAAATTTAAAAATAGGTGATTATATTGGAAATTCTGAATTTTTAATTCCAGAGGCAACATTAGTTGATGAAATTGGAATTAACAGTATCAGAATAAATTTACCTCATCGTTTGCAAGTGGGAATTGATACGACTGATGTATCAATTAGAAGAAAATTACCTGGAAATAAAGTCGTAGGTAAAACATCATTTGAACTCACATCTGGAATTAGTTCGGAAAAAGTACCATTATATTATCGTGAATTCAATTCTAATTCTTCCCAAATTTTGAATTTAGATAATAATATAATCAATCTAAAGAGTCATAATTTCCAAACTGGTCAAAAAATATTTTACAACAGATCTATTATTGATTCCCAACCAGTTGGATCTGCAACAACTGAAGTTGATAATGCATTTTCATATAATGTTTCTAATAAATTTGATTCAAATACAATTATGAGACTTGATATGACTATATTCAAGTTTGATTCAAATTAAACCATAAATAATCAAAAGAAACACATTACCTAATGGCAAGACTAGGGATATTTACTGGAACTACACCAAACGATGGAACTGGAGATACTTTATCTCAAGGTGCAGTAAAAGTTAATAGTAATTTTAGTGAAATTTATACTGCAATTGGTGATGGTACTAACATCACCAATACGATTTCTTTTGCGAACACCTCTACTAATGTAGTGGGGGGAATTGCTTCAGTAACAAGTTTAAATGTTTCTGGTGGAATTTCTACTGTTGGTTTTTTAACTGCAACTAACATAAATGTTGTTGGAATTGTAACTGCTTCTAGTTTTACAGGAAACTTAACAGGTACAGCAACTACGGCTAATAACGTAAGTTCTACTATTAACATAAACACCACTGGTATTGTAACTGCTTCTAGTTTTACAGGAAACTTAACAGGAACAGCAACTACCGCATCTAATTTACCTTCAAATATAAACATCAATACATCAGGTATTATAACTGCTTCAAGTTTTGTAGGTAACTTAACAGGTACAGCAACTACAGCAGTTGGTTTAGGTACAACTTCAAGCATTAACACTACAGGAATTATAACTGCTTCAAGTTTTGTAGGTAACTTAACAGGTACAGCAACTACAGCAGTTGGTTTAGGTACAACTTCAAGCATTAACACTACAGGAATTATAACTGCTTCAAGTTTTGTAGGTAACTTAACAGGTACAGCAACTACAGCAACTACAGCAGTTGGTTTAGGTACAACTTCAAGCATTAACACTACAGGAATTATAACTGCTTCAAGTTTTGTAGGTAACTTAACAGGTACAGCAACTACAGCAACTACAGCAGTTGGTTTAGGTACAACTTCAAGCATTAACACTACAGGAATTATAACTGCTTCAAGTTTTGTTGGAACACAGTCAATAACAATTGATGGGTCAACATTAATTGGAACAAATATACTTTCACTTTCTGGTGTTTCTAGTGACTTTACAACAGTTGGTTCTCAAACTTTTACCGTTCCAGCAGGAGTTACAAAAATATCAGCAATCGTAATTGCTGGTGGTGGAGGTGGTGGAGCAGGACAAGGTGGAAATGGAGGTTCTGGGGGTGGAGGGGGTGGTTTAAGATATATTAACGACCATCCAGTTGCACCAGGTCAAGTATTAAGCATTTCAGTAGGAAATGGTGGAAATGGTGGAAATGGTGGAAATGGCAGTGCTGGTGGCACTTCTGAAATCACTGGGATTGTAACTGCTTATGGTGGATCTGGAGGATCAACATCTCAAGGAGGGTCTGCTTTGGGTGGAACTGGAAGTACAATTTCGGGAAATATTGGAGGATCTAATGGTGGCAATGGTGGAGGTGGAACTTTAACAACTGGTGGTGGTGGAGGTGGTGCAGGAGGATATACTGGAAATGGAGGAGATGGTTCACCTGCAACTGGAAATAATGGAACTGGAGGTTCTGGAGCAGGTGGAGGAGGTCTCGGGTCTGGTGGAGGTGGAGTTGGATTGCTTGGATTATCATCAAGTGGAACTGGGGCATCAGTTCAGGGAGGAGGTGGTGGATCTGGTGGTTCTAATGGAACAACTGGGTCAGATGGTCAAAATGGAAGTCCTGGAGGAAACTATGGAGCAGGTGGTGGAGGAGGTGAAAATGGTAGTGCCACTCTTGGAGGAAATGGTGCTCAAGGTGCAGTAAGGATATTATGGACTCCAAATTCCAAGTTCTCAAGACTCTATCCATCACATCAAGTTGGAAACACTATAAATCAATAAAGGTATTAAACAAAAATGGCAAACAACATAGGAGTATTTTTTAATATAAATGATAATGATGGAATACCTTTGGTTGGTGTTTCCACCGATGGAAGAGTGTTTCTTGATCCTTTTTATGGTAATGTTGGTGTTGGTATAACAAATCCATCAGCAAAACTTCACGTTTTTGGAGATTCTTTAATTACTGGAATTGTAACTGCTTCTAGTTTTGTAGGTAACTTAACTGGAACAGCAACTACAGCAGTTGGTTTAGGTACAACATCAAACATTAACACTACAGGAATTATAACTGCTTCAAGTTTTGTAGGTAACTTAACAGGTACAGCAACTACAGCAACTACAGCAACTACAGCAACTACAGCATCAAATCTCACCAAAACTGTAACTGCAGGATCTGGATTAAATGGTGGTGGAACATTAACCTCCAATGTAACTCTTGATGTTAATGTTGGAACTGGCATTACCATTAGTTCTGATTCAGTCGCACTTAAAAATGGAGATAATTTAACTGATAATAGAATTTTAAAATGGAATGGTGGTAGTGGGCAATTAACTGATAGTATTATTACTGATACTGGAACTAATATTGGTATTGGTTCTACACAACCAACATCAAAATTTGAAGTTATTGGTGATGCTTCAATTTCTGGCAATCTTAAACTTAATACTATTGATCTAGGAAATAATACAGATACTACAATTTCTCGTTCTTCTGCAGGTGTTGTTTTCATTGAAGACCAAGAAGTAGTGACAACCACAAGAGATCAACTATTACAAAACAAAACTTATATAATTCCATTCGTTCAAGGTCAAGGAGTGTCTTTAATTAGTGGATCCGAGACTACTTACCAATATTTGTTTCCTGAACTATTCCCATCTATTACTTTGAGTGTAGGAACTTATGAAATGTTTGCATATATTATAGCATCAAGAACAATTACCGGTGCTGCTTCTTCGTCATTAAGAATTCGGAATATTGCAGTATCTTCAGCTGCAACTGGAACATTTACTGGTACATCTACTGGAAGTTCCCCTAGTTTTTCTAATATTTTAAGCCACCATCTTTCCCAGAGCATCACAGACCCAATGATTATAACACCATCAGGAAATAATAGTGGAAATTATATTTCTAAGATATCTGGAATTTTAAGAATAGGTGTTGCTGGGAACTATATTCCTGGGTATTCTATGTCAGCAACTATAAACAGTTCCGTGACCTGCGGTAGTTATAATTATATGATACTTAGAAAAATATCTAGTTCTGGATCTATTGTAGCGCAAGGTGGTTGGGGAGCTATTCCGTAAAAAATTATTTTATTAATCTATAGATTGCAACAATAAATATAAAAAGCACTGATTAAGTAAAAATATTAATGAGAACAACTCCAGGGGCAGGTGCAATATTATTTCCAATTTTTGATGGAGATAAATATTCTGTATCAAAAATTGAAGTGATTGATGGTGGAGCAGGATATGCATCAACAGATCCTCCAAAAATTGAAATTGAAAATACTGCAACCCCAACAATTGAGGGTGTATTTTATCCAATAATTAATCATCCAAGCAATGGATCTATCGTTTCAGTTTTAATTGTAAATCCTGGTGAAGGTTATTTTCCAGTTACAAATACACTTGGTGAAAAAATTGGAATTGGAACCACGTCTTTAGTGGAGCCACAATTTGTAACTAAAGAATACGGTGCTGGAATTATAATGGGAGTGAGTGGTGGTATTGGAAGTGCAATATTTGAGAATGGATATAATGTAGCAATTAGTACCACAATTGCTGGCATATCAACTCTAATACCAAATGCATTAAGTCGCATTTATGGATTTGGTAATCCAATTCCATCAACAACAAATGGAATTGGAACGGATGCAAAATTTGAAGTTTGGATTACATATGATGGAACACCAGCAGGAAATCCAATTTCAACTTCAATTATTCTCAAAGATGGTGGAAGAGGATATAGAGTAGCAGATACAGTTTCAATTGCTGGAACTTATCTTGGAGGAGAAAATCCAACTCACACATTATCATTCAATGTTTCTAAAGTTTCAAGTACAGCAATCGTATCAGCAGCAAATGCATCATATACTGGTGTTGCTGGTACTACAATAGTTGGTGTTGGTTCTGGGGCAACATTCAATATATCAAGAGATTCTACTGGGAAAATTAGTTCAGTAACTGTTGCAAATGGTGGGAGAAATTATTCAATAGGAGTTGTTGGTGTTGGAACTACAAGCACATCATCAACTCCTACAGATATAATAAGTATTGCCGGAACACATATTGGTGGTTCTACACCAGCAGATAATTTATTTGTTTCACCAACACTTTTGGGAACAGATATACTCCCTGACATTTTGTATATAGACAAACTAAATGATGACCAATTTAAAGTTTCTGGACTTTCTACAGCATCAGAACTTGATATAAGTCAATTGGGTGTAGGGACACATTCATTTGCATTTGATAATCCAAATGCAAGTTCTTTAATTGCAATTGATAATATTATTCAAACTCCATTATACAGAAAAAATCTTACTTTTTCTTTATCATCTGGAGTTGGATTAGGAAATACAATATATGTGACTTCAGGTATTTCTTCACTAACTTCTTTAGATGTTTTGAAAATTGATTCTGAATATATGAATGTCAGAGCAGTTGGAATTGGTTCAACAAATGACATTATTGTAGAAAGAGGTCAATATGGAAGTGAAATAAGAGCACACACTTCATCATCCACGATTAAAGTTTATAGAGGTGACTATAACATTGAAAAGGGAAAAATTTATTTTTCAACTCCTCCTTATGGAAAAATAGGACAAGAAGGTTTGAAAGTTAGTTCAAATTTTCAAGGAAGATATTTTAGTAGAAGATTTGACCCAGGAAACACCACTGACAAAAATTTAGTTATTGATGACATTTCTTTAGATTTTACGGGAAAAGCAGAAAATTTAGGAATAAGAACAGGCACTTTAAATTATGATAGTCAAGATAGTATATCAGGAATAGACACTACTAGTTTGGAGATTGGTGATACATTAAATTTAGAGTATTCTACTCCTTTTTTAATAAATTTAAATACAGTTATAAATTCAATTGGAATTGGAAGTATTGGAATTTCTCCAAATCATAATGTTTATGTGGGAATAGCAACTACCACATTTAATATCAGAAGACTTAATTTTTCTTTGAAAACCGATAATGAAATAATATCTGGAATTTACACAAATACTAATAGTTCTACTGATATAAACAACAATCCAATTATTTTAATAAACAACATCCCCCAAGTAGCAGAAAAAGATTTTAAAATAGATACACCAGGCAACAATACGATCAAATTCATCAGTGGAGTTCCAAATGCTGGAAGAATAGTTAGAGTTGCAATTACTACTGGTTTTGGTTATCAACCCCTTGTAGGTGCCTCTGCAACGGTTTCTGTTTCTTCTGCTGGCACAATATCAAGTATTTCTTTAACTGGGGCAGGAAGTGGTTATAGAACTGCTCCTGTGATTAGTATTGCTTCAACAGTTGGATCTGGTGCTACGATTACTGCGACAATCGGTACTGGAGGAACGGTAACTTCTCTGAGCATAGTAAATGCAGGAACTGGTTATACTACAAATATACTTCCACAAATAAACATACCAATTCCACCAAACTATAGTGATTTGAGTACAACTTATGCAGGAATTTCAACAGGAAGTGGAGAAGGGGCAAAAGTATCAGTAATTGTTGGAAATGGTTCCAGTGTAACTGGTTTTACTTTAGAAGATCCAGGAAGTGGTTATAAAGTTGGTGAAATTTTAGTTGTTCCAGGAATTACAACCAATCCAACTGTTGGTGCTGGTTTTAGTGAATTTAGAATTACTATTGAAGAAACATTTACTGATAAATTTGGAGGGTTTTATCCTGGCCAATTTATTAAATTTGATGATCCATCAAAATATTTTACAGGAACAAAGAGAAAATTTGATTTGCTGATAGATAAAGAATCAATTTCATTAAAAACAAGTCCATTATCAGATTTAAAAGTTGAGAATAATTTCTTTGTGTTTATTAACGATATTATACAAGTTCCAAATTTATCTTATAAAATAGTTGGTTCCAGAATAATCTTTACAGAAGCACCAAAAAAAGACTCAAAATGTTTAATTTTATTCTATAGAGGTTCAGATTTAGACGTAGACCAAGTTGACCCACCAAAAACATTAAAAGAAGGAGATATAATTCAAATACAACAAAACAAATTTGAACTGACACAAAGAGAACAATTTGAAAGAGTAATTAAAAAGATTATTTCTTCAGATCAGTTTGATACTTTTACTTATGATAGTTTGGGAATAAATACTGATCCAAAAAAATCAAGACCATTAAAATGGACAAAACAAACAAAAGATAGAATTATTAATGGGGTCTTATATTCTAAACAACGACCAGATTTAAAATCAAGGGTAACTCCAAAAACTCAAATAATTAAATCAGTATCAAAAACAGATACAAAAATTTATGTAAATAATGCATTTCCTTTATTTTCTATAGATGAAAATTTAAATTTAAAAGAAGAACTAAGAGATGTTGTATTGATATCAAATAAAGATTTTACAATTTCCACTGGTACGGCTGTAGTATCAGCAGCATCAACGATTTCTGGTGTCTCAATTACTAGTGGTGGTTCTGGATATGAACCTTCAAGTCAACCAGATATTTCTATATCTTCGGCATTTATATCCAAAAAAGATCCAATTTATAATTGGCAAAAAACAAGTGGAATAAACACTTCTTTTAATTTCAATTCAGTAATTTATGGCAATAAATTTGTTGCTATTGGAAGTAGTAGTTTATTGGGAATTAGTGAAGATGGAAAATCTTGGACAACCTCTAATGTTGGTTTCGGCACAACAGTATCATTCAATTCAATATCTTTCGCATCAACATCAAATACTTATGTTGCTGTCGGAGATACAGGAAAAATTATTAAATCTGTTGGTTTATCCTCTTGGACTGAATATAATTTAGTACAAAAAATATCTTTCAATTCAAGCAATATAGATGTAAATGATGTTGAAACTGAACCAAGTTTATTTGAAGGAGGGTTCAATGATATTACATATTCACCAATAAAAGATACTTTCATTGCAGTTGGATCTACCTGCATTTTTTCTTCCATTGGAACTGGTTCTACACAATTTGTAAAAAATAGTTTTAATTCACAAAATAATTTAAATAGTGCATCCAATAATAATTCAGTATTTGTTGTAGTTGGGGATAATGGTAGAGTTTCTTATTCAATAAATGAAAATATTTGGAAGTCTGTCACTAATTTCACTAATGAGAATTTAAACAAAGTTATTTGGGATGGTTCTAAATTTGTAATTGTCGGAAACAATTCAATCATAGCAACTTCCGAAACTGGAATAGATTGGTCATTGCAACAGAGTGTAAATATTTCTGTAAATATTGAAAATATTAAATATTTTGATGGAATTTATGTTATTTTGGATAATAATGGTGATTTATATTATTCATTGAATCTTTCCTATTGGGAAAAAAGAACAACAAATCAAAACAATCCAATTAAAGATATAGTTTATGTGCCAAATTTAAACTCCGATGCCATAACTGTTGCTGTTGGGGTTGCAGGGACAGTAATTTATACAAATCCATCTTATAATAGGGCATCTGCAATTTCCACAACAACAGGGGATTCTGTTTCATCTGTAACTATGATAAATGGTGGATTTGGATATTTGGAATCTTCTCCTCCCCCTGTTATTTTTGAAAGCATAACACCAAATAAGGAAAAAATTATTTCCATAAAAGCAAAGGGTGATTTTGGGACTATAATAGGAATTAATACTATAGGAATTGGACAATCATCTCTTGAGTTTATTTTAAAATCAGAAACTTATAATAACAGTGCTTTAGGTATTGGTTACTCTTCTCTTAATGTATTTGGAATAAATTATACTCAATTGACGGTAGGTGATTATTTTGTAATTTTTGATAGTAATGTAATAACTGGTTATGCTCTCACCGGAATTTCCACAATAACTGGAACGATTGTTGGATCTTCTGGTGTATCAACAAATACTATTAATGGAGTTTATAGAGCAGAAAATGTAATTGTTGATGCTAATGTTGGTATTGTAACCGTTAGGTGTGATTTTGTTGTAGTTTCCGGTGGAGTAGACAAAGCAATTAGTACAGGAATTAATACTACTGGATTTTATGGTAGGTATACTTGGGGTCAAATATATGATTATCAAAACAGAGCAAGAGAAAATCCAAAACAATTTAGTGTAAATACAAGAGATGGATTAGTTGGTTTATCAACCGCACCAGAGATTTATAGGACTCGTGGTTTAGTTTAGAGATAAATAAAAAAAAGTATTTTCACACAATGCCTGCGATTATATCTGATCAATTTAGAGTTATGAATGCTGAGACTTTCACTAAAAGTCTTGTTGCAGTTGGAAACACCAATAATACATATTATACTTTTATTGGACAACCAAACGCTCTAAATCCACAAGCAAATGGAATTGCCGAGTGGGGAGCAAATCCCCCACCACCACTTGATGGTTTTGAAGAAGAAAATAAAATAAAAGAAACCATCATATCAATGAAAAAGGTGACTCAGAGTGATGTGAGAAGAATGATTAGAAAGGTTGTCTGGGAATCTGGTTCAAGCTATGAGATGTATAGGCACGATTATTCAATCTATAATTTATCACCAATTACAAACTCTTCTTCATTGTATGATGCTAATTATTATGTAATTAATGAAGATTTGAGGGTTTATATTTGTTTACAAAATGGAGCAAATCCAGAAAATTCTAGAGGTAGACCATCTGTAGATCAACCAACTTTTGTTGATTTGGAACCAAGACCAGCAGGAACTAGTGGAGATGGATATATTTGGAAATATCTTTATACAATTAAACCATCAGAAATTGTAAAATTTGATTCTATTGAGTTTATTCCAGTTCCAGAAGATTGGGGAACAGTCGGAGAGAGTATATCAACAAAAAATAATGCAATTGATGGAAAAATAGAAATCATTAATATCAAAAATAGAGGTTCTGGGTATAGTCCAATTTCTCAAACTTTTACAAATATTCCTATTCTTGGAGATGGGACTGGAGGAAAGGCAACAATTACGGTAGATTCTTTTGGGAAAGTTTCTGATATTTTTGTGAGTGATGGTGGAACTGGATACACAAAAGGTATAATCAAATTTGAACCAGGAGCACCTTCAATAACACAAAATTTAAGTAATACTGGAACAAATGCTACATTTGAAGTTATTGTTCCACCAAAAGGTGGTCACGGATATGATATTTATAGAGAGTTGGGTGCATATAGGGCATTAGTTTATTCAAGATTTTCTACAGATTCTACAAATCCAGATACAATTATAGGAAATGATTTTGCTAGAATTGGAATTATAAAAAATCCAACTAAAAGTGGAAGTGCTGTAGAAAAATTAGAAACTGCCGAAGTAAGTGCGATGAAAGCATTGAAATTGACTGGTTCAGCAACTAGTACAACAACTTATGCAGTAGATTCAGTAATTACTCAACAAGTAAGTACTGGAGTTACTGCAATAGGTTTTGTTGCTGCTTGGGATAATGTCACAGGAGTTTTGAAATACTATCAACCTGTAGGACTAGCAACTGAGGGTGTTGGATATAACATAAATCAATTCACATCTTCTCCTGGTTCTGGTGGAAGTTTAACAATTGTTGGATCTTCAATGAATGGTTCTTCATTAACAATTGATAGTGGATTTACTGGATTAAGTACAGTAATAAATAATACTACATACCAATTGGGAAGTTATTTTACGTCTGGCATTTCATCGTCTGAATATAATAATAAATCCGGTGAAATTATATACATTGACAATAGATTCCCTGTACCAAGATCAAAAAGCCAAAAAGAAGATATTAAAATCGTCCTGGAGTTTTAAGTAAAATGCCACAAAATACAAATTTAAATGTATCCCCATATTTTGATGATTTTTCTGATCAGAAAGGATATCAGAAAGTATTATTTAAACCAGGAACTCCAATACAATCAAGAGAATTAACAACACTCCAAAGTATTTTACAAAATCAAATTGAAAAGTTTGGAAAACACTTCTTTAAAGAAGGCTCAATGGTAATACCTGGACAAATTGGTTACGATGATCAGTATTATTCTGTTCAAATTGATGAGTCTCATTTAGGTATTCCTGTTTCTTCGTATATAGAAAAATTTGTAGGAAAAAGTATCCAAGGAGAAACTAGTGGTGTTACAGCAGTAGTAGAAAACTATATTACCAATGAACAATCCGAACGAGGAAATTATACACTTTATATAAAGTACAAAAATTCAAGTAGTAGTAATTTTACTACAAGATCTTTTATTGATGGTGAAAATTTAATTTCTCTAGAAGATGTAGATTATACATTATCTACAATTCAAAGAAACACATCATTTGCAACTGCAATTATATCAAATTCTACTTCTATTGGATCTGCGGCAAAAATAGAGGAAGGGGTTTATTTCATTAGAGGATTTTTTTTAACGGTATCCAAACAAACAACAATACTGGATCAATATGAAAATAGTCCTTCATACCGTGTAGGTCTTTTCATTGATGAAGAAATTGCAGTGGCCTCAAATAATTATAGTGATTTATTTGATAATGCTCAAGGATTTTCTAATTATTCGGCACCTGGTGCAGATAGATTGAAAATATCATTATCTTTAATCAAAAAACCACTTGATGATTTTAATGATGAAAATTTTGTTGAATTGATGAGATTGGATTCTGGTGTATTGGTTAAATTTGTAAACAATTCTGATTATAATTTATTAAAAAATGAATTTGCCAGAAGAACATATGATGAATCTGGAGATTATTATATCAAACCATTTAATGTTTTTCTGAAAGATTCATTGAATGATAAAGTAGGAAATAGTGGAATATATTCGGAAAAACAAAAAACATCTCAGGGAAATGTTCCATCTGATGATTTAGCTTGTTTGTCTATAAGTCCAGGAAAAGCATATGTTAGGGGTTATGAAATAGAAACAATAAGTAATATTAGTGTTGATGTAGAAAAACCAAGAACAACTGAAAAAGTTTTTAATTCATCAATTCCATTTAATGTTGGCAGAAAAATTATAGTTAATAATGTTTTTGGAACAATTCCAGTGGGATTTGGAACAACATCTCAGGTTTCTCTTTATGGTGATAGAACATCAACAGTCGGAGTATCTTCTGGAACTAAAATTGGAATAGCAAGAGTTTATGATTTTAAACTCAAAAATGCTGAATATTCTAATGCTTCTACTCAATTTGAACTTTTTCTTTATGACGTTCAAACATACACAAAATTGACTTTAAATTCCACAATAACTTCTTTAAGTACTCCAGCATTTATAGAAGGAAAGAGTAGTGGTGCTTCTGGATATTTAGTAAGTGCTGTTTCAAATTCTTCAGAATTGGTTTTATATCAGGTATCTGGTTCTTTCATTTCAAATGAACAACTCAAATCCAATGGAGAGGATTTAAATAGAAATGTATCTAGTTTAATTGATTATAATCTATCAGATGTACATCAAATTACTGCCAATGAATCGGCAGGAATAGGAACATTCACTGCAGATCCACTTCTTTCAGTTCAAACTCTTTTAGCACCATCTGGAACACAATTTTCCATCAGTTCTAGTGGCACTGTAACTTCCGGACAAGAAAACTTTTATGTGGGAATAAAGGTAGGTGATGTTGTTTCTTACACAAAACAAGGGGATATTGTCCCAACTTATAATAAAGTTTCCGCAATAAGTACCTCTGGAAAAAATATAACAATTATACCAACAACATCAGTCTCTGGCATTTGTAGTGGCACTTTACCTGCAAGTAATATTGCAGTTAATGACTTTAAAAAAGTTTCATTAGAGGTTTTAAATAATCAAAATGCATTTTTGTACTCTAAATTAAATAATTCAAATATTTCAACGGTAGATTTAACAGGGTCTGAAATTATTATAAGAAAATCATATCAAATTCCATCAAGTTCATTTTCTTCGGGATCATATTCACAAATTTTAGAAACTGATCCAAATTTAACTTTATTGCCATTTGATGAAGAAGATTACAATTTAAGTTTTTCCAATGGAACTATTCCACCATTAAATAACCAAAAACTAACCGTAAGTGGGAGAACTGTATCAATTCAAGGTATTACACCAAATTCCAATTCTTCTACTTTGACGGTGACATTTAAAAAAATTAATGTTTCCTCCAGAAAAAAAATATACAATAGATGCTCTTCACTAATTATAAATAAAACTTCATCTGGAATAAACACTTCTACTAATGGTTTAACGAAAAGTGATATATATGGATTAAGAGTTGAAGATAAAGAAATATCATTAAATGTTCCAGATGTAGAAAGTATTATTGGGATATTTGAGTCATCCACATCGTCAGATCCAATTTTACCAAACATAACATTAACAAACTTAAATTCAAATATTTTAAATTTAATTAAAGGAGAAAGAATTGTCGGTAATGATAGCAATGCTGTAGCAGTGGTTGTTTCAAGCAATTCAACCAATGTAGTTGAGTTTGTCTACTTAAACGAAAATTCTTTTTACATTGGTGAAAACGTCATATTTGAAGAATCAAAGATATCTGGAAAAGTAGATTCCATTTTGACCGGTGATAAAAATATAAAAAATAATTATATCTTGGATGAAGGTCAAAAAGTGGAATACTTAGATTTTTCCAAAATAGTTAGAAAAAGTGAATTTTCTTCGCCAACAAAAAAACTTAAAATAATTTTTAACAACTATACAATAAATTCAACAGATGATGGAGATTTGGTTAGTGTAGATTCATACGATAAAGAAAGATATGGAAAAGATATTTCTTTTGTTGGTTCAAATAGTTTAAGTGATGTTATTGATTTGAGACCAAGAGTTGCTCCATATTCAGGTACATATTCACCGTTTGAATATGAATCAAGAAAATTTGAATCAATAAATTCTTCAAAAAATATATTCTCAAATAATAAAGATATTAATTTATCTTATGAGTATTATTTGCCAAGAATTGATAAATTATATTTAAATAAAGATGGTATATTTTTTATCAGCAAGGGAATTCCATCCATAGAATCTAAAGAACCAAATTCTTTGGATTCATCTTTAGAAGTTGCAACGATTAGATTACCGGCATATTTGTATAGTACTACAGATGCAACTATCATATTATCTTCTCATAAAAGATATACTATGAGAGATGTTTCTAGATTAGAAGATAGAATAAAAAATATAGAATATTATACTTCATTATCTCTACTTGAATCTGATACTCAGAATCTTTCAATTCGTGATCCTCAAACAAAATTAGATAGATTTAAATGTGGTTTCTTTGTTGATAATTTTAGATCATATAATGGTGGTCAAATAAGAAGTAGAGATTACAAAGCAAGTATTGATACTGCAAATGGAATTTTAAGACCATCGCACTATACAACGTCAATTGATTTACTCATAGGATCCGAATCTGTTGTTGGATTGGGAACAATATCAAATCCAAACACAGACCTTCGTTTTGCAAATGATTTCGGATCACCAAATATAAAAAAAGTTGGCAGTCAGTTACTACTCAATTACTCTGAAGTGGAGTATGTAAAAAATATATTTGCTACAAGATCGGAAAATGTAAATCCTTTTCATGTTATAAATTGGATTGGATCTATTGAATTAAACCCATCTTCTGATAGTTGGATAGAAACAAGAAAAACAAAAAAAACAGTTGATATTGAGGGAAGTTATCAGCAATCAATGGAACAACTTGGAGTTGATAGTAATACTGGATTCTCTCCAATAGATTGGAATTCTTGGGAAACAAATTGGACTGGAGAAACTATATCCAATGGTCCAGAAATAGGGAGAATTAGTCAAGGAACAACTAATTTAGGAAACACTACTTTTGATCCAAGCGGATCTGGAAGGAGACAAGTTACTGATACAACTACATTTAGAGATGACTTTTTGACATTTAATAACCAAACAATAACTAAAACTGGAACAAGTACAAGAGAAGGTATTCAATATAAAGTATCAGAAAAATTTGATTCAACTAATTTGGGAGATAGAGTAGTTTCCAGAGAAATCATTAAAAAAATGAGATCCAGAAACATTGAAATTATTGCAAGAAGATTAAAGCCTTCTTCTAGATTTTATTGCTTTTTTGATAACGTAGATTTGACTTCTTATGTAATCCCAAAACTTTTAGAAGTTTCTATGAGTAGTGGTACTTTTTCTCCAGGAGAAACAGTAATTGGCACTTTGGGCACAAAAAGCATAAGGTTTAGACTCTCTCAACAAAACCACAAATATGGACCATACGATTCTGCAACAGAAGTGTATGTAGAGAACCCATATCAACCAGAAAATACATTATCTAGTTCTTATTCATCAACAACAACCATTTTAAATGTTGATACTGCTAGTTTATCAATAAATTCTGAATCTAATTTTTATGGGTCATTAATTCAGGGAATGCAAATTGTTGGCCAAACTAGTAATGCAATTGCAACTGTCTCTGAGATTAGATTGGTAAGTGATTTTTCTGGAGTCTTTATTGGATCTGTATTGATCCCCGATTCTACTATCCCATCAACACCTTCGTTTGAAACTGGAACAAAGACTCTTGTTTTGACAACTAGTTCTACAAATTCTACAGTTGTGACCTCAAATGAAAGTACTGCAGAAACTAATTTTTATTCAGAAGGCACTTTAGATAATGTTGAAAATTCAACTCTTCGTATAAGAAATGCAAATATAGAAAGATTACCACAATCAGAAACAATATTAGCATCAGAAACTGAAACTAGATTAGTATCAAGTAACACTTCAGAAAACAGAACAACAACAAGTCAAAGATGGGTTGATCCATTAGCACAATCATTTGAAGTTGCAGATAGAAATGGAGTATTCATAACAAAATGTGATATTTTCTTCAAAACAAAAGACACTAAAGGAGTTCCGGTAACTCTTCAAATTAGATCTATGAGGGATGGGACTCCAACTCAAGAAATTCTTCCTTTTGGTGAAATCGTATTGAATGCAAGTGATGTAAACATTTCTGAAGATGGAACTGTCCCCACTACATTCACATTCCCATCTCCAATTTACCTTGAATCAGTAGGTAGTGGATATGCAATTGTATTAGTTTCATCTTCAAATGAATATAATGTTTGGATTTCTAGAATGGGTGAAACTGATATTTCTACAATTGACAAACCAGATTCTGAGAAAATAATTGTTTCCCAACAACCAACTCTTGGGTCTTTATTTAAATCACAAAATGGTTCTACTTGGGAACCAAGTCAATTAGAAGATTTGAAATTTACTTTATATAGAGCAGATTTTGTAACTTCACCAGCATCAATTAGATTTTACAATCCAGAGTTGGCAGTTGGAAACAATCAAATAATTTCACTAAGACCAAATCCAATCAATACAAATTCAAATTCTGCATTGATTGGAATCGGAACGAGTTTATCTCCAGTTCAACAAAGTTCTTTGGTTATCGGAAATACAATAAGTCAAACAACCAATACTAATTTTACTGGAAAGTTAAAATCACTTGTTGGTGCAGTCGGGATTAATTCTGAATTGACTTTAACAAATACAGGAATGGGTTTTACTAGTGGACCCAAATTATATTCTAATATAAATTTAAAAACACTTACTGGATTTGGAAATAATGCCAAGGTAAATCTTTTTGTATCTGGCGGAGTTGCAGTTGCAGCAACAGTAACTGATGGTGGTTCTGGATATAAAATTGGAGATACACTGACTGTAAATTCTTCTGATACAGACGGATTCGGAAAAAATTTAATTCTGACGATTCCAAATAGTTCTGGAATTATTTCTTCCTTTAATTCAATTATTGTTGATAACATTCAAGGAAAAGTAAATACTTCTGGTTCGTATTCATTAACAAATAATGGATCAGAAATAACTAATGCAACAGCAACTAGTTCTATAGAATTGACAAATGGTTTATATTTTAAAGTAAATCATAATAATCACGGAATGTATGCAGCAAATAATCAAGTAATTTTAAGTGGAATTGAATCCGATTATTCACCAGAAACTTTAGTTAGTGATTATTCTGCCACATCTACTGATAATATTGTAGTTTCTTCTGGTTCTATTTTTTCTACTTTTGAAAATGTTGGTGTTGCATCAACAAATCCAGGATATATTTTAATTGATCAAGAAATTATTAAATATACTGGAGTTTCTGGAAATTCATTAACTGGAATAACAGGAAACAGAGGAATAGATGGAACAATACCAACTTTACATAAAGCAAAATCTTTAGTATTTAAATATGAAATGAATGGCATTTCATTGAGAAGAATTAATAAAACACATACATTCACTGATGTTGATGTGAGTAATTATCCAATTGAAATGGATTCTTATTATTTAAAAATTGATACATCGTCAAAAACTGGAACAGACAGAACTACTGGAAGTGCTGTTGGTCCAGAACTATTCTTCAACCAATCAAAATCTTGTGGTTCTTATCTAACAAATACTCCACAACTGAATTCAATAAATGGACAAAAGGCAACGCAAAATTTAGTATTTAATAGTATTAGGCCAAACATAGTCACAATGTTACCAGACACAACTTCAATTTCTGCAAAATTGAGAACAACATCTGCGACTAGTGTAAATGGAAATGAATTATCATTTATTGATTCTGGTTTTACTGATATTTCTTTAAACTCAAATAATGAATTTAATTCTTTAAAAATGATTTGCTCTAAGGTCAATGAAGAGTTTTATTTGAGTTCTTTACCTGGAAATAAATCGTTGACTATAGAAATGTCCTTACAGACCAAGGATTCTAAAGTTTCTCCTGTGATTGATTTTGATCGTGTAAGTTTAATTACTACTATGAATAGGATTGATACTCCAATTAAAAATTATTTAACTGACCCAAGAGTTAATCAATTAACTGGTGATCCAAATTCAGCAATTTACTTATCAAAAATAGTAAAGTTAGAGAAATCATCAGACAACTTAAAAGTTTTATTTGATGCATACAGACATCAATCTAATGATATTAGAGTTCTTTATCGTTTATTCAGAAATGATACTCCAGACGAACAACAAATATTTGAGTTTTTCCCAGGATATGATAATTTAGATCAAAATGGTAATATCGTAGATTCATCTAAAAATAATGGAAGACCAGATAGATTTGTGCAATCATCTAATACCATAAATGATTATGGAAATTATGAATTCACCGCAAAAAATTTGCCTTTATTTAATGGATTTCAAATTAAAATTATTATGACAGGAACAAATCAAGCACAAGTTCCTTATATTAAAGACCTTCGTATTATTGCAACAATATGATACCAGTAGAAGGACATAAAGGACTCTATAGAGATGAGACCACTAATGCAATTGTAAATTGTAATGACTATCAGTATCAAGAATATATAAAATTGAAAAATGAATCTTTGAGTGAAAAAGAAGAAATTGAAAATTTAAAAAATGAATTGTCAGAAGTTAAGAAATTGCTGAAAGATTTAATAAACAATCATTCATAAATACTATAAAATAAAAGTTTTTTAATATAATGTCTATATACGTAGTCAATATAGTAATTCCTTCTGGTTCTGATTTTAGTCAATCATTTTTTCTTGAAAGTGATGAATCAGATTCTGCTTTTAATTTGACTAACTATAGTGTGTATTCAATGATCAAAAAAAGTCCATTATCTCTGACAACAGCAGCAAATTTCAATGCTTCTATTGTCTCCCCTCCAACTCAAGGTCAAATAATCATTTCTTTGGGATCTAGTATTACTGCATCGTTAAAACCAGGAAGATATTCTTATGATGTTTTAATAAAAAATAATTCATCAGGATTAAAAACTAGAGTTATTGAAGGAAGTGCTTTAGTTACAGCAGGAATTACAACAACGGTGTAAAAAATGGCTCAACCATCAACAAGGCAGGGATTAATTGATTATTGTTTGAGAAAACTGGGATATCCAGTTTTGGAAATAAACGTTGATGAAGATCAAATTGATGATTTGGTTGACGATGCAATTCAATATTTTAATGAAAGGCATTTTGATGGAATAGAAAGAGTATATTTAAAACACAAATTAACTCCCGAAGAAAAAACCACAATAAGAACAGGAGTTTCTACAACCACTGCAACTAGTGGTGTTGGAATTACAGCAATTTCTTTTCAGGAATCAAATAATTTTATAAAATTACCAGATACTGTAATTGGAGTATTTAATGTCTTTAAATCAGATGCAAATACAATATCCAGTGGGTTGTTTAATATAAAATATCAGTTATTTTTGAATGATTTATATTATTATGGAGCATTGGACCTGTTAAATTATGCAATGGTAAAAACTCATCTTGAAGATATTAGTAGAATTATCACTCCAGATGTTCAATTGAGATTCAATAAAAAACAACACAGATTATATTTGGATATTGATTGGGCTATGGTTAATGAAAATAGTTATATTATTATTGATTGCTTTAGAATTGTTGATCCATCAGATTTTCCAAAAGTTTACAATGACTGGTGGATAAAAAAATATTTAACTGCACTCATTAAAAGGCAGTGGGGTCAAAATCTCATTAAATTTAATGGTGTCCAACTTCCAGGCGGAATTACTTTAAATGGAAGACAAATTTATGATGATGCAATTTTGGAAATAGAAAAACTTGAAGAAAAACTTCATAATGAATATGAATTACCACCAATGGATATGATCGGATAATGTCACCATTAAATCCTTATTTCTTACACGGTTCATCAAGTGAACAAAGACTTGTCCAAGACTTAATCAATGAGCAATTGAGAATGTATGGTCAAGATGTTGTTTATATGCCAAGAAAATTAATTAATGAAAAATCTATCATTAAAGAGGCAATTGTTTCTAAGTTTGATGATAGTTTTAGAATAGAAGCATATGTAATGAATTTTGAAGGTTTTGGGGGACAAGGTGATATTTTAAGTAAATTTGGAGTAAGAACAACGGATGAATTAAATTTAATCATATCAAAAGAAAGATATGAAGATTTTATTTCCCCATTTTTGGTTTCAGATCAAAAAGTAAAAGTTGCTACAAGACCACAAGAAGGAGACCTTATTTATTTTCCTCTTGATAATTCTTTGTTTGAAATTAAATATGTAGAAGGAAAACAACCATTTTATCAATTGAATAATTTATATGTTTATCAATTGAAGTGTGAGATATTTGAATATGAAGATGAAAACATTTCAACAACAATTGAAGAAATTGATAAATCTGTTCAAGAGTTTGGGTACATTCAAACAATTACAATGGTAAGTTCCGGTGCAACTGCTGCATCGGCAAGTATTTCAAATTTACCATCACCAAGTTCTCTTCAATATATTGATCTAATTAATGATGGAACTGGGTATTTGACAACTCCAACAATTCGTATTGAAAAAGCACCTGTTGGTGGAACAGACGCATCAGCAGTTGCAATTATGACATATAGACCACCAAGAAATGGTAGCTCTATAGATAAAATTTTACTCATAAATCCTGGAGCAGGATATACAGTACCACCAAAAGTTGAAATATTAAGTGATACTGGAACTGGTGGAATCGCAACAGCAGTCATTTCTAATGGTTCTCTTGGACAAATATCAATATTAACTAATGGATCTGGATATTCTTCTGCACCAACTGTTTCAATATCTTCTGCACCTTCTGGTGGCACAAATGCAACTGCATTGGCATTTATAAATTCTTCCGGAATAGTTACAGCAATTAGGTATACAAATACCGGTGCTGGATACACTTCACTCCCATCTATTACATTGTCCTCTCCTGTTGGAACTTCCACTGGAAACTTTATATTTAATGAGTCAATCAGAGGAGTTTCTACAGGGACAACAGCATATGTTAAAGATTGGGATGCAGACACCAAAGTCCTTAAAGTTTCAATTGCAAATGGAAACTTTGCTCTTGGTGAATTAATAGTTGGTTCTAATGCAACTCATAAAGTATTTTCAATTCAATCTGATGATTTGTATGACCCATATGCTCAAAATACTGAAATAGAAAATGAATCAGATTCAATGTTAGACTTCTCTCAAAGAAATCCATTTGGTGATTACTAGTTATTAATTACTAAATAATTATAAAGTGTTTGATTATGTTAGGAAATTATAGTTATCACGAAATTATAAGAAAGACGGTTATATCTTTTGGTACGCTTTTTAATAATATTTTAATCAAACACGAAGAGCAAGATGGAACTGATTATAGTTTAATCAAAGTTCCCATTGCGTATGGACCAATACAGAAGTTTTTAGCAAGATTAGAACAGAAGCCAGACTTGAGAAAAAGAGTTGCATTGACTCTTCCTCGTATGTCTTTTGAATTAACTAGTATCAATTATGATGCAAGCAGAAAGGTATCTACGGTACAAACATTCAAAACATTAAATTCCGAGAATCAAAATAAAGCAATAAAAGTTTATATGCCAGTCCCATACAATTTGGGAATAAAATTAAGCATAATGGCAAAATATAATGATGATATGCTCCAAATTTTGGAGCAAATTTTGCCATTTTTCCAACCATCATTTAGTTTAACTATTGATTTAGTATCATCCATTGGAGAAAAAAAAGATGTTCCAATGATATTGGAAAATATTCAAATGGAAGATAATTACGAAAGTGACTTTACCACAAGAAGAGTTTTAGTTTATACTCTAAATTTTGTTGCCAAAACTTATATTTTTGGACCAATTGCAGATAGTACAGAAGGTTTAATTAAAAAAGTGCAAGTTGATTACTATACGGATACAAATATAAAAAATTCATCAAGACAGTTGAGATACACAGCAACACCAAGAGCAATTAAAGATTACAATAATGATAATACAAATACACTAACAGAAGATATTAATGAGTATGTTACAAAAATTTCTGTTTCTGATGCTTCACTACTGAGCGAAAATACTTACATTATGATAGAAAAAGAAGAATTACTCATTAAATCTATTGAAGGAAATGACTTAACAGTATTAAGGGGACAAGACGGAACAACGGCAGTTCCGCATTTAATTAATTCTTCAATTGATGTAATAAATGCGGTTGATGATAGTTTAGTTGAACCAGAAGATGATTTTGGATTTAATGAAAGTTATTTTGATTTTGGTGATGGAAAAATTTATAGTCCAACAAAAGGAATAGATGTATCATTATGACAAGTAAATTTGAAAATATAGACGAAGCATTAGAAATAGAAGCAACTTCTGTATCAAAAGAAATTGTAAAAAAATCAAAAGAAGCAATAGCAAGACCAATCTCTGGAGAAGAAAGTGATAAGGATTATGAATACACACGAGGAAATTTGTATTCATTGATTGAAAAGGGTCAAGAAGCAATTGATAGTATTATGGATTTAGCACAACAAAGTGATAGTCCAAGAGCATATGAAGTTGCAGGTCAATTAATTAAAAATGTTGGTGATGTGACTGATAAGTTAATTGATTTGCAGCATAAAATGAAAAAACTTAAAGAAGAAGATGCTAGAGGTCCTTCTACCGTTAATAACTCTGTTTTTATTGGTTCCACTGCGGATCTCCAAAAATTACTCAAACAAGGATTTGCCGACAATAAATAGTTCAAAAACTATGAAAACTTTTTCACAATTTCTTTTAGAAGCAACTGACCCAAAGGGACCCATTAAGAAATATATGTCCTTAGAAGAGATTGCGAAAAAGCATAAAATCTCAATGAAAACTTTAAGTTCCCAATTAGAGATGGGAATTAAAGTAGAAAGTGAACATACTGGAAGCAAAAGAATGGCAAAAATGATTGCCCTTCAACACTTAGAAGAACTGCCCGATTATTATACAAGATTGAAGAAAGCAGAAAAAATTAAAGAAGAAACTGCATCTGGTGATGAAACTCTTGGGGATTGGTTTAGGAAATCCGACGCAATAGACCCCAAAACTGGAAGAAAAGTTCCGGGGTGGCGTCAGATTGGTGGACCATTTGCTGGTGCTCCTTGTGCTCGTCAACCTGGACAAACTTCTACTCCAAAATGCGGAAGTTCCAAGATGGCAGCAAACTTATCAGATGAAGAAGAGGATAAAGCATTTAGAAGAAAAAATAAAAAAGATCCAAATCAACCACAAAAATCTGGTTCTGCAAAACCAACTAATGTTGCAACAGAAGAAACTATTATTGAGAAAAAAGATGCTTGCTACCATAAAGTAAAATCTAGATATAGAGTTTGGCCTTCTGCTTATGCTTCTGGTGCTTTGGTTAAGTGCCGTAAGGTTGGTGCAGATAGTTGGGGAACAAAAACAGAAAGTACTGATGCTCTTGCATATGATTGGGATGGACCAATATATCAAGGGGAAAAGAGATATTGTCCCAACTGCCAAAAGATGGAATATATGAAAGAGTGCAAATATGGTCCAAAGTATTGGTTGTTATATTCTTCTGCAGTTGAACCGACATTTCCCACGATTCAAATTTATAATAAAAAATATGACCCAAATAGACCCCATCCAGCAAATGAGGAAGTAAAATACAATTACTCTGACAATAAAATAAAAAATATCCGAGAAATATATACTAGAATACAATCAAGAGGTTCAACTTATACTATAATTTTTAATTGGAGAGGAAGATCTCTTTCATCTCAAATGTTTTTCCCCCAATTCACTAGACCATCAAAACCACAGGTGACTTATGAACTGAGAAAAATATACCCAGGTGCTATTGTTTTAACTTTCAACCCTGCACCAAAAGACCCAACAAAACCTTTATTATTTACAGGAGAATTAGATGGATCCAGATAAAATTATTCTTGATTGTTTATCTAAAAATTTTGAATATGAAAGGATTTCAAGAGAATTAGATACTTGCGAAAATATAGAACAAGTAAAAGATATAGCAAAATCATTTGTTAAATTATATTTGAAGCAACAAGAAGTTATGACACAAATTGGTATAATTGATGGAAAAACATTATAAGGGAAATCCCAATCTAAAAGCAGAAAATGTTCAAATTGAATTTACGACAGAACAAATTCAAGAATACTTAAAATGCAAAAGTGACCCAATTCATTTTGCAAAAAATTATGTAAGAATTGTCTCTCTTGATCACGGATTAGTTCCGTTTGATATGTATGATTTTCAAGAAGAATTGATTACAAACTTTCACGAGAATAGATTTAATATTGCAAAATTACCAAGGCAAACAGGTAAATCTACGACTGTTGTTTCATATTTGTTGCATTATGCTCTCTTCAATGACAACATAAGAATCGCAATTCTAGCAAACAAAGCAGAAACTGCAAGAGAACTTTTAGGTAGATTGCAATTATCTTATGAAAATTTACCAAAGTGGTTGCAGCAGGGTGTTGGTTCTTGGAATAAAGGTTCGTTGGAACTTGAAAATGGTTCCAAAATTGTAGCAGCATCTACCTCATCTTCTGCCGTCCGAGGAAACTCTTTTAATATTATTTTCTTGGACGAATTTGCATTCATTCCAAATCATATTGCAGAGCAGTTCTTCTCTTCTGTGTATCCTACTATTTCTTCGGGACAGAGTACAAAGGTTATTATCATCTCAACTCCAAATGGGATGAATATGTTTTATAAACTTTGGCACGATGCAGAAAGAGGAAAGAATGGTTATGTTCCACTAGAAGTCCATTGGTCTGCGGTGCCTGGAAGAGATGCAGAGTGGAAACGGCAAACAATTGCGAATACTTCCGAAAGACAATTCACACAAGAGTTTGAGTGCGAATTTTTGGGGTCTGTTGATACTTTGATTACTCCATCAAAACTTAGAATGATGGTTTATGATGATCCATTAACCAGAAATAAAGGATTGGATGTTTATGAAGAACCACAAGAAAAAAATACTTATTTAATGACTGTAGATGTTTCTCGTGGAATGAGTAATGACTATTCTGCATTTATTGTATTTGATATTAGTCAATTCCCATATAAGGTAGTCGCAAAATATAGAAATAATGAAATTAAACCTATGCTTTTTCCAAATATCATTCACGAAGTCGCAAAAGCTTATAATAAAGCATTTGTCCTCACTGAAGTAAATGATATCGGGGAACAGGTATCAAGTATTTTGCATTTTGATTTAGAATATGACAATATTTTGATGTGCTCTATGAGAGGTCGTGCAGGTCAATTGGTTGGTCAAGGATTTTCCGGAAAGAAAACTCAATTGGGAATTAAAATGTCCAAAACCGTCAAAAAAGTTGGATGTTCAAACTTAAAAACAATCATTGAAGATGATAAATTATTAATAAAAGATTATGATATTATTAGTGAATTGACAACTTTTATTCAAAAAAGTCAATCTTTTGAGGCAGAAGAAGGTTGCAATGATGACCTTGCGATGTGTCTTGTAATTTTTGCTTGGTTGGTCGTTCAGGACTATTTTAAAGAGATGACTGACAACGATGTTCGTAAAAGAATTTACGAAGATCAAAGGGATCAAATAGAACAAGATATGGCACCATTTGGATTTTTATCAGATGGATTAAGTGAAGAAACTTCTTTTGTTGATGAAGATGGAGATAGATGGCATTTGGACGAATATGGAGATAGATCATATATGTGGGAATACAGATAAATGAATATAAGTGACCAATTTGAATTAGAGCACTTATTTTTAACAGAGAGAAAATGCAGAGTATGTAAAGAAATAAAAGATTTAATTGATGGTTTTTATTTAACTCGCAAAGGAAGGGGGGACATACCGTCAGCATATTCATATGAATGTAAAAATTGTACAGTAAAAAGAATTATACAAAGTAGGAAAAAAATTAGAAATATACCAAATTGGGAATATCCAGATTGGTAATGTTCACGGGTGGTTTCCCCATTGTAACGTATCTAATTTATAAATACTTCTAGGCAAAATGAACTTCTTAACGAGGGGAAACAAATGGCGTTAAATTTAGTATCACCTGGCGTCAAAATTAGAGAAGTTGACTTAACTGTTGGTGGAATTACAGCTGGGTCAAATCAGGTGGGTGCTATTGCCGGACCTTTCCAAAAAGGTCCTGTCAATCAACCTATTTTAATTGAAACTGAAAATGATTTACTTAATGTTTTTGGAAAACCGATTTCTTCAGATTCTCAATATGAATATTGGTTGAGTGCATCATCTTTTCTTTCTTATGGTGGAATTCTAAGAGTTGTAAGATGTGATGGTGACAATTTAAAAACAGCAAATGCTGGGGTTTCATCAGCATCAGCAAATTTAAAAATTGAATCATTAGAAGATTATGATACTAACCATACTTCGGACACTCATTGGTATTGGGCATCAAGAAATCCAGGTTCTTGGGCAAACAAATTAAAAGTCTGTATCGTTGATAATCTTGCTGACCAAAGGATTTCAATTGCTACTACTGGTCTTGCTGTTGGTTGTGGAGTTAGTGCATCATACACAAGAACTTCTGCTGGTATAGGAACTACTTCATCGGAAACTGGAGTTTTAAAAGGAATTATCACACAAGTTAATGTTGGTTCAATAGACGTAAAAATTCTCAGCAAAAATGTTGGTGGAGTTGATAGTGAAGTTTCTTATCAACAAGGTGGTACATACGAATTTAAGTCTTCAGATTCCATAGGAATTAATAGTGCAGGAACTCTCGTTAGAGTCAATTCATCAACAGTTACTAATATTTCTGCTGTAGTTGCAACTGCTTCATCCATTGTTCTTCCTGGTCCTAGTGTTACTGGTTCAACACCATTTGCAAGTGCTGGTTATTCAGTTGGACAAGTTGTAAGAACAGTTGCAGATAATGGAGTGCAAGTTCCACCTACTGCAATTGTTGGTTTTGGAACCACTAATGTTAATGGTTTGCAACAAGATACTTTACTTTTAGCAAGTAATTCTCCAGCTTCCAGTGGAACAACAACAATTGGTGTATTTAATGCAACCACAACTATATCTGCCCCTTCAGATTGGTATGATCAACAAACTCTTGGATTGACAAATTCAACTGTTTATTGGAAAAATATTGCACCAAGACCAGGAACATCTCAATATGCAGCAGAACGAAGTGCAAAAAATGACGAAATCAATATTGTTGTTGTAGATGATACTGGAGCAGTCACTAGTTCAGTTGGAAATATTTTAGAAAAATACCAAAGAGTTTCTAAAGCATCTGATGGTAAAATTTCTCCAAATCAAGCAATTTATTATAAAGATATCATTAGAGAACAATCTCAATATATTTTTGCAGGCATTGCATCAACTGGTGTTAAAACTAAATTCTCTACTTTATCTGGATATTCTGCAGCAACTGACACTACTTGGGGATTAGAGGCACAAGGAAATACATTCAATTGTGTTGGAGCAAAAACTTACGAATTATCTGGTGGAGCAGATTATTCCGGTGTAACTAATAATGTTGGTGGTTATTCTGCAAGTTTATCAAATGTAATTACTGCTTATAGAAAATTTACAAATCCAGCAGAATACTCTATTGATTATTTAATTAGTGGTCCTTCAGGTGGAGCAACAATTTATGATTCACAAGCAAAGGCAAATGAGTTAATTGCAATTGCAGATTTACGTAAAGATTGTATTGCAGTTATTTCTCCACATAGAAGTGGAGTGGTTAATGTTTCAAACTCAGAAACTCAAACTAATAATATAATTGAATTTTTTGGTCCATTGACATCATCTTCTTATGCTGTATTTGATGGTGGTTACAAATACACTTATGATAGATTCAACGGCACATTTAGATACATCCCTTGTAATGCTGATATTGCTGGATTGATGGCAAGAACTTCTAATAATTCTTTCCCTTGGTATTCACCTGCAGGATCAAGCAGAGGAACAATTAATAATGCAACTAAACTTGCATATAATCCATCACAAGAACAAAGAGATAGACTATACACAACAAGAATCAATCCAATTATATTCTCCCAAGGTGCTGGAATTATTCTTTTTGGAGATAAAACTGCTTTATCTTATGCTTCTGCGTTTGATAGAATTAACGTTCGTCGTCTATTCTTAACCATTGAAAGGGCAATTGAAAGAGCAGCAAGAGCACAACTCTTTGAATTCAATGATTTGATTACTAGATCAAACTTTGTTAATATTGTTGAACCATATCTTCGTGACGTAAAAGCAAAAAGAGGTGTTTCTGATTATGTTGTAATTTGCGATGAAACTAACAATACTCCAGACATTATTGACTCCAATCAGTTTAAAGCTGACATTTATGTCAAACCAGCAAGAAGTATTAACTTCATTGGACTGACTTTTGTTGCTACTCGCACTGGAGTTAGTTTTGAAGAAGTTATCGGTACTGTTTAATTAAAAGAGGTAAAAACCAATGGCAAATACAGAAAACCTTCTCCCATCAGTAAGAACTTTAAATGATTTTAAGAGCAGACTAACTGGAGGCGGAGCAAGACCTAATCTTTTTGAATGTGTAATTAATTTTCCAAGTGCTGCCCTTCCTAGTAATATTGACGCAAATGCATTACAAGAAAAAACTAGATTTCTTGTAAAGGCAGCAAATTTACCTGCTTCAACTTTGAGTGTAATTGATATTCCATTCAGAGGAAGAAATTTAAAAATTGCTGGTGACAGAACATTTGATCCTTGGACTATTACAGTAATAAATGACACTGATTTTGTAATCAGAAATGCATTTGAAAGATGGATGAATTTTATCAACAAACACGAAGATAATTCTGGACAAATCAATCCAGTTGATTATCAAACAAATATGAAAGTACATCAACTTGGAAGAGCAATAGTTGGAAAAGATATGTCTAGTAATACAAAAATTCCGTATTTAAAGTCATATGAATTTTATGGGACATTCCCAACTTCAATTAGTGCAATTGATTTGTCTTATGATTCAACAGATGTAATTCAAGAATTTACTGTAGATTTACAGGTTCAGTGGTGGGATGCCCTTAACGGAGAAACTCAAGATAGTATTCTTGGATCGGGAGATTTGGAAGAATTTAACGAATCTTCTGTAAGCAAAGGGATTTTTTGAACAGTCTAAATAATAGATATAGACTCAATTATTACTATGGCTAAATTATTTGGATTTAAAATAAAGGATACGGGAGACAATAATTCTAAAGGGATTATGTCTCCCATTCCTCGTAATGAGGAAGATAAATCCGATTTTTATATTTCTAGTGGTTTTTATGGACAATATGTAGATATTGAAGGTGTTTATAAGACTGAAGCAGATTTGATTAGAAGATATCGTGAGATGTCTTTGCATCCAGAATGTGATAGTGCAATTGAAGATATTGTGAATGAAGCAATAGTTTCCGACCTTAATGATTCTCCTGTAGAAATAGAACTTTCAAATCTTCCAGCATCTGATAAATTAAAAGATATTATCAGAGAAGAATTTAAGTATATTAAAGAGATTATGGACTTTGATAAAAAGTGCCACGAAATCTTTAGAAATTGGTATGTTGATGGAAGAATTTATTATCATAAAGTGATTGATTTAAAAAAACCAAATGAAGGCATAAAAGAAATTAGATATGTTGATGCCCTTAAAATTAAATATGTAAGGAAATTAAAAAAAGGGAATAATGATGCTTTTGGTGTTGATTATAGGCAATTTGTAAATGGAAAAAATAAAATTGATTTTTCAACACAAGATCTTGAAGAGTACTATATTTACGATCCAAATGTTGGGTCTTCTCAAAATGCAACATATAAGTCATCAGATGTTAATAGTGTAAAAATCGCAAAAGATGCTATTACTTACATAACTTCTGGTTTAGTTGATCGTAACAAACAAACCGTATTATCATTTTTACATAAAGCAATCAAATCACTCAATCAATTAAGAATGATTGAAGATAGTCTTGTAATTTATAGACTATCTCGTGCTCCAGAAAGAAGAATTTTTTATATTGATGTTGGCAATCTTCCAAAAATCAAGGCAGAGCAATATCTCCGTGATGTGATGAATCGTTATCGTAACAAGTTAGTATACAATGCAGACACTGGTGAAATTAAAGATGACCGAAAATATATGGCAATGCTTGAAGATTTTTGGCTTCCAAGAAGAGAAGGTGGCAGAGGAACTGAAATCACAACTCTTCCTGGTGGTCAGAATCTTGGAGAACTTGCTGATATTGAATATTTCCAGAAAAAACTTTATGATTCTTTAGGTGTTCCCCCAACTCGTCTTGATGCTGGTGGAGGATTTAATCTTGGACGTTCATCAGAAATTCTTAGAGATGAATTAAAATTCACAAGATTTGTCGGAAGACTGAGAAAAAGATTTTCTCAAATCTTTATTGATATGTTGAAAACTCAGTTAATTCTTAAGAATATTGTAACACCAGAAGATTGGAAAACCTTAAGTGATCACATTCAATTTGACTATGTTTATGATAATCATTTTTCAGATTTGAAGAAAAATGAATTAATGAACGATAAGTTGGGTGTTGTTGCAGCAATGGAACCATATGTTGGTCGTTATTTTTCATCACAGTATGTAAGGTCAAAGATACTTGGTCAAACTGATAGTGAAATTTTAGAAATTGACAAGCAAATTAAAAAAGAAATTAAAGATGGAATTATTCCTGACCCATCTTTAGCAATGAATCCTATGATGGGTATGCCTCCTGGACAACCATCTTCAAATAATTTTGGTAATATTCCACAAGAAGGTGGACTCACTGATGCCCAAACAGGAGTTGAATTGGGTAGTCAGGGAGAGATATAAATAAAAATAGTTAATTTTGCATAGTTATGGAAGAATTAGTAGATATGATTGCTGGTGAATCATCACCATCAGATGTTTCTGATAAGATTAAAGAAATTCTTTTCTCAAAAGCTTCAGAAAAAATCAATTCGGTAAGACCAGAAGTTACCGCAACAATGTTTAATTTAGAAGATGAGGAGTAATAATAAGTGAATTTTGAAGATAATTCAAAAGATTTATCTGATTTTTTTAATACTATTAGTTCGGGAAAACAAAAAAGAAAAAAAGAATTGCAAGAGACTGTAGGAGACTCTGTAAATGATTTTTTTCAAACCATTAGTATTGGCAAAAAAATAGAAAAAGAAAAAAAGGAGTCTTTAGTTGGGGACTCCTTTGAAACTCTTTTTTTGTCAAAACTTGAAGAAAGTAAAAAAGAAATAAAAAAGAAAAAAATACAAGAACAAAAGACTGTAAAGGCATTTGAGGATTGGTTATATTCTGAGACACCAAAACAACAAGAACAAGTAATTGAAGATGTAATTGAAGAATCTTTGGATGAAGTTCTTGAAGTTTTGGAAGAATATAAAGAAGAACTTGAAAAACCCAAAGAAGACCTGATTGAAAAATCATTAGGTCTTCTTGCTGAACCAAGTGATGTTAAAGTTCAACAAGACCCATTAACTCCATTAGACCAAAAGTTCGCAACACTTGACGATTTACAGAAACATTACAAACTGTTTCTTTCTCGTATTCAACAACAACTATCAACAGTTGGTGGAGGTGGCGAAACCAGATTAAGATACTTGGATGATATTGTAGGCATCGCAACTAATTCTGGTGCTTATAATAATAAATTTTTACAATGGAATTCCACAACAAATCAAGCAGAGTTTGTTGATCCAAATGATGTTGGTGGCACAACAATTGTAAATATCTCTGGTATTACCACTTACTATCAGGCATCGAATGTTGATGATTATATTGGTGTAAGTGCAAATGTTCCAGTAACAATTGTATTGCCACAAATTCCTTCTTATGGAAAAAAACTCATCATAAAAGACGAGGGTAATAAGATTGCTACATACAATATAACAGTCCAGGCAGGTGCTGGAACAAGTGTAGAGAATGATAGTTCAGTTATTATGACTATCAATCATCAAAGTTTTACTTATTTTTACAATGGTTCAAATTGGTTTCTAATTTAATATGTCACATAATCCTCTTCCACAACCAGCAGATGTAGTAGTCATTAGTGCTGGTTCATCAGTAACAGAAGTTAATAGATTTCCAGTAGGTATTGGAACAACTGGGCAAGTATCAATCAATCTCAACAATTCACCAGTCAGCACAGCAAATCCATTTCCAGTTACTCTACCACCAATAGCAACTGACGCATTTGGTAGACAAAGAATATCATCACCACTTACACTTTTTGATAGTTCGCACAGATATAGAGATAATAATCTTTGGAGTGGTTTAGTTGTTGGTACTGGTTCAACAGTTGGATTTGTAACAGCACAAGGTTTAGTAAATTTAACTGTTGGTGTTGGAAGCACTGCATCAATCATCAGAGAAACTACAAAAGTATTTTCGTATCAACCAGGAAAATCATTACAAACATTAAATACATTTGTATTCAACCCAGCAAAAGCAAATCTTCGTCAAAGAGTAGGATACTTTGGTGCAGATAATGGAATGTATTTGGAACTTGATGAAACTAATTTATATTTTGTAGAAAGAACATATGTTCCAGGAATTACAACAGAAACAAGAGTAGCACAAGCAGACTGGAATATTGATACGATGCTTGGTGCTGGACATCTCAATCCATCTGGTGTCACATTAGATATTTCCAAAGCACAGATTATGTGGATGGATATTGAGTGGTTGGGACTTGGAACCGTAAGATTAGGATTTGTAGTTAATGGTAAGTTTATCCATTGCCATTCATTCCATCACGCAAATATTATCAATACAACTTATATCACAACAGCATCACTACCATTAAGATATGAAATTGCAAATACAGGAATTACAACCAGTGCAAGCACACTTAAACAAGTTTGTTCTTCGGTAATTTCAGAAGGTGGTTATGAACTTCGTGGATTGCAACAAGCAGTTGGAACACCTGTTCAAACACCAGTCGATTTAACAACGGCAGGAACTTATTATACAGTTATATCAATTCGCCTTAAAGCAACACCAAATAGATTGGATGCAATTGTAATTCTAACTGCACTTTCAATTCTTGGTATTACAAATAATGCAACTTATAACTGGCAAGTAAGAGCATCTGGAACATCTGTTGGTGGAACTTGGAATGATGCTGGTCTTGATAGTTCTGTTGAATATAAAATTGATGGTGGAACTTATACTGGTGGAAGAATATTAGCATCTGGATATTTGTACGGGTCTAATCAAGGTTCAACACCGGTTGATATTCTTAAAGAGGCATTATTCAAGTTTCAGTTAGAAAGAGATGCATTAAATGGGACACCTTATGAACTTTCTCTCGTTGCTTCTTCCGATGCTAATGGTGCAGATATTCACGGGTCTATGGACTGGGAAGAAATTAGTAGGTAATACTAGATATTGATAAATAACTAATATAGTCCAATTATTACAATGTCCGTATATAAGATTGTACAAAAAATTACGCCATTGACGATGACTGGTGCAGCAGTAACCAGTAATCCAATTGCTTTGAGGTCTGGTTTTTTGAGAATTGTTCCAGAACAAGATGCTTATGTTGAGGTTGCTCCAACCCCAACAATTAGTACTTCTACGAGTGCTAGTATTTTTGTGAAGGCTGGAACTGAACTTGTTTTAAAAGATACCGCAGTCACTCAAACTATTGTTGGTGTAACTACTGGAACTACCACTGTTGTGACTTTACCAGAAGGTACTTTCTCTGATTTTTCTGCTGGTGATATTGTTGAACTTACTGGTATTGTTCCCGCAGGAATTAACACAACAGCAGCAACTGTTGCATCAGTTGATGCAACGAATGATGCTGGAACAGGTGGATTTAATAGAGTAATTACTCTTACTTGGAATACTTCAAGTCAAGGACCAGTAACTACTTCCACTGGTGTTTTGAGAAGAGTAACAAAAGTTGCTGCTTATGGTGCAAGTGGAAAACTTCACATCACAGAAATTCAAATCGCAGGTGGTTAATCCAATGAAACTTATCACAGAAGAAATAGAAAAGGTAAAAGTAATTACCGAAGAAAAAAATGGAGTTAAATCCCTTTTTATTGAAGGTGTTTTTCTTCAGGCAAATAGACCAAATAGAAATAAAAGACTCTATGAAATGAGAACTCTTGAAAGAGAAGTCAAAAGATATAATGAAAATTTTATTGCTAAAGGTCGTGCTCTTGGTGAATTGGGACATCCAGATGGACCAACTTTAAATCTTGATAGAGTATCCCATAAAATTACTATGCTTGAAAGAAAAGATGATAATTTTATAGGAAAAGCAAAAATTCTTGATACCCCAATGGGAAAAATTGCTTCTTCACTTTTAGGTGAAGGTGTGATGCTTGGTGTTTCTTCTCGTGGTGTTGGCTCATTGATTCCAACTAATGAAGGTTATTCTTTAGTTGGTGAAGATTTTATGCTTGCAACTGCTGCTGATATTGTTGCAGACCCTTCTGCTCCTGATGCTTTTGTGAATGGAATTATGGAAGGAAGAGAATGGATATATGATTCCAATAAAAAAACTTGGATTGCGGAATCAATTAAAAATATTATTGAAAAGGATGTAAAACAAAGAAAATTAACTGAACAGAGAAAATTACAGCATTTTGAAAAGTTTTTGGATATGCTTTGATTTTATACATTAAAATTATAAATTATAAATAAATATAGATTTAAGAAACTAGTTAAATCGGAGAGTTCAAATGTCCCGTGGTAGAAACTTACAAGAAATGGAATCAGACACAAAACAATCTAAAACTGCTGTAAATGCCGGTGCAAAGGCAGCAGAACCAATGCAAAAGTTAACCACAGGAATTCCTGATGGTCAAACAGGCAGTTGGGAAGACCTTGGTGGTCCTACTCCAGAAAATTATCGTTCAGATGATGACTCTGCAAAATTAAAAGACCCTTCAACAACTCTTAAGCAAGTTAAGGATATTGTAAATAAGGGTGCAAAAGCAGCAGAAGCAATGAAAAAAATGGCTTCTCCAGTCAAAGAATCTTCAGAAGAAGATGAAGATGAAGAACTCGTAGAAGGTGAATATGAAGAAGATGATGATGAAGTAGTTTCAGAAGCTAAGCATAAGTCCGAAAAGGACGAAGAAGATGAAGAAGATGAAGATGAATACGAAGAAGGTGATGAAGAGGACGAAGAAGATGAGGATGAAAAAAAGGAAAAGGCAATGAAAGAGGCATTTGCCCAAATTGAAGAAGAAATTGAGGAAGATGTTTCTGCTCTTCTTTCTGGAGAAGAACTTTCCGAAGATTTTAGAGTAAAAGCAAAAACTGTTTTTGAAGCAGCATTGAATGCTAGAACAAAGCAAATTGAAGAAGCAGTTGTTTTACATTATGAAGAGCAACTTACTGAAGAAATTATTGCCATTAAGGAAGAACTCACCGAAAGACTTGATTCTTACCTTGAGTATGTTGCTGACGAGTGGATTCAGGAAAATGCTCTTGCAATTGAGCAAGGCATTAAGACTGAAATGACTGAGAGCTTCCTCTCAGGAATGAAGAGTCTTTTTGAAGAACATTATGTAACAATCCCTGAAGAAAAATATGATGTTATTGAAAGTATGGTAGATAAACTTGATGAAATGGAGACAAAACTCAACGAGCAAATTGAAAGAAATGTTGCTCTAAATAAGAGATTAGCCGAATCAGTTACCGATGTAATCTTTGCCGAAGTTACTGATGGTCTTGCTCTTTCCCAGAAAGACAAACTCGCTTCTCTTGCCGAAAATGTTGAGTTTGATAGTGAATCAGACTATCGTGAGAAACTAGTAACTCTAAGGGAATCTTATTTCCCAAGATATACTGGTGCTCAAATAGACAACTCAGATTATATCTCAGAAGGTATGGAGTATCGTCAAGAAGTTTCAGGGTCAATGGCCTACTATCTTGATGCACTTGGAAGAGTTTCTAAAAAGTGATTTTTACATTATAAACGATCAAACTAAAACTTTTTAAAGAGGTAAAAAAAATGCAAATGTTCAATGCAGAGCATCTGCAGGAGAAGTGGTCACCACTCCTTGATTATCAAGGTCTGGACCCAATCAAAGACTCACATCGCAGAATGGTAACTGCGGTTCTCCTGGAGAATCAAGAAAAATTCCTTCGTGAGGAAAGAGAATTCCTCGGCGAAACAACCGCACCAACTAGCACAACTGGTTCAACTGGTTCAAGTGCTGGTTTCTCTGGTGGTGCTGTTGCGGGTGGTCCAGTAGCAGGTTTTGATCCTGTTCTGATCTCCCTGATCCGTCGTTCAATGCCTAACCTGGTCGCATATGACCTCGCAGGTGTTCAACCAATGAATGGTCCTACAGGACTTATCTTCGCAATGCGTTCACGTTACACCAACCAATCAGGTGCCGAGGCATTCTTTGATGAAGTTGATACTCAGTTCTCTGGCAGAAAGGGTAATCAATCTCAGTATGCTGTTAATCCTACTGTTGAAGCAAACGTAGGTTTTGGTACTACTGCTGCACAATCTGGTAGCAATCCTGGTCTTCTTAGTGCTGGTGGTTCTCAGCAAGATTACAACGTTGGTGGTGGTATGTCCACTGCTGATGCAGAGATTCTTGGTTCCGACTCCGGTGCTTCATTCAATGAGATGGCATTCTCAATTGAGAAAGTCACCGTTACTGCAAAATCCAGAGCACTGAAAGCCGAGTATTCACTTGAGCTTGCACAAGACCTGAAGGCAATTCACGGTCTGAATGCTGAGGCTGAATTGGCAAACATTCTCTCAACCGAGATTCTTGCTGAAATCAACCGTGAAGTTATCCGTACCATCTATAAGACTGCAGAGTCTGGTGCTCAGTTCAACGTTGCTAATGCTGGTACTTTTGACCTTGACATTGACTCCAATGGTCGTTGGTCAGTTGAGAAGTTCAAGGGTCTGATTTTCCAAATTGAAAGAGACGCAAACGCAATTGCACAGCGTACTCGTAGAGGAAAGGGCAACATCATTATGTGCTCCTCTGACGTTGCTTCTGCTCTCTCAATGGCTGGTCTCCTTGACTACACCCCTGCACTCAATACAAACCTTAACGTAGATGATACTGGCAATACTTTTGCTGGTGTTCTGAACGGTAAGTACAGAGTTTACATTGACCCATATTCAGGTGGTGCTGGTAACCCAGCTTCTGGTGCAACTGGTGGTCAGTACTATGTTGTCGGTTATAAGGGTTCTTCCCCTTATGATGCAGGTCTCTTCTACTGCCCTTATGTTCCTCTCCAAATGGTTCGTGCCGTTGGTGAGAACACCTTCCAGCCAAAAATCGGATTCAAGACTCGTTATGGTCTTGTTGCTAACCCATTTGCTGAAGGCAAGTCTGCATCTGCTCCTGAGAGCAATCTTGGTCGTATTCAGACTAACTCAAACCGTTACTACAGAAGAGTTCAAGTTAAGAACCTTATGTGATTTCGGTCCACAAATACTGGAGGGTCCAAAAGACCCTCTTTTTTTATGTCTATAAATAAAAATAAAAATGAGTCCGAGTCCTTGGTCAAAACAAATTAGTAATAGAAATTACTTGTCCCCTGTAGGATTTAAATTTATTTTATCCGAATATCCTAAGGTTGATTTTTTTTCTAATTCATCACAAATACCAGGTATAAATTTAGGAGTTGCAGTTCAATCAAACTATCTGAAAGATATTCCAATTCCTGGAGATAAACTTTCTTATGATGATTTTTCTTTTGAGTTTTTTGTAGATGAAAATTTACAAAATTATTTACAAGTCCATAATTGGATGAGAGGTCTTGGATATCCACAAAGTGTATCTGAATTTCAAGAATTATTAAATTCTGATGAATTTAATCCAGGAGTTCAAGATGCAAACTTTGGACAATCAGATGGAAGTTTAATCATCTATAATAGTAATTACAATCCTATATCACAAGTCAATTTTAGAGGATTGTTTCCAGTTTCATTATCTACTATAGATTTTAATGCTAAAGAACAAGATATCAATTATGTGACTGCAAATGTCACATTCAAATATACTTTATATGACATAGTTGTTTATTGATTTTTATGAACATTGATGAAATTCAAACATTATGGGAAGAAGATTCAAAGATAGACCCAGACAATCTGCATCAAGAATCACTTAAAATTCCATCTTTACATTCAAAATATTATAAAATATATAATAACATTACTCTTCTTAAAAAAATGGAAGAGAATAAATATAAAATTTTAAAAAAAGAAAAATGGTTATATTATTCTGGAAAAGCAGAACCAGAAGTATATAAAAATAATCCATTTGATCATAAGGTTTTAAAACCGGACCTAGATAAGTATATGGATGCAGATCCTGACTTAATCAAAGTAGTATCAAAAATTGAATACTACCAAATGATGATTAACTATTTGGATGGGATTTTAAAGACAATATTAAATAGAACCTACCAGATCAAAAATGCCATTGAATATATGAGATTTACTGCGGGATATGACTAATATAATTATTCAAAAAAAGAACGAAATATATTTAAAAGTAGAGGCAGAACCACATATACATCAGGAATTATTTGATTATTTTACTTTTGAAGTTCCTGGTGCAAAGTTTATGCCTCAATATAGAAGCAAATATTGGGATGGAAAAATAAGACTTTATAGTAATCATACTGGTGAAATATATGTTGGTCTTTTAGACAAATTAGTTGCTTGGGCAAAACGATATGAATACACAGTAGAATTTAAAGATAATAAATTTTATGGTTCTCCATTTGAAGAGAACGAAATGATTTCTTTTAATGGTGTTTCCGATTATATGAATAAAATATCAAAACACCAACCAAGAGATTATCAAATTGATGCTGTTTATGATGCTTTGCGGTATAATAGAAAACTTTTAATTTCCCCAACAGCATCTGGAAAATCTTTGATGATATATACAATCGTAAGATATTTTGTGGATAATAATAAAAATATTTTATTGATTGTTCCAACTACATCATTGGTTGAGCAAATGGTAAAGGACTTTTTAGATTATGGATGGGATTCGGAAAAGTATTGTCATAAAATTTATTCTGGAAAAGAAAAAAATACAGACAAACCAGTAGTAGTAACCACTTGGCAATCTATTTACAATCTTCAAAGGTCTTTTTATGAAAACTTTGATGTGGTGATTGGGGATGAAGCACATCAATTCAAATCAAAGTCTCTCGTGGGCATTATGACCAAGATGGACAATACAAAGTATAGATTTGGATTCACTGGAACTTTAGACGGGTCACAGACTCATAAATGGGTACTTGAGGGACTCTTTGGTCCATCATACAAAGTCACACAAACAAAAGAACTTATTGAAAAAGGTCATCTTTCAAAACTACAAATTAAAATTTTATTATTAAAACATAATTCTCATCAATTTAATGAATATGAAGAGGAAGTTCAATATATTATTGGACACGAAAAACGAAATAATTTTATTAAAAATCTTGTATTAGATTTAAAAGGTAACAGTCTTGTCCTTTTTAATCGTGTTGAATCTCACGGACAGATTCTATACGAACTTATAAATAATTCTGCTTCAAAAAATAGAAAAGTATTTTTTGTTCACGGTGGAGTTAATACTGAAACAAGAGAAAAAATAAGAGAAATAACTGAGAAAGAAAACAATGCAATCATTGTTGCTTCTTACGGCACTTTTTCTACTGGTATTAACATTAGAAATTTACATAATGTTATTTTTGCTTCCCCTAGTAAATCAAGAATCAGAAACCTCCAATCAATCGGAAGAGTCTTGAGGAAGGGAGAAAATAAAAATAAAGCAGTTCTTTATGATATTGCTGATGATGCTACATACAAGTCAAGAAAAAATTATACTCTCAATCATTTAATAGAAAGAATTAAAATATACAATGAAGAAAAATTTAACTATGAAATTTTACAAATTAACTTTAAAAAATAAATGGAAGAAGACTTTTACGGAATTATAAAATTAATCTCTGGTGAAGAAGTGTTTGCTAAGATTTGTCCTTTTGATGATGGTGATGATGATACACTTTTAATGTTAGATTCTCCAGTTACTATGGAAACAATTGTAGTTCGTCAATTGGGAATGACTACAATTAAAGTGAGTCCTTGGATCAAAATGAGTGATGAAGATTTATTTATTATAAAGATGGATAAAATTATAACTGTTACAGAAGTTTCTGATAAAGATTTAATTAAAATGCATATAAAATATGTAAAAGATAAAAATAGAAAATCAAATAAGACAAAGTTATCAGAAAAAATGGGATATCTATCAAGCATTGCTGATGCAAGAATATCCTTAGAGAAATTATATAAATCTAATAACTAAAAGATATAATTTATCTTCAAACCTAACAGAGTGATTTTACTCATATTTTAAATGTTTGTCAAGTTCCCATTGATGTGGTAAAATTATAGTTATTATTAGTAGTTCTACTTTCTCCTTTACAAATGAATAAAATTAAAAAGAATCCACATTACGTAAACAATAAAGATTTTTATGATGCTTTATTAGTTTATAAAAATAAAGTTAAAGCAGCAAAAGAACAAGATTTGCCAATCCCACCAATAACAAATTATCTCGGTGACTGCTTTTTAAAGATTGCAACACATTTATCATATCGTCCTAATTTTGTAAATTATATTTTTCGTGAAGATATGATTAGTGATGGTGTTGAAAATTGTGTTCAATATATTAATAATTTTGATTTAAATAGGTCAAATCCATTTGCTTATTTTACTCAAATTGTCTATTATGCTTTTTTGCGTCGTATTCAGAAAGAGAAAAAGCAAATGGAAATAAAAGAAAAGATTATTGAAAGAAGTGGATACGAGCAGTTGTTTTATGTGGATGATGACTCACCAAATTCTTCTGACTATAATACAATTAAAGAAAATATTCAAATGAAATCATATCAATGAAAATTGGAATTATAACTGATACTCATTATAATTTTCGTAAAGCTAATAAGGCATTTCACGAATACTTTGAAAGATTTTATAATGATATATTTTTTCCAAACTTAAAGAAAAATAAAATTAAAACGGTTGTTCATCTTGGAGATGCTTTTGATAATCGTAAAGGAGTAGATTATTGGGCATTGCAATGGGCAAAACGGAACGTATACGATAAGTTTGAACAACTTGGAATCACTGTATACAGTATTGTTGGAAATCACGATGCATATTATAAAAATACTAATGAAGTAAATTCAATTGATGTTTTATTAAACGAGTACTCAAACATTGTAAAAATATCAAGTCCAACTGAAATTTTTATTGACGATACTGAGTGTGTTTTTTTACCCTGGATTTGCACTGACAATGAGAAGGACACATTCTCACTATTAGAAGAATCAACTGCAAAAATTGTATTTGGTCACCTTGAACTGTCTGGATTTTCTGTTTATCCTGGACACGTTCAGGAAAACGGACTGAATAAAAATGTATTCAAAAAGTTTGATAGAGTTTTTTCTGGGCACTATCATACTTCTAGTAATGATGGCAAGATTTTTTATCTTGGGAATCCATATCAAATGTTTTGGTGTGATGTGAACGATAAAAGGGGATTTCATATTTTTGATACTGATGATTATGCATTAGAAAAAATTGAAAATCCTTACACTATGTTTGAAAAAGTTTATTATGATGACGATAGTGAGGATATTGATTTTTCCTCACTATCAAACAAGATGATTAAACTTTTTGTACAGAAAAAAGAAAATCATTTAAAGTTTGATAAGTTTGTAAGTCAAATTGTAAATGCAAATCCATTAGAATTTAAAATTGTTGAGAATTTTGATGTTTATGATGATGATGTGAATTCTGATGAATTTTGTATGGAAGATACACTTAGTATTCTGGATAAATACGTTGAAGAGTCTGAATTTAATTTAAATAAAACAATCATCAAAAATCTTTTAAGAGATGTTTACAAAGAAGCATTAGAGATAGAGTAATGTACGTACTATCAATTAAAGAACAAGAAGATGAAGGTGCATATGCAGTAATGAATGAAGATGGTGATAAAACTTTGTATATATTTGAAGAAGAAGACGATGCAGAAAGATATGCTGGTCTCTTAGAAGCAGAAGACTATCCAGAGATGTCTGTGGTTGAAGTAGAAGACGAAGTAGCAATAAAAACCTGTGAAGTATATGGATATAGTTATGCTATAATTACCCCTAATGACTTTGTAATACCCCCACGAGATTATGATTCTGTTCAAGAAAATTTCATATCGTAATTTTTTATCATCTGGAAATCAACCTACACAAATTAATCTTTCAGAAAATCAAACAACATTAATTGTGGGGTCTAATGGTTCTGGAAAAAGTACCTTATTAGATGCTTTGTGTTTTGTGTTGTTTAATAAAGCATTCCGAAAAATTACAAAACCTCAACTTATAAATTCAACTAATTCTAAAGATTGTTTGGTTGAAATAGAGTTTAGTATTGGCACTAAAGAATATAAAGTAGTAAGAGGAATTAAACCAAATATTTTTGAGATTTGGGTAGATGGAGTTTTGCAAAACCAATCCTCGGCTACGGTGGACCAGCAAAAACAACTAGAAGAGAGTATTCTTAAATTGAATTATAAGTCATTTACTCAAATTGTTATTTTGGGAAGTGCATCTTTTGTTCCCTTTATGCAACTTTCTGCTTCAACAAGAAGAGAAATTGTTGAAGATTTGTTGGACATAAAAATATTTTCCTCTATGAATTCTGTAATTAAAGATAAAATTCGTAAAATCAATGAAGAAATAAAGGACTCATCTTTTATTGAAAAGACAACAGAAGAAAAAATTGAGATGCAAAAGAGTTTTATTGAGGAACTTGAGAATCGTGGTAATGCCAACATAAATGCCAATAAGGAAAAGATTGCCAAGTTAAATACTGAAATTGACAATTATGAGGCAGATAATGATGCCATAGGATATGGTCTTAAGGGTCATCAAAAAGATCAAGAAGAACTCATTGGTGCTGATGATAAGTTAGTAAAACTAAACAATCTCAAAGGTAAAATCTCTCAGAAAGTATCTGTGATTACTAAAGAGCATAAGTTTTTTACTGAAAATACGGTCTGCCCTACTTGCACTCAAACAATTGAAGAAGAGTTTCGGTTAAATAGAATTACAGACGCTCAAAATAAAGCAAAGGAACTCCAGAAAGGGTTTCAAGAACTTGAGGAGACTATAAAGTTAGAACAAGAGCGAGAGCGTCAATTTGTTGTTCTTTCTAAGGAGATCACTAAACTTACATATGAAATTTCTCAAAACAATACTCGGATCAGTTTCAATCAAAGACAAATCCGAGAACTTGAATATGAAATTCAAACTATTACCGACAAAAGTAAAAACAGAACTTCTGAGAGAGATGAATTAAAAAAGTTAGAAAAACAACTTATTGAAATAACGAAGAATAAAGTTAAACATAAAGAAAATATTTCTTATTATGATTTTTTGCATTTATTGATGAAAGATGGTGGAATTAAGGCAAAAATTATACAAAAATATTTGCCTTCTATGAATCAACTTATCAACAAATATTTGCAATTGATGGACTTTTATATCAATTTTACTTTTGATGAAGAATTTAAAGAAATAATCAAATCCCCAATTTATGAGGACTTTAGTTATGATTCCTTCAGTGAAGGAGAAAAGATGAGAATTAATCTTGCAATTTTATTTACTTGGAGAGAAATTGCAAGACTTAAAAATTCTGTAAATACTAATCTTCTTATTCTAGATGAAGTATTTGATAGTTCTTTAGATTTTGCTGGAACTGATTATTTTACAAAAATTATTAAGTTTATGATTAGCAATACTAATGTATTTGTCATATCACATAAGACAGATGAATTAATTGATAAATTTGACAAAGTGATTAAATTTGAAAAAGTTAAAGGATTCAGCAAAATGGTTGACTGATTCCAAGTTAACTGATATGATTGATGAAGGTTATTATGACTTTCCCTAATTATGTTTGGACCAGAAGATTAACGCAACCGTGCAAATAAATTCACACCCATTATGAATGATCATAATGGACTAAATGATATTACAAAAAAACCTACTTTTATGACCGAAAACACAAATACTAATGGTTTCTGGAAATACAATGAAGATAAAATCCTGAAACAACTTGAAGAATATATTGCTGGCACTTATAATCAGCATTATCTTGATAAGAGTTCTGGTGGAACAGAACAGACACAGGATAAAATCAAACACAATCGTCGTGAAGGTTTCTTTGCTGGCAACATTACTAAGTATGCTGATCGTTATGATACCAAAGGAACTCCTCGTGCTGACTTGTTCAAAGTATTGCACTATACTATTCTTTTGATCAATCATCTCAATCTCGTTGAAAATAAGTGAAACTGAAACCAAAAATTATGAAACTTTCTGAAACTACTCTCACTATTCTAAAAAACTTTTCTTCAATTAATCAGTCTATTTTGGTTAAGGAAGGTTCCAAACTTCGCACAATTTCTGTGATGAAAAATATTCTTGCGGAAGCAGAAATTAACGAAGAGTTTCCAAAGGACTTTGCAATTTATGACCTCAATCAATTTCTAAATGGTCTTGGGTTGCATCAAGATCCAGATCTTGATTTTGAAAATGATTCCCACGTAATTATTCGTGAAGGAAAACGTAGGGTAAAATATTTCTTTGCTGATCCTGAAGTGATTGTGTCACCACCAGAAAAGGAAATTTCTCTTCCATCGCAGGATGTTTGTTTTCAATTAGAACATTCTCAAATGGAAAAATTGATTAAAGCATCTGCAGTTTATCAACTTCCAGATCTTTCTGTTATTGGTGAGAATGGTGTAATTAAACTGGTGGTTCGTGACAAAAAGAATGATACTTCCAATGAATATTCAATTATTGTAGGTGAAACTAATAAAACATTCACGTTCAATTTTAAGGTGGAAAACATTAAGATTATTCCTGGTGCCTATGACGTTATAGTGTCTTCTAAACTTTTGTCACAATTTAAGAATAACAAGTACAATCTTTGCTACTATATTGCTCTTGAACCCGATTCTTCTTTTGAATGAACATCTTTGCAACTTGCCCTTGGCCTGCTGAAAGTGCTATTTGTCTTCCCGATAAACATATCGTCAAGATGCCTCTGGAATGCTGCCAAATGCTTTCTATTGTGGCATCTAAAAAATGGGGTCATAATTATGGAACACTTCCTAAAGCAGATGGAACTCCTTATGCAACTGAAAAAGGTGCTTTTCGTAATCACCCCTGCACTAAATGGGCATCAGAAACTATTGATAATGCCTATTGGTTGATTAAGCACGGAATGAATTTATGTGATGAATATCATTTAAGATATGGAAAACAACATTCGTGCTATAATACTTTACTTCAAGCATATTATATTTTTCCAAAAGGAAAAATAGATAATATAACTCCATTTGCTCGTGCTATGCCTGATGAGTATAAACTTGATACAAGCATTGACACTTTTACTGCTTACAAGATGTATATCGCATCCAAACCTTGGGTTGCATCTAATTATCTTCGTATGCCTCAACGAAAACCTGAATGGATCTAAATTATGACAAGTGAATTTCTTTTTGTGGAGAAGTACCGTCCTAAAGTAATTGAGGACTGTATTCTTCCTGATGATACTAAAAAAACATTTAAGGAGTTTGTGGAGAAGGGTGAGATTCCCAATCTCCTTCTCGCAGGACCTCCTGGTATTGGTAAAACTACAATCGCAAAAGCATTGTGCAATGAATTGGGAGCAGATTATTATGTCATCAACGGATCCGACGAAGGACGTTTCTTGGATACTGTACGAAACCAAGCAAAGAACTTCGCTTCGACCGTCTCACTTACGGGATCTTCTAAACACAAAGTCATCATCATCGATGAAGCTGATAACACAGGAAACGACGTACAACTCCTACTACGGGCGAATATTGAGGCATTTTATAATAACTGCAGATTTATCTTCACCTGCAATTATAAAAACAAAATCATTGAACCTCTCCATTCCCGATGTGCAGTCATTGATTTCGCAATCAAAGGAAAACAGAAAGCACAACTCGCAGGAAGTTTCTTCAAGAGAGTTCTCCAAATCTTGGATCAGGAAAAAATTGAGTACGATCAAAAAGTCGTTGCTGAACTTGTATCCAAGCACTTTCCTGACTTCAGGAGAGTCCTTAATGAATGCCAAAGGTATTCTACTGGAGGAAAAATAGACTCTGGCATTCTTGTATCTTTTTCGGACGTTACTGTAAATGAACTTGTTAAACATCTTAAAGAAAAAAATTTCTCAGAAGTCCGAAAGTGGGTGGTCTCCAACTTGGACAATGATTCTTCTGTCATTCTTCGCAGGGTTTATGACACCCTTTATAGTGTTCTACTCCCCCAGTTTATCCCCGCTGCCGTTCTTGTTATTGCTAAGTATCAATACCAATGTGCGTTCGTGGCTGATCAAGAAATTAACCTCCTAGCAGCATTAACTGAAATTATGTGTGAGTGTGAATTTAAATGAGTTTTTATAAAATTAATAAGACATCTTTTCATGAGATTCCAGCAAAAACAACACCACAGAATGTTCAAGAAGCAAATGAAGGTTTGTTTCGGGCAAAGATGACTCTTCCTGCTGCTGCAAAACATTGTGGTATGACACAGAAAGAAATGAAACTTACTTTTTTTGAGTACTTAAAGTACAATAGACCTGATTATGAAAGTTGAACTTAAAGATTGGTTGAATTCAATAAATCAAACAAAAAATAATTTAATTGATGAAAATATAGAACTAGAAAAAGAATATCCTCCTTACATTATTAATCGGTGTTTTTCTGGGCACATTGATGCAATAATGTTTGCAAATGAAATGAACAGATTTCATTTTCTTCCCAAAAAAATGCAATATGATTTTTATATAAATATTTTGAGGAAAAAGAAAAGATTTTCTCCTTGGATTCGTAAAGATGCAATTAAAGATATTGATTGCGTTAAACATTATTATGGATACAGCGATGAAAAGGCAAAACAAGCTTTGAAAATTTTAACAAAAGAGCAAATCAATTTTATAAAATCAAAATTTGAAACTGGAGGAATGAAATGACTACTATTGTTGAACCTATTGTGAATTGGACACCAGAACACATGATTGAAGTGGTTCTTAATGAACCAGATGACTTCCTCAAAGTTCGTGAGACACTGACCAGAATTGGAGTGGCATCACGAAAAGAGAAGAAAATCTATCAGTCCTGTCATATCCTTCATAAGCAAGGTCGTTATTATATTGTTCACTTTAAAGAACTTTTTGCACTTGATGGCAAGTATGCAAATTTAACTTTAAATGATATTCAGAGGAGAAATAGAATTATTCAACTATTATCAGATTGGGGGTTGATTACAGTCGTTAAAGTTGAAAAGATTGTAGATATTGCTCCTCTAAATCAAATTAAAGTTATTTCTTATAAGGACAAGGGAGACTGGATTTTAGAAACCAAATACAATATTGGTGCTAAGAAGAAAAAGGTTGAGGAAACCGAATAAAAAGAGGACGGGTTTCCAACCCGTCTTTTTTTGTGATCTTTTATAATTATATACGGATGCCGTAAGGATCCACAAAACGTAAACCTCGCTTTTAAAGGAGATACCATAATGACTAACCTTGCAACATCACGGTTTACTGCGTCCGATCTTCCCGCTTTGATGGAAAGAATCACTCGCAATAGTATTGGAATGGACGAATATTTTGATCGTCTATTTAATCTTCACGAAACTACAAATAACTATCCACCTTATAATCTAGTTCAGGTAAATAATGTGGAGTCTCTTTTAGAGATTGCACTTGCCGGATTCAAGAAGGAAGAGGTGAATGTTTTCACAGAGTATGGAAAACTTTTTGTCGAAGGGCAAAAATCAGATACAGAATCGGATAGAAAGTTTGTCCACAAGGGTCTGGCTCAACGAAGTTTTAAAAGGATATGGACTCTCTCCGACGACACCGAAGTCCGAGAAGTCATCTTTGAAGATGGATTACTTACCATTCGATTAGGAAAGATTGTTCCAGAACATCATAGTCGCAAAGATTACCTCTAAATACTTAAGGCTGCCCTACAAATATTGTTGCCGCAGGGAGGTAACTGGCAAAAACCAGTTTGACACCTCCCTTTTTTTGTAGTAAAATCTTAAAAAAGGTATGATAAAATGACTGTAAAACTTGCGATATTGAAATCTGGAGAAGATGTGATTGCAGACATTAAAGAATTGGTTTCAGACGAAGAAAAAGTAATTTCTTATGTCTTTTCAAATCCATTTGTAGTTAAACTAATTGAACCAGAAATTTTAACAAATGATGATCAATCAACAGTAAACAGACAATATGGTTTGTCTGTTTATCCGTGGATTCCACTTACTGAACAAAAAGACATTGTAGTAAATCCAGATTGGATTGTCACTGTTGTGGAACCTGCTACAACTTTAAAAAAATCTTATGAGGAAAAAAATTATGGAAGAGGCAACAAAGAGTCAAGTGATTCAAGTTCTGATACTACAGAATCAGTTGAATTTAATAACTGAAATTGAAGAAGTTCTTGTTGAATTTGGTGAACCAAATTGCAAATTGACAAAACCATATTTGATTTCTGATGATGGAAGTCTTTCTCCTTGGTTGAAGTCATTTACAAATGACACAGAAATTATGATGAGTTCTGATAAGATTTTAACTCTTATTGAACCAAACGGAAAATTACTTGATGAATATACTGAACTTACAAAATGAGATTTTATACCAACGTCTATGAAAAATTTAATAAAATGTTGGTCCGTGGTTATGAAGACGGTAGGTATTTTCAGTCAGAGGAAGAATTTCAACCAACTCTTTATGTAACTTCTAAAAAACAAAGTAAGTATAAAACTCTTGATGGGTTGAATGTTGAACCAATTCAACCTGGAAAGATTTCTGATTGTAAGGATTTTTTAAAGAAATATGAAAATGTAGAAGGATTTACTGTTTATGGTAATGATAATTACAAAGCACAATATATTTCTGAAACTTATCCAGAAGATGAAATTAAGTTTGATATTAAAAAGATTCGTCTTGTGACAATCGATATTGAGGTTGCATCCGAGAATGGATTTCCAAATGTATTTGATTGTGCAGAAGAACTTTTGGCAATTACATTACAAAACTACGCAACAAAGCATATCATTTGCTTTGCTTCTCGTCCTTATATTAATACTCGTAAGGATGTTATGTATGTTGAATGTAGGGATGAAATTGATTTGATTCAACACTTTCTCGCATTTTGGGAAAAGGAAACTCCTGATGTAATTACAGGTTGGAACTGTGAGTTGTATGATATTCCTTATATTGCTGGAAGAATTGATAGAATTCTCGGTGAAAAGGAAGCACGTCGTCTTTCTCCTTGGGGAAATATTCGTAGAAGAGAACTTGTAATTAAGGGTAGGGAACAAATCTCTTATGAAGTTGCTGGGGTTTCAATTATTGACTATCTTGACCTTTATAAGAAGTTTACTTATAAGGCACAGGAATCTTATCGTCTAGACCATATTGCAAATGTTGAACTGGGACAAAAAAAACTAGACCACTCTGAGTTTGAGACCTTTAAAGATTTTTATACAAAAGATTGGCAAAAGTTTATTGATTATAATATCCGAGACGTTGAACTTGTAGATCAATTAGAAGATAAAATGAAGTTAATTGAACTTTGTTTTACGATGGCATATGATGCTAAGGTCAATTTCAATGATGTGTTCTTTCAGGTAAGAACTTGGGATGCAATCATTTATAACTACTTGAAAAAAAGGAATATTGTTATTCCACCTAAGGACCGTTCGGAAAAGAGTGATAAATTTGCTGGAGCATATGTTAAGGAACCGATTCCTGGAAAGTATGATTGGGTTGTTTCTTTTGACCTCAATTCTCTTTATCCTCACCTCATTATGCAATACAACATCTCACCAGAGACACTCTTGGAAGAAAGACATCCCAGCGCAACTGTTGAAAGGATATTAAATCGTCAAGTCAAATTTGATAATTATAATGAATATGCGATATGCCCGAATGGTGCAATGTATCGTAAAGATGTTCGTGGGTTTCTTCCAGAACTAATGGAGAAAATGTATAACGACCGTGTAATCTTTAAGAAAAAGATGTTGGTTGCAAAGCAGCAATACCAAAAGACTAAGACAAAAGAATTGGAAAAAGAGATTTCTAGATGCAACAACATCCAAATGGCAAAAAAGATTTCTCTTAACAGTGCTTATGGTGCTATTGGTAATCAGTATTTTAGGTATTATAAACTAGCAAATGCCGAAGCAATCACAATGTCTGGGCAAGTTTCCATTCGTTGGATTGAAGGTAAAATGAATTCTTACTTAAATAAAATTCTTAAAACTAATGATATTGATTATGTTATTGCTTCAGATACTGATTCTATCTATCTTAATCTTGGTCCTTTTGTCCAAACTGTATACAAAGGAAGAGAAAAAACTACTGAGGAAATTGTTGGCTTCCTTGATAAGGTCTGTAAGATGGAATTTGAAAAATATATTGAAAGTTCTTACCAAGAATTGGCGGACTATGTGAATGCTTATGACCAGAAGATGCAAATGAAACGGGAGAATATTGCTGACCGTGGAATCTGGACTGCCAAAAAGCGTTATATTCTTAATGTTTGGGATAGTGAAGGTGTTCGTTATGAAGAACCTAAATTAAAAATTATGGGATTGGAAGCAGTTAAATCTTCTACTCCTGCTCCTTGTCGTCAAAAGATTAAGGATGCTCTCAAAATTGTGATGACTAAAACGGAAGACGAAATGATTTTCTTTATAGATAATTTTCGTAAAGCATTTAATCAACTTCCCCCAGAAGAAATTTCATTTCCACGTTCAATTAATGACGTAGATAAACATAAATCTTCATCAACTCTTTATAGTAAAGGAACTCCAATTCACGCGAGAGGAGCACTTCTTTATAATCATCTAATTAAAGAAAAGAAGTTGGATAAGAAGTATGCGAAAATTCAAAATGGTGAAAAGATTAAATTTTGTTATTTGAAACTTCCAAATCCAATTCACGAAAACGTAATTTCTTATATTCAAGAATTTCCAAAGGAATTTGGACTAGACAAATACATTGATTATGACCTACAATTCAGTAAAGCATTTTTGGAACCAATGAAAGTCATTCTTGACGCAATTAATTGGAGAGTTGAAAAAACTGTAAACCTTGAATCATTTTTCTCTTGATGAATTTACCGATTAACGAAAAAGAATTAGATATAATTATCAATTCATTGAAAGGAAAATTTCCCAGTTTATATGCAAAACTTTGGTCACATAAAATAAATTATTCAAAAAAGGAGACTAAAAATGGATTTTCTTAAAGATATTGTAAAAGAAATTGGAGGTGAATATACGCAACTTGCATCTGATATTGATGAGACTGAAACTTATGTTGAAACAGGTTCATACATTTTTAATGCACTGGTTTCAGGTAGCATATTTGGTGGTGTATCTGGGAATAAGATTACTGCTATTGCTGGAGAATCTTCTACTGGAAAGACTTTCTTCTCTCTCGCTGTGGTTAAGAATTTTCTTGATAATCACCCCGATGGTTATTGTCTCTACTTTGATACTGAAGCTGCTGTAAGTAAATCCTTACTTCAAGGTCGTGGTCTTGACATTAACCGAATTGTAGTCGTTAATGTAGTCACAATTGAAGAGTTTAGAAGCAAAGCATTAAAGGCAGTTGATTTGTATCTGAAAAAGAAGGAAGGAGAACGCAAACCTTGTATGTTTGTTTTGGATTCTCTGGGAATGCTTTCTACTGAAAAAGAGATTGAAGATGCATTGAATGATAAACAAGTTAGAGATATGACTAAATCCCAACTTGTAAAAGGTGCATTCCGAATGCTTACTCTTAAACTTGGACAGGCAAAAATTCCTATGATTGTGACCAATCACACTTATGATGTTGTGGGTTCTTATGTTCCTATGAAAGAAATGAGTGGTGGTTCTGGTCTTAAATATGCAGCATCTTCTATTATCTATCTTTCTAAGAAAAAAGAAAAGGATGGAACAGAAGTTGTTGGTAATATCATCAAATGTAAGACACAAAAGTCTCGTTTGAGTAAAGAAAATAAAGAAGTGGAGGTGCGTTTGTATTATGATGAACGTGGTCTTGATAAGTATTATGGTCTTCTTGATCTTGCTGAAAAGTATGAAATCTTTAAGAAGGTGGGAACTCGTTATGATATTGGAGATGGTACAACTCAATTTGGAAAAACTATTAATGAAAATCCAGAGAAGTACTTCACGCCAGAAATAATGCAGGCATTAGATGAAGCAGCAAAAAAAGAATTTTCTTATGGGTGATGAGAAACATTCGGGTCATAAAAACTGGAATTGATGTATCTAAAATTTTAGAACAAATAAAACAATATCCAGAAGATTGGGGTTCACAAAAAAATATTAAAGATAAAAAAATAAAACAACTTGACCCAACAAAATATACTGTTACAGTAGACGTTCTTCAATTAATAATGGGAGGAATAAAAAAGGAAGGTCAGTATGTTGGTGATACTGAAATTTGCATTCAAACACCAGCATACGAAAAACACACAGAAATTCTTAAATTCTTAAAGACATATTTTAAGAAAATACGTCGTTGTGCTTTTCTTTCTTTGCCTATTGGTGAAATAGTAGGTTCTCATATTGATGAAGGAACTTATTATCTTACGAAAGATAGATATCACCTTTCCATTCAGGGAAAATACAGGTATAGTGTAGGTGATGAAACTATGATTGTTGAACCTGGAACTTTCTTTTGGTTCAATAATAAACTTCCCCATAGTGCTGAAAATATTGGTGATGAAGTTAGAATTACTTTTGTATTTGATGTGCCTCATCATAAAAAAAATCCATAGTTAGAGGAGAAATGGAAAAAGTTGAAACTACGATTCTTAGAAATCTCTTATTTAATAATGATTATTGTAGAAAGGTATTACCTTTTATAAAAAATGAATACTTTGAGAATCTTCACGAGAAAGTAGTTTTTGAGGAGATTTGTAAATTTATTGTTGCTTACGAACAACTAGCAACAAAAGAAGTTCTTTTGATTGAAACAGAAAAAAGAACTGATATTACAGAAGATACTTACAAAATTATTTGTGATTATATTTCTAAACTTGATGATGCTCCAGCAGATAAACAATGGTTGGTAGATACTACTGAAAAGTGGTGTAAAGACCGAGCAATTTATCTTGCTCTTATGGAAAGTATTAAAATTGCTGACGGGCAAGATGAAAAGAAATCTAGAGATTCCATTCCAACAATTTTACAAGAAGCACTTGCTATTGGATTTGATAGCCACATTGGACACGATTACCTAAAAGATTACCAAGAACGATATGACTCTTATCACAGGAAAGAAGACAAAATTCCATTTGATTTGGAATATTTTAACAAAATTACCAAAGGGGGCATCCCTAACAAAACTCTTAATATCGCACTTGCTGGTACAGGTGTCGGGAAATCTCTATTCATGTGCCATGTGGCTAGCTCCGTGTTGCTCCAAGGACGGAACGTATTGTACATTACGCTTGAAATGGCAGAGGAGAAAATTGCTGAACGAATTGACGCAAATCTCTTAAATGTTAATATCAAAGATATTGAAACATTGCCAAAAGTAATGTTTGATACGAAAGTAAATAATATTGCGAAGAAAACACAAGGAACTCTGATTATCAAAGAGTATCCAACTGCTTCGGCACACGCAGGTCATTTTAGAGCACTTCTTAATGAACTCTCTCTTAAGAAATCATTTAAGCCTGATATTATTTTCATTGACTACCTTAATATTTGTGGGTCCTCAAGATATAAGAGTAATTTTTCAGTCAATTCTTACTCTTATGTTAAAGCAATTGCGGAAGAACTTCGTGGTCTTGCAGTTGAGGCAAATGTTCCAATTGTTTCCGCTACCCAAACTACTCGTAGTGGATTTTCTAGCTCCGATCCTGATCTTACTGATACTAGTGAATCCTTTGGTCTTCCTGCTACTGCTGACCTTATGTTTGCCCTTATTAGCACAGAAGAGTTGGAACAACTTGGGCAGATTATGGTAAAACAATTGAAGAATAGATATAATGACCCAACAATGAATAAAAGATTTGTAGTTGGAATTGATAGAGCAAAAATGCGTCTTTATGATGTGGAACAAAGTGCTCAAAAGGATATACTTGACTCTGGACAAGAGGAAGAGTATAATTATGAAGAAAAGAAACCTAAAAAGTCGTTTGAAGGATTTAAATTTTAATGGAAACTGCTAAACACGTAGATTTTGATAAGTATGCTGAGTTTGTGGATGCTGTAACTTCTGATGCATCTAAAGACTTTCTTTCTTTGTCTGATAGGCTTGTTGCACTGGATGAAAAGGGTGCAAATATTGAACGACTCCTGACTGCTGGTGTTGGTATTAATGCCGAGGGTGGGGAGTTTCTTGAAATCATTAAAAAAATGATTTTCCAAGGAAAACCTTTCAATGAAGATAACCGAGAACATCTGATTATTGAACTTGGAGACATTATGTGGTATGTTGCTCAAGCTTGTATGTCACTTGGTGTCAGTATTGATGACGTAGTTGCTCGTAACGTTCAAAAACTTCTCAAGCGTTATCCTGAAGGTGCTTTTGATGTTTATTTCTCTGAAAACCGTGCTGCTGACGACCGATGACTAAAGAAAAACAAGTAACAGTTAAAATGAATGTTCGTGCTGCTGCTGCAGTTCGTCAAATTTTATATGAAGCACAAAAAGGATACACGACAGACATAAACAATGTCCCTCCACGTATTTTTGAAATTCGTGAAGTTATTGCAGATTTTGACGATGCAATCACCCAAGTAGTAGAAACCTGAACTATATTATAAATCCCTAATTTCTAAATAAAAGAAACTAGGGATTTTTTAATGGCAATTATTAATAGTAGTGGATACAAATTACTAAATGCCACAACAGTAATTAATATTTTAAAATCTAGTGCGGTTCAAAATCAAAATTATCCTCATGTAAGGTCTAGATTTTATGATTTAAAGAGAACAAGTGATAGTAAAATTTTATTAACTGTGAAGTCTCAGTATTCTTCTAATTTGGAAAGAATATATGATGATATAACTAAATTATTTTCTACTGACGTTTTATTAAATGGAAAAAGTATTTTTGTTACTGGAAGACAATCCAATGTTTTGGGTGTAGATTTTATATTAACTTTACAAAAAGCAACCTCTAAATTTGAAATATTTTTTAAAAGTCAAAAATCAATAAAACCAAAAGTTCCAGAATTATTAAGGCCAGGTATTTTGAATGAAGAATATTTTGTTTCAAAAATTAATGATCAGGTAAAAAAAATTAATGAGGCAAAAAATACGATTGCTTTGCCAAATTTATTTGACCCGAATTTGAATTTAGTTTTATATGAAAATAATCAGCAAAAATATACAATAAATGGAATAAAATCAATTGAGAGGGTTGGACAACTTTTAGGGAAAGAGGATGTTTCAATTAAAACTAAAAATAATAAAAAAATTAAAATTTCTTTAAAAAAGGAAAATTTTTCTTTTTGGGGAAGTGCGAGTCAATATTCTGCAGCAAATGATATTTTGGATTATCTGATAAAATCTAATTTGATTTCAGTGTCAAATTCTTCCGGAAGGGGGGTTTTGACTGATATTTCTACTGGAAAACCATTAATTGGCATTAGATTAAAAGCAACAATTGGAGAAATTAAAAAATATTGTTTTGGTGAAGGTATGAATAAAGTTGATTATATTTTAATACAATCATTTAATGTTGGAGATTTCAGGGATATTAGAAAAGTTGGAGGTGGTCAAGATTATAAGTTGGAACTAAATTCTTCAATAATATATAAAGAGACTTCAAATGACATAATAAGAATGAGAGATAATGTTTATTTGACAATTGTTCCTAGTTCTAGCAATTCTTCTGCCTTGATGCCAAATTATCCTGGATTTAGAATACAATTTGCCACTAAAGGAGCATCAAAGGGTTATTATGAACCATCACTTGCTAATATTTCGTTAGGAAGATTGTAATTATAAATATTTAAAAAACAAGTAATAATGAAGAGTTTTACTCAATTTGTAAGAGAAGCAGTAGAAACCCTTGCATCTACCGAAGCAAAAAATCGTGGTCTTGTTGGAAACGGACACGGTGATTGGTATGATAAGCAAGGAAATTTTGTTGCGAAAACAGTAAACGGAAAATTAAAGTTTTTTGGTCAAGGTGATACCACATCTCAAGACGGAATACCCGGAGAAGAAACAAAAAAACAAAGTAGTGCAACTCAAGCAGCACCACAACCATCTACAACAGAAAAACTACCAGCAGAACAAACTGCAAATGGAATTGTAGTAGTTTTAGGGAGATTTAACCCCCCATCCAAAAATCACGAACAATTATTAAAAGCAGGATTTAATAATGCAAAAAGAATGGGATATGAGTATAGAATATATCCAAGTAGAATCCAAGATGGTCAATCAAATCCATTAAGTCCAAAAACAAAAATTTCTCTTATGAGAATGATGTTTAAAAAATATTCTGAATATATTGTTGATAGTGAAGAAACTAGAACTGTTTTTGATTCTTTAGTCTCAATTTATAATGATGGATATACTGATGTTACTATTGTGGTTGGGCAAGACAGATTGGGAGAATTTCAAAGTTTAGTTCATAAGGGAGAGGGTCAAGACTATCAGTTTAATAATATTCAAGTTATATCTGCTGGAATTAAAGACCCTGATGGTGAAATTGAAGACCCTGGTTCTTCTGCAAAAATGAGAACATCTGCAGCAGTAGGAGATTATGCTGGATTTGTTCAGGGAATTCCTTCTGGAATAAGTCAGGCAGACAAAGAAAAAATATTTAATATGGTTTCAAAATCTATGAATGTAACTGAAGACACAGAAGTTTGGAGAATTGTTCCTGAACTTGATTATGATGGATTGAGGTGGAATTATAAGAACAATGGACTTTTTGAAGTTGGTACATTTGTGGAAAGTTTGAGTAGTGGTCTTATTGGAAAAATATTCCGCAGAGGTTCTAATTACTTGATTTGTGTAACTGAAGATGGAAAGATGTTTAAAAATTGGTTGAAAGATGTTCGTGAAGTTTATGAAGTTGGAACTTGTAATTACAGAAAGCACACACAGGAAATGACACCTAAAGAACCTGTGGTTTCTTTTACTGATGTTGAAGTTAAAGAAACTATGCCAAAGAAAACGATAAATATCAATAGGAAAAAATTATCTACAAAAAGATGAAAGATTGGGCAGAGATTATTTCTGAAGCAAAAGATAAAAATAAAGAAAAAGCAGAAAGGCAAAGAAGACTTAAAATTGCTAAGACTGCATTGAAGGGTTCTGCTCTTTTGGATAAAGGGAAAACTGGAAAAAAGGAAGATAAAAAAGATTCTAGATATTTGGATTATCTTGAGCGTCGTCAAGCAACAAGAGAACAAGAAATTGAAAAGCAAAGAGGACAGGAAGAAGAAAAGAAAAAGCAAAAATTAATGAGAATAAAAGAAAAAAATCTTGAAAAATCAAAAGAAAGAATCAAGTCAGCAATTGGTGGTGTAAAAACTGATACGATTGGTTCCAAAGAAGGTGGGGCAACTGCCACAATGAAAGCACTTGGCAATTTAGGTTCTCTTGCAGGTGGATTGGCAAAAGCAGCAATTCATACTCCTGGTTATTTAAAAGCAAAAGGAGAATATAAAAAAGCAAAGGAAACTAAAGTCACCTCAAATCAACCAGAAAAAGCAAGAGAAAGAAAAAAACCAGGAAGACCAAAAAGACCTCCAGTTTCATTATCAACTCAACAATCTTCATCAAGTCCAGAACAAAAAAGACCTGTTCCTGCAACTAAGAGACTTGTTCCTGCTACCAAGAGACTTCCATCATCTGGTGGTGTTCCTGAGGGGTCAAGAGGTCCAAAAGCAATGACTTTGGGGCAGAGGGCAAGACAAAATCCAAAAATCAAAGCAGGACTTATTGCCCAAAGAAATGAAGAATATTCAAATTGGAGAGAAGAATTCTTGTTTGAAGTTGATGAATTAAAGAATGAAAAAACTGCAAAGACAAAAAACAAAAAAGATAAGATTGATGTGATGAAGGGCACTAACTCAAAATTTATTGAGATTAATCCAAATATTTCTGAGGACCATAAGGAAATTGCCAGTGGTAAGAAAAAAGATGATGAAGGTTATATGGCAAATGTTGAATTGGACCAAATGGAAAGAGCAATCAAAGCACTTCGCAAAAAGATAAAAAAAGCAGATATGCAAATGCCTGCTTGGGTTCAATCAAAAATTACTAGAGCAGCAGATTATATTGATACTGCTTCCGAATATCTCCAAAGTGATGAAGGTCTTTCTGAATCTGTTGATAAAGATGCAATGAAGTGCAACAAACCAAAATCACAAGCACACGGGTCTGGTGAAACTGGAAAGTCACATATTGTAAAGGCTTGTGAAGGTGGAACAGAAAAAATTATTCGTTTTGGGCAACTTGGTGTAAAAGGTTCTCCAAAAAAAGAAGGTGAGTCTGAGGCATATGCAAGTCGTCGTCATAGATTCCAAACAAGACACGCAAAGAATATTTCTAAAGGAAAAATGTCTGCTGCTTATTGGGCAAATAAAGTTAAGTGGTGATTGATGACTAGTTTGAGATAAATAAAATTGAACCTAATAAGAGGGGATTATGGGAGTAGTAGTTGCATTGGTAAAACCACTCATTCTTCAAATTGCTACACATCCAGAAGTTAAGAAACTTGTAATTGAACTTCTTGAGAAATATGTAAAAACAACCGATAACACAATTGATGATATGGTTGTTGTGTTAGTTAAAGAAAAACTCTTTACTCCACAAAAATGATAACTTGTTTTATAACAAATTGGGGAGTAACTATTATTTTAGGTTTATTGTTGACTGCATCTGAGTGGTTAGCAAAAACAAAAAAATTTGAAGAAAATGGATTACTAGATTTAACTACTAACTTTTTAAAAATAATTTTACGCAAAGAAGACAAAAAATAAAGGTCTTCTTTTTTTATAAATATCAGTATAAGAAAAACTTACGGAAAAAAAGACATGGCACTTTGGGGTAAGGCAGACGGTGTATTTTCACCAGGAACAGTTACTGTCAACTATACAAATAAAACAATTACTGGTGCTGGAACATCATTTAGAGCAGTAGGTGTCACTACTGGTGCAGTAATTACCATCGGTGCTGGAGGAACTTTTGGAAATGCGGTAATTTCTGGAATTACTTCGGAGACTCAAATTTCAATTGCAACAACTCAGTATCTGAGTGGTGCTGCTATTGCTGGAATTGCATATTCAATATCTCAAAAACCAGTTTATACTTTAGAAGATACAAACTTTGCTACTATAACTGGAACTGGCAATTCTGCATCAACTAATAGAGTATATGGTGTTGATGAGTTTGAGCAAACTGCTGCTACCGAAAGTGGTTCAAAATATGCTGCGGCACACGCAGGTTGGGTGGGAGTTCATACATATATTGATTGTGAGAATCAACTGAGAGTTAAGACCGAAGTGTTGGTTGCAATGTCTGGAATTAGCACATCTGCACTCGCAACATATTCAGCAACTGGTGATGCTGCTGATGATGCAGTATATGCAGACAATTACATTACGATTAGTGCTCAACCATCAAATAGAGTTGGAATTGCTACAACCGTTGCAACCACATTCGCAGTTACTGCAGCAGCAAATGATTCTGAAGCACTTTCTTATCAGTGGCAGTTCTCAACTGCTGTTGGAGCAGCATTTACCAATGTTACTACTGGATTGCTTGGTGGTCTTATTTACACCAACCCAACTACAGCAACTCTTGGTATTGCGGCAACAACTACAACTGCCAACAGACCTAATGGTTACTACTATAGAGTTAACATTACTACTGCTGCTGGTGCTGCGAAGACTTCCGATACAGCAAGACTTACTTATGCGTAATTGATATATGAGATTTGATGAGTTGAATGAAGATAATTATTTAATGTTTGCAATTAAACATTATGATAATCCACAATCAATGACCCAAGATGATTTTTATGAAGATCTGAAAAGATTTAATTGGATTAATAGATTATTGAAAAAATATAAATCATCTGGGTCATTAAATATTCATTTGTTAATTAATCATTTTATAATTCTTTATAATGTATTTGGAGATGCTACAACTCCTTTATTGTTTTATAAAGTGGATAGTCAATTTTGGAGTATCATTAAAACTTTTATTGTTTATTTGGGAAGACTTCCAGAATACCCAAAGACTGATATCCATAGCATACCAGTAGATATAGATTTTTTAAAACAATTAAATGTGATCTAATGGATAAAGTAGATAGATTAATTAAAATAATTCGTAACATTAAAGAGGAGATGGGTTCTCCTGTGATTGCTAATTCCACAAACAACCCAAACGGTCCGATTAATATTGCAGGATTGCCACCAGATCAACCACCAGTTGATTTGAGAAAAGGAAGAAGAAGAAATTGGAACCCATTTTTTAAAGATCTTGCAAAAATTCAGAGAAGAAAACCTCAAAAATAATTAAAAAAATGTTTCAACAATCATCTACCGAAACAAAAATAGCTCTCCTTGAGGAGAGAATAAATGTATACGAGCAGATGATGGAACGCATTGATACTGCGATTCAGAAGATAGGAGAAACGAGTCAAAATATCAGTCAAATGCTTGCCATTCATAATGAAAAGATTGAGCAGTGCAATAGAACAGACAATATTATTGTAAAGATGATTGAAGATATTAAAGTATCATCAAAAGAACAACACGAACAAATAAGTGAAAAGTTGGGTGAAAGAATAGGGAAAGTAGAAGAAAAGGTAGAAAGTATTTCAAAATTTAGATGGCAAGTACTGGGTGGTTTAGCAGTAGTTGCCATCTTCATTAAATTTGCCCCACCCGCATTAAATCTCTTGACAACACATCATAATTCAAGTAGCATAGAGAGAACGAAGTAATATTCTTTTTTGTAATGAGTTTTGTTGATTCCAAATACATCGGGCTGGTATCTTCCCGACTGGATAAGTTTGCTAAGAAAAAAGAAGGTCTTTATAACTTTCGGTGCCCTTACTGCGGTGACAGTCAAAGGACAAAGAGTAAGGCAAGAGGATATATTTACCAATTAAAGAACGACCATAATTTTAAGTGTCATAATTGTGGAACTTCTAGAACATTTACAAACTTTCTCAAAGACTTAGATGTTGTTCTTTACGACCAGTATGTGATGGAAAGATATAAAGAAGGAACTACTGGAAAAAGGTCTCAAACAAAGAACCCAGAGTTTAAGTTTGAGAAACCAAATTTTTCAAAAAAGGCATTTGACCTGCCTACCATCGCAGAACTAAATAAAGAACATTCTGCAAGAAAATACTTAGAAGATAGAAAAATACCTAACAACTATCTGTGTGAATTGTATTTCTGTGAAAAGTTTAAAGAATGGACCAACACGCAAAAACACACCTTTGATAAAGTAGAACGGGACGAACCACGAATTATTATTCCTTTAATCAATAAAGGAGAAATATTTGGATTTCAAGGTCGTAGTTTAAATAAAAAATCAAAGGTGAAATACATTACAATTATTCTTGATGATACACATCCAAAAATTTACAATTTGGATAAACCAGACTACGACAAAATTGTTTATGTTGTTGAAGGACCAATTGATAGTATGTTTTTGGATAATTCAATTGCTATGGTTGGTGCAGACATCGATAAAATGTTTTTCATATCCAACTTTGCAACAGAATTTGTAATGGTGTATGACAATGAAAAACGAAATAAACAGATCGTAGATAGAATGGAAAAAGCAATACAAATGCGATTTCCAATCGTCATTTGGCCGAATGACTTGAAAGAAAAGGATATTAATGATATGATCCTTTCAGGAATTGATGCCCCAAAAATCATCAAGGAAAATACTTATATGGGATTAGAAGCAAAAGCAAAACTTATTGGATGGAAACGAGTATGAGCAACGGTACAAAGGTAATTAAGAGAAGTGGTGATAATGAACCTCTTGATCTCAATAAACTTCACTTAATGGTTGAGGAGGCATGTAGGGACCTCTCTGGTGTTTCTGCATCACAGGTCGAGATGCAATCTGGTATTCAATTCTATGATGGAATTACAACAGCAGAAATTCAGGAAATTTTAATTCGTTCTGCATCTGATTTGATTGATTTGGAAAATCCAAATTATCAATTTGTTGCAGCAAGACTACTTCTGTTTTCGGTGAGAAAATCTTTGTATGGAAGAGTTCAAGATCATCCTACTTTTGTAGATCATATTAAGAAATGTGTTCTTGCTGGAGTATATGATCCAGAAATCTTGACTAACTATACAGAGGAAGAACTTAATCGTCTTGGTGGTTATATTAATCATAACCGTGATTATCTATTTACTTATGCTGGTCTTCGTCAAGTAGTTGATAAGTATCTTGTTCAAGACCGTAGTGCTGGGCAAGTATATGAAACTCCACAGTTCATGTATATGATGATTTCTGCGACTATTTTTGCTAGATATCCAAAAGAAACTAGAATTTCTTATGTCAAACGATACTACGACGCAATCTCCAAACACAAAATCAACATTCCCACACCTATCATGGCAGGAGTGCGAACTCCACTTCGACAATTTGCTAGCTGTGTTCTTGTTGATGTTGATGACACCCTCGATAGCATCTTTAGTTCTGATATGGCTATCGGCAGATATGTTGCACAAAGGGCGGGAATCGGCATCAACGCAGGTAGAATCCGTGGCATCAACGCTAAAATCAGAGGTGGAGAAGTTCAGCACACAGGTGTTGTCCCATTCCTCAAAAAGTTTGAAGCAACTGTCAGATGCTGCACTCAAAATGGCATCCGTGGTGGATCAGCAACTGTCCACTTCCCAATCTGGCACCAAGAGATCGAAGACATCCTAGTATTAAAAAATAACAAAGGAACCGAAGACAACCGTGTTCGTAAGTTAGACTACTCTATCCAAATCTCTAAACTGTTCTATGAACGATTCATCAAGAATGAAGAGGTCTCTCTCTTCTCCCCACACGCAGTTCCTGGTTTGTATGATGCTTTTGGAACTGATGCTTTTGACGAGTTATATGTACGTTACGAACGAGATGAGTCTATTCCTAGAAAGACTATCGGAGCTCAAGAACTCTTTTTGGACCTCCTGAAAGAACGTGCTGAAACTGGTCGTATTTACATTATGAATATCGACCACTGCAACTCTCACTCATCCTTTATGGATAAGGTTGAGATGAGTAATCTTTGTGTTTCTGGTGATACTAAAATCAAAATTAGATATCCAGAACCCATTTATAATGATATTGGTGAAGTATCTGATTGGAGAGTTTGTGAGATTGAAATTCATATTGAAGATTTAGAAATTTACCTTTCTGATAGGATAGCTATAATTGCATGTCTTTGTGATGATGTTCCTCAAATAGAAGTTCTTTCTTATAATATAGAAACTAATCAACAAGAATGGGCACCTATTACAGCATTTGCCGAAACATCACCAAAAGCAAAGGTAATGAAAATTACTGATGAAGAAAGTGGTAAGAGTATTGTAGTTACACCAGAGCATCAAGTATTCACAAAAAATCGTGGATATGTAGTGGCAAAAGACCTAACCGAAACCGATGAGTTGGTAATTAACTAATAGGATAGGGAGTGTAATTTCTACATTTTATAAATAGTTATGAGATTACACTTCCTATTATGAAAACCTATATTGTATATAAAATTACGAATAAGAAAAACGGAAAGTCTTATATAGGAAAATCTGAATATCCATTAGAGCATCGTTGGAATCGTCATTTATCATCAGCAAGAAATGGTTCTAAATTTAGATTTCATTCTGCTATTAGAAAATATGGGGAAGATTGTTGGGACTTATCTGTGATTGAAACTTACCAAACTGAAGATGAAAACTTTATTAATGAAAAGGAAACTCACTTCATTAAACTCTTTGAAAGTGATACTAAAGGTTATAATGCTACTTCGGGGGGAACTGGTGGATGGATGCTTCCAAGATGCTCACAGGAGGTTCAGGAAGAGTGGAGAAATGGTATTTCCATAAGAACTATTGGTTACAATAATCCAAACTATTCTGGATACACTGATGAGGAACTCATAGAAGTAGGTGTAAAGTTTGCTAAAAAATATGGATTTATTGGTGGAAGGAAAAGAATAGTTGAGTTTGCTCTTAGTGAATTAAATATTAAGTTTCCAAAACATTTCTCCAAAAATAGATTTGACGGAAACCATCAAAACTTTTATAAATCTATTGAAGAACAAACTGGATTGGTGTATAATCCTTATTATAGAGACGAAACTCAAAGAAAACTTGCTAAACAACTTTTAGAACAAAATAGGAGAAAAAAATGCTAAAGATTGAATATCTTGAAGAAGAAATCCCAGTTTATGATATTACAGTAGAAGGAACTCATAATTTCTTCGCAAATGATATTCTAGTCCATAATTGCCAGGAAATTACTCTTCCAACAAAACCACTTCAACACATTGATGATCCCAATGGGGAGATTGCACTTTGTATTCTTTCTGCTGTTAATGTTGGCAAAGTAAAGTCTGATGATGAATTTGAAGATCTTTGTAATCTTTCTGTTCGTGGTTTGGAAGAATTGATTGATTATCAAAACTATCCTGTAGTTGCTGCAGAGATTGGAACCAAAGCACGTAGATCTTTGGGTGTTGGGTATATTGGTTTGGCACACTATCTTGCTAAACTTGGTTTTAATTACGATACTCAAGAAGCTTGGGATGCGGTTCATCAATTGTCTGAATCGTTCCAATATTTCCTTCTAAAAGCATCAAATGAAGTTGCTAAAGAAAAGGGTGCCTGTGAATATTTTAATCGCACTAAGTATTCGCAAGGTATTCTTCCAATTGACACTTACAAGAAAGATGTGGATGAAGTTTCTTCTGTTCCTCTTCATCACGATTGGGAATCGTTAAGGCAATCAATCAAAGAGTTTGGTCTCAGGCACTCCACTCTTACAGCACAGATGCCATCTGAATCCAGTTCTGTCGTCTCCAATGCCACAAACGGCATCGAACCACCTCGTGGATTTTTATCAATTAAGAAATCTAAAAAAGGTCCTCTCAAACAAATTGTTCCTCAATATCAACATCTTAAAAACAACTATACGTTGCTTTGGGATATGCCTAGCAATCGTGGTTATATTAATATTGTTGCAGTTATGCAGAAATTCTTCGATCAAGCAATTTCTGGAAACTGGTCGTATAATCCAGAAAATTATGCCAATAATGAAGTTCCTGTTAGCGTAATGGCACAAGATATGCTTACTTGTTTTAAACTTGGGCATAAGACGGCATATTATCAAAATACATATGACAATAAGACCGACGAAATTAAGGAGGAAAAAACTAATATTGACGATTTGGTTAAAGAACTTTTAGAGGGGGGGGAAGACGACTGTGAATCCTGTAAAATTTAGAATCACTGCAGAGAAAGAAAAAATGATTCAAGGAATGACCGTATTTAATACTCAAGAGGTAGATGCCAAAAAGCAACCTATGTTTTTTGGTGCTCCTCTTGGAGTTCAAAGATATGATTCTTATAAGTATCCTGTCTTTGATAAATTAACTCAACAACAGTTAGGATATTTCTGGAGACCTGAAGAAGTTTCTTTGCAGAAAGATCGTTCGGATTATCAAACTCTTCGTCCAGAACAAAAACATATCTTCACTTCTAATTTGAAGTATCAAATTCTTTTGGATTCAGTTCAAGGTCGTGGTCCAGGGATGGCATTTGCACCTTACTGTTCACTTCCAGAATTGGAAGCCTGTATGAAGGTTTGGGAGTTTATGGAGATGATCCATAGTCGTTCCTATACATACATTATTAAGAATGTTTATTCTGATCCAACAGAAGTTTTTGATTCCATTTTAAATAATGAAAAGATTTTAGAAAGAGCATCATCAGTTACTGGTGCTTATGATGACTTTATTAATTCCGCACAACTTTATGGAAACTCAAATCTTTGGGTTCACGCACAAGAAGGTGTTGGAACTGCAAAAGAACAAAGATATGAACTAAAAAGAAAACTTTATCGTGCAATTGCAAATGTCAACATTCTCGAAGGTATCAGGTTTTATGTCTCGTTCGCTTGCAGCTTTGCGTTTGGTGAACTCAAACTTATGGAAGGATCCGCTAAAATTATCTCTCTCATCGCAAGAGACGAAAATCAGCACCTTGTTATTACTCAAAACATCCTCAATAAGTGGCGTGAAGGGGATGATCCAGAAATGCAACAAATTGCTAAAGAAGAAGAGGAATGGGTAAGAGGTGCCTTTGAGAATTGTGTAAATGAGGAAAAGAGGTGGGCAGAGTATCTGTTCAAAGATGGTTCTATGATTGGTCTAAACGATAAACTTCTTTGGAGTTATGTTGAATGGGTTGCGAATCGTCGTATGAAAGCAATTGGACTTAAACCACTCTATGATATTTCTGCAAAGAATAATCCACTTCCTTGGACTGAGCATTGGATTTCCTCTAAGGGACTTCAAGTTGCTCCACAGGAAACGGAAGTAGAATCTTATGTGGTTGGTGGCATTAAGCAGGATATTACAAAAGATTCTTTTAGTGGATTTAAACTCTAAAATTGTAACAAAAATAACAAAAAAAATTGACTATATAACGTACAAGGGAATATAATAAGTCCCTAACGTTCATCTGCTATTTGCGAATTGCGAATGTAGACGGAAGTAAGCCGACTCGGAACGGAACGTTCATCTATGGAAGCACTCATTCTATCTTGCTTACAAGCACAATTAATTGTAGGAAGAGTTCATAAACAAGACATTCCTAAACAAGCAAAGAATGATTTAATTTGGGAGATTAAACAAATCTCACCAAAGACGTGTAAAATAGACGCAAAAGCCGACTGAAGGAACGCTCTTTAACCTAAAAACTAAGGAGAAACCTAATGTCAAAAGTTGTATACCGTGGTGTTGAATATGACACTACAAACCGTCCTAATCAAACATTTAAATGTGAACCAAGAGTAGAAATTTATCGTGGTGCTATGTTTTATGTTGATGAAAATGGAAACAAACTTTCTATGCAGAAGTCGGGGGAAACAATTAAATGAAAAAAATTAATGTCCTTCAACTTATTAAAGAACAAAAACAAAAAGAAAATCGTCGTCACCAAGCTAAAATAGTGATGATTAAAAAGTAAATTGATAGGAGGGGCAATACCCCTCCTATTTTTTTATAAATAACTAAAAACAGTCTAAAAAGATGTCTTTAAGAAATTCATATAAAAGTTTTTATACTGAAGGTGTTGCAGCAGAACATCCAGATATTGCGGGACAAAAAGAATTTGCAAATAAGGCAGATGCTGAAATTGCTCGTAGAAGAGCAGCAAGAGCAAAGAAAGCAGGACCACAACTTCCTGGTTTTGTTGCGTCAGTAAAGAAAGAAGAAGTTGAAGTAAATGAAGCACACTGGAATCCAGTAACAAAAAAAATTCAGGATAAACCACCATCAAAGGAAGAAATTGAATCTTTGGCAGCAAAAGCAAGAACTAAGAAAAAAGTAAGAAAACCACAAGGTTCTATTCGTAAAACTAGTGGAACATTTAAACCATCATCACCAGAAGAAGCAAAAGCAAATAAAGCATCTTGGGGTGACTATTGGAGTTCTGCAGCAAAAGGTTACAAAGAGGAATATGTAAATGAAAAAATTGACGTAGGTGCTGATGTCAGTAAAACAATTAGTGATTTCGTTCATTCAAAGAGCAAAACCTTCAAAGGTGATAGTAAGAAGCAAAGAATTAAGAGAGCACTTGGTGCTTATTATGCAGCACAAAGAGAAGAAACAGAAAACATTTATAATTATGTAATTGAAACTTTAGTTGATGCTGACTTCGCAGAAAGTTATGAAGCAGCAGAAGTAATGTTTGAACATATTAGTGATGAGTTTACTGCAGCAATTCTTGAGGAATATATTGAAGAAAAGGCAAGAGGAACCAGAAAGAAAACAACAGTTCACGCATATGACGTTGATGAAACCTTATTTGGGCACGGCAAAAAGGGCAAACCAAATGTTCAGGTTCACGTTAAAGACGCATCAGGAAAAAGAGTTAAGAGTCTAAGCAACCAAGAGTTCAATACTCATAAGTTGGAGAAGGGTCATTCTTATGACTTTAGTGAGTTCCAGAGTGCTAAGAAGTTCAAAGAAACTTCAAGTCCAAATAAAAAAGTAATCAAGGATATTAAGAGAAAGCAGGCAAGAGGACAAAATGTTCATCTTATTACTGCTCGTTCTAAGTTTGATAAACCAAGTGAATTCCAAGGTCATCTCAAGAAGCACGGTGTTGATGTAGATAAGTCAAAGATTCACTATACTGGTGGGATGAAAGGTGGTGATATTGGTAAGAAGAAAGTGGATGTTGCGAATGCAGTAGCAAAGCAAAGTGGGGCTAAGAGCATTCATATGTATGATGATGCTGCAAAAGTTCATAAGGCATTTGAAAAAGAAAAGAAAGAAGCACCAACATCAAAGAAAATCAAAACACATATGGTTGCACCAGATAAAAAAGGTGAATCAAGAGTTCGTTCTTATCAAGCAACTAAGAACGAAGAAATGAGTTCTTACGAGTACTGGAAACAATTTATTGATTGATAAATAAGTATAGAAAAGTACTTTTTATTACTAAAAAATGAATAAGCAGGACTTGGATGCTTTAGCAAACTTGTATGGGGAAGTTTATTATCCTCAGGATGTAGAGCAACTTGATGAAATTTCTGTTAATTTTGGAGGACAAGCAGCAGTTGATAAAGTTAGATCGCAAATGGCAGCACAAAGAAATATTAATGCAACAAATCAAAGAGCACAGTTGGGAGTAGTAAAAACAAATAAAGGATATATTGCAAAACCTGGAGAAACTTCATATGACCCAGAAAAGGGTGCTGAAGCAATAAGACTTGCGAATAGATTGAATAGAGAAACTGGTTTGGGTAAACCTCAGGCACCAAGACCAGCAGGTTCTCCTCCACAAAGACCAGCAGCAGGTTCAGGTTCAACACCTCCATCAAGACCAGCAGCATCTTCAACGGTGCTTGCAAAACAAAAAGGAGTTGAAGGGAAATTAGATAAAGCAACTGGTAAGTTTACTGCTGGTGCTTTTAGTGGTGCAGAGAAGTCCCGTTATGCAAGTGTTGCCGCACAAAATGCAGCAAGGAATTCTGCATCATCGGCACCAAAACCTCCAACACCAGCAGTTGGAAAGTTGGGAAATACTTCATTTGAAAGAAGAACTCCAACATCTGCTGAATTAAGAGCAGCACAATCAGCAAGAGCAAGTGGTGCGTCTCCAGAAAAAGCACTTCAAGCAGCACAAAAAACCAATCTTCCAACTCAAGGTCCTACTCCTGCAATCCCTGATTTGAAAAGTATAAATGCAGATTTAGCAAAAGCAAACTCTCCTGCTGTTATAAATAGACCAGCACCAGCAGGTACTGCACTTGCAGCACAACAATCACAACAAAAAAAACCCCCAACTCCAGGAACAGGAGCAATAAAACCAATGACGCAAAAATCATCTTACGAATGGCCTTCTGCTAAAACAATTAAAGATATTGCAGATGCTTATTCATCAATTTACGAAGCAAAGAAAAAAGTAGACCAAGATAAAGATGGTGATAATGACTTTGCTGATGTAAGAATTGCAAGAATGGTTGCTTCTGGTGTTCCCAAAGAAGTAGCAATCGCAAAGGTAAGAAATAAATCATATAATGAAGAAGTTGAGATTGACGAAGCAACTGCAATGGCTAAGAAAGGTTATGATGAAACTGCAATCCGTAATAAGATTGCAAAATCAACAGGTGGTGGAAAATCTGCTGATAGAGCAACTGCACTTGAAAACAGACCAACTTATGGAGATAGTGCAAAGCAAAAAGCAAGACAAAATCTTGCCAGAGCACAAAGAGGTGATTTCCGTAAGACAACTTCTTCAAATCCTGGTCTTCACGGATACGCTCACAAGTCTAATGACCCTGCCGTAAAAGCAAAGCAGGCAGCAAGAGGAGCACAAAGAGGTGCTCTGACCCCTAGAGAGAAAAAGCAACTCAATAGAGAGGCATATGAAGCATATGAATTTGTAGTATCACATCTTCTTGAAAATAACTTTGCATCAACAGTTGAGGATGCAAATATAATTATCAACAATATGAGTGAAGTTTGGTTCAATCATATTATGGAAGGTTGATATAATATTACAATTCATTAAGGCACCTTGACAGGTGCTTTTTTTATGACTATAATCACTCTGTTAGGGTTGAAGATAAGTTATACCTATAAATAACTTGAATATTATTAGGAACCCGAATGAGTTATGAAAACCCTTGGAGATATCAAGGAAGGATATTTGAATCAGAAGATATTCAAGATTATTTTGGGTTTGTTTATTTAATTGAATGTTCTCAAACTAACAGAAAATATTTGGGTAGAAAATACTTTTGGTCTTTTAGAACTCCCAAAGGAAAGAAAAGAAAAGTAAAACAAGAATCAGATTGGAAAAATTATTATGGTTCTTGTCCTGAGTTAAAAGAAGATATAAAAAAAATAGGAAAGGATAAGTTTCAAAGAACTATTTTATCACTTCATAAAACTGTTGGTAAAACCAACTATGAAGAAACAAGGCAATTGTTCTTAAACAATGTCTTAACTGAGTCTCTTGACAATGGGTTTCCTGCGTATTATAATTCGAATATACTTTCGAGATATTTTAGGAAGGATTACTTCAATGAAGATTCACGCCAATAAAATGTGTAATGATGTGATTGATAATCATATTAATCGTATGCATTTTTTGTGTGATGAAAAAAGAATTAGAGATGCTGAAAGTGTCTATAGTGAAATTCGTGATTGGGTAATTCAAAAAGAAAATCTTGAAGTGTTATCTTTAGAATATATCAGTGATTATTTTGTAGATTTTGAGTAAAATCTAAATAATCTGATATAATGAAAAAATCCTTAAGGATTCCTATTATGAGTAGGTTTTTATAAAATGAGTTTTTGACTGTGAAAATTAGAGCCGTGGAAGGTGCCTCCCGAGAGGGTTGGTGTACCCCCCTTCTATACGGATGTAGAGTTCAATTAATTTAAATGCAAAACATCTTTACTGTAGCCCTGCCTCTTCTGGCATCGGTTACAACCAGTACGGCATCACTGCCATTCGTCAACTACAAGATGAAAAGTCCTCCTCCCCCGTTGGAAGAGACAATTAAATTGAATCTTGTAGATGAAAAGAAGACAGCAATCCGAGAGGTTGCTCCCGAAAAACCAAAAGAGAAAAGGCTAATTTGTAAAGGGTGTTCAGAACATGAACAACTTGCTGTGGATTATTTCCAAGAGCAAGGAATTAAAGACAGAAACGCCCTTGCTACTATCCTGGGCAATATTAAGCAAGAATCTATGTTCGTGCCTAATATTTGTGAAGGTGGTAGTAGGACTCAGTACCATCACTGCGGTCGTGGTTATGGTCTGATCCAATGGACATCTGCCGATCGTTATTATGGATTGGGTGATTTTGCTAAGAGATTTGGTGGAAATCCATCATCTCTTCAAACGCAACTTGGTTATCTAACGACTGAGGTTCAGTGGAAACGAATTGCTGATAGGATGAAAACTCCTGGAAAATCTATCAATCGTTACATGGACTATGCGTATAGTTGGATTGGTTGGGGCATTCATGGTGCTCGCACATCATATGCTCATGAATATGCTAACCGACTGATCACGGTAGAAGTTTGACACAATAGAATAATATGGGGGGTCAATATAAATCCCCCCTCTTAAACAAATTTTAATTGACATAATACAAAAGTTGATTTATGATGTTGGTCATCTTAAGATTTGCTTAAGACGAATAAATAACGAAGATTTGCTTTGTTGTAAATCTTCACAATGTCGTTTAGTACACAAAAAACATTTTTATGAAAATCAAACAACTGATGTTTGCACCTGTTGCTCTTGGTATGGTTGCTCCTGCTTTTGCGAATGCCGCAGATCTTAATATGGCAGCAGTCAATCAATATTCCAGTTCAGAACAAGTCTCAAGTATCACTCAATTGTCTGATGTAAAGCCTACTGATTGGGCATATCAGGCACTCAGCAATCTTGTCGAACGTTACGGTTGCGTTGCTGGTTATGAAAACGGAACTTACCTTGGTGGTAAGGCAATGACCCGGTTTGAGGCAGCAGCACTTCTGAATGCTTGTCTGGATCGTGTAACTGAAGTTACCGATGAACTCAGTCGTCTTTCGAAAGAGTTTGCTGATGAACTACTTGTCATTCGTGGTCGTGTTGCCAAACTAGAAACACAGGTTGGTCAACTTCAGGCAACTCAGTTTTCTACTACTACCAAACTCAAAGGTGAAGCAACCTTTGTTCTTGGTGGTGTAGAAGGTGCTCGTCTTGCTAATGGAACCAATGTTGGAAATACTGCATTCAACTATGATGTTCGTCTAAACTTTGACACTTCCTTCACTGGTAAGGATTTGCTGAAGACTCGTCTGCGTTCTGGCAACTTCTCTTCACAACCTTTTGGTTCTTCTTCTTCTCTGTTCAAACTGGACAAGGCAGAAAGTCTTGCAAATGCAGTGCAACTTGACCGTCTTTACTACAGTTTCCCCGCACTTGCTAAAGGTGTGACTCTGACTGCCGGTGCTCTGGTTCGTAACACTGAGATGGCATGGACTCCTAGTGCTTACAAGTCTGATATTCTGGACTTCTTTGCTGTTGCTGGTGCTCCTGGTGTCTATAACAAGGCAACTGGTTCTGGTTTTGGTATTCAGTATGCTCAACCTGGTAAGAAGGGTGGTATTGTTGCTGGTCTGAACTATGTTGCTCAGAATGGTAATGATAGTTCCAAGGGTCAATTTGATGAGACTGGTGCTCTGAACACTCTTGCTCAGATTGGTTATCGTGCTCCTCAGTATGGTATTGCATTTGGTTATCGTTATGGAACCGAAGGCACTCGTGTTCGTACCTTCAATGCTATTAACGGTGGTTCTGGTGCTCTTGCTTCTGGTCAATCTTCCAACAGCTATGCTATCAATGCTTACTGGCAACCTAAGAAGTCTGGTATTGTACCTTCAATCTCAGGTGCTTATGGTTGGAATGATGTTAGCCTGAATTCTCTTGGTAAGACAACTCCTACTGGTGCTACCAACTCCCAGACCTGGTTTGCTGGTCTTCAGTGGAGTGATGTGTTTGCTAAGGGAAATGCTGCTGGTTTTGCCATCGGTGCTCCTGGTAATGCTGCTTCACTTACTGATAGTCAGAAGGCTCTGATGTGGGAAGCTTTCTATCGTTACAAAGTCAGCGATAACATTAGCATCACTCCTGCTGTGTTTTATGTTTCCAACAATCAAGGACTCAAGAATGCTTCAGATAACTATGGTGGTGTGATTCAGACGACTTTTAGGTTTTGATAAGTACTCATAAGATGATTGGAACCACCCCTTTCTGGGGTGGTTTTTTTTAACTAGTATAAATAAGTAAAATATTTTGAAATTTATTTATAGGATTGGAATATGGAAAATATAAAAATTAGATGTCGTTCTTGTGGAAAAGAATTGGAGGGGCATCCAATAAAAACTATAACTTGTGGTTGTCCAAATATGGCAACTATTCGTGGTGGAGTCATTACAGCATTAGATTTATCTAATATAGTAATGCTGAATTTTTTTCACACCAAAGAAAAAAATAATGTATTGACAAATGAAGACATTGCTTGGCAAGAAGCACGTCGTCAAAGGAAAGTAGGACGATTGGATTTTGAAGTTCGTTGATATAAGTTTTGTAAAGTACTTTACATTTTTTTAATGTCTGTTTGGTAATCAACACAAACTTGACAACCATAATGTGCTGATTATTATAACTAATAATATTCAACTTAAAACCCTATGGATCAGCACACCTATGATAATTGGGTGAAGATTAAGGCAACTTTTGAATCTTCTGGCAATACTGACAATATGTTCTACAAGAGGGCAGTTGAAATTGTAAAGACCAGAAGAGACCCTCTGGCAAAGTTTCTTGGTGATGAAAAATGATGTATGAGCAAGAAGAGTTTATTACACGCACAGAAGTTCAGGAGATGATCGATGCTTCTATACGAAGACACAACCGTAATGCTTCTATCATTAGTATGTGCGTCGGTTGGGTGGTTCTTGCTCTATTTGCTGAGGGACTTTTAAGGTTGATTGGTGTTATTCCACCATTACTTCCATTTCTTAAAATTACTCTAAACTAATCTTTTTATATGGAAAAAGAAAATATGAGTAGCACAATATTTTCAGCAATGATTATTTTTGGTATAATCGGACTATTCATTGTTTGGGCACTCAATCACGCATATCCACAATGATTTTTCATATTGTAGAAGCACTTGCAGATAGTCCAATATGGTTAGGACTTTGTGGAGCAGGTTTGACTATTGCTCCGATTATTGGTATAATGATAATTCACAGATCACCTAAAAAGTAATATTTTTTTCATGAAAATAGCATTAATCACTGGCATTACTGGGCAGGATGGTTCTTATCTTGCTGAATTACTTTTAGGAAAAGGATATGAAGTTCATGGTATTATTAGGAGGTCTTCTCTTATTAATACTTATAGAATTGATCATATTTACAATCACATTAAATTGCATTATGGAGACCTCACAGACTCAACAAATCTTGTAAGGGTGATTCAGCAAGTTCAACCAGATGAGATTTATAATCTAGGTGCTCAGAGTCATGTGAAGGTTTCTTTTGAGATGCCTGAATATACAGGACAAACAGATGCATTGGGGACTCTTCGTATTCTTGAAGCAGTTCGTTTGCTTGGGATGGAGGATAAAGTTCGTATCTATCAAGCATCTACATCTGAGATGTTTGGATTGGTTCAAGAAATACCACAAAAAGAAACAACACCATTCTATCCTCGTTCTCCCTATGGGTGTGCTAAAGTTTATGGGTATTGGATTACTAAAAATTATCGTGAAGCATATGGAATGTATGCTTGCACGGGGATTCTTTTTAATCATGAATCTCCTCGCAGGGGTGAGACATTTGTTACAAGAAAAGTTGTAAGAGCATTATCTAAAATTTCTGTCGGACTTCAAGATTGTTTATATCTTGGTAATTTAAATGCTAAAAGAGATTGGGGACATGCAAAAGATTTTGTGGAAGCAATGTGGTTAATGCTTCAGCAAGATAACCCTGATGATTATGTAATTGCAACAGGGAAACAATATTCAGTTAAAGAATTTGTAAATGCTGCCGGTCCTTATTTTGGTCTTCATATTGAATGGAAAGGTGAGGGGTTGGATGAAGTTGGAGTTGAAAAGTTTAGTGGAAAACCAATCATTCGTGTTGATTCTAAATATTTTAGACCGACTGAAGTAGAGACTTTATTGGGTGATGCTACAAAAGCAAAGGAAAAATTAGGTTGGGAACCTCAAATTTCATTTGAGCAATTAGTTGAGGATATGTGTATTCATGGACAATAATTCTAAAATATTGGTTGCTGGTGCCAACGGAATGGTTGGATCGGCAATTGTTAGAAATCTTGAAAGTAAAGGTTATACTAACATCATCAAAGGAACTCGTGATGATGTAGATTTCACGAATCAAGATGAAACCGAAAGGTATTTTTGCTCAGAAGAACCTGAATACGTGTTTGTTGCTGCTGCTAAAGTTGGCGGTATTATGGCAAACAACAACTATAAGGCAGACTTTCTGACTGAGAATATCCAAATACAAACTAATCTTATTCAGCAGTCTTATAACTTTGGTGTAAAGAAACTGTTGTTTCTTGGTTCATCTTGCATTTATCCTAAGTTTGCAACTCAACCAATTGCAGAAGACCAATTGATGACTGGTCCTCTGGAACCGACGAATGATTCCTATTCAATTGCCAAGATTGCTGGTATTATGATGTGTCAAGCATACCGTCAACAGCACGGTTTTAATGCTATCTCTCTGATGCCTACCAATCTTTATGGACCTAATGACAATTTCAATCTGGAAACTTCACACGTTCTTCCTGCAATGATTGCTAAGTTTCATAAGGCAAAGGAAGATGGGTATGTAATTGATTATGGTGGTCCTTGGTATGGACCATCCGTAAAACTCTGGGGTGATGGTTCTGCAATGAGAGAGTTTCTGCACGTTGATGATTTAGCAGAGGCATGTTATGTCTGTATGCAGAGTTATGATGAATTAGAGCATATTAATGTTGGTACTGGTGAAGATGTTAGAATATGGGAACTTGCAAATATTATTTCGGATGTAGTTGGTTTTCCTGGAGAGATTTCTTGGGACTTCACTAAACCAAATGGAACTCCACGTAAAGTTCTTAATGTGGATAAGATTAAATCACTTGGATGGAAACCTAAGATTGGTCTTCGTGATGGTATTGAAAAAACTTACGAATGGTATAAAAATTATGCACAATCATAATTTTCCAACGATTTATTGTGCGAGTCTAAAAGAAAGCAAAGATCGTCAAGAAAATATAAAAAGACAATTTTTAGAAAATAATATTCAATCATTTCAATTTCTTTTATCAGATAGATTTGAAAATACAAATGATATAATTGAAGGTTCTAAAGTATTTTATATTGATGATGGAACAAAGGGAGCAATAACTTCACATCTTAGAATGATAAATTATTGGTATAATAATACTAATGAACCTTATGGTTTCTTTTGTGAAGATGATCTGAGTTTAGAAACTATTCAATATTGGAATTTTACTTGGGAAGAATTTATTGAAAATCTACCAAAAGATTGGGATTCGATTCAATTAATGTGTGCAAGTGAAAATTCTGATGATATTAGATTGAGAAGAAGAACTTGGGATGATTTTTCTGTTGGTGCTTATATTGTCACAAGAAAGTTTGCAAAAGTTTTAATTGATTCTTTCATAAAAGAAGATAAATTTCTTTTGGAATTTCCAAATAATAATGATTGGGTTCCTTTAGCAGAGCATTTAATTTATTACTCACCAAAAAGTGTTGTAGATAGTCAAAACTTGCAATATAATGTTTATGTTCTTCCTTTATTCGTAGAAGAAATAAAATTTACTACTACTTTTTTTGAAAGAAAATCAAAATATTGGGGAGAAGATACTGGACTATATAAAGAAACACATAAAGGTCATCATATTGATTCTTATCATAAAGTTTTAAATTGGTGGAAAAATGTGGGAAAAAATTTATCTTTGAATGAAATATTAAATAAATGAAATTTTTAACATTCTTGAATAGTGGATGCATAAACATTTGCAAAAATATGTTAATTTCTGCAGAAAGAGTAGGAATTGATGTAAATGATTTTTATATTGCTTGTTTAGATAGTAATGCATATGAAAATCTAAATGAATATAAAAATGCTTTTCTTTATGTTGATCAACCAGTAGTTGAATATCAAAATTGGACTTTTGATGAAAATAGTGGGTTTAGAAATATTGTAAAAAATAAATGGAGCATTATTCAAAAAATTTATCAAGAACATAAAAATTTATGTTGGGTTGATACTGATATTGTATTTGTTGAAAATCCAATTGAATATATTTCAGGACACGAGGAAGTTCTTTTTCAGGGGGATTCTCCTGGGTCTACTTTGTGTTCTGGATTTATGGTTTTCAATGAAAGTAAAGAATGTAAACAGATGATAAACGATTGTGCTTCTTCTGAGGGGCAGGACGATCAATTAATTATTAATGATGTAGCAATTAATAAATATCCAGAAAATATTGCTATCCTAAATCGTGACTTGTTTCCAAATGGGTATGCATATTATACTGAAGGAAAAAAAGAAAATGCACTCATAGTTCATAATAATTGGATGGTTGGTGTAGATACTAAAATTGAAAAGTTTAAGGAGGAAAATTTATGGTACTTATGAAAAATGATGCATTAAGACCTGCATCAATATCTCCCACATATCCTCCTTATCATACTGGAGAATATCTTGAAGAATATTTCTTTAAGAGGTGGAACAAAGAAAATATTCAATCAAATAGAGAATATATTGATGTCTTCTGGACGAATAATTTTTGCAATTCAATGTTTGCAGGTCAACAGTATGAAAATATTCAAGAAGAGTTAGATGATGCATTAGATTCGGATGGAAAATATTTTACAGTATCTCAATTTGACGATGGGCCTTTTGAAAAATTTCCAAAAGATACTTTAATTTTTTCTGCTGGTGGGAATCGTGAAGGAGATAATATTATCCCAATTCCTTTGATTTGTAGTCCAATTCCAAAAGAATGGATTCCAAATAAAGAAAAAACCATTTTTGCTTCTTTTGTTGGTTCTAGAAATACGCATCCCATTCGTATGGATATGTGTAATCATTTATCAGGAAAGGATGGGTATAAAATTTCTGCTGGAAATTGGTCTACTGAAGTCCCTATAGACAACTTTAAACGGTTTCTAGACATAACCTGCTCTAGTAAATTTGGACTTGCTCCAAGGGGATATGGAAAGAGTAGTTTCAGATTATATGAAATTCTTCAATTGGGTACTGTTCCTGTTTACATTTCTAACGAACACTATATTCCTTGGATGGATGAATTAGATTGGAATGATTTTTGTGTTCCTGTAAATGAAGATGAAATTGAAGACATTGATACTATATTAAAATCAATAGATGATGTAGAGTACAATAGACTTCTTGAGAATGGTAGAAAGGTTTATCAGGAGCATTTTTCTCTTGAAGGGGTATTTAAAAATATTATAAAAAGATTATGAATATAGCATTATTATCTGATTATTCCATAGAAGAATATAAAAAATGTGGAAAAGAAAAATATTGGTCAACACCTAGAGGAATATATGATGCTTTTCTAAAAGACGAAAGAATATCTGAAATAAGATGGTATCCATTACCTAGAGGGAATGAGTTTGGATTTATTGAATTGAAAAAACAATATGATGATGGGGAATTTGTTCCTGATATTATTTTTTATATGTCTTGTGGACCTGCTAATGCGGATAAATTTTTTAATAAAGAAAATTTCCCAAAAAGTAAATTGGTTGTGGAATGTGGAGATGAACCTCAAACTTTTTCTTACAATGTAGAGAGAACTAAAAATGCGGATTTAATACTTACTCCCGATGTTGAGTGTTATTTGCATTATAAATCAATCGGTTATGACGTAATATTTACTTCACATTGGACTGATATGAATATTTTTTATTCATCTTTTACCACATATGAACCATTTGATGTTGTAACTTCTATGTATGGTGAAAGGGGTGAAGTTGTTAGTTATCTCCAAGAAAATCTTGGATCTTCTTTTTATCTTAAAAATAATTTAAAAGATATTGAAAATGGAGATCTTTATAGAAATGGAAAAATAGTTTTCCAAAAAGCAAGAGCTGGTGAAGTCACTCGACGTATTTTTGAAGGAATGTCTTGTAAAAAAATGGTAATAACAGATAGACTTGATAAAAATAAACAACTTGAAAATATTTTTGTTGAGAATGAAGAAATTATATTTTATTCTTCCAAAGAGGAAGCACTTGAAAAGATACAATTTTATTTAAATAATGATGATGAAAGAAATCGTATAGCAGAAAATGGATATAAAAAAGTAATAGATTGCTTTACTACAAAAAATATTGTAGAATATGTTTTAACCGGAAAAGATGAATGAAAAAAATACTATTAGTTTTTGCTGACTATAATGACAATCGGCAAGAGTTTTTTGATAAGTATATGTCTCCAAGAAATCAAGAATATGCAGACAAGCATGGATTTGAGTATCTTGAGTTAAAAGAAAATTTATACAAGTATCGTGGAAGTTATACCTGGTTAAAATTTACTGTTCTTGAGCAAATGCTTGATGAAGGATACATCAAAGATGGGGATATTATAACACACCTTGATGCTGATATGTGCGTTGCAAAAATAGATATTCCATATGAGACAACAAAATCCTTTTCATATTCTATTGATTCTGGAAATACCCATTGTATGGGATCTTTTTCTATTAAAATTAATGAATGGTCTAGACAATTAATTTCAAATGTTCTTTCTGAAGATAGATATAGATCACTTAATGATGCTGTTACCAAACATGAAAGATTTGGATATGTAAATAGTTTTTGGCACGAGTTTAGAGAGCAGGCATCTTGGTATTCTTTAGCAGGAATTAAAAGACATTCTGATGAACCATTTTGGAATTTACCTGATTTTGGATGGCATTCATCAAAAGATGAATGGACGGTTTATTCTTTAGAAGAACTTTATGAACACGTTGAAGTTCTTCCAACTGCTTGGAATGTTACTGAACTTGAGGGGGAATCCTCTTGTGAATTTTTAATAAATAAGGTGTCAAAAGGAGATGTAATTATTCGTCATTTTGCTGGTGGACAACAATGGAGAAAGGAGTGGTTTGAACAATGAAAAAGTATTTTTTGGATTGTGGAACGAATTTAGCACAAGGTTTGATAAAATTTATAGATGATGGAATTATAGATAGTACTTTTGAAATTCATTGTTTTGAACCAAATCCTTATGCAATTGAATTTTCAAAAAACAGATTGTTGAATAGTAAGTATAAAAATCATTCTATTATTTTTAATGAGGTTGCTTTATGGACTGAAGAATGTAGTAAAGTTTTAACATTGGAATCATTTGATGGTGAATATTTTTGCCAACAAACAGGTAATCTTTTGGGATATGATTTAAAATCTGGTGGTGCAACTAATATTATGGGTGATGAATGGAGCAAACCTGGATGGATTGAGGATAACTGGATTGATAAAAGTTTGGAAGTTAAATGTATTGATTTTTCAGAATATTTAAAAAAAACTGTCAATGAAAATGATTATGTCATATGTAAAATGGACATTGAAGGTGCCGAATATGATGTTCTTGGTAAACTTATAGATGATGATAGTATAGATCTAATTGATGAAATTTATATTGAATGGCACAATCATTTATTGAAGACGAATTATGATACGCAAGCATTTATTGATGAAATGAAACGTAGAAATATAAAAGTTGAGAGTTGGATTTAATCATGAAAACTTTCATTTGTCATTGGAAAAAGTTAAAAAAAAGAAAAGAAGTTCTTTTAGAAGTTTTAAAAGAAGAAAAAATAGATGAATATGAATTTGTAACAGATTATGATGTTGATGATTGGAATATAGATGAAATTAAAAAAGAATTTCCAAAAATTTTTGAATTAAATCCAAAAGGAAGAAAGTTAAAATATTCTGAAATTTCTTTATCTTTAAAGCATATTAAAATAATTAATGAAGTCGCAGAAAAATACGATTATGCTTTAGTTTTGGAAGATGATGTAATTCTGTGTGATAATTTTCAAGAAGAATTTTTAAAGACTTTTCAACAACTTCCAGAAAATTGGGATTTGGGGTGGGCTGGAACTTGTTGCAATCTACATTCTTATCCACCTAAAGGAATGAGAATATCTAAAACAAATGGTTCTAGATGCACTCATGCTTATATTATAAACAATAAATGTGCAAAAAAAATTTTAGATGAATTGAAATATTGTAATGATGGAGCAGATTTTTATTATAATTATTTGATTGAAAAATATCAGTTGAATAATTATTGGTTTGAACCTCCATTGGCAATACAAAATCCTGACTTTGATACAACAATACAAAATTAAAATGAATATATCTTTTTTAGATTTTTGGCAATACCCAAAAGCATTTAATCCAAATAATAATTTTTTTATTCATGTTATTCGTGAATTATTTGAAGAAGTTCAAGTTGTTCATCCAGAAGACGCAGATGTAATATTTTTTAGTTCTTTTGGCACTGAAAATAGAATGTATAAAAATTGTAAAAAAGTTTTTTATACGGGAGAAAATCAAAGACCAAATTTTAAAAAATGTGACTATTCTTTGACATTTGATTATGATAGTTATGATGGAAAAAATTTTCGTCTTCCTCTTTGGTATCTTTACATTGATTGGTTTGGGGTAATGACGTATGATAATCCAGACTGGTTAATTCCTGAATCTTATCTTTATGATGAAAATGAATTTACAAAAAAAGAAAAGAATAAATTTTGTTCTATTGTTTTTGGTTCACCAATAGATAGTAGATTGCAAGCAATTGATAGTATATCTAAATATAAACTAGTAGATGTTTTTGGAAAAGTAAACAAAAAATATTTTTTACCAGACGGTGAAAAATATAAATTAGATTTAATATCTAATTATAAATTTTCACTTTGTTACGAAAATTCGATTCATTCTGGATATCATACAGAAAAATTTTTACACGGAAAAATTGCAGGAAATATTCCAATTTATTATGGGAGTGATACCGTAAGTATTGATTTTAATGAACATTGTTGTATTAATGCTAGTAATATGAGTTTGGAACAATTAAATGAAAAAATTAAACAAATAGATAGTGATGATAAATTATATCAAGAAATTTTAAATCAACCTTTATTTACAGAAAAGATAAATCTTGATATAATAAAAGAATCTTTTTATTGTATTTTAAAATAAATTACTAAAAAATTATGAATTATCAAAGACAACCTGATTTGCCTTATCCACAACCTTGGGAATGGATTAAAGATAATATAGAATTTTCTGATGATGAATGTTTATATGTTGATGTTGGGGCAAATGATGGTTTGATTGTTTCCAATACAGCATATTTTGATCTTGACCTTAATTGGAAGGGAATATGTATAGAACCACATCCTAGAGCATTTTCTGAATTAATAAAAAATAGAACTAATTCTATTAATTTAAATATTTGTATTTCTGATGAAGAAGGTGAAGTTGATTTTTGTGCTGTGAGTGGATATGCAGAAATGCTTTCTGGGATAGAAAAATGTTACCATCCAGACCATAAAAAAAGGATAAAATCAGAGATTGAAAAATATGGTGGCAATAAAGAAATTGTAAAAATAATTTCAAAACCATTACGACAAGTTTTATCTGAAAATGAAGTAAAAAAAGTTGATTATCTTTCAATAGACACTGAAGGATCAGAATTGCAAATTCTCAAAAGTATTGATTTTGATGCTGTAGATATTAGAGTAATTTCCACTGAAAATTCTTCTAAATCTGATATAAAAATATTTTTAGAAAGTAAAGGATTTGTTTTTGCTGATATGGTATGTTGTGATGAAATTTATTATAAAAAATAAATTATGAAAATAGCAGTTTGTTTTTCGGGAAAAACTAGAAATTTTGAAGATACTTATCCTTATTTTAAAAAAAATTTATTTGATAAATTTGATACTGATGTATTTGTATTTTCATCTCCCAATAAACATGGATATGATTATAATATAAACAAAATTAAAGAATTGTATGATCCTAAAAAAATTATTTTAAATGATGATAATTTTTATAAAAATATATCTAAGGAATATAATTTTAAAGACCCATTAATACAAATGTGGTATAATATTTTTCATGCCGATAAACTAAGAAGGGATTATGAAATTAAAAATGATTTAAAATATAATTATGTTTTTAGAATGAGATTTGATTTCTTTTTTATTAAAACTTTAAATGAAGTTTCAATAAAATTAAATGAAATAGATGATAACACTGTTGCAATTCCATATAGGTGGAATTTTTCGGAAGTTCATCCTATGGCAAAAACTGACATGTTTTCTATAGGTACTTCAACATCTATGACAAAATATTGTAATTTATTTGAATGTATAAATGATTATATTTTTTCTTTGCCAAAAAATAGTAATGGAACCCCTCATCCAGAATCTTTACTTGGAGTTTATTTAAATTCAATTGGATTGAATGTGATTCCAACCGAATCACCATATGAATTTGAGTATCCTAATGAAATAGATATTGGATCTAAAGAACTTTCGTTTATATCAAATTATAGAAAATCTGCATTTGATTAACTATTGTTATTGTGATATAATACCTGTAGTAGTTTTTTTTTTTATGACTGAAAGATCATACTCTAACGATCCAACAAATGTAATAACGGAGTATCAATTCTGTCCGAATGATTGTCCTTCTCAAGTATTTGATTTGCCAAATAAAAATGAAATATCAATAGTGGTTGTTGGTGCTCATGATGGTGTTAATGGAGAACAATATGGATTGATGCCATTTCTTGATAATATTGATAATTTTAAAATCTATCTAATAGAACCAATAAAGTCATGGTTTGATCAGTTGTACGAAGTTTATGGAAAATTTGGAGAACGTGTAGTATATTTAAATTATGCAATTACTGAAAAAACTTCAAAAATAAAAATGATAGATCAGGGAGTCATGTCTAAAATTGGTGATGGGAATTTGGTAGTTGAATCAAAATCTTGGAATGATTTTATATGTGAAAATAAAATTAATTCTATAGATATTTTGCTTTTAGATTGTGAGGGGTATGAATTTAATATCTTGAAGCAAATTAATTATGAAAAAAATCCACCAAAAAATATTAGATATGAATATGTACATTCCCAAGATAAAGAGGAGATGGATTTGTTCTTAAAAAAAATGGGTTATGATATAACCTTAGATGATACTGACCCGACATATAATAAAGTTGCTAAAAGAGTATGAAGATAAAAGTTTTTGTAGTAACCTATAATAATTTTGAGTATTTAAAAAATAATATAGTATCTATTTTAAACTCTGATTTAGTTAATTATAATTATTCAATAAATGTTATTGATAATTATTGCCAGGGAAATAAAGTAAAAAACTTTTGTTATGAAAATAATATAAATTTATTTGAAAATAAGTTAAGACCTTCTTTTTCTACAGGGCATCTATCCAGAAGTTGGAATCAATGTATTATTAATGGATTTAAAGATTTAAATAATCCCGATTGTGATATTCTTGTTTTGTGTCAAGATGATAATTTATTTTTATCTGAATGGTGCAATGAATTGATTGGTCATCATGATACTTATGAATTTATTTCTATGGGTGGTGGTGATCAATTCCATTCATATAAACCAGAACATATTAAAAAAGTAGGTTTATGGGACGAAAGATTTTGTAATATAGGTTATCAAGAATATGATTACTTTATTAGATCTTATATTTACAATAAAGAATATTCTTCTATTAATGATCGAAAACACAAAAGATTATATAATACTATTGGAGATAAATTTATAAGTCATGATGACCATTTGATTGGTGGTATGAGAAGTGATCCAAGACATTTAAATAGTACAAAATATCATAATATATCACATCAAATTTTAATTCAAAAATGGGGAAGTGAAATTTGGAATATTGACTACTTAAACACTTTATGTGTAAGTAAAATACCAAATTATGTATATTATCCTTATTTTGAAAAGGACATATATAATTTGAAAGAAAAAAATTATTTGATTTAATTTTTTTATTTATTTTTATTTTTTAAATGAACAGTTTAGTTATCTTTGATTTGGATGGTGTCCTAATCGACAGTAAAGATTATCATTATGAAGCATTAAATCAAGCACTTGGAAATGAGTATGCTATCGGTAGAGAAGAACATGTAAGCATTTATGATGGTCTTCCCACAAAAGCAAAATTAGAACTTTTAACCAAGAATAAAGGTCTTCCCGTAGATCTTTATGATAAAATTTGGAGAGAAAAGCAAGAAGCAACTCTCAAAATCTTTAATGACTGCGTTGCAAAAGATTATGAGTTGATGGGATATTTCCAACAACTTGTAGATGCTGGATATAAGATTGCTGTTGCATCTAACAGTATTCGTAATACTGTAAAGATTATTCTCTTACGTCTTGGGCTTCTGGAATTTATTGATATGTACGTCTCCAATGAAGACGTTGTTCGCAATAAACCATTCCCAGCAATGTATTGGAAGTGTATGACTGCTTTAGGTGCTCTTCCAGCAGACACTGTAATTGTTGAGGACAGTCATATTGGTAGACAGGGAGCATTGGATAGTAAAGCGCACCTTGTTCCAGTGGAGAATAGAAAAGATTTAAATCAAGAAAAGATTAATAGGATTAAAAAGATTCTTAATGGCAAAAAACAAAAGGTTGCATGGGAGAGCAAAACTATGAATGTTCTGATCCCTATGGCAGGTGCTGGCAGTAGATTTGCTAGCCAGGGATACACCTTCCCCAAACCTCTGATTGAAGTTAGAGGTAAACCAATGATCCAAGTAGTGGTTGAGAATCTAAACATTAAAGCAAACTATACTTTTATTGTTCAAAAGGAACACTATGAAAAGTATAATTTAAATTATCTTCTTCCACTGATTGCTCCTAATTGCAACATTGTTCAAGTAGATGGCATTACTGAAGGTGCTGCTTGTACTACTCTCTTAGCTAAACAGTTTATTGATAATGATGAACCTCTTGTAATGGCAAACTCAGATCAGTTTGTTGTTTGGGATTCAAATGAAACTCTTTATGCTTTTCAGAATGGAGAATGTGATGGAGGTATCCTGACATTCCCTGCAACTCATCCCAAGTGGTCCTATGCTAAACTTGGTGAAGATGGATATGTTGAAGAGGTTGCTGAGAAGAAGCCAATTTCAGAACATGCAACTGTTGGAATTTATTATTGGAAGAAAGGTTCTGACTATGTTAAGTATGCAGAACAAATGATTAAAAAAGATATTAGAGTCAATAATGAGTTCTATGTTTGTCCTGTATTCAATGAAGCAATTTCTGATGGAAAGAAAATCAGAATTAAAGAAATAGAGAAAGATGGAATGTGGGGAATTGGAACACCCGAAGATCTAAACTATTTTTTGGAGAACTACAAAGAATGAAATTGATCGCACATAGAGGAAATTTGAATGGACCAAATCCCACTAGAGAAAATAGTATTGATTATATTGAAGAAGCTATATCTGAAGGTTTTGACGTAGAGATTGATTTGAGACATAAAGATCAACGTTTTTATTTGGGACATGATGAACCACAATATCATGCACCTATGACTTGGTTAGTTAAATGGAAAGACAATCTTTGGATTCATTGTAAAGAACTAGAATCTTTAGACAAAATTTCCAATAGTCCAATAGATTTTAATTATTTTTGGCATCAGGAAGATGACTTTACGTTGACAAGCAAAAAATATATTTGGACTTATCCTGGAAAATCTTATACATCAAATTCTGTCATTGTTATGCCAGAAATAAATTTAGATATAAATTCATTTAGTAAATTAAGAACATATGAATGTTTTGGTGTTTGTAGTGATTATCTGAATAAAATTTAAAAAGAAGTTTTTTTACAATGAAAATAGCACTTTGTTTATCTGGTCAACCTAGATATTTGGACGAAGGATACAAACAAATTTATGAAAATATATTATCAAAATATTCTGTTGATACATTTATTCATACTTGGTGGGATTCTGCAATTACTAATCAAAAAATGATAGGTTCTGATCATAATAGAACATATTTTTGGAAAGAAGATACTATACAATTAATAAAAGAATATTATTCCCCTATTGAATTTTTGTATGAACCACAGATAGAATTTGAAACATATTCTGATGTGAATTATGAATTACTTACTCCAATGAATGTTCATAGTATGTTTTATTCAATCCAGGAGTCGAATGAATTAAAAATAAAATATGAACAAGAGAATAATTTTGTTTATGATGCAGTAGTTAGATGTAGATTTGATATTTTATTTAATAAATTTGATATTAAACTTATTGATTTGGATTTGAATTTAATCAATTGCTATATGCTTAATGATGAATTTCCAAATGATCAATTTGCAATTTCATCATCATTTAATATGAACATATACTCTAAGATTTTTAGTAATTTAGAAAAGTATAAACAATCTGGATGGACTGGATTTATTGGAGAAAGGATTTTAAAGCATCATTTAGAAATGAATAATTTAAATTTTAATAAAAAAATTCAAGACAAAATAAACGTTAATATTATAAAAAAATGAAAATAGCATTTCATGATAATTCTCTTTCTTTGAGGGGAACTACTGTAGCAATTTATGATTGGGCATATTGGACTAGGCATTATCTTGGAATTGAACCAATTATTATGTTTGATGTGAATCATTCTGCAAATGATTCTGGTGTTATTGAAAAATTTGAATCTGAATTTTCGGTATTTGGGTATTCAAATTTAAGCCAAATTGATACTATTTTGGAAAAAAATAATTGTGATGCCTTTTTGATGGAAAAGGGAGGTGAACCAGATGGGGTACTTTCATCTGTATGTAAAAATTTAATTAATGCTATTTCTGGAAATTGGAAATCAGAATGGGTGCATGGAGATGTTTATGCTATGGGATCTAAATGGTTATCAAAAATAACTGATTATAAAATTCCATATGTTCCTTACATGGTTTATCTTCCCAATACTGATGAAAATATGAGGAATGAACTGGGAATTCCTCAAAATGATTTAGTTTTTGGTAGAAATGGTGGATGGGAAACTTTTGATTTGGATTTTGTGAAGCAAGCAATTGTTGAAGTTTTGGAAGAAAGAACTGACATTTGGTTTGTTTTTCAATTTACCGAACCCTTTGTCAATCACGAAAGAGTGATATATCTTCCTGGAACTGCTAATTTGGAAACAAAAGTTAAATTCATTAATACATGTGATGTTATGCTTCATGCAAGACAAGTTGGTGAATCTTTTGGATTATCTTGTGCGGAATTTTCAATCAGAAATAAACCTGTTATTACTTATTACAATTCACCAGAAAAAAATCACATAGATACTTTAGGAGAAAAGGGAATTTATTACGAAAATAAATCAGATATTCTTCATATTCTTAGAAATTTAGATAAAAATGAAATAAATGTATTAGAATGGAATTGTTATCGGGAGTATTCTCCAGAAAAAGTAGTTCAAAAATTTAAAGAGGTTTATTTGAAATGAAATCATTAGTAACAGGTGGAGCAGGATTTATTGGATCAAATCTTGTTGATGAATTGATTGAACTTGGACATGAAGTTATTGTAATTGATAATGAATTTTCCGATGTTCATGATCAATTTTATTGGAATACAAAAGCAAAAAATTATAAGTATGATATTCGGGATTATGAAAATACGCGACCTTTGTATGAAGGTGTAGATTATGTATTTCATCTTGCTGCTGAGGCAAGGATTCAACCAGCAATTTTAAGTCCTATTGAAGCAGTTAGTATTAATTGTGTAGGTACTGTTACAGTCCTTCAGTGTGCTAGAGAAGCAGGAGTAAAGAAAGTGATTTATTCTTCTACATCTTCTGGTTATGGATTTAATGAAAAACCAAATCACGAAAATCAACGAGATGATTGTTTAAATCCATATTCGGTATCTAAAGTTGCTGGAGAAAAACTCTGCAAAATGTATAATGACTTATTTGGTCTTAAAACAATTTCCTTTAGGTATTTTAATGTTTATGGTGAAAGGCAACCTTTAAAAGGACAATATGCTCCAGTTATTGGTATTTTCTTACGTCAACGAAAGGATGGTGAACCTCTTACTATTGTTGGGGATGGGGAACAACGTAGAGACTTTACACACGTATCTGATGTAGTTCAAGCAAATATTCTTGCAGCAACAAAAGATATTGATGATGAATATTATGGTGAACTTTATAATGTGGGTAATGGTGTGAATTACTCAATTAATGAAATTGCAAATGTTATATCTGATAAACAAATAAATATTCCAGCAAGAATTGGAGAATCACGAATTACTCTTGCAAATAATGGAAAATTGAGAACCATTTTTGGATGGAGACCTCAAGTAAATTTAATGGATTGGATTAAAACTCAATGAATTTATTGATAGAATATTTTAGATCCCCTGATTATCAGAGGCATAGTGAATATCTTACTTGTATTCACGAGAATTTGGAAAATGAGTACATTGATAAAGTTTATATTTTTATATCAGATGATGCAAAGTTAAATTTTCAATCTGATAAAATAGAAATCATTCAAAGGGAAGAACGACCAACATATAAAGATCTTTTTGAATTTTGTAATGAAAATCTAAAAGATCAAATTTGTATTATTGCAAATGCTGATATTATTCTTGATGAAACTTTATCTGCAGTTAAAGAAACTAATTTAGATAATATTTTTGTTGCTTTAACACGATGGGAAGTATTTTGCCAAAATGGTGAGTGGTGTATTGCTCCATTTGATAATTCTTCTTCCCAAGATGTTTGGATATTTACTTCACCAATTAAAACAACTGATGAGATGGAATTTACTTTAGGTAAACCTGGATGTGATAATAAAATTGCTAAATTGATGGCAGAACAGGGATACATTTTAAAAAATCCAGGAAAACAAATAGTATGTGCTCATTATCATATTTCTGGACATAGAAATTATAATAATGGTGATAGAATTCCTGGTCCATATACTTGCTTAGTGCCAAATAATGATATTAATACAGAAACACAACTTATTGAAATTGATGGTTTTGATGAACAAGGACGAGCATACATTATACAGAAGGAAAGATCATAATGAAAGTTGGAATAATCGGAAATGGATTTGTTGGTAATGCCATATACCAAAATCTAAAAAATAAGATTCAAAATTTATTTGTTTTTGATGTTGATGAAAACAAATCTTTAAATTCTTATGATGAAACTATAAATTCAGATATTGTTTTTGTTTGTCTTCCAACACCAATGAAAAATAAAATGGGTGGAGGGTGTAATTTATCTTATATTGAATCATTTTTTGATACTCTTCCTAAAAATCTATCTGGAATTTTTGTTATAAAATCTACTGTTCCTATTGGAACTACCGAGGAATTGAGTGAAAAAAGATTAGATCTAAAAATAATTCATAATCCAGAATTCTTAACTGCCAGAAATTCTGTAGAAGATTTTAATAATGCTGATAGAAATATTATTGGTGGAGAAAAAGAATCATCTCAAAAACTAGAAAATTTTTATTTAAACTATTTTCCTCATATCAAAACTATTTTAGTTTCTTCTGAAGAATCTGAATCAATAAAATACTTTTCTAACACATATCTTTCAATGAAAGTTACTTATTTTAATTTAATGTTTGATTTATGTGACAAACTTGGAATTGATTTTGAAAAAGTTAGAAGTGGTGTTTGTTTGGATAAAAGGATTGGTGAATCTCATAGTTTGGTTCCGGGTATTGATGGAGACAGGGGATTTGGTGGAACTTGTTTTCCGAAAGATTTAAATGCTCTTAATGAAACTTTTAATGATAACGATTTGAATAGTTCTATATTTTCTGAGATTTGGAATTATAACATTAAGATTAGAAAAAATATTGATTGGTGAATATAATTTAGAAAATCATAATACAATTAGGTATAAATTACTACTAGAGGGGCTTGACCCCTCTTTATTTTTGCTATATACTTTTGTAATGTTTCTTAACAAAACTTATATGACTGTAACAACCAATGAACGTGGTCAGCAAAATATGTGGGCAATTGAACCCCCTGTTTATATTTCTGACGAAGATGCTATCAAATATGGAATGAAGACTTATGCTGAACGTGCAGAACTTGCCAATGGACGCTGGGCAATGGTCGGTTTTGTTGCTGGTATCATTTCTTATGCTAGCACTGGCAACTTCTTCTTCGGAGTCTTCTGATGACTGAAGTAATCTTCACACTCACTGCAGTTGCCTTTTTCGTACTTTTGGGTTATGCTGTAGAGAAAGTCGCAGAAACTTACTGATGAGTGCTGGAATGCTTGGGCAACTTAGTCTTGCCCTTCAACAACTTGTAGAAGAAGGTGCCTGGTCTGATGATGATGAACTTAAAGTTTGTATCGCAGGCACCCTAAAGAAAGACAAATTTATTGTTATTCAAAACACAACTAAAAGAGGAGAAACAAAATGAAAAATCTTTTTACTGAAAAGGCGGAACGTATTAATGGTTGGTTTGCAATGATTGGATTCGTTGCTGCTGTCGGTTCTTATCTTGTTACTGGGCAAGTAATTCCAGGTGTATTTTGATGGAGGTTACTATGCGTAAAGAACAATATCAAGTTCCTCAAGTAGAATTCGTATTTCGTGAGTCTGGTGAGTTTGTAAATAAAACATCTGCAGATCTTTTCGATGGAAAACGTGTGGTTATTTTTAGCTTGCCTGGTGCTTTCACTCCTACTTGCAGTGCCTATCAGTTACCTGGATTCGAAGAGAAATATGACGACTTTCTGGGTCTCGGCATCGACGATATTTACTGCATCTCTGTTAATGATGGGTTTGTGATGAATGCCTGGGCACAAGACCAAAACATTGAGAAAGTCAAACTCATTCCAGACGGCAATGCTTACTTCACACGTTCTATGGGAATGCTTGTCAATAAGTCTAACCTTGGTTTCGGAGATCGCTCTTGGCGTTATGCTGCAGTCGTGGATAACGGAATCATCGAAAAACTATTCGTTGAAGTGGGGCAACGGGACAATGCAGACACCGACCCTTACGAAACGACTACTCCAGAAGTGGTTTTCGAATATGTGAAGATAACTGTTAGGGAAACATCACAAGTTTGAAATAATAAGATATAATATGAAACCCTGTTGCTAAATAAGCAGCAGGGTTTTTTAGTATTATGCCACGCGGACAATTGACCAAAGAAATCATTAAGTGTGAAGTTCTCAAATTAAAATCTGAGTTAGATAAGGAGTGGATGAATAAAACTGAATATGATCCAAAATGGTTGGCACACCATTATTTAAATAAGGTTATTGACAAAATAGAAGAGTATAGGCATTGAAATGGATAAATATCTTCAGTGTTTAGAAATATAAAAAATGACATTAGATCTTCATAACTTTTTCAAGTATTATGATGATGGTAATGCGAATCATGTATCAGCAGTTCAATGGTTAGAGGATAACCTTCCTGCTCAATTTATGGATGACTCAGAATCTGAATGGATTGGAATTTTTAGAACAAAACCACCAACTCCAGCAGTTCTTGATGTTCCATACTTTAACCAAGTAGACAACTATAGAGATGCACAAAGAACTTGCAACTCTTCATCGTGTGCAATGTGTCTTGCTTTCCTCAAACCAGGAAGCATTAAAGGTGATGATGAGTATGTTAAGAAAGTATTTGCGATTGGTGATACTACAGACCATGCAGTTCAAACTAAAGTTCTACAAGGTTATGGTATTAAATCACACTTTAGTTATAATTTAAGTTTTGTTGATATTGATAAGAGTCTTGATAGAGGAAAACCTGTTGTTATTGGTATTCTTCACCGTGGTTCTCTAACTTCTCCTACTGGTGGGCACATGTGCGTGGTCATTGGTAAGACTCCAGATGGTAAGGGATATTATATTAATGATCCTTATGGTTCTCTCAATGACAATTATACTGGTCCCGTAACGAATGGTAAGAAAACCATTTATACCAAAGCAGTTCTTAAGCACCGTTGGGCACCTACCGGAGGGGACGGATGGGGTCGTATCTTTGATTGATAAATAATAATGCCTTAATTGGTTCGCATCTTTAAGGTAGAGGGGGAGCAGAAATGCTCCTTTTCTTGTATAAATACTATTGCGAACCAATTTAAGAGTAGAAATGATAAATCCTAACAGGTTTTATACCTATGCCTATTTGCGTGAGGATAGAACTCCTTATTACATAGGTAAGGGAGTAAGATATAGATTATTTGAAGGTAGTGGAAAACCTTGTCCTGTTCCAAAAGATAAAAATAGAATAATCTTTCTCAAACAAAATCTTATAGAAGAGGAAGCATTTAAACACGAAACTTATATGATAAGTGTGTTCGGCAGAAAGATTGATGGTGGAATTCTTTTGAATAAAACTTTTGGTGGTGAAGGTGCTTCTGGTAGAGTAGTCAAAGATTCCACCAGAGTAATTCTTAAAGAGAAATGTAGTGGGTGGAAACACACACCAGAAGCAATAGAAAAAATAAGACAAAGTTCTTTGAGTAGGATATATTCCCCAAAAAGTGAGGAAACAAAAAGAAAAATAAGTAATACTCTAAAAGGAAGAAAATTATCAAAAGAGTTGGTAGATAAAAGAACTCAATCTGTCTGTAAAAATACTTATGTCATAATATCACCAGATGGGGTTAAATATAATACCAATAATTTAAAAGAATTCCAAAGACAAAATAATTTAAAACATCTTTATGATGTGGTTTCTGGTAAAAGGAAACAAGAGAAAGGTTGGACTGCTTTTAAAATATAAATAACTAAAAAGGATTCGCAAGATGGACGCACAAGATTTTCGTAGTCTTCAAGAAGCATATTTGGAAGTCGTTAGTAATAATAATGAGTTGAGTGAAATGTCTTATAAAAAACTTCCTGTCG
>Ga0315904_10000143_pt1 | contig 115845 bp, 165 predicted proteins | sample LakEriMetagenome_6_FD_203529 | JGI IMG/M metagenome (GOLD analysis project Ga0315904, IMG submission 203529) | Freshwater fungal communities from buoy surface, Lake Erie, Ohio, United States - Buoy 12 MA120 | ecosystem: Environmental > Aquatic > Freshwater > Lake | place: USA: Lake Erie, Ohio...
GATAGTGAACGATGGAACTGTGGGAGATATCACAGCCATCACCGCAGGAACCGGACTCACGGGTGGAGGCACCACCGGTCCCCTCTCCCTCGCGATCGATGATTCCGTGGTGGCCACCCTCTCAGGCTCCACTTTCTCCGGAGCGGTGCGGTTCAACGGAGGCCTCTCCGGATCCCTCACACGGTTGGCCAACGGATCTCCCTATCTCACCGCGGGAAACAATGTTACCATCACCACAGGATCCAACGGATCGATAACCATCGGTTCTCTGATGGATGGTGCTGCCATCCTCGCAGGTTCCGATGGACAGGTGCAGTTCAACGATGGCGGAACCTTCGGGGCATCATCTTCCCTCACCTTCAACAAGACCACCGGAGCCCTCACCGCCTCTTCCCTCACGGCGGTGAGTGGGATCACAGGTTCCCTCACACGGTTGCCTGATGGATCTCCCTACCTTGTGGCCGGAACCAATGTGATCATCACCACAGGTTCCAACGGTGCCATTACCATCGAGGCCGCCCTCTCACCCTACACCACCGCCTCCTTCACCAATGTAACACAGATCACGGTGAACCACTCGATCGGGCTCTCCCTCTACGATATCGAGGTGTTCGATTCCAACCGTGAGAAGATGATTCCCAAATCTGCAGTGGCCACATCTCCCACCCAAGCTGATATCACCTTCAGCATCCCCACCTCTGGCTACGTGATCGTGGGTGGCCCCGGTGCACTGGGTGGCAGCAATGGTGGATCCTCGGGCGGAGGCGGAACGGGAGATCTCACATCACTCACCACGAACATCTCCACCACCGGTGAGATCACAGGCTCCGCGATCGCATCCACAGGAACGGTGGCGGCAGGTAATCCCTTCTATCTCGCATCCACCACCATCACCACCAACTACACGGTTCCTGCAGGTTTCAACGCCCTCACACCAGGCCCCATCACGATCGCGGATGGAGCGAGTGTGACTGTGAGCGATGGATCAACTTGGACCGTGGTGTGATCTTTCGTTTTATTTCTCCACACATTCGATATATAATGAGCGAGGTAAAATCATGGCAATCGTAATCAATTCATCAACGAGGATCAACAGCTCCACACGCGTGGGAGCAGCACCAGGCGTTTCAGACATCCTGGCGCTCTGGGGCGTTACCGAATCGAACGGTGTAACCCTCACGGGAAGCGGAACCACCTACACAGTCCCAGCAGGCACCAACGCATCCATCACAGGCCCACTCACCATCGATGATGGTGTCATTCTCGCAATCGATGATACTGCATCTCTAACAATCGTTTGAAGAGAATAAATCATGGCAAGTACAGCTAAATTCGATGTGTGGCAGGATACAGGTGGTAAGCCTCTCTACGGAGCCCGAGCCTGGGTCAACTTCAACGGAACAGGAACGGTTGCGATAAGAGCAAGTGGCAATGTATCCAGCATCACAGACAATGGTGTTGGAGATTACACTGTTAATTTCACTACATCGATGCCTGATGCAAGCTATGCTGTTGTTGGTACCACAATCCACGGTGCAGGAATAAGTGATGTTGGAGTTATAGGAATTAGAGGAACTTCTTCTGCAACTTTAAAATCAACTACTCAAGTTAGGCTTGATAACACATACGCTTCACCTGCAGGAGCAGGCTATTATGATGCCGGAGAAGTGTGTGTGATAGTTGTTCGATAACTTATTAGAATGAAAGATAAACAATCATGGCAAGTACGGCTAAATTTGATGTGTGGCAGGATACGAGTGGAAAGTCTTTCTACGGAGCTCGAGCCTGGGTCAACCTCAATGGCACGGGAACGGTTGCAATCCGTGGAAGCGCAGGAGTATCCAGCATCACAGATTTGAATGTGGGTCGGTACCAAGTTAACTTCTCCAATTCTCTACCAAATGCGAACTACTCTGCGGTTTCCACAAATGAAACCGGTGGAGTAGGAGGAACATATTCACATACAACAACATCATTAAACGCTTATGTGAATAATGCATCATTTCAGCCCCAAGATGGAACTAATATCAACGTAATTCTCTTCGCTTGATTCATCTAGCATTGATTCAGTGATATTCGCGTAACAAAAGGAATAGCAAATGCCAAGTACAGCTAAATTCGATGTGTGGCAGAATACCGCGGGTAAGCCCTTTTACGGAGCTCGAGCCTGGGTCAACTTCAACGGAACAGGAACGGTTGCCATTCGTGGTTCCGCTAATGTATCCAGCATCACTGATAACGGAACCGGTAGTTTCTCCGTTAACTTCTCGAATGCATTGGAAGATGCGAACTACTCCATATCCGTGTGTGTTGCCCATCCTGCAGGATCACCAACAGCACCGATGGTATCTCCAGTGAACTCTGCACAGGGAGCTCCATCCACCACCGCTTTCCACCTCTACACGCTCAACACCAGTTACAGTGCCACGGATGCCACCTACATCTTCGCAACAGTTCACCGATAAAAATTCACCTCAATAACCAACCACAGGAAATACCAACATGAATCAGAGAATAATCTACCAAACAGATGATGGCGGTGTTGCCGTCATCGTACCCTCGCCCGAGGCCCTCACCCAGTACAGTATCGATGCAATCGCCAAGAAGGATGTTCCTGCCGGAAAGCCTTACAAGATCGTGAGCATCGCCGATGTTCCCTCGGATAGAACCTTCAGGTCAGCCTGGGAGGTTGATCCCGCAACCCTCACGGATGGTGTTGGTGCAGTTTCGAACGAGTTCTGATAGATAACAGGAAGGAAACAGAGAGATGATAAAGGTAAACCTCGATAAGGCAAAAGTTATCGCACACGAGAAGCGCAGGGCGGCACGTTCGGAGGAGTTCGCTCCCCTCGATGCAGAGCTCGCGAAGCAGATCCCAGGAACGAACACGGGAGCCATCGAGGCCGCCCGCCAGGCCATCCGCGATAAGTACGCGGTGGTGCAGAACTCCATCGATGCCGCGGGTGATGTAGCCGCCCTCGCCGGCATCGTTACCGCACTCTGATCCACAGCGAAGAGGAGTAACAACCTAGATGAGCACGATAAAAACGAACAAGATACAAACACTCGGTGGCTTCACCTACAACGTACCTGTCCAGGTTGTTACATCTTCTCTGGGAGCTGCAGACCTGGGTACAACCGATACAGCAACATCGGATAGAACGAACAACAATCCCGCCTGGGCGATCACAACAACAACCACAACCTGGACTGATACAACCAATCTTCAACTAACCATCACACCAAAGTTTTCCAACAGCATCATCAAGTTGGACCTAAACGTTTACATGGCTTGTGAAACTGCAAACCATGGGCCGGCAGTTAGGATAAAGAGAGGAAACAAGATAATTTGGCGGCCCACTCATGATGCTACCGGTCCATTTGGTACCGGATATAGTACGGCCAACTCTTTGCACGGTGTGCTATCGGCTGTTGCTTTCGATTCTCCAGCAACCACATCACCGGTTACTTATTCATTGCAGTACAGATCTTACAATGGAGGAACCTGTAGAATTTTCGCATATGGTGCAGCAGGAGCATACGGTTCATCGAATTACCTCATCGCAACGGAGATCGCACAATGATCATCAGCCTCATAGTAACAAATTACAACAGGTGCAACAATGCCAAGCATAGCTAAATTCGATGTGTGGAAGAACGGTGCAGGAACCAATTACAATGTGCCTATCCAGGTTGTTACTTCCTCAGTAGGTACTGACCTAGGTACAACCGCAACATCAACTTCTGACAGGACTGCATCAACAAATAATCCCGCCTGGGTAATAGCCACTTCTACTACTACCTGGACAAACACCAGCACCCTTTCACTTACTATATCTCCAAAATTTGCAAATAGCATTATTAGGCTGGATCTCAGCATATTCGCATATAGTTCAGGTAACTATTCATGCCCAGTAGGCGTTAGGATAATCAGGGGATCAACAATTGTCTGGAGACCTGCTTTCAATACATTAGGTCCTTATGGAATGGGATTTTTAAATAATTCTTTAGGTGCTTTTCAGCACCACATTACCGCTATTGATTCCCCTGCTACTACTTCTGCAATTACCTACTCTCTTCAGTACAGAACATATACGGGATCTCAGTGTCATCTTTTTGGCTATGGTTCTGCTTCTGACTGGGCCTCTTCAAACTACCTCATCGCAACGGAGATCGCACAATGAACAAGATATTCACGATAGCAGATGCACTCGAATCACTATGTCCCGGAACCCAGTGGAGCATTCAAGGAAACGATCCTGATCGCATCACCTGGCACACACAGCCTGCAACCACACCCACCCGGGAGGCACTGCTCGGTGAGGTTGCCCGCCTTCAGAGTGAGTATGATTCTCAGCTCTACGCCCGCCAACGTTCTCCCGAGTATCCACCACTCTCTGACCTCGCGGATGCACTCTACTGGCAGGCACAGGGCAACGGAGAGCCAATGGCACGTTACGTGGCGGCCTGTGCGGCCGTGAAGGCCAAGTACCCGAAACCCTGAATAGAAATGAGAGATGATCGATGGCTAGTTACGCGAAATTCGATGTGTGGCAGAACACTGCTGGTGTGAATAGGCAAACTGTTCTGCAGGTTGTTCAAACGGTAAAAACTGATACCTTCTCAACAACTAGCACAACTTGGACGGATATAACTGGCTTCAACGCAACGATCACTCCAAGTAGTACTACTAGTAAGATACTCGTTCAACTATCGTTGTGCTTTTTAGGAGATGCCAACACCCAAGGTTTCGCGAGGTTGATGAGAGATTCCACACCCATCGCAATTGGAGATGCGTATGGTTCCAGAACGAGGTTCACACTCAACAACTACCAACTTCAAATAAACCAAGTTCCAACAACAGGTGTGATGTTCGTGGATTCTCCTGCCACCACTTCTGCTGTCACGTACAAGGTTCAGTTACAGAACCAGAACACGGGTGCAAATGTTGTTTACGTGAACAGATCTCCCACGTGGACTGATGCCGCCACATCAGGAACGGGAGTTAGTACTCTTGTTTTAATGGAGATCGCACAATGATAGATAGAGCACTTATGAGCCTCCGCCCGGGAGCCCAGTGGGCCATGAACGGAGATGAGTACGAGGGAATCCACTGGATGGATGAACACCAAACACTTCCCACGAAGGCTGAGGTCCTCGCGGAGGTTGCCCGCCTCCGAGAGGAGGCATCCCGCACCGCATACAGGGAACTCCGTGCACGTGAGTATCCACCCATGGAGGATTACCTCGATGCAGTGGTGAAGGGTGATCAAGCTCAGATAAATGCGTACATAGCGGCCTGCGCGGCCGTGAAGGCCAAATACCCGAAACCATGATTTAAATTCAAACTAAGGATAACAAATGGCAAGTACAGCAAAATTCGATGTGTGGCAGGACACCACTGGTAAACAGTTTTACGGTGCACGGGCATGGGTCAAGTTCAACGGTGTTGGAACAGTAACGATCAACTCTAGCGCAAACGTATCCAGCGTTACTGACCTGGGTGTTGGTCAGTATGGTGTTAACTTCACCACCGCCATGCCTGACACGAATTACGTGATCAGCGGATCTCCTGGTAGTGATGGAAGAGGTTTCATTACTAATGTAACAAACACATCTCAGGCTTGGATTGGGGTGTTCACACCAGGAGCTCTCGGATATGGAGATTCAAATCCCATCTCTGTTGTGATTCACAGATAGCTAGAAAGAACAAAACATGCCTACAACGATATCGGGAACAACCATCACAACCACCGCAATCACGGGATCATCCATCAACCTAACAGGTGGAACACAGGGATTCATAACTCCCACATCGGGATCTGCGCCCTACTACGGAGCTCGAGCATTCGTGAATTTCAACGGTACTGGAACGGTTGCGATCAGATCTGCAGGTAATGTGAGTTCCATAACGGATCTTGGAACAGGAATCTACCTCGTGAACTTCACCACCGCAATGCCCGATACAAACTATACTCTCTTGGGAACATCTGAGCACGATGCCGGAACAAGCGTGGATTTCTTGGTGATCGATGGAGATGTTACGGTTTCATCTCCCTCAGCTTCTTCTGTCAGGATCAACATCATAACCTTCCAGGGAAGTGCGAGGGATTCACGGTTCTGTAACGTGGCGATCTTCCGTTGAGCACAATTTGTGTAACAAGCACAATCTCCGTAACCCGTGGTGAATTCCTACAAATTCCTCCACGGGTTATCTCATTTCATTTCTTCCAATTAACCTAATGCCACGTGAGAAGGAAAAAATATTTTCACAATTTGCCTCTCATTTATAAATACAGTTCCCGGGAGCCTTGTTACAATGAATCGGGCCCGTGGTGGAATCGCAACAAAATTGTTTAATACCTTCCACCTTGGTGTACATTATCCACAAAGCTTGAGATGAGAATCGATTCACCGAACCTAGTTGGCACAACAACGATCACAGGATCAGCCGCGATCACAGGATCGCTCACACCCGGTCTCGATTCCTCCTACAACTTCGGATCCCTCTCGAAGAAGTGGAACAACATCTATGCGGCAGCCTTCTCTGGCTCCCTCACCCAACTCACCGATGGTTCTCCCTACCTCGTTGCGGGTGCCAACATCACACTCACCACCGGCTCCAATGGTGCGGTAACGATATCATCCACCTCCGTGGCGGGAACCCTCTTCGGAAGCGGTACTCCTAACTACCTCGCCCGATACTCCACGAGCTCCACCCTCACGGATTCGATAATCTATGATTCTGGAGCAATGATAGGTGTGGGTGCCACTCCCTCCGTGGAGCGGTTCCTCATCTCCGGTTCCTCTGCGGCAACCACCCTCAAGGTGCGTAACGGAAGCGGTGGAACGGTGTTCGATGTGCAGAACACCGCGGGAGATTCTCTCCTCTTCGTGAGCGGAAGCGGCAACATCGGCATCGGCACCACGGTATCATCCGATAAACTGGCAGTCAACGGATCAGTTTCGGTTTCGGGATCACTTCTACCCGGCATCGATGTTGCCTACTCCCTCGGCTCCGTATCGAAGCGATGGGCCAACATCTACACGGGTGACTTGCACCTGAAGAATGAGCGGGGTGACTGGACCATCATCGAGGAGGAGAGCTTCCTCACGATGCGCAACAACAAGACCGGAAAGCGGTACGTGATCAACATGACACCGATACCTGAACTTGATGAGGAACTCGGAAATTTCTCCACCGGACCCCGTCCATTTTGAGAGATCTTGAACGATCCACGTCAATTTCGTCAACAAATTTCCAAGTAACTTAATAATTAACGCAGGCCTCTTTCCCTAGGAGAAATGCATCATGGCGTTAGTTTTAAGTAGCATATCAGGCAGTATTCAGTCCAACTCTAGAGTTGGATTGACAGGTTCTATCATCATCGCGAACAGACCGGACAGCCTGTTCCCATCACTACCAAGTGATGCAACACTGTTCGTTTCAGGATCATCAAACACAGATTATGCAGTGTTCGGTGGATCCATCATCGGATCGGGCAGCCTTGCACTGAAGAACGCTTCGGGCGTGACTCAGTTCAACGCAGCCTCGACCGGCTTGACAGTGAGCGATTCGTCAGGCAACAGCAAGTTCTCGGTGGCTGCGGCCTCCGGTAACACATCTGTTGGCGGTACACTCACATCGACAGGCGTGATCACAGCAACGGGTGGCCTCAGCGGCTCGCTCACGAAGCTCACAGACGGTTCTTCGTACCTCGTGGCAGGTTCGAACATCGTTGTCACAACAGGATCGAACGGTGCGATCACAATCGCCGGAACGATGAACGCTTCAACCCTCGTTGCCGGAACTGACACACAGATCCAGTTCAACGACGGAGGCAGCTCATTCGGTGGCGATGCTGGTCTCACCTACAACAAGACCACAGACACCCTCAACGGTGTGACAGGTTCGTTCTTCGCTGTTAACACATCAGGAAACGCATCTGTTGGTGGCGGTCTCACAGTCACAGGAGCTTCAACACTCAACGGAAACGTCACGGTGGGAGATGCTTCAGCTGACACTGTCACGGTCAATGGTACCACAACCTTCGCAGGATCTGGTGTCACGACAACGTTCGCTGGAGATGTGGCTGTTAACGGCGGCGATGTTACATCGTCTGCAACAACCTTCAACCTCCTCAACAGCACAGTCACGACCCTCAACCTCGGCGGTGCAGCCACGGCGATTGAAATTGGTGCTGCAACAGGTACCACATCAATTAACAACGCACTCACAGTCGACGGTAACGTCACCCTCGGAAATGCATCAACAGACGCCCACACGGTGAACGGAGTTGCCACATTCAATCAGGGACTCAGCGGTTCGCACACCAAGCTCGCTGATGGAACAAGCGCGTTTATCGCAGGCGCCAACGTTTCTGTCACGACAGGTTCGAACGGTGCAGTTACAATAGCCAACACAGCGACAGGCGCCACATACGTTGCAGGATCTGACACACAGGTCCAGTTCAACGATGGTGGCACTTTCGGAGCTTCTGCAAACTACACCTTCAACAAGACCACAAACCTCTTGAAGGTCACCAACATCAGCGGTTCGATCACCAGCAGCAACGTCACAGCTGGTCAAGTCGTTCTCGCCGGTGCAGGCGGTGTTCTCAGCGGTTCGAACGGTCTCTTCTGGAACAACGCTTCTGGAAGCCTCGGCATCGGCACCACACAGCCAACAGGCAAGTTCGAAGTTGCAGGATCTTCTGGATCTCTCTTCGCGGTCACAGACAGCATGTCGGGATCACTCCTCTCTGTCAACAACGTCTCGGGACTCCCAATCCTCGAGGTCTTCTCTGACAACAGGCTCGTCGCCGGCGGATACAACACAAACGCATTCGTGGTCTCAGGGTCACGCGTTGCCGTTGGCACAACGCCAATTAACACAACCGAGCTTCTCGTTTCAGGCTCCTCGACGTCTTCTGACAAGGTCCTCCTCGTTAAGGCTGGCGTCGCAGGTCAGACGGGAGCACTCGTTGATGTTCAGAACAGCGCAGGTTCTTCAGTGTTCATCGTTTCGAACACAGGAATCAGCGGTTCGCTCACCAAGCTCGTTGACGGATCAAGCGCCTTCATAGCCGGCACAAACGTTACTGTCACAACCGGATCCAACGGCGCAGTCACAATCTCGGCCGCGATGAACGCCGGAGCTCTCGTCGGTGGTTCGGACACGCAGCTTCAGTTCAACGATGGCGGTTCGTTCGGTGGAGATTCAGGTCTCACCTACAACAAGACCACCGACACACTCACAGTTGCAGGCGACGTTGCAGTCAACGGAGGTGATATCACATCAACTGCTACATCCTTCAACCTCCTCAACAGCACTGTTACGACCCTAAACCTCGGTGGAGCTGCAACAGCTGTTGAGATCGGTGCCGCAACAGGCACAACATCGATCAACAACTCACTCACGGTTGACGGAAACGTTACACTCGGTGATGCATCTGCTGACACCGTCACGGTCAACGGAACAACAACGTTCGCTGGTGCAGCTGTTACTACAACGTTTGCCGGTGACGTGGCTGTTAACGGTGGCGATGTTACCTCTTCGGCAGCAACGTTCAACCTCCTCAACAGCACTGTTACGACCCTAAACCTCGGTGGAGCCGCAACAGCAATCGAGATCGGCGCCGCAACAGGTACGACATCTATCAACAATGCACTCACGGTTGATGGCAACACAACGCTCGGAAATGCGGCCACCGACACCCACACGGTGAACGGTGCAGCCACATTCAACCAGGGTCTCAGTGGTTCTCTCACGAAACTTTCAGATGGCAGCAGCTACCTCGTCGGTGGCAGCAACATCTCCATCGTGACAGGATCCAACGGAGCCATCACGATCAGCACGTCCGCTGACATCACATCTGTCACAGCTGGAAACGGACTCACAGGCGGTGGAAGCACAGGCGACCTCACGTTCACGGTGGACGACAGCAAGGTTGCAATGATCAGCGGATCAACCTTCACAGGTGCCGTCAAGTTCAACGCAGGCCTCTCGGGCTCGCTCACGAAACTTACCGACGGTTCCTCGGCCTTCCTCGCAGGTAACAACGTCACCATCACAACTGGTTCCAACGGCTCGATCACGATCGCAGCTTCAATGAACGCTTCGGCACTCGTCGCCGGAACGGACACACAGATCCAGTTCAATGACGGTGGAGCCTTCGGAGCCGACTCCGGACTCACCTACAACAAGACCACTGATACGCTCAACGGTGTCACAGGCTCGTTCTTCAGCCTCAGCACCTCGGGCAACTCCTCGGTGGGCGGAGCCCTCACGGTAACCGGTGCTTCTACACTTAACGGCAACGTTACTGTGGGTGATGCCGCTGCCGACACGGTCACTGTCAACGGAACTACAACCTTCGCTGGTGCTTCGGTCACCACAACCTTTGCTGGAAACACACAGGTTGGTGGAAACCTCGGAGTCACAGGCTCGGTTGGCCTCAACGGAAACGTTACTGTGGGTGATGCGGCCGCTGATACGGTCACCGTCAACGGAACAACAACCTTCGCAGGATCCGGTGTCACCACCACCTTCGCAGGCGATGTTGCAGTCAACGGCGGCGATGTTACCTCCTCGGCGACAACGTTCAACCTCCTCAACGCAACCGTCACAACCCTCAACATCGGTGGCGCAGCCACCGCGGTCGAGATCGGTGCTGCAACCGGTACCACATCGGTCAACAATGATCTCACGGTTGATGGTAACACAACCCTCGGTAATGCTACAACCGATACGGTAACCCTCACGGCGAGAGTGGCCTCGAACGTTCTACCTTCTGCAGATGTAACCTACAACCTCGGATCTTCAACGCTCCGCTGGGCAAACATCTACACCGGTGACTTGCATCTCAAGAACGAACGCGGTGACTATACCCTCATTGAGGAAGAGGACTTCCTCACCATCCGCTTCAACAAGACAGGCAAGCGCTACAAGTTCATGCTTGAGGCGGTTCCTGAGCTCGATGAGGCACTCGGAAACTTCTCATCAGGCCCCAAGGGCTGAGTGATGAGTGAGGTGGGAGCCCCGTGAGGGGGCTCCTCCTCTCCGAGATGAAAAACGGCACGGGTTGATACCGTGCCGTTTTTCTTTGTTTTTTCTCAGCGGCTTAGCAGCTTCGAACCAAACCGCTCACCATCCCGTAGTCCAACTGCGTACATCTCCTCGGCAACCTCAGCTCGAGGCACTGCGATGGTTGCTCCCTCAAAGAGTGATGAGGGTTGAGGGCGAACATCGGAACCGAATGACAGGGGCCATGCAGAGATGCGGAGGGTGGAGTGGTGTCTCGAGGGTTGGTTGCACAGTACACCCGCATCCATGTGAATCTTCAGTGCCTTCCTCCGGATCACATCGTTCATCAGTGGGATCGAGGTGGAGGCCCGCAGTGCATCTGCCATCGCTTCCTTTGTGGGGAAGGAATCGGCCATCACGTACTCGAGATTGAGAGGCCACAGGGAGAGCCGGGTGTAACAGATGGTGATCCGCCCGCTCTCATGGATGTTGTGTGGTGTGGTTCGCATCAACTCATCCACCGCGAGGGAAACTGTTCTCCGCGGATGCTCCCTTCGCACCATGTCACCGATTCGGAGGGCCTCCTCGAATCCTGCCCTACCACCCAATCCAGCGAGGAAGTGGATGGCAACACCCCCACCTGCCGATGCAGTGATCCAATCCACATTTCCCGGATCGATCACACCCATCTCTCCCAGCCGCTGGAGAACACCGTAGTACCAGAACAGCTTCCACCCACAACCGCTCAGAGAAACTCGTGAGAACATGATGTGGATAATTATAATCGATTTAACGGGATTATTCTAACGTACTGAAGTTGTTACACACCGTACCGTGAGCGTGTTTGCTGGAAGGCCTCACGTACCTGGGTGGCCGTGAAAGTTGTGGAGTTATACACGAGAACTTGGCCAATATCGCCTGCAAAGTAATCATAGGATCCGATGGAACTGTGGGAGTTGCGTGCTAGGTATGATGTGGCCGCACCACCCGTGGAGTAGTAGTGATAGTTGTAGAAACCACCGGTGGAAACCTGCGTACCGTTCACATAGAGCACCGCATTCCATCCCGAAGATGATGCTGTTGGGCCTGCCGTTTGGGTTGCCACCACGTGGTACCACTGCCCCGCTCCGAGGCTACCATAGGAAACGTAACCACCATTGCCCCATGTGGTGAGAGCGAGGGTGGAGCCCTGGAAACCCAGGGCAACCCCCAAACCTGCACCATCTCCCGTTGTTGCCACCCACCCAGCCCCGAGTATCCAACCGGTGGATGATGTGTTCGCCCTCCTGATCCAAGTAGATATCGTGAAGCTCCTACTCAGCCCTAACTCTCCCAGGGCTCCATACTGGTTCGTTCCATTGAATGTGAGTGCAGAGGCGCCCGTTGAAATGCGGGTGAAGGTGGGAGAACCACCCAATCCCGCGGAGTTACCACGAGAGGATAGATCGATCCACGTGGAACCGGTTCCTGGGTAGCTCTCTGGGAGAGTGCCATCGAGGAGGAGCGTGTATCCAGGAACCGGATTGAACTTCTTGCCGATCTGCATCCCCATGTTCAGATACCGTACCTTCCTCGCAGAGCAGAGAAGTTAGAAGAGATTTCTGTAGCCGAGAGCGCCCTGTCGTACATCCTCACAGTCGATACCAACCCGTTGAAGAAGGGGCTGCTGCCTTCACCTGTTCCGATCCTCAAAGGTGCGGCTGCATTGGGTATCAATGATGAGTTCGTTGCACTTCCAAGTGAGGTACCGTTCGAGTAGAAAGTGAAGCTGGTTCCCAGTTTCGTGATGGAGAAGTTATACCACCGTGAGGTTGAGACAGAAACAGTTCCTGCAGGCTCGATCACAACGCTGATGTTGGGCGCGTAGTTGATGTGGAAAATTGGTTTGCTCTTCGCGGGATCATATGAATATATCCACTTGGAAGAAGTTTCACCCGGTCCCACATCATGGGAGAGGAGAGCATCAGCCCACCACGCAGCAGGCCACGTTGCGCTCCTATTGAACCAAACATCCATCGTGAACTCGGAACCGGACCAATCGTTTGAGTCTGGAACCGTAACGTGCCCCGTGTTGCCTGCGAAGGATATGGATCCTAGGGCTGATGTATTGAAGGTGGGTGAGTTTACGAGGGTGCCAACATGCCCTCTTCCACTTAAATCATTCCAAGATGTTCCGCTACCAGGATAGCTATCCCTGTTAGCAGCATCTAGGTACAGGATCAAACCGCTCGTTGTCACCTTAGGATTGTATATTTGTGCCATGTTAAACTCCGTATCTGCTCCTAAAAGCACTGAAATTTTGTGCAACTTCTCCTGCGTTCAAACCTCTATTGTAGAGTTTCACCACGCTTATTTTGCCGTTTAACCAGAAGGGTGTGCTCATACCACCGATCGAGATTCCGTTTTGTCCCATGTTCGCATTTGTGATCGTTCCCTGCACCGTTTGTGATGTACCATTGATGTAGAGAGCATATGAAGAGGAACTTCTCGTTGCCACTATTTGGTACCACCTGTTCGTTGTTACACCGCTCCATGTGCTGTATACAGCTCCACCGCCTGAGTGTTTTCCGAGGAATAGAAGTCCGCTGTTGAGACCAAACCACCACTTATCTGCGGTTGATCCTCCAACGGGATCGTTCTGGAGGAAGGGGGTGGGAGCTGACCCAGCATTGATGGAGTTCATCCACACCCACGATTCTATCGTGAAATCCCCGGTACCGAACGAATAGCTCGCATCGTTGTATGTATAAACATACGTGTTGAGCCCTGCGAAGTTCATCGTTCCACCGTAATCCGTACTGAAGGTAGGTCCGTTCTGGTACGAGGATGTGTTACGCTTCACGAGATCGTACCAAAAAGTTCCGCTTCCGGGATGACTCTCCCTGTTCGCGGCATCGAGGTAAAGGACTAATCCGCTCTCTGAAATATCTGGTCCGCATGATGATGCCATGTTAAACTCCGTATCTGCCCCTCAGGGCGGTGAAATTAGAAGAGATTTCTCCTGCAGAGAGTGCCCTGTTGTACACGGCAACTTGAGAGATGCTGCAGTTCGCGTATCCTGCCGGTCCAGGAAAGCATCCGATTCCCACCGTGTTTGTTGCCTCGATGGAGAGACCACCCGAGAGCGCAGAGGATGCAACCTGAACACCATCGTAGTAAACTCTGTGTGTTGTGCCATCGTGGGTTGCACAGAGGTTGTGCCACCGCCCATCGTAGTAGTTTGTGGTGAAGAGGCTAGTCGCGGTTGTTGCAGATGCTCGAGCATAAGATCCCACTTGAGTTCCCTGGAGACTCACATCGAATCCGTTGTTGCCCAAGGAAATATTGTTCGAAAAACATACGAGGTATTTATTGGTTTGTTGCGTGGATGTTTTAAACCAGCAACTGATTGCCATGGATCCCGCTGTTGAGATGCCCGATGCGGTACCGTAATCGTTCACACCATCGAACACAACGGATCCGAGAGCATCCGACGAGAACGTAGGCCCATTCACAAGGGAAACGTTCCTGCTGTTACCGCTCAGATCGCTCCAAGCTGTTCCACTTCCTGGGTATGATGCCGGGTTTCCTGCATCGAGGTACATCACTAATCCACTCGTTACTAGTTTTGGGTTATAAGCTGTTGCCATCGTGATCACTAAATATAACAAATTTCCACACTTCGTGAGATTTATTTGCGAGTATTTACAAATTGTTGTGGGTGCATTAGATTATTGGAGCTTACCACACAACCCACAGGTGATCAGATGGATAACGAACTCGTAGAAAAGCAGAACAGGGCCCTCAACGTTCTCGTGGAGGCCGCTCGCCTCGCCCAAACCCGCGGTGCATTCACACTAGAGCAGGCTGCCCTCATCGCAGAGGCAATCGGTGTGTTCAGGCCCGCACAGCCTGAGGCACCACCTGCGGAGGCACCACCTCCTGCAGAACCAGCAGTTTTTTGATGTGATGTGAGGCCGGTGCACAGGTTCCTAGCCTGTGCACCTTTTTTGTTTGTATAATCCGGTAAAATGCCACAAAAACTCTTCAATGTTAATTTCGGTAGATTAAAGGCGGATGCCACGGGCCCAACGGGGGTTGGCTACACTGTCCTCGATGAGGAGGGCACCACGGTAACCCCCAGAACCACGGAGGGCGTGTATCAAACCGCTCCTGGTATCTACGCAGCCTACATAACGTTTCCACATCCGTTCTCTGGACAGGTGCTGTGGGATACTGGGGATGCCTTCGACCCGCCCGCCTATGCAGCAGAGGAGTACTCTAATACCGAGGGCATGGTGGAGAAGATCTACCAGATGCAGTTCGGTCGGTGGGAGATCGTGAACAACCAGATGATTTTCTACAGGGAGGACAACACCACGGAGCTTGCTCGTTTCGATCTCTTCGATGAGTCTGGTAATCCTTCGGTCGATTCTGTATTTAAGAGATTGAGGGTGTAATTGGCTAGAATACCTGTAAAAATTGGAAATGGATCCGCCAGGGGCATCTCAGCTGGCGGAGGCGCTTCTAGAGTTGGAAGCACCCTAGTCACTAGAGGTTTTGGAAGAAATCAGAGCATAGTTGTCCAGGGTTTCAGTTTTATGACAGCTGTAGGCGAAATACTTACGAGATTCATAGAGCTGGGTCAGTCTGGAACGAAGAGAGCGCTCAGAGAAATTCAAGAAGTTGTTGTCTGGGCCAAGCTTATCAGGGTAAACAATAAAACACCAGAATCGCCCATCCAAGGATTTGTTAAAATCAAACTGAGTGATGCATCTCAGATTGCCGTTAGAGCTGTTAAAAAAGTGTCTGTCAAAGTTAGATCAATTTTCGATGACTTAAAGATCACAGTCAACAGACTAAAATAGGAGATATTTAGTTGCGATGGAACAATTGACTGAAACCGTAGAGCTTGATCTAGAAGAATCAAACGATCTGACCTTTAAAATAAAGATGGAAGGCACAGCAATGTCGCCTGCAAAAGTGAGGCTAGTTTGTGAAAACAACGACTTTGCCTACATGTTTAACGGCTACGGCACAGGTGAGGACGAAGTTGTTCAATTCACAATCCCGAGAATGGATAAGCGTTTGTCGGAAGGAAACTACAGAGCCCGTGTAGAAGTCCTTGTCGACAATAGATACTTCGCTCCTTTGCAGTTTAATCTCAATTTTAAGAAAACTCTCTCTGTTGTTGCAGAAGCAATACAGGTCGTCAAGAGACAGTCAAATCCAGAAGTTACAGTAACTGCAACTTCATTAATTTCTTCCAGACCTGCGCCACCCGCTGTTTCAACTATAAAATTCGAGAAAAGACCTGAACAACAAGTAGCCAAAAACGAATCTTTCGTTCAAGAAAAATCTGAAGTTGAAAAGAGTGAAGTCGTGGCTCCTCAATCCACAACACCAACATCAGCTACAACACCAGGCTCTCTCAGAGATGCATTCCTTAGAAAGACTTCTCAAGAAATGCTACAAAAGTCTCTTAGAGAAAAATTCTCTAAGCAGCAGTAGAAACAATCGCCAGGAAAGCGCCTTAAAAGGACACGCCTCCTGAAACTAAAAGTGAATTGAATGCATACTTATCCTTCAAGATAGGTGTGACTCATGGCCACTTTTGTAACTACTATTTCTCCAACTCCATTCGGATTTTTTGATTCTGATTCAGAATTTCAATCAGAAGCTGATGGAATGGTCACTTATGTTAAGCGAAAATTAGGCGATGACGTCCTTTCAGTTGAGCTGACCAAGAAAGAAATTTGGGCTTGTTTTGAGGAGGCTGTCTGTGAATACTCTCGCCTTCTTCACGAGACAAAGATAGTTTCTGAGCTAACCAATGTTCTCGGAGTCCCGACGGGATCAATTGACATTACCAACAAGTATACGCAACGCTCTCTCGAGTATTTGCTTCGCATGTCAGAGCCTTATGCAACCAATGCTTTCGTAGGCGGATCTGAGAATGCAATATTCGGTTATTTCGACCTGGTTGCAGGTCAGCAAGATTATGACATTTATAAAGATCTTAAAGACTTTGTTAGTGGAAGCAACGTGTATGACAGCCTTGTCCAGAAAGGAAAGCTCAGAGTCGTAGAATTATTTCACGTTGAACCTCTCGCTGCTCAGCACTTTCTTCTCAATGCGAGTAACATTACCAACTTCCTTGCAACCAACTTTAATTACGAGTCATACGTCAACTCATCAATCTTCTACGTCCTTCCTATATTTGAGGATGTCCTCAGGAGAGGTATGCTGGAGTCTGCTTTCAGAGTGAGAAGGTCGCACTACTCCTACGAGATCATGGGAAGCAAGCTAAGGATCTACCCAATGCCAGTCACAGATTTGCAAGTCGGTAAATTATTTTGCAAGGTTCTACCGCCTCAGAATCCTCTTAGCCCCTCCGCTTTTGGTGATCAGACTGTCTATGGAGTTTCTGGTCCTTCTAACATACCCCTTGGAAATATTCCATTTAGTACGATAAATCAGCCTGGAAGGCAGTGGATAAGACAGTATACGCTTGCTCTTTCTCGAGAATTACTGGGTCTAATCAGATCAAAGTTCCAAAATATACCAATTCCAAACGCAGATCTTCAGTTGAACGGAGAGGCTCTCGTTACTCAAGGAAGAGAAGATAAAGAGAAATTACAGACCCAGATGAAAGAATTCCTGTCCCAGCTGACTCATCAGAAACTTCTTGAAGCAGATGCAGCTGCTGCAGAATCTCTTAACAAGCAGTTACGCTATGTTCCAATGCCAAAAGGTAAGGCAATTACTTTAGGGTGATGAAAAATGGCACGTCTTTTTATAACCCCTAGAGAGCTCAACTTTATTTCCGACATTACGAAGGAAATAGTCAAAGATGTAATAGGACAAAAAGTCTATTACTATCCGATATCTGAAATTAAGACGAAGACTCACGGCGTATACAATGAGTCTCTAAGAAAGGTCTATGAGAATCCGATAGCCTTGGACGCACTCGTCGACAACAACTTCCAGAACGATACTAAGATAGATAAGTTTGGAGTGGATGCTCAGTATAAAATTGAAGTTTATCTTCAGCACCGTGACCTCGTAGACAAGGGAATTAATGTTGCAATTGGAGATTTCTTCTCGTTCTCTGACGTCTTCTATGAGATAACAGAGCGTGTCTTCATGCGCAATATCTACGGAATGCCTGAACACAAAGACGGAGTCAAACTTGTTGGTGTCAAGGCACGTGAAGGTCTTTTCTCAGCCGCAGTTATTGGTCCCACAGACATAGATTACTCCGATGCCGACGCGGTACAGAAAGAGTTTCATCAGCAGCGCGGTGAGCATCTTGATCAAGATGGTGTTGCAACAGGTGATAAGAGAGACCTTGTTGAGAGCGGCGTTCTTGATAAACCGCTAACGGGACCCAAAGAGGTTTCTAGCAAGGGAGACTTGAGCGGAGCGGGATCTTCTTTTTACGATGAGTGAGATTTAATATGTCGACAAGATTAAAATCAAATTCTAAGAGAAATTTTGGTCAGTCTCCGCTGCCTACTGGCTATGAGAACGATGCAGGCTCTCCTGAATTTTCCATACCTTCTTGCGGCATAGAGGACGTAGATTCTTCTATGTTCAACTTGTTTGATAAAGAAATATGTGTAGAAATAGGCGGAAATGAATCTTCGTCTGCAAAAAAGGTACCAGTTATATTTGCAGCAGGAGAAAAGTGGGCACTTTTAAGAAAAGGCGCGTTGTTGAGAGACAGGAACAATACTCTCATCTTGCCGCTCATAACAATAATGAGGACTGAACTGAATCAAAGTGTAAGTGAAGACGTAGTCGGAAGAGGAATAAACCAGCAGCTGGGAGAGATTGTCGTAAAGAGAAGGTTAGATAAATCTGATAGAAATTATCAGAATCTAATCAACAGGCTTCTGATTCCCAATCAGAAAAATGTTTCTAATTCATCACCAGATGGAATATCTTCAGATAGATCGACAGGTTCTTTGTCGTCTACCAAGAAGACGAGAGAAGGCGCTTTTCTGTCTCCTAATTTAAAAAATAACGTGTATGAAACTCTCGTTGTTCCAATGCCTCAGTTCTATACTGCAAAGTATCAGATAACCATTTGGACTCAGTACACACAGCATGCAAATCAGATTCTTGAAAAAGTTTTTAGCTCTTTCTTGCCGCAAGGTCAATCTTGGCGACTTGACACGCCCAAAGGCTACTGGTTTATTGCAAAAGTTGAAGAAGGATCTTTCGAGACAGAGACGAACTTCGACGACATGTCCCAGCAAGAAAGATACATCAAGCATTCTTTCATTGTGACTGTACCTGCTTATTTTTTCGTCTCCTCAGCACCAGGACTTCCCATTCCGATCAAGCGATATGTCTCTTCTCCATTTGTTTCTTTTGACACAAACGCCTATCCTTCAATTTCTGAAGAGACAAACGAATCTAAATATGTCCTTGGATCAGACGATCCAACTCTACCCCTTGACGATCAAGCTAACAATAGAGACGATCAACGGAACATTGGTTGGAGACAGCAGAAAGTATACGCCATAGGACTTTCTGAAAATCCTGCAATCATTGAAAATGATCCTGCGACAGCAGGAATTCCAAGAGGTTACGTTAAGGTAAAAAATACAACTTCTAAGGGAGAGACTGTTTATTCTGGTGCTTCTCTTGAAGATCTAGAAATTGTAGTAATTAAGTGATGTCTTCTTGCATTTATCAGTGATAGTTATGCCACAGAATCACTGATTGAAGGAGATTAGATAATGGCCGAGCAGACATTTAAGTCGCCCAACTTTTATGAGCGTGAAATTGATCTTTCCGCTCCAACCATCACCGGACCCGTGGGCGTCCCCGCTGCTGTGATCGGTACTGCAAACAAGGGACCTGCCTTTGTTCCTGTCACGGTTGCAAACTTCAGTGAGTTTACACAGACTTTTGGCAATCTTGACCCGAAGCACTTTGGACCTTATGCAGCCAACGAATTCTTGAAGCATAGGGCATCTCTCACATATGCAAGAGTACTCGGTGCAGGAGCTAACTCAACAGACGCAGATCTCTCAGAGACACTTTCTTACGGAACAGTAAAAAATGCAGGCTTCACTCTGCCCGGCGCAGTTGACGCTCTCGCCGATGACAAGAGAGATCTTGGCGCAGTTCAGTTCTTAGTTGCACAACACGTACCGGGATCAAATGCTGCTTTCGGCATGCCAGTTTTTCATGACAATGACACAGTTGAAGGTGCAAATATAAATCTTGTCAGAGGTTTAATTATGACACCAAACACTTCAAGAGTGATGGTGCTTACCAGCTCTGCAGCGGCTGTCGGAATTGGTCCTTCAACACTTGATGCAACAGAGGTTGACGCTTCTTCTAAGTTTAAGATTGTTATATCTTCTTCTTTGGGATCAGCATTTTCAAACACAGACGGGTCTCCGGGAGTAAAGGTGCTTATAGCTTCTTTTGATCCTTCGGATAAAGACTATTTTGGTAAGATACTTAACACAGATCCTGATAAGTTCTATCAGGAACAGCACTATCTTCACGCAGATTTTGCCGTAGATCCCAACGTAGCACACGTTAACGCAGGTCTTCCTGTTGCAATCTTGTCAGGCTCGAACAATACAAGCTCTGACGGAAAGTCAAGCCTCAGCTTCAGGGAGGTTTTCGGATCCTACGACACAAGATTCAAGTCGCCATCCACGAGCTACTTCATATCTCAGCCTTTCGGAAATACAGAATACGATCTATTTAAGATTGAAGCTCTTGATGATGGAGAATATGCAAACAACCTATACAAGATCTCCATCACTAACATAAAAGCATCTACGAACGAAGCGTATTCTTACGGAACATTTAACGTTCAAGTCCGAGCCTGGGACGATACAGATACGTCTCTGAATATTCTCGAACAATTTACCAACTGTTCTCTAGATCCAAATTCAGAGAATTACGTTGCCAAGCTTATTGGTGACAGAAAAGTCTACTACAACTTTGACGCAACCAATCCTTCAGAGAAGCGTCTTGCTGCAACTGGCAAGTACTCAAATAACTCGAAGTATGTTAGAATAATCATGAACGAAGATATTGAGAAGGGTACGGTTCCTTCGAATGCTCTTCCCTTCGGATTTAGAGGACCTAACCTTCTAAAGGTAACACCCTCGCTCAAGGTTTCTGACGCTCTTGCTACTTCGAACTCTCGTCTCGCAGGAGTTCTAGGTTCCTACACATCTTTGAGCAGCTCTTTCCTTCCACCCGTTCCTCACAGATACAAAGTTACAAGAGGAGAGACTTCGGACGCAGGTTTTAGTGGAGAACCAGGTCCTGCAGAGCAAGCAAACGTCTCTTACTACTGGGGCGTTAAGTTTGAAAGATCTTCTGCAGCATCTTCTGCAAATTCTGATAACGTTCTTAACTCCAATATCGTCTCTGAAAAAGACGTCCTTCTCGAGTCTCTTACTAAATTCTGCGGAATTGAAAAGCTGGACGCTCTTACGACAGGATCGTACTCTGATTCAGTGCACAACAACAAGTTCTCACTTGCAAAAGTTGCTCTTTACAATCGCAGTCTTTCTGAGCTTACTAGCTCAGTTAACAATCACATGAGAGAGGCAGCCTATATCAGGAATGCCAAACTTAGCACAACTGATTACACATGGAGCGAGAACGGAAGATCGAGAATGACTTTCGCCACCTTGCTATCTTCGGGGTCTGCTGCTCAGTTCAACAGATTTTCTGCATATGCGAAGTTTACAAACTTCATGTACGGCGGATTCGATGGTACCAACTTCCTCAACAGAGACGCACGTCGTCTCAACGATAAGTCTGTCTCTTTTGAATCGACGGGTGGCGCATCTGTTAACAATACAATCCCAGGCTTCACCTTGAATCCTTCTGGTCAAGACGTCAATAACAACGGTGTCGCATCTTACCTGTCAGCTGTTGACATTATGACGAATCCGCTCACGTCAAATAACAACATACTTGCAATACCTGGTGTCAGGGAGGCTTACATAGCAAATCAGGCCATGCAAAAAGTGAGAGACTACGGTCTTTCAATGTACGTCATGGATTTGCCTTCCTACGACGACAACGGTGCTAGAATATTCGATGATTCTACAGGTAAGCCAAACATCAATCAGACTGCTGCGAATTTTGACAGCAGATCGATAGACAACGATTACACAGCAGTCTATTATCCCGACATCTTCATTGACGATGCAACAAACAGAAGGAAGGTCAAGGTGCCTGCATCGGTCGCAGCACTCGGCGCGCTGGCTTTCAACGACAGAGTGACTTATCCATGGTTCGCACCGGCAGGATTCAACAGAGCAGCTCTTGACTTTGTGTCCAACGTTACAGTCAGACTCGGCGGAGCCGATAAAGACAGACTCTATGAATCTCGCATCAATCCAATAGCATCCTTCCCAAGGCTTGGCTATGTGATCTACGGACAGAAGACTCTCAAGATTAACAAGTCGGCACTCGATAGAGTCAACGTAAGAAGACTCATGCTCGAGATCAAGAGAATAATAATTGGAATCGCTCAGAGAATGGTGTTCGAGCAAAATACCCCTGCAGTCCGTAACAAGTTCGTTGCAGATGCTTCATTCCAGCTTGGCCTCATCCAGACGCAAGCAGGTGTCGAAGCATTCCAGGTCATAATGAACGAATCAAACAACTCACAGGAAGATTACGATTTGAACCGACTCAACGGCAGAATAGTCGTAGTTCCAACTCGCGTGGTCGAATACATCGCTATAGACTTTATTGTCACAAATAGCGGTGTTCAATTCGTCTGAAAAGTGATTCAGACACATAGTTAGAAAGAAATTGGGAGCAGATAAATGGCACAACTGAAATTCGGAAGCGCAGGAGTAACGGCAAGAGAGATCGACATCTCGGGTCCAACTACTCAACAGCCTGTTGGAATACCTGCGGGAATTGTTGGAACTTCTCTAAAAGGACCTGCGTTCGTCCCAGTTACCGTCGGAAATCTTTCTGATTGGTACTCGAAGTTTGGTCAAACTGATGGAAAGAAGTTTGGACCACTTGCCGTAGTGGAGTGGCTCAGGTATGCTCAGTCAGCTACATACTTGAGAGTTCTTGGCGTAGGTGACGGTCGTAAGCGAAATTTGACCACAGGAAAGGTGACTTCTGCAGGATTCGTAGTAGGAGAAAGACTTCCAAGTTCTGACGGGGCCATTTCTTCGAACTCATATGCAGTCGAAGGAGCCAATGCACCTGAAGGACGCCTTTACTTCCTTGGATGCTTCATGTCTGAATCAGCGGGTTCTACATACTTTAGCGAAGCTGGAATTCAAGGCGTTGGTGCGTCAGTTCCTGGGATCACTTCTTCTCTTCCGATAGTCAGAGGCGTTCTCATGGCTCCTTCTGGGGTTCTTCTACGTCTCTCCTCTTCTGTCGGCGGCGTCAGCGATTCTCCCACGTCAACAACACCCGGAACAAACTCTTCTGCAAAGGGAGCTTCAGTCGGATTCGTTGAACTTTCTGACGGATCTAAGCCGAAGCAAGAATTCGTTCTTTTCCTCAACGGACACAAAGGCACAGACACGAGATATCCAAATGTCATAACTGCTTCTTTTGATCCTACGACAAAGAGCAGCTATTTTGCCAATGTCTTCAACACGGATCCTACCAAGATACAAGAGGCAGGTCACTATCTCTACGCAAACTGGGACATTCATCCTACGCTCGCCGTAGTAACAGGCACGGGACTAGTTAAGCCTTCTTACGGTGCTGGTGTCGTAGGTAATGGAAACAAAGAGCCTGCAGCTTTTATCGTCACATCTTCTCTCGGAAGAAACGTCGCAAGCGCAACGGTGCCTGCATATGAATCTTTCGAAGACAGATTCTCTCATGCAGTCTCGCCATGGGTTGTATCTCAAAAATTCGGCGGAAAGCCTCAAAATCTTTTCAGACTGCACGCCCTCGACGACGGATCAGGTGCTTCGACTCAGTTCAAGGTGTCGATCGATAACATCACAGTTTCTAACGATCCCCTCAACAAGTACGGATCGTTCACATTGACGCTGAGATATTGGAACGACAGAGACCAAGACAAGAAAGAGCTGCCAAGAGAAGTTTATTCAGGAGTCAACCTTGATCCTTCTTCTGACCGTTACATAGCAAAAGTGATCGGAGACGTTTACGCTTACTTTGACTTTGATCGTGAAGAATCTGAGCAGAAGCTGGTTGTCGAAGGAAACTATACGAACAGATCGAATTACGTCAGAGTCGAAGTCCACCCAGACGTAGAGAATGGATTCGTCGATCCTTCTTCAATACCGATGGGCTTTAGAGGAATAGATCACCTCGTGACTTCAGGGTCTGCTCCGCTTTCATCTTTTGGAAGCTCAGACAACTCAGTCCTTGATTTCGTAAATGCAGCAAAATCATCTGTGACACCTCCGCTTCCTTTCAGAAGGAAGATAACAACGTCGACAGAGTGGACAGCAACTGAGCAGGTCAACTCTCGCTTCTACTGGGGCGTTCAATTCGAACACCCAGCCTCGCTTACTAAAAAGAACGACAGCGTTATTTCAAACAACTCGCTGAAGTCTTTCTCCAGGTTCTTCCCGTCTTTCGCAGCGACAGAAGCGAAATTCATCACAGGAAGCAACCCAGGTCAACCCGACAGCGCTGATCTCGGAATTTTGGATTCGGATAGATTCTGCAACAACTTCTTCTCTCTCGAGAACATTCAGGTTGTCACAGGATCGAACACGCTGGCTGATCCTAACAAGTGGGTCCACGCAGTATACTCTCGAAACGGAGCTACGGTCAATGCAGCAGAGATTGCTGCAAGGTCGCCTGGCGATGAGAACAAACTGAGATTCTTCAAGGTCGAAGACATCGGCTCTAACAAGCAGTTTGCTAAATTCTCCTTCCTCATGCAAGGAGGATTCGACGGAACAAACATCTTCAACACAGACGAATCTGAGATCAACAACGCAGCGGTCTCTGCTGACATGGTCGTCTCAAATCAGCGTGCTGACAAGCCTGAAGAAGGACCAAACGTTCGCACGTACCTCAAGGCCCTCGACGTGATGAAGAACACAACAAACGTCGACATCCAGCTCCTCGCGATCCCAGGCATTCGCGAGCCCATCGTCACCGACGCCGCCACACTCGCCGTGGAGGAGAGGTTCGACGCTCTCTACGTCATGGACATCGAGCAGGTCGACGAGAACAACGAAGCCGTCAAGTCGGAGACTCAGCTTCCCTCAGTCCTCAAGACTGTCGACACATTCGTCAACAGATCGGTCGATTCGTCCTTCGCAGCGTCATACTTCCCCGACGTTCTCTATAGAGACCCAACGGGAAAGAACGTCTACGCTCCTCCCTCGGTTCTCGTCCTCGGCGCCCTCGCCCTCAACGACAGCGTCGGTCACCCGTGGTTCGCTCCTGCAGGATTCACCAGAGGCGCGCTTCCACAGGACGCCCTCGAGCCCCGCGTCGCTCTATCTCAGGGCGACATGGATCGCCTCTACGACGTCTCAATCAACCCGATCGTCGCCTTCGCTGGTGGACCTCAGTCGGGTACGAACCCACGCGGCGGCGTGGTAGTCTGGGGTCAGAAGACGCTTCAGGTCGCAGCTTCAGCTCTCGACAGAGTCAACGTCCGCCGTCTCCTCATCGACATCCGCCGTCAGGTCCGCGACATCGCTCAGACGATCCTCTTCGAACCGAACCGTGAGGCAACACTCGCACGCTTCTCAGCCGCGGTCACCCCACGTCTCCAGAGAATCCAGCAGCTCAGCGGTCTCGAGAGGTTCAAGGTGGTCATCGACTCCTCGACAACTACGCAGGACGACATAGAAAACAACACAATTCGTGGTAAGATATTCGTACAGCCCACGAAGAGCATTGAATTCGTCTCGCTTGACTTCGTGGTTGCAAACAACCTTCAGCAGATTCAGTGAGGAATAAATGAGAATAACACGCCAACAGTTAACTGACCTTATTAACGAAGAGATTTCCTCGGCCCTCCTGGAGCGTCAGAACAGGCGCCTCCTGGAGGACAGGATGGATCCGATGGACACAGAGGAAGAGGGACCCATGTCAGTCGACGACCTCGTGGATTTCGCTCGTGCCTATGCCGCTCTTTCCCGCGAAGACAGAAAAAATCTCGACATGATCCTCGACGGTAGAGGCGAGAGCGTGACAGTCGAAGAGGTCGAAGACCTTCAGGCAGCGCTCAGCCACTTCCACTCGGGATTGGCCGATTATCTCAAGGACGCCCGCGAGGCGGCTCAGACGTACACAGACGAGGACGACGACGGCACTTTTGCCGCTGCAGTCAGAATGAACCGCTGATTAGGCCTCTAAGCAATCGGAAAGGATGGGTCAGGAAGAGATTCCTGACCTTTCTATATTTCCATCGTGTAGACTATGTTTTCGCAACCCCATATCTTCACGACACCTGCAGCCTCTGCAACTGCTGCTTCTGTCAGACCGTTCTTCGAGTCAGCCTTGTACTTGAATCTGTTGAAACGATTCGTGAAGTCCGTCCACCAAAAACGTGGCGGCGTCTTGCTGACTGCCTTGAAACCTGCCTTCTCGTAACCCTCTCCTGCTCCACCGAGTCGAGTGTCCACGTAAGTCATCAGATTCTTGATGCCTTCTTTCCTACATTCTTCTACCAAGGTCTTCATGAGACGACTGAGACCTCCTTGCACATTGCAGCCCTTCTTTGGGCAACATCTCGCGACTTCCATTGTTGACTCTCGTTTATGGAACGGCTTTCTGATCGACGCTGCATAGACTATCGATTCTTCATAAACTAATCCCCAAGCCCGCGCCGCCGCAGTGTCGCCGTCGATGTGGTTTTCTTCAAAGAAGGATTTTCTCTCCTGAGGAGTCAATTCCCTCACAGAGCACTTTCGTGCCCCCATTTTGTTAGGAGACATGCCGAGGCGGGAGAGTATCATGGACTTGACTATCTCTGACTTTTCCCTCCACTCGTCCTCAAACACGTGCATCAGACTTATCCCTGAACGTGCTGCAGCCGCGGTCTTATTGGAGTGGTATAACGTCGATCTGTTCGCGTGAGAATGCCAATAGAGGCCGTTGTACTCGACGGCAAAAGACGATCCTATCGCGTGTATGTCGAGCTCGAGACCGTTGTCGAGAGATGATCTGTCGTTCCTCTTCACTTCGACCCCTAGCTTCTCAATCCACTTGGCCAATCTCTCCTGCGCAGCCGATCCACCAGGTGAGCACTTAAAGCACTTGCCATACTGTAGCGACCTGAGGGATCCCATGAACTGCTCACCACAGCCCGAGCACTCCACCTGTATCACCTTCTGTGCGTCGTTGATGTACTCCTCTAGCCCGCCGATAACCTTCAACATTCCGAGGTCTTCTATCCTCGACTTGATCTCTTCTGCAGGGAGTCGCTTCATCGCATCGAGACGTTTACGGATGTTTTCACGTCTCATCGTCAGTGAGACGCGAGCGGCCATGTTTGCAACCCGCACGTCGCAATCTTTGGATAGTCCTCTTGCCCATGGGGCGACCTCACCATCCGCGTATTTCTTCTTCAAGTTTTCCGCTGCACTCTTCACTCTTGCGTCAGACTCAGCACTTGCACCCTTGTTCCAAGCCGTCAGTTCTCCTGAGTCGAAGGACGCTTTTCTGCCTCTGGCTGTTGCCTCCCCGCGGAGGCGGACTCTCTCATCTGTCTCCTTCGTGAGACCCTTGGACCAAGTCGACTTACCTCTCAACGCATCTGACCTCTTTCTCGATATTTCCTCGGCCGCTTCTGGGGAACACACTGCGTATATCGATCCGTTGTGACCGTTCACCACGCTCGAGTATCCGTCCCACCAACTCTTCCATTTTGTCTCTGTGCCACACCCGCATGCACATTTTCCGGGACCTCCGTTCATGGAGTCCCACAAGTCTTTCACGGTCGTAGCGTGTGCCTCGCCTAGGTGAGCCTCGAACGCCGTCAGTCGCTTGCTCTTGAAAGAGGAGCATAGGGGACACTGCACCTCTCTCATCTCTCTGCCTTTAACTGCACCCATCTGTTTTTGTACCTCAGTTTGAATTATAGATTCGTTAAAAAAATAGTAAAAAAAAAATTTTTTTCATAGTTAATCTTGATCAATCTGCAAAGATCAAAGGAGAAATAACATGGCTGCTGAGACACTCAACGTCGAATCAATGATTCCCGCGAAATTCGAACCCAAGCGCAAGAACCGTTGGGTCCTCATGATCGAGGGCATCGACGCATACATCATCAAGACATCGTCACGCCCGACCATCACGACGGAAGAGGTCGAGGTTCCCTTCATCAACTCACGTCGCTACCTCGCCGGCAAGACGACGTTCAACACGATGGCCGTCACCCTCCACGACCCAATCGCTCCTTCGGGCGCGCAGCAGGTCATGGAGTGGATCCGCACCCACTTCGAATCGGTGTCGGGACGTGCAGGCTACGCCGACTTCTACAAGCGTGACATCCAGTTGAAGATGCTCGATCCAGTCGGAACCGTCGTGGAACTCTGGGACATCAAGGGCGCGTTCATCACCGAGGCGAACTTCGGAGAGGTGACCTACGAGGACGGCGGTCCAATGGAGATATCTCTCACACTCCGCTTCGACAACTGCGTACTTCAATTTTGACATTAATATTCGACAAAAGAGAAGAACAAAAACTCAAACGTCGAATATACAAGTAAAGAGGTCTGTGGTATACTTATACCGTGGACCTTTCTACATTTACCTGCCCAACATGCAAAGAGTATCAGTCGTCAGACTTAGACTCTATCAGAATTCACAGTCAAAAGAAGCACAAGCTCTCATCTATCGAATTGTATCGTCATCTCTTCCTGAACGGAGACGAAGTCAAGTGCGCTTGCGGCTGCGGTCAAACGCCTAAATTCTGGTCACTTCAGCGTGGATTTGCCAAATACGTCCGCGGTCACTCGTCACGTGTCAACAACAACTGGGGTCACAACGAGACAGCTAAGGAGAAGAGTCTCAAGAAACGGCGTGACGAGGGACTCTGGGGTCGCGATCCGTGGAATCGTGGTAAGACAAAAGAGAGTGATGATAGATTGCAAAAATCAAGTAATACGATGAAAAAGATGCACGGCGAAAGATACTCAAGATTAATGAGAGACAATCGCCTTTCTGGTGCCATACCTTCTCTCACTGGCTCCGCACACTCGCAATGGAAAGGTGGCACCTCTGCGCTTGGTCCTCTCTGCAGGTCGAAGATCTACCGCACCTGGGCCTTCCCAAAGCTTCAAGCTGCGGGATTCAAGTGCACGAAGTGCGAGTCGACGAGGGACTTAGAGGTCCACCACGATGGAGAGAGATTCGCAGAGATCATGCAGAAGGGCATTCAGACTCTCGGCGAACCAGGAGATGATTGGGACAGGAAGGAGTGCTTCGCCGAGTGGGTGGCGTGGTACCATGAGATGAACAACATCACAGGTGTGGTTTTGTGTGAGAAGTGCCACGATGAACAGCACACCTCAGGAATAATCCCGCTAAATGGACCTGCCTGACACGTGGCCGGCAGAAACGAGAATTAACTCCTCAGCTCCACGTTATCGTGCCGGTACCTGTGAAGGTGTACGCTGTGTAGCCTCCTGAAGTAGAGACTGTCGGATTGCCTGTGGTCGATGCATTTTTATAAGCAGAAAGATGTCGCACGACGACGACCCCGCTGCCACCGTTCGCGCCTGTTCCGAAATAGACAGATCCACCGCCACCACCACCGGTGTTTGCAGTTCCTGCCACCGCTGTGCCGCCGCCTGCACCACCTCCTCCGAGGCCGCCCGCTCCTGCAGGGCCCGAGTTGGATGCACCGCCGCCGCCTCCTCCCGCGTAGTAGGTAGCCGTTCCAGTGATGGAGCTCACGCGCCCGATGCCACCAGCGCCAGATGTGCCTCCGCTCCTGTTGCCACCTGCGGCTCCTGCACCACCACCGCCACCTGCTCCCTGCTGGCCTCCGCTGCCGGTGCCACCCGCACCTCCGTTGTTTCCTTGCCCCGCGGTTCCCAGGCCGAACGAGTTGCCCATGTTGCCATCGGCACCGCCTCCCGAACCACCGCTTGAACCGAAACCGTTACCGCCACCTATCGAGGTGAATCCGAACGCAGAGGAGTTGTTGCCGTTCGTGATGGTGGGCCGTGCCGCGTTACCACCGGCACCCACCGTGATCGTGTAGGCCTGGCCGGAAGAAACCGCAACGGAGCCCGAGAGCAAACCACCGGCACCTCCGCCACCGCCACCGCTGTTGTAGTTGCTATACGAACCTGCTCCACCTCCTGCAACGATGAGGTACTCAACCGTTGGGGGTGCAACCATGGTTCCACCGAAACGAGTGGAACCTTTGATGGTGATGGGATTATTGATCGATACCGCCATTGTTGATCCTCAGGGTGTGGGTGTTTCTGCAATGAGATCCCAGCTCACGGTTGCCTCATTCCACATGTAATCCCCACCGTCCGCGGGATAGGCAACGGGAGCTCTCCAGCGGCATGTTGTCTCATCGAGGAGCCACGATGGAAATGGTTGAGGAGGAATGAAGGCCTCCCGTGAAGGATCATACGTGTAACCGGGAGCTGCGTAGTTCTTCCTGATGTTACCATTGTAGCTTGTTTGTCTCCACGAAGCGTGACCCGTGATGGATGTGAGGAAGGCGATTCCCGCATCTTCATACTCTACGCCATTGTGGGTTATAACGCTGTTGTTGACTACACAGACTTCAGTTACTATGTTGTTTTCATCTAGCCTCGCGAAATGTGCCATGTTTCTTCTCCTGAGTTCACACCCACTGTATCGTTCCTGTGCCCGTGAACGTGTAAGTTATGTATCCATTTGAGTTAGATACTGTGGGATTGCCTGTTGTTGTTGCAGCCTTGTAGACGTTGGGGTAGCGGATCACCACTATTCCCGACCCGCCTGCTTGTCCTGCCCTTGATGCGAATCCAGAACCAGCTCCTCCACCGCCACCCGTATTTGCGGTTCCTGCTGTAGCAGCTGTGCTGTAGATCACGGCACCATTTCCTCCGCCACCGGCACCACCTGATCCTGGGGTACCGGGGACAGAGTTTCCTCCGCCTCCACCACCACCTGCGTAGTACGTAGCAATGCCCGCGATCGAAGAGAGGGCACCGATGCCACCGTTACCGGAAGTTGTACCGCTTCCATTCCCACCAGCGGCGCCTGCTCCACCACCTCCACCGGCCGCGACTGTGCCTCCCGCTGCACCACCATTGTAGCCCTGTCGCGGCGGACCAGCAGTGCCAGCACCAGATGCACCAGAGCTACCATGCGCGCCACCGCCTGAACCTCCGTTCCCACCTCCGGAAAAAGTTCCGCCATCTCTCCTCGATCCACCTCGACCGCCTCCAATCGCAATTGCGCTGAGTGCAGTTGTGTTGCTGCCGTTGGCCGCCGCGAAACCATTTGTTGAACCTCCGCCTCCGGCACCGATCGTTATGGCATAGGATAACCCACTCGTGATGGATTCGGTTCCCGTAAGCAAGCCTCCGGCTCCGCCACCTCCACCACCACCGTTGTTCGAGTCACCCCCGGATCCTCCTCCACCGCCACCTGCAACCACGAGATACTCTACGCTAGGAGGCGGCTGTGATGATGCACCGAATCTAACTGCGCCCGCTATCACTACGGGAGAATTGATGATCGTTCCCATGTTTCAGCCAACGCCCTGGAATCCGTTCGATCCTGTGATGGGGGTGAGCATCTTCGAGGGAATGAACGTGAGACCTGCCACTACTGTGAAAGCATTCGTTGCTCCCGTAGAGCCTGAAATGAATATTCTGTCAGTTCTTAGCTCACCGGAGAACGACTCAGAACCGCTGAGCGTGAAGTAATTGGAGTTCGCAGGAAGTAGACCACCCGCCGTGAATGCGACAGCGATGGTGTTCCCGGAAGTACTCGTGTTCTTTATTGTGATAAATCTCGTTATCTGCGGAAAGACTATCTGCCTCGTCGAACCGAGAGACACAGTCGATGATGTGACGAACGGAGTTGCCGATATTTGATATGCTGCGACGTAACCCTCGCCCTGTACTGGATGGTTTAGAGACATTGTTTCACCTTGTTCACCTTAATTATCTTTTCTACACCAGAAATTCATTTATAAATCTACAAATTTAGGTTGGTTTTTTTAGATGTTTTATTTACTTGCTCAGACTTTAGTATAATCTCATAAGACACAGGAGAGAGCAATCAACATGTCAGACGATAGAGAGCAGAAGAACGCAATTTTCGCAAACCAGGGTCCCGCAGGCGTCGACCCAAGGATGCCCAAGATGTCGCAGGCAGACAGGGTAAAGGCAGACTTTGGACTTGAGATTCCACAAGAAATCGTTCCTCTACCATCGAGCGGAAAAGTGTACTCGCAGGACTCCTCTCTTTACGGCATGGAGACCGTAGAGATAAGAGCCATGACTGCGAGAGACGAAGACATCTTGACTTCTCGAGCTCTCCTCAAGAAGGGAACGGTCATCACAGAGCTCATCAAGTCTTGCCTCGTTGATAAGTCCGTCAACGTACTTGACCTTCTCAGCGGCGATAGAAATGCTCTTATGGTTGCTGTTAGAATCACTGGGTATGGTCCTGAATACGCCGTTGAAATGGAATGTCCCGAATGTAACGTCAAGTCGCAGCACGAGTTTAATCTTGGAGAATTACCGATCAAGCGTCTTGAGATCGATCCCGTAATTCCTGGTATGAATCTCTTTGATTTCAATCTCCCAGTCTCAAAGAAGAACGTTAAATTCAAGTTCATGACCGGTCGAGATGAGGAAGAGATGATGGTTCTTGCTGAGAAGCAAAAGAAGTTGGGTCTTCCTTCCGACAATAACGTCACGACAAGCCTCCTCTACTCCATACAGTCGATTGACGGCATAGAAGATAGAGCAAAGATAGCCAGTTTTGTTAAGGTTATGCCCGCACGTGACTCTCTCGCTCTCCGCAACTACATGCGAGACAACGAGCCTGGTATCATCATGAAGCAGGAGACGACCTGTTCCTCTTGCGGTCACTCCGAGGAGGTGAGCATGCCACTCGGCGTCACGTTTCTTTGGCCTTCGTCCGGAAGATAGAGAAGCTCTCGTGATGGAGCCGGCGTTTCTCCTGATATACTACGGCGGCTTCACGTGGAGCGAGATCAGAAATATGCCTGTCTTCTACAAACGGTGGTTCATAGAAAGAATTAATAGAGAATTAACGCGGACTTCAGAGTCAGGACAGACGCAGAGCAGGGCCTTGCATCAGAACTCACCAGACGTGAGGTCAATGCAGGGTCGTACTCGCGATCAGTCTCCCTCAAGATTGAGACGTTTCACTTAAATTATCAGCATCTTTTTTTGTTTCCTCTTATTTACCCTCTGTTGAGAGGTGATTAGCATGGAGTCTACCCAGGAAACCGGGGATCTTAAGGAAGAGTTTTATCTTAACACGACGGGAAAGCTTCTTTTAGCCTCCCTCGGCGCTTGGCTTGTAGGAAAGCCTGTGAATACAAAGATAAGAGGCACGAAGGAAGAGATTCGAGCTGTCGCGAACGCACTCATGGCATCCAAGAGATTTCATGAAGAACTTCGCAAGCCTGGTGCAACCCTGGAGTCTGTCTCACAGAAGCTGCGTCTCAAGCATGCTACTGCAGCAGAGTTCGAAAGAGTTCTTGGGGTTCGCTGGCCTCTTTGATCTGAGGGATAAAGATGGCCGGTGAGATGGATCCAAAGGCTGCAGGTGAGCTTGCTGAGAATGCAAAACTCGCCGGCAAGTACGCAGAAGAAGCTCTCGACGCCTTTCAGCGACAGTTGAAGGTCGTCACCCAGATGCGCGACGCTATGGAGGAAGTCGCAAAGCTGATGCATGCTATCTCCAACCAGGACGGAAAGGGACTCGATCCTGAATCTTGGAAGAAAGTCACTAAGGAGGTCCTAAAGAATGAGAAGGCCTCGCGCAGTGCTTCTCAAACTTTCAAAGAGGTTTCAACTTCCGGAGCAAAACTTTCTAAAGGCATATTGTTTGCAGGAAAAGCTTTTTCAGGACTTTTGCAAGGATTTAAAAATATAGTCGCTTTAGGGCAAAGCGTTCTGGGATTTTTCGGATCTGTCGCCGGCGGAATATTTGAGATAGGAAAGTCAATACTTGCAATACCCTTTAAGATGATGGCAGGTCTCTTTAAGATGGCTTCTGCCGGTGGATCCAACGAACTTCTTGAGGCTCTTGAGAACGTCAGAGAATCGTTTGGAGACTTAAAGTCTGAATCGTCTCGAGCCATAATAGACACAGCAAAGAACGTCGAGACGATGAACCAATCCGGGGTTCCTTCGTATCTCATCTTTGGCAACTTAGCTGGCAGAATAAAGGCCGTCACCGAAATGGCCCAAGGAATGGGTGCAGCTTTCCAGGTCTTTCAGGGGGAAGTGAAAGAGAACGGAGTTGCCATGATGCTATACCAGAGAGGTCTTGGCATCACAAACGAGCAGATGGGAACTCTCGCGTCCAACGCCCTCAGGATGGGCAAAGACATCGCAGTCGTGCAGAACGAGATGACGAAGCAGGCTCTTGGAATGAGCAAGGCCTTTGGAGTCAACGCCAAGGTCATCTCAAAAGACATGGCCAAAGCGATGGGTGACCTCGCGCACTTCGGACATCTCTCCACCAAAGAGCTTTCCGTCGCTGCAACATTTGCGAACAAGCTCGGTGTATCTGTCGATAAGCTGACTGCAATAATGGACCAGACAGCCACCTACGATCAGGCAGCTGAAGGCATGTCGAAGTTGAATGAGCAGTACGGCACTAACATCGATGCTACAGAGATGATGATGGCTCAGAATCCTGCCGATAAGGTTGAGCTGCTTAGAAAAGCCTTTGCCAAAACTGGCAAGGACATGTCTCAGCTCACTTATCAGGACAGGATGTTCATCAAACAACAGACAGGCATGTCTGACGAACTGATGAACTCAGCTTTCGCTGCTAAGAATGCAGGTGTCTCTCTTGACAACATGAGAACCCAGGCAGAGAAAGCAGAGAAGGCAACGATGAGTCAGGCTGAGGCTATAAAGGCCCTCGGAGATTCGATCAAGAGAACGTTCCCGTCTGGAGGCGGCGGCGCAGGCGGTGTGATGGATCACTTCCTTGAAGGATTCTTCAGGGGAATACAGACGTCCAAAGAATTCGTCGGCATGATGATGAATGTCAAACAAGTCCTCAGGATTGCCACGCAGGAAGGTGTCAAGTTTGGAAAAGAATTTGTCAAGTTCTTCCCGGGCGTAAGCGAGATATTCGACGGCATCAAAGAGGTGTTCGATCCGAAGAGATTTAAAAAGATGTTCGACGACGTTCTGCGTGCGTTTGACGTCTTCAAGACAGGCGGCAGCGGCAAGATCGAAGACTTTGTCGACAGACTTAAGCTTATATTCAAAGACTTCACGGGCGGCCCGTCTGGCGAGAAGGTCAAGGAAGGATTCAAGAAGTTTGGGAAAGCCGTTCTAGTCATCGTCACGAAGACCGGGGAGATGATCTGGGAGAAGACAAAAGAACTCTATGCTTCCTTCACAAGTGAGATGGAAAATCCAGGTCCAACGACGCTCAAGGTAAAGAAGTTCTTCTCTGACATCGTAGGATCTGTCTCCAAGTTTCTCACAGAGAAGGCAATTCCTTTCGCTCGAGATGCGATAAAGACCTTAACATCGTGGATTTCTGACAAAGAAGAATTTAAGCGAGGAATTCCTGCCGCTTCAGGTTTCGCTAAGATGCTTGGAGATGTATTCGGGCCCCTGGGAGAAGCGCTTAAGTTTGCTTGGAAGGAATTGTACCCTGCACTAAGAGATCTTGCCATAGAGTTGATGTTCAAGATCAAGGAAGGATTGTGGGAGGGTCTCAAAGCCATCTTCCACGCGGCGACGTGGGAGCAGATAGGGCTAGCAGCCACCATCCAGTTCGGTCCCGCAATTAGCAGTGCTCTACTCGGCAGTCTTACGAGGAAACTTGCAGAAAAAGCACTTGAGAAGAAGATTGTCTCCTCTGTAACGGATGTAGTTTCCGGTGCTTTTGAAAAAGCTGCTGCAAAAAAGGCAATTGCTGAAGGCGGTCAAAGAGTTGCAACAGCTGCAACGGAAAGTCTTGCAGCGGGTGCAACGTCAGCCGGAAGTAATCCTGGACTTATTTCCCGTCTCACAAGTTTTCTTTCAAATCCAGTTACAGCAGCTATAGCTGCAACTGTTGCTATTGCAGCTTTGGCTTTTACAGCCGCGAATGATGCAATTGCCTCTGAGTCTGAAAAGGCTTCTAAAGCTGTCAACCACAATGAATTTATAGAAAAGATTAATGATCAAAATATGTCAACAGCTGATAAGCTAAAAGCTGCAAGTGACAGAAATATCAAATTGCTTAAAGATCGAGAAGAGGCACATGGAACTGGCTTCTTAGCTGGTGTGAGAAGCATCTTTGGAATGGGAGCAAAGGGAGAAGCCGAGCAAATAGCAGACGCTTACATTGAAGAGAATAATAGAGTTGTAAAAGATCTTTTAGCAAAAAAAGAAAAGGAAGATCGCGCCTTAATAAAAGGAACCAAAGAATACGAAGAGAGAATGGCGAAAGAGGCAGAGAAGCGACAGCTCGATGCGCTTGGGCCCGTTACCATACAGAACGCCGCCGAGAGATTTAAGCAGCTCGACGAGCTTGCTAAGAAGGTAATGGACAAAGGATTTAACATTAAAGACAAGTTAGCGGCCGTGAAGGCAAAGCTTGATGATGTCAACTGGTCTGTTATAGATCCGAAAAACGAGGAAAGTGTCAACAAGGCCTTCCTTCAGATGCAGAAGATACAAGGAATCTTCGCAAATCTTGCAGATATTGGTGGAATGACAAAGCTCGCTGTTGACAGAATAGGCTCCCTCGATTATGGAAAAGTGCAAGCTGTTTTTAAGAAGTTGCAAGATTCGATAGTCGATGCCATCAAGGTCGTCACCACGTCTGGCACTGAAATAGGAGAGAGCAAGATGGGTCACTATCTATCTCTCACAGAAGTCTGGTCTCCCAAGATAGCCAAGATGTTCAGAGAATTGAGTGAGACAGCAAATTCTCTCAATGAAATCATGAAAGTTCCGGTCCCGGGAGGCACACAGATACACGACAAGTTCATGACGATCAGGTATGGAATCACTGAAGCTATCATGGCGATCACACAGCACGGCACCGCCGCGCTCGATCTGGCCGCTACTCAAGCCCCAAAGATAAAGACCATGATAGTACAGGCTTCTGAACTTTCAGCTGAGCTTGAGAAGTTCGTGAAATCAACAGCCGCATTTTCAGGTGACGTCATTAAGACATCCATCGCGAAGTCTCTCCTTGCGGTACAACAGATGGTGGCCGCGACCCAGAAGATGGACGACTCCCTTGCAGCTCTGGAAAAGATCAACATAGGCGCCCGCTTGACTCAAGTTGCAGGATCGGTCGGTCTTGGATCTTCAGGCGTCTACACAGTAAACAGCAAGGAAGTGGTCATCCACGTATCCTTTAACGTCTCGATGGACGCACAGGAGATCGAGAAGATCATGATAGGCAACAACAAGTCCATCATAAGAGACAGAATCAACTTCGCTCTTGACAAATCTGACAAGGGCAACAAGGCGGTTCTCGTGAAGAGCAATCCTGCGGGCAACACAGCGCTCCACGCTTCGGGAGTCCCAGGTTCTCAATAATATTGTAGTTTAATGCTGACAAGGGATAAAGCTCATGAAAAAAGAAGACTATCTTAAGCAGCTTCGGGAAAACGACGTGTTCAAAACAGTGCTCTCAAAGGCGACGAGCGACGCAGAGCGTCGCGCCATAAAGGCATACGCAGAGGACTTCATGGTCAAGTTCTTCAATCAGGTGTACGAACCGATCTCCCACGCGTTACAAAACGATCCCGAAGGCATAAAGAACGCATACCTAGAAATTAGCAGCGAGCTAATTAATAGTGGAAGCGCTGAAGAGTAGGAAGAGAGAAGATGTCCAACGACAAGATTGACACCGGTACCGGAGGATTTCCGATAGGAGAGGGACAGACTCGTCTTTCTTACGACGTGGGAACTGAAGACTCCGAAGACATTCCGCGAATACCTTGGAGTCCGGGGGACGTCAGAGTCGACAACAGGAAGAAAGACGTGTCGAGGTCGACACGCTCCACGCTTGCTGCATACATGAGTGACACCACGCTTGGTAAGACTCCTTCTTCTCCCAGCCCAGTTAAGAATGCATATCCGATCAATCATCTTGACAGGAAAGATCCAGTTGAACTCTCACTCAAGGATCAAAAAGGATATCCGGTCAATCCCGACGTCTCTCTAAGCGCTTATTTAAACACTGACAACGAGTCAGAGACGTACGTACCTGGAAAGGTACTATCGAGTAGGTCTTCGGCGGCCACCAACCTAGAAGTTCTTAGAGGTCGTCAGGAAGGAACGGGCAAGGTTGACGGTAACAAGCTTTTAAAAAATGCCACACCTGACGGAGCCAACCCGGGTGTCATAAATCCGTCCGCTAAGGGCGGCTCACTTCCACAAATTGGTTACGCGAAACCAGAGGACCTCTCAAAAGAGATAAAGAACTACTACGGCAGTCCCAATCCTGGAAACATAAGTAACTCTGTCATATATAACAGGTTTAATCCAGAAAATCTCTACGAGGATAACACAGGTATTAATTCTCCTCAATTTGCGAAGAAGTATCCGCTTGGCCATAATTTGCCTCCCAATGCCGCAGAAAGAAACGTCACGCATGCGCGGCTCGCTCAGATAGGCAATGCACTTTCAATTCGATCGGGACTTGAGCTCAAGTCGCTGTCAGAGGGAAACAATCCTACAGACAATGCCTCTGTAGCCGGGGCAGTTCTTCCTGGATCGGCCCAGTTTGGTGTCTACAGACTCGAAAGAGAACAGTTAGAGGCAGCCAGCGTCTTGGAGACTTTAACTCTGGAGGGAATAGACGACAATCTGTTGATTAATCCCGCGAAGCAGTCGTGGGGAACTCTTAACAACGTCCTCGATCAGTATGCAGGTATATCCAACTTTGGAATGCAGCTGTTGGCCGTCGCTCTTATAGTCGCCTTGAGTCTCGTTATTGCACTTGTTGTAAGTTTAATACCCGGAAAGGATTTCCCAATAATAAAACGTGGCATGGATAACAAAAGCATAAGGCCGTATGGAAAGTCTTATGAAAACGGAAAGCGCCTCGACTATAGTAGTATCGCTTCAATTGTATCGCAAGGAAGCGATTTTAACGTACTGGGTCTTCTGGGATTTCCTCCTACAATATATCCAATAGAAAAATGCATTAGTGTAGGAACTCTTCTCTTTTTTGGAATAGTTCCGCCAGGAGGAGCAGACGTAAGCCTCGGAAATCTTGTGACTCAAGCCACACTGGGCGCCGCAACTTCTGCCATGAAAAATCCTGGATATTACACCGTCATGGCTCGTAGCATCAACAGGTCATTTTTGACAATCAGCGATTCACTTCTTTCTCTTGGTAAGTCGTTTGGAAGTGGTAATTTTGTCACTGGAATTCAACAAACTCTCGAGTTCGTAAATGTGTTCAGAGACTCCAAATTTTTGGGGTCGCTTAAAGTTTTTTCACGTCTTGGCGATGCTTATCTTTACGATGCTGATGATCCAAAGATTGACAGTGACGGTCGTCACAGGACTAAATTAGACGACGACTCAGACACAGACAATGTTCATAAGGGAAGAATAAAAAGAAATACAACGAGACTTTCTTGGTCGACTTATCGAGCCTCAGATCTCATCTTGTACCCTGCCGGCATAGGAAAGGTATCTCCAAAAGGATCGACAGAAAGCTTCACTGATGTTCCTGATTACGGTAACTTTTTAATAAATGTAAACGAAAAAGACGACTATCTGGGCTTTAAGCACAAGAGAGTTGGTGAAAAAGTTGACGGTGTCTACACCAAGTCTCTGAAGAACGATAGGATAGAAACTCTCCGTAGAGAAGAAATGGAGGCTGCTCTTGACTCAGAATACGTTCCTTTTTACTTTCATGACGTTAGAACGAATGAAATACTGAGCTTTCATGCATTTCTTGCATCACTAAGCGATGATTATACAGCAGCGTACGATTCATCTGAAGGATTTGGAAGAGTTGAACCTGTCAAGACATACAAAGGAACACAAAGAAAGATTGGTTTTTCTTTCTATGTTGCTGCGACGAGCGCAGAAGATTTTGAGGTAATGTGGCACAAGATTAATAAACTTGTTACATTAGTTTATCCTCAATATACAGAGGGAAGACTTCTCTCTCCTGACAAGAATTACAACATGCACATGCCATTCAGTCAGACGATACAGGCGTCACCGCTTGTCAGAGTTAGAATAGGCGACCTCATCAGATCAAACTACAGTAAATTCAACCTCGCCCGTTTATTTGGCTACTCTTATAGTGGCACAAAATTTAACGGTGTAGAAATACCAGACAGCGGAGACCAAGAAGGCGGTGAAGGATCAATTACTGCCCAAAGACTTTCAAAGGCAAAGGCTTACTCTGCGGGAAATACATTCATACCAATGGACAAAGAGCACGTTATTGCTGCAGCTCCGGACGATGATAGCAGAGCAAAGATCATGAGAATTTGTGAGACTGCGTGGCCCGACGGTGTAGGACTGAGACTTCTTTCTACAGCTGGCAATGTTACTTCGTCCGATACAGAAGCAGTCAAGTATTATTTTGAAATTGTGCCACTCAAAGAAGACGATCTCGATTCCTCGGGCGCCATTAGCACCTGGGGAAGTAGTCCCGATGCCAACGCTGGTATTAAAATAGTTCTTAAAGAAGATCAAGTTAAATTCACTAAAACGACTGATGCAAAACATAAAGCTGAAATTGGAAGAGTTAGCAGCAACGTGAAGCAGCATAGATACACGGCTGAAGCTAAAATCTTCATGGAAGAAAACAACAATGCAGTCGTCAAGTCTTTCAAGTCTTCTGGTGGCAAAGGACTTGCAGGATTCATAGAGTCAATGAATTTTGATTGGTATGACAGAGTTACATGGGCGGTCGGCACAGACGGAGACAAGGGAAAAGCTCCCAAGATGTGCAAAGTCACCATTTCCTTCTCTCCAATTCACGACATATCTCCCGGACTCGATCACGAAGGCGGAAACAGGGCTCCTGTCTATCCTGTTGGCAGCTTCTTTAGAAAGACTTGATGGTGGACAATGGCAACAAGTAGATACGGAACAGATCCACGCATAAACCTGGGACAACAGCTGGGAACTCCTGAATCGATTCTTCTTCTGAAGCGCGCCATCAAAGAAGGAACCGTACCAATTATTTCAACTTTTACTCTCACGGGAAGTGAAAGATTGGACGGTCTTGCGGGCGTGGTTTACGGCGACGCCAAATATTGGTGGATTTTGGCCATCGCAAGTGGCATTGGCTGGGGACTGCAGGCTCCACCAGGCACAGTCATTAACGTGGTTAATCTCTCTGATGCTCTTTTGTATGTGAGGTAAAATGGACTTCAAGAATCTGGAAGACATCTACAAGTATCTCAAGCCAGCTGATCTTCAAGGAACTCGTAATTCAAGCACGCAGCGCGAGGGATTACTTGATATTCTGTCGAAAATGATCTTAGGGCCTCGCGGTGAGATTTACAGCAACAAGATCATCTTCGACAAGATCGATGAGCATTTTAAAGGATTAGATTCGGAGACAAGCAAGAGCTACAAACGTGAAACAGGAATTCAATTTCACGCAATAACCAACACTAAGCGGCTGGATCTGGCGGACGGCGCCTACTGGGGCAAGGTTAAAAATTTAAGCGACATGATAGATTCGCTTGGCGACAATTTTGAAGTCGCCGCGTTCGTGACGAGGAGCCCTTACCTGAGCCCAGCCACACGCGGAACAGACAACGTAGACTTCTTTTTAAACTACACTCCCCCAATTGTTGCTGCTTCTATGATGCCGTACCTTGACGTGGAATTTCAGACTCAAGGTGCTTCATTGACTTCTTTGAATACTCCAAGCTCTCTTAGATTTCTAATTGGAGCAGTGGAACCAGAGTCTAGTCAAGATAAAGTCATAAGAGACTCCGACATATTCAAATTGGAGTCTGGGCAGGAGGCTCAGAACTTTGGCCTCTCCGGCATGGAAATGTTCTTAATGCCGCAGACGCTTACGAACATGAACATCGAAGGTCTCTTGCCTCACAAGGGTCGTCTTGTTCTTGCCAAACCGTTCCTGCCCTTTGCCTCTCTCCTTGGTTTTGACGTCACCATTTCGAACGCAGGAGCGGGCAACTTTGCTCACAAGAAAGGCACGTTAAAATTTAAAATACACGACAAGGCAAGGATATCAGAGATTGCAGAGTTTATTAAAGGAAGCTCTGGATTCAACAAGGCTGTCATTTGGACGACTTACGGTTGGCTTGCACCGATGAACAGGATGCAAGAAGACGACTATGCAAAGTTTATAAATGAGTCGATGCTCATAAGGGAATGCTGGTCCGTCGTCAACTCACAATTCTCCTTTGATAACTCTGGGCAGGTTTCTATGAGCCTCGAGCTGGTTAGTAAGGCTGCCAAGGCGCTTGAATCCCTAACTGTTGATGAAGTTAGCAGTGAAATCAAAGACTTTCACGAAGTAATAAAGTCTATAGCTGCGATAAAAGAGAAAGTTGTCGGAGAGAACAAATTCGCTGTTAATATAGCTGCCGAGCAGTTATTGAATGCAGCTTCGACAAGTGGTTTTCTCAACGAGCTAAAGGATGTAAAGTCCACCATAGCGTCTCTCAAGAGCAATCTACAATACAGTAATCTTCCAAAAGAACAGGTTGAAAAACTGGGCACGCAGCTGGACTCTCTCGTTGATGACAAGAAATACAGCTACGAAAAGATAAAGAAGTCTATTGGAACGTCAGTCACAACAAAGTTCAATGCTCTCGGCAACAAACCTGATCCCTTCATTCCAACAAGCGAACCTGAGAGAGAACTTTATTTTTCCGACCCTGCGCTTAAGACTTCTATAGATGAATTCAACAAGAACAAGGAGAAGCGTCAGGCTGCTATAGAGAAGTCTAAAGAATTTAATCCTAATCTTAAAATCAACAAAGAGGTAGTTTCTTTTGGCAAGCTTTTCATGTCATTCGTGGCACCCAGCGTTGCTGCCTCAAACTCCTGTGATGAACTACAGGTCTTCTTCTATGGGTTTAATGATCAGTGCGGTCCATTGAGCGGTCAAAGCATCGCAGAGTTTCCTGTAAACCTACCAGCCCTTATGTATGCCTATGCTGCTTCGATCAAAAACAACGGTCTTGAGTCTCTCAGTCTACAAGTCTTCTTAAGGCTTGTCATAGAGACACAGTTTTCAGATCAGCGCGCCATTGGATATGGCATGAACTCTTTTTTCGATCAGATAGACCTGGACAACCCCAGCAAGGTACAGCGTAGCGACGGCAAGTCTGATGCAGGAATGAGTCGGTGGATCGGTAGATATGGAGCCCTCAAAATGCCTGTCATCGAGATGTTCGTAGAAAACGGAGAAGAGAGCGACAGGATAAAGCACACAGTTGAGTCACTTAAGAGATCTGCTACTCGTCTTAACTATGAGGAGAACAGTACTAAAAAAGGTGGGTCTAAAAAAGTTATAAAGAGAATTCACATCTATGATAGAGCGAATAATCCATATAGACTTGCCCAGCAAATAATAGACACAGGCGACAATAGTTTTGAGATAGCTGAGGTTTTGACAGGACCCGCTGATGCCAAACTTCGAAATATCATCAACGGTCTTGATGAAAAACATCAAAGAGCTCTACAGGAAAAACTTAGAAGTGGTGTTGCATACAACAAGGCTTTGACTGACATAGGCGTTGCCGCAGACGAAGTGAACAGCCTAGTAACAATTGCGAGACCTGGGGGGCAAAAATTGGTCCTTCCCAAGGACAGAAAGCGACTTAAAGACTACTTAATGTCTACTGTGCCCTGCATTTTTGTGGGAACCAACGGGACTCTCGTTTTAAGCAGCAATGCCTCTTCCTCAACTTCAGGCTTACAAGGTGCTATAAATATCATGAATGCATCAAAGGCCGACGCCAAGGGTCAAGGGACCGTTAGCAGTAATCCGCTTGAAGAGGTCGGAGGTCTGCCGTTGAGAACAGTTCCTATACAACTTACAATGACAACAATGGGAGTGCCGATCGCGCAGCTGTATCAGACATATTTTGTAGACTTTGAGACAGGCACTTCACTCGATAACATTTATAACTGCACGCAGCTACAGCACTCTATATCTCCTGGAAAATTCACCACGAACTGGACGTTCATGTACGCCAGCGGTTACGGAAAATTCTCTGCGGCCCCGACTGTTGCTGGGCTTATGAACCAGAGGGCCAAATCTATTGTCGATGAATCAATCGCTAAGTTACTTGAAAGACCAAGCAACGGCACCAATGTAAACAAGTAGAAATCTGTAGTAAACTCTCTGAGTGCATAGATTTGTTATCGATTCTTCGGTTCTTGGAACCGAAAAGCATCTCGTCGGTGATCTCGAGGGATTTGTTTGGTCTGAGTCTGTTCCTCGTGATGGCTGGCATCTTACCGGAGACTTCAAGACATCTCCGTCAGCAAGATGCCTTGACACTCTCTTCAAGATGCATGGTCACAATTTGGCTGAAGTTCCTGAAAAGTATCTGACTGCAATGAAGACGCTTGTAACAGGTTCTGTTCCCATTCCGTGGAAATCTGTTCTACCGCAAGAAGAATTCAGAAAATTCTTTAAAATTCTTGTTCAGGAAACATCAGATGTTTTTCCAAGTTTACCCTTCAGCTATTACGAGACTGCCTGGTCTGCAGGCACGAGAGTGCTGTCGTCTTTTCGTCCTGCATGCATCGATACTGAAGTTTTTGCGCAGATCTTTGATAAGACTCCTGCTTCTCCCGGTCTAGAGAGCTTTAGACCAAAAAGAAGCGGATTTGCACATTCTGTTGTCTATGATAGATTCGCAACTCGTACTGGTAGACTAACAGTAGTTGAAGGTCCCAATATCTTAATTCTAAAGAAAGAAAATAGGCGGATTGTCAAATCTTCTTTTGAGAACGGAATTGTTGCATACATCGATTTTAGAGCCCTAGAGGCAAGAATTGTTCTTGCAGAGGCAGGAAGAAGCTCTACTGCCGAAGACTTGTACGACGATCTGTCTCACTTGCTGTTCAAGGGAATTTTGCCGAGAGACGTGGTGAAGACCGCAGTTTTGTCGGAGCTTTACGGTATCTCTCGAGCTTCTCTCAAGGCAAGGCTAGGAGTTTCTGATCAAAAGCTGGATGCATTCATCGAAGTCATCAGAAAGTACTTCGAAGTAGACGTGCTAAGGGCAAAACTAAAAGATCAGCTGTCTTCTCAAGGAAAGATAAACAACAGGTTCGGAAGACCGCTTGTGATTCCACAAGGTCAAGACAATCTATTGGTGAACACTTATGCACAGTCTTCTGGCGTTGATGTGTCTCTCTTGGGATTTGATTCCATTCTTAGGCAGCTTGGACCTGAAGGAATACGTCCTCTTTTTGTGCTGCACGACGCAATGATAGTAGATGTCAGTCGCGACAGAATCGAAGACGTCATGAGCATCAAAGAAGTGTCCATTCCCACATACATGTCTCCCTTTCCAGTAAAGTTTGAACATCTCAAAGAAGATTGATTATCATTATGTGCATGGAATTAACTCCCGAACAAATTGCAGAAAATTTTGATAAGTTTCGTAGCTTCATGGAGAAGCTCGGAGATAGATCTGCTCCTGCACTAGCACTGGTCGATCATCTAGGTGAAAGACTTGCTATGTGTCCTGCTTCTTCTAGGAAGGAGTATCATGCTGCATTTCCCGGAGGTTTAGTTGACCACTCGCTTAGGCTACTGAGCAATGCTCTCAAGCTTTGCAAGACTTTTAATTGGGAAGTCCCAAAGGACTCTCTTATCATTGGTTGTCTTCTCCACGACCTGGGCAAGGTAGGAGATCACGAAAGAGATTATTATCTTCCCCAAGATTCAGACTGGCATCGAGAGAAGCTTGGTGAGATGTACAAGCATAACAGAGAGATTCTCTACATGACTGTTCCCGATAGAGGCGTGTGGCTTTGTCAGCATTTTGGCTTAAAGCTGACCCAAGACGAATGGCTTGCAATCAAGTTAAATGATGGTCAATACGCTGAAGAGAACGCCCCTTACAAGATGAAGGAGCCTCTCCTTGCGGACATTGTTCATCTTGCTGACTATATTTCTTGCAAACAGGAAAAGAATCTTTGACTCTTGAATACTTATCCTCATGAGCGCTTTACTGAGACAGTACATAGAAGCAGTCCTCGCAGAGGTGACTGATTATCGCGTACCCAATCAGATGATTCCAAAGGGATCTAAGAAGCAAGATAGCAAAAAAAATGATGCGAATAAGGATTCGGAAGAGGAGAAGGAAGAGATGGACGAGATGAACGTTGTCGCCAATATCGCAGGTTACACCGCGCCTCTTGGAGCTTCCTCGGCAGACGTGGGCGCAAACCCAACGAAGCCGGGTCAGAAGCTCAAGAAGAGCAAGAAGAACTTTGCTCGTTGGAAGTGATCTCTATTGTGACAACTATTTTGAACAGTCAATCCTCCTTGTGTTAGTTTGAGGATTCAAATAACGGCGATGGTTCACCACGTGGTGTGGTGCTATTGTCTGCAGGCGAATAGAGGAAAAGGAATAGGAATAATCATGGCAATCGATTTGGAAGCAATTAAGCGTCGTGTGGCAGAACTCAGCGGTGTCAAGAAGACTTCTTCGGTACAGATGTGGAAGCCAGGACTCGGTGAACACAAGGTTCGTTGTCTGCCTTGGAAGAACACACCAGATGGTCAGCCTTTTGCAGAGAGGTGGTTTTATTACATTGGTGATAATTCAGGTATTTTGACACCAAAGCAATTTGGAAAGCCCGACCCTATCGATGATCTTATCAGAAAGCTCTATAGCAGCGGAAAGCCGGATGACCGAGTACTCGCCAAGAAGCTAGCTCCAAAGATGCGTTGCTATGCCCCTGTAATTGTTCGTGGCGAGGAGGACAAAGGCGTCCAGATTTGGAGCTTTGGTAAACTTGTTTACCAGAGAATGCTTGGATTCTTCCTCGACGAAGAGGTTGGCGACATCCTCTCTCCGTCCGAAGGCTTCGATCTCAAGGTGACGATCTCGAAGCAACCAGGCAAGCAGTTCAATGACACGACCGTCGATCCTGCACGTAAGTCGACGCCACTTCACAGTGACTCATCCACGGCACAGAAGTGGCTGGATAATATCCCCAATATTGACGACATGTACAGACTTAAGTCGACGCAAGAGATTGAAGCTGTACTTAATAACTGGCTCAACGGTGGCGGCAGTGAACCCGCCCAGGATGGTGGCTCAACTCGCGGCGCAGAACCCGTTGATGAGCTTGAAAGCTTGGTAGCTGAAGTCAAGCAGTCTCCTGACAAGAAGTCTCCTTCAAAGAAGCCTGAGAAGACTGAATCTAAAAAGCAGTCTCTAGATGATGCATTTGCAGACTTAATTGGCGAAGATTGATGTCTTAAGATGGCGCCCAGGAAAACTGGGCGCCATTATTATTAGAGAGTATTAAAATGGCAAAAAAAGAAAAAGATACTGAACAGTCTCTTTCCAAGAAGTCAGAAGTTGATGACATGATGAAAGATCTCATCACGTCAATTAACAAAGAATTTGGAACTCGCGTCGCTTACAATCTCTCTGAGATGGATGCACCTACCATCGTGAAGCGATGGATTGATACGGGCTCAATTCAACTCAACTATGCCATTAGGAATGCTGCTGATGGTGGCTATCCTGAAGGTAGAATTATTGAGATTTCCGGTGCTCCCTCAAGCGGTAAGTCACATTTAGCTTACCATGCTGCGGCTGTCGCCCAAAAGATGGGCGGGCTTGTCGTCTACGTGGACACGGAGAATGCTACCCCAGTCCAAAAGTTGTCCGATATGGGCATCGATGTACGTAAGAGATTCGTCTACGTCGACACTCACTGCACAGAAGAGGTGTTCTCTATTATCGAGTCAACCATCACAAAAGCGAAGCAGATCGTTGAAAAGAACGTTCCCATCGTCGTCATCTGGGACTCAGTCGCCGCAACTTCACCCAAGGCCGAACTCGACGGTGAGTATGAGGACAACACGATCGGTCTTCAGGCGCGCGTCATCTCCAAGGGCATGCGCAAGATCACAGGTGTCATTGGGCAGAACAACGTGACGCTCATCTGCATCAACCAGATCCGCGACAAGATTGGCGTCATGTACGGTGATCCCACCACCACACCAGGCGGCAAGGCGATTCCTTTCCACGCTTCTGTTCGTATCTCCCTCACAAGCGGCATGCCCGTGAAGGACAAGGACGGCAACATCATCGGTATTCACGTCATCTGCACTCTTAAGAAGAACAAGGTTGCTCCTCCCTTCAAGAAGTGCGAGTTTGACATCATCTTTGGCAAGGGAATCGTGGAGCACGAGTACATCTTCGACGAAGTGCGCACTCACTGCAAGGAAAATGGAGGAGTCGTCTTTGAAGACAACAAGGTCTCTATCACGGGAGAGGGTGCATGGAAAGAACTCATCGTTTCTTCTGAGAAGACGGGAGAGGTCCTCATCACCAAGAAGTTCTATAAGGCAGACTTCGGTGAAGTAATGAAGGATGAGAAGTACAAGAAGTATGTTGATGCTGTCATTGATGCTGCCTTGTCTATCAATCCAGGTACAATTGAACAGCTTATCGAAGAGGAGATAACGTCTGATGAGTGAAAGTATTATTGTTGGATATAGAAACCAGGTACCACCTCTCTACGCAACTCCTGGTTCTGCCGGTTGCGATCTTGTCGCCAGCGAAGAAGTCACATTCCCACCCGGCAAATGGGCTTCTGTCTCAACGGGACTTCACCTTGAAATACCTCGAGGATATGTAGCACAGGTTTGTCCTAGGTCGGGCCTTGCGCTTAAGTACGGATTGACCGTCCTTAATTCTCCCGGTATTATTGATTCAGACTACAGGGGAGAAATTAAAGTTCTTCTTATAAACCACAACTCCCTGCGTTATACTGTCAAGAAGGGAGACAGGATCGCTCAACTGGTTTTTATGCCTGTCGTTCATGCAGACATGAAGCACGTAGAAACTCTTAGCAGCACTGAAAGAGGAGAAGGCGGCTTTGGTAGCACAGGGAAGTAATAATGGAAAGTTTTTTATTCATTCTTACGTTTGCTTTGGGGTACATAGCCGGTTCGCTAGACACCTTTAAGAGATCATTCTCCCGGAATGATTCTCCTGTCTTAGGCGGCACCACATCTTTTGTGTCTTCGGTCGCAAGAGAGCAAAAGCAAAACAATCCTGTAAAATCAAAAATTTCCATAGATGATTCCAAGTATGTTACTGACATTTCCACAGATGGAATGGAGTCAAAAGGGAAGCAGCTAGGTGTTGTTTCAACTACTAGCGACAACATATCTTCTGCTGCTAGCAAACTAGCGCAACTCAAGAAGATGAAAGATAGTTAAAATGGCAACGGGTTTCGGAGCAGGTTTTTTAACTAAAAAGGCACCTGTTACAGATGAAAGGATAAAAAAGCGCATGGCTAAAGGATTAGACGTTGGAACTTCATTTATTGTTCTCGCATCAGAAGGTGAAGGCGGAACTGTTGATTACAAAGATTTTAGAGACGCTTTCTATGTGATTAAGCCCACTACGCCGATCGCTTCTAAGATGATCGAAAAGGGCCTTGCTGGAAAAGTTTTCGTAAAAGATGCAGATGGCTCCTACATCATCCTAGGTAAAGACGCAATTGAGAAAGCAGTGGAGCGTAATGACTCTGCTAAGCGTCCCATGTACAGAGGCGTTGTCTCTTCCAAGGAAAAAGACGCACGTCGTGTTCTCTCGTATATACTTAAGGAAGTTGCTGGGAAGGCCACAAAGAAAGGTGAGAAACTCGTCTTCTGTGTACCAGCACAACCAGTAGATCAGGAAGATGATGATTTTGATGTTGGCTACCATGAGGACGTTGTCAAGAAGGTCCTCGAAGAATGTGGTTATGAAGCTCGGGCGATCAATGAAGCAGAGGCGTTATGTTACTCGGAGCTTGCGGACGATGACTATACCGGTGTTGCCTTGTCTTGGGGCGCGGGTATGGTTAACGTTTGTGTCATTCTAAACGGAGAGCCTATCGTTAAGTTCTCCACAACTAAGTCTGGGGACTGGGTCGATCGCATGGCTGCTGTTGCTACCGGTGAGACTGATTCTGTTGTTCAGGCAGAGAAGGAACAGGGCGACTTCACGATTGGAAAGCCAAGCGACAATCAGGTCCTTGCTGCAGTGTCTTCTTATTATGATCGCCTCATCGACTACACCACGAAGCAGCTAACTGCTGCCATGGACGGTCACAAGGCTCTTCCTAAGTTTAAGGACCCACTACCAGTAGTCGTTGCAGGCGGCACCACGAAGGCCAAGGGGTTCGTTTCTCACTTTGAGAAGAAGTTGAGAGAGAACAATTTCCCACTGCCTGTTAAGGAAGTTCGTCATGCGTCCGATCCTCTTCATGCCGTGGCACGTGGCTGCCTCATTGCATCGCAGATTCTCTGATGGACACTGAAGTAACGTGGAAGGTCTCGGAAGACTTTAACGGTCTTCTCGAGGCCATTCTTACTTGCAAACGGGAACTTACGAAGCATTGCTTTGCTAAGTTTGGATCTGCAAAGATCTTGGAATACAAGGTCTGTGCTCCTCATAAAGTATGTGAACTACTACTTCTCAGTGATAAGCAAACTCCTGTCAAGAGCAAGGAGTTTAACTCTTGCTGTCACAAAGCAGTCGCCAATTTTGAGCAGTTTCGACTTTATAGAACAAAGATGTTTGGAGATGGAAATATTCGTCTTGAAGCGCTGTTTGATATTGGCGAAGGTGTAGGAAAGCACTGGTACGGCAATATCACGATTGCTTGAAAAACATGTGAATGAGAAAGTAGAATCGAGTCATGCCTGACGAGAGACCAATTTTCATTGTGGACGGCATGAACATGTTTTTGCGATCCTACTCAGCTTTCCCACAAATGTCTTCACACGGATATCAAATGGGAGGCTGTGTAGGATTCCTCAAGTCTCTGCAGCGCCTTTGCAGAGAGTATCAGCCAAGAAGCGTGTACATCACCTGGGAAGGCGGAGGATCTCAAAGACGTCGCAAGATATACCCAGAATATAAAGCGAATAGAAAACCAGGTAAGCTTAATCGATTTTATGCCGACGATATTCCCGATACTGAGGAGAACAAGCAGCATCAACTCATAAGTCTTCTCAGCATGCTCAAGAACGTGCCTGTATGTCAGGTATACGTCTCTGACTGTGAGGGCGATGACATAGTTGCATTTCTCGTTCGTGGTCCTTTTAGAGAAAAGAACGTGGTTGTCATATCTGCAGACAAAGACATGTATCAGCTGTTGGGATCGAAAGTGAAGATCTATTCACTATACAGAAAAAAGTTCATCACTGATGAAGACCTTTTCGAAGAATTTCGAATCAGAGCACACAACTTCGCACTTGCGAAGTGTTTGTGTGGTGACGACTCAGATAACATACCTGGCATTCAAGGTCTTGGATTTAAGAGCGTAGCAAAGAAATTTCCAATGTTAGGCAGCGAAGACACCATTATTTTGCAAGATCTTATCAGTTACGCACATACTCAAAAGGGAATTCTTTACAAGCGAGTCATAGAAGAATCCAGTGTTGTCACTAGAAATTGGCAACTAGTCCACCTGGACGGAAGTATGTTGTCAGGCGATCAGATGAAACGTGTAGAACATGCTGTGGATACATTTAAGCCCACAGTAAATAAGATGGGTCTCATCAAACTCCTGCTGAAGGAAGGCATTAGCGATTTTGACTACGAGGGATTCTTTTACGATCTCTCATGCGTCGACGGTCTAAAGTTCACTTCGGAGAATAAATGATGCAAGAAAACGAAAATAAGATTAACGGAGTTTCCTTTGGTCAGTTTGGAAAATCCTTTCAAGAAAAGCTTTGTCAGGCACTTCTTGTTGACAACAAGTTCTCTGAGCAGATGATGGAGGTTGTTGACATCTCCTACTTTGAGGTTAATTACCTCAAGTTCCTGGCCGACAGGTACTTCGCATATTCTCGTAAATACAAGGTTTACCCATCCCTTCAGCTCCTTGTGACTATCATCAAGGACGACTTGAAGTCGGGAACCGATGTCATTCTCAGAGATCAGATCATCGATTATCTTCAACGCATGAAGGCAAACCCAGATCCAGGAGACCTCCAATACGTCAAGGAGAAGTCTCTTGAGTTCTGTCGTAAACAAGCCTTGAAGAAGGCTCTTGAATCTGCCGTCGACCAGATGCAGGCAAACAAGTACGAGTCCATCGTCGAGACGATTAAGAAGGCAGTTCAGGTTGGTACAGCTCCTTCTGTCGGTCACGACTTCTTCAACGAGATGGATGCCCGTTTCACTAAGCTAAAGCGCGACACAATCCCAACTCGTCTACCAGAACTCGACAAGAAGGAGATCCTCAACGGTGGCAGTGGCAAGGGTGAACTTCTCTGTGTCGTCGGCGCCTCCGGTTCCGGTAAGTCACACTGGCTCACGATGATTGGAGCCAATGCTCTCCGTGAAGGAAAGAACGTTCTCCACTACACGTTCGAGCTATCTGAAACAGCTGTGGGTATTCGTTATGACTCCAATCTCTGCGACATCGATTCAAACGAAGTCATGGATAGAAAAGACGAGGTTGCAAAGTATTACGATGAGACTCGTCTTGGAAGACTATTCATCAAGGAATATCCAACAAATACTGCTTCAGTTTATACTTTGAAGTCACACATCGAGCGATTGGATTTGAAAGGGTTTAAGCCTGACATCGTCATCATTGACTATGCAGACATCATGAGGTCTTCTCGACAGTTCGACTCTCTTCGTCATGAACTCAAGCTCGTCTATGAGGAATTGCGTGGTATGGCAATGGAAATCGGCGTTCCCATCTGGACGGCATCTCAGTCCAACAAGGACGGTGCAAACAGTGAAGTCATCGACATGACGAACATGTCTGAGGCTTACGGCAAGGCAATGATCTGCGATGTAATCGTATCTGTTTCACGTCGCCCCCACGAAAAGGCAGGTGGGTGGGGCCGTCTATACATTGCAAAGAACAGAGCTGGTAGAGATGGTCTAGTCTATCCTATAAAGATCAATACAGCAAGAAGTAAATTTGACATTACAGGAGAGTCTGATTCTCCCGAAGTTAACAGCATCGCAGTGGAAGATGAACAAAAGAAGGCAATTCTTTCCAAGTGGAAAGAACTTAAGAAGGATTTTGGAAAACCTGCGTCCGAAGTGTGATATAATTGAGTTCTGAAACTTGAGTGCAATTATCGACTCGACGAAATAGTTATAAACCCGTCATTTGGAGACATTTTTAAACATGATTAAGTACACACAGGAAGAAGCTTACGCAAGTTCGTTGGAGTATTTCGGAGGCGACGAGTTGGCTGCCTCTGTGTTTCTCTCCAAGTATGCTCTGCGAGATTCAACTGGTTCTCTCCTCGAGAAGGCACCGGCGGACATGCACAGGCGTCTCGCCAAGGAGTTCGCTCGCATCGAGGCGAAGTACCCAAACCCGCTCAGCGAGGAAGAAATCTTCGAGTACCTGTCGAAGTGGGAGATCGTTCCACAGGGTTCTCCCATGTCCGCGATGGGCAATCCCTACAAGATCCAGTCTCTCTCCAACTGCTTCGTCATCGCAGCCCCTGAGGATTCGTATGGTGGCATTCTCTTTGCCGATCAGGAGCAGGCTCAGATCATGAAGCGCCGCGGCGGCGTTGGCTTTGACATCTCCACCATTCGTCCGCGAGGCATGCACACTGCGAACGCAGCTGGTACGACAGACGGCATCGGTGTCTTCATGGAGCGTTTCTCCAATACCTGCCGTGAAGTCGCTCAAGGCGGCCGCAGAGGCGCTCTCATGTTGACCGTCTCCGTTAATCATCCCGAGATCGAGACATTCATCAACATCAAGCGTGACCTTAAGAAGGTTACCGGTGCAAACATCTCCATTCGCCTTACAGACGACTTCATGCAGGCCGTCAAGGACGATTCCGAATACACCCTTCGGTGGCCAGTCGATGCATCGCCTTCTGATGCCAGGGTTACTAAGGTGGTCAAGGCCAAGGAAGTCTGGGACCAGATCATCGATGCAGCCTGGACCTCAGCTGAACCAGGTCTCCTCTTCTGGGACACGGTCAAGAAGGCTACACCTACAGAGGCATATGCTTCTCTCGGTTACGGCTCTGTCTCCACCAACCCATGCGGTGAGATCGTTCTCTCACCTTACGATTCCTGCCGTCTCCTCCTCCTCAACCTCGCCAAGTTCGTGAAGAACCCATATGATGCAGGTGCCACTTTTGATTACGTGGCATTCGGTCGGGCCGCAAAGGTTGCTCAGAGGCTGATGGATGACCTCGTAGACCTCGAACTCGAGGCAGTGGACACCATTATCTCCAAGATTGAGTCGGATCCGGAGTCTGAAGCTGTGAAGCACGCAGAACTCGCCCTGTGGCGCAAGATCAAGGATGCAGCTTCGAAGGGTCGCCGTACAGGCCTCGGCATTACTGCCATGGGCGATGCTCTTGCAGCACTCAACATCCGCTACGGTTCTCAGGAATCGGTGGACAAGACCGAGGAGATCTACAAGGTTCTCGAGGTGAATGCCTATCGCTCTTCCGTTCGAATGGCCGCCGAACGTGGCGCCTTCCCTATCTTCTCCCACAAGCTCGAGGCGGAGCACGAGTTCATTCAGAAGGTGATCTCGGCAGATCCAGAGCTTCGTTCAGATTACCTGAAGCACGGCCGCAGAAACATCGCCCTCACTACAACGGCCCCGGCAGGTTCGGTCTCGTGTCTCACGCAGACAACCAGCGGTATTGAACCGGCATTCCTCGTTTCCTACACACGCAGGAAGAAGGTCAATCCAAATGATGTTGATTCTCGTGTCGACTTCGTGGACCAGTTGGGTGACAAGTGGCAGGAGTACAAGGTCTACCACCACGGCTATAAGAAGTGGATGGAAGTCACAGGCAAGGGCGATGTGATCGAGGAGTCTCCATACTGGAAGGCTACATCCAACGATGTCGACTGGGAGATGTCAGTGAAGCTTCAGGCCGCTGCTCAGAAGTGGGTGTGCCACTCTCTCTCGAAGACCTGCAACCTTCCAAATGACACAACCAAGGAGACTGTTGCCCAAGTTTACATGGCAGCTTGGGAATCAGGTTGCAAGGGCTTCACGGTGTATCGTGACGGTTGCCGCACCGGTGTCCTTGTTTCCGATGCTCCAAAGGCAGAAGAAAAGAAGGCTGACGGACAACCCACGGGCATCACAGAAAACCACGCACCAAAGAGGCCTAAGGAATTACAGTGTGATATTCACAGAATTAACGTGAAGGGTACGTCAGGTTCTGAAAGTTATCTCGTCCTCGTCGGCATGATGGATGACAAGCCTTATGAAGTCTTCTGTGGCCTCTCCTCGCACGTTGAAGTACCGAAGAAGGCGAAGCACGGAACACTCATCAAGAACGGCAAGAAGGATGGTGTGGCGACATACAACCTCTCCATTCCTGTCGGTGATGATGACGTTGTTGTCTTCAAGGATGTGGTCGAGCTCTTCGCCAATCCACTCCACGGAGCATTCACGCGTTCACTTTCGCTGGCCCTCCGCCACGGTATTCCCGTCCAGTATGTCACTGAGCAGCTTCAGAAGGACAAGCACAGCGACATGCAGAGCTTCTCAAGAGTCATCGCTCGAGTTCTTAAGAGCTATATCCCAGATGGAACGAAGTCTACTTCCGACAAGAAGTGCTCGTCTTGCGGAGCTACAGACGGTCTCGTCTATCAGGAAGGTTGCTTAACGTGCAAATCCTGCGGAAATTCCAAGTGTGGGTGAATAGTTAAGTTCGGAGTCGAAAATGAAACTTACCCAGAGACAACTTGAGAAGATCACAGGCCTCATCAACGAGGAGGCAGAAGTTAGAAAGAACCTCCATGAGAGCATGTACGAGAACAGGAAGAAGTCTGTCGCGCAGGAAAGTTTTCTCTTTGAGAATGCAGATCCAAGTGACATGCCTGGTCAGCTCGTTGCAGCGCTCGATGACGAGATGACAAATTATTCACAGCAAGTTCTTACACCCATTAACAAGAAGGTCTACGCTGAACTTTCAAACATGTATTACGACTTGACTGGAAAGACCGTCAAAGCTGATATACTGAGAGACAATCTTGAGGAGTTTAACTCCTATGAACTTGAGATGGAGCTTGTGACAGATATTAAGATGGCTATCGACAGATACGTTCTCGCTCTTGGCAAACTTGCCGTTGAAGAATCAGGAGTTAATTCTCCTGAGGGAATGGAATGAAGAAGCAGCAAGCACTTAAGCAGGTGATTGCCTCGGAAGTGAAGTCTATCCTCAAAGAGGACTATGCCCGAGGCATTCCTGATTTCGCACTCTCTCAGGTTGCATCTGATGCAACTGAAGGTCTCAAGCGTCATCTTCGTAGACACATCAGCCAGATGTCAAAAGATCCTGCCAAGCAACGACAGATGCTTGCATCTGCAAATTCTGTCCTTCAAGAGCTTGAGAAGGAAATGAAGGAACTTCTCGAAGAGAAGTTATTGAAATTCGTACGCAGCGTATAGTAATATGGCGTTATGCCACAACAACCCAACAGAGTAGAACTTATTGGTTTCTACGGTGGAGATGAGTCGCACGCATTGTCAGCATGGACCTCCACCTCTCGTGATTTAACAGACGAGAAACGTGAGAGAATTCCCAAGCTCTTGAAGATGCTCGCTGAAAACGGACATGAGACACCCTTCGAGAAGTCGTCACTCCACTTCCTCTGCACCACCGAGATAGCCACACACATCCATCTCATCAAGCACCGAATTGGAGTCTCTGTCAATGGCGAATCTGCCCGTTATAAGGAACTGAAGGACGATAAGTACTACGTTCCCACCGATTGGGATGCGGAGGAGAAGACAAAGTATGTGGAACACATGGAGGCATCTCTCTCCAAGTACCATGAGGTGTTAACTCGTCTGGAGAAGAAGGGAGTTCCTCGGAAGCGTGCCAAGGAGTCTGCTCGAATGTACGTTCCGTATGGAAACCAGCTCACCGCCGACGTGATGTTCAACTTTCGATCCTTCGTTCATTTCCTTCGGTTACGTTACTCCACGCATGCACAGCTTGAGGTTCGTGACCTTGCAGGTGACATGCTCCGTCTCGTGAAGGAGACAGGACAGTTTGATGCCACACTTGAGGCGTTCGGTCTGTTAAAGGATGGACAACTGAGGGGACCGTTCGAATGAGTAAGATCATTGTGATTGAGGGACCTGATAGGGTTGGTAAAGCTACACAGAGCGCGCTCCTGTGCGAGTATCTTTGGCAGTGCGGCAAGAAGGCAAAGGTTGTCGAAGTTCCCATTCACGATGAGATGACCTACAAGGCCATTTATTGGATGCTTGAGAAAGGACATGCCAAGAAGTTTCCTAGAGTATTCCAGTTGACCCAGTTTCTAAATAGATGGTTGTTCCAGACGAAAGAACTCTCTGATCTTGATCATGTGTATGACTATCTCATCTTCGACAGGTGGAGTCTGTCAACTACTGTCTACGGCAAAGCCGCTGGAGTTGATGACGGATTCGTGAATTACTTTTATAAAAAGTTGAGAAAACCTGACTTCACTCTCGTGCTTCTTGGTGAGCCTCACAAACATGAACCTGAAGATGTTTACGAGAAAGACGCAAAGCTTCAGGAGAATGTCAGAAAGCTATACGCTGACTGGGTAAACAAACATCCTAAGGAGGCGCATGTGGTTGCGTCAGACCGTCCAAAAGAATCTGTGTTTACAGAAATAATCGTGGTATTAAAGACTACAAGAAACATTCCGGCATAAAGGAGAATTAAATGAGTTACAAGATTTCAGACAGCGTTGCAATGAGAATGATCCAGATCTTTCAGGAAGCCGTCATCTTCGGTATCGACGGTGCTGACCTACTCCGACAGGTCCGTCTCGTGGAGGATCCAAAGGAAGAGGGAACTCTCACTCTCGATTCCGAGTACGTCAAGCTGGTCGCAGAGATGCACGAGAAGTCACTTGCCGAAGCTGCAAAGAAGCAGGCAGAGGCAGAGATCACTAGAGATCTCTTGATCTAAAAAAAGTTACTCAAGGGGTTACCTTCTTCGAGGGGATGATTATCGTAGGATCACGAGGCAATGAGCCTCAAGACCACAGGAGAACAATAGATGTTGAACAAGTACTACGATTCGATGCTGAAGACCCCGACTCTCTTCGACACCCTTCGTACACTAGAGGACCTTTACTCGACCCCCTACACGACACGAACGAGAGTACATACAAGCTCCTCTGTGTACAGGACTGAAGAGAAGGACAATGAACTTCATCTCTCCGTTGATTTACCAGGAGTCAAGTCAAAAGATCTTTCCGTTCAGGCAACGGGGAGAGACATTAAAGTGACAGGAAAACTTCGGGGCGAAGAATTTAAGTACTCATATGTCCTTTCAAGGGACTACGATCCAGAAACTGTCACAGCGACACACGAAGACGGTGTTTTGACATTAACTTTTGGTAAAACTACTGTTGCAAAGACAAGAACAATAGAAATTAAGACGAGATAAATAGACAGAGCAGATTAATCACTTCCTTACGGCAGAAATGAAAATTTCTGCCGTTTTTCTTTTGTGTTATAATTAATGAAAGCGTCATGTCAAAAAAACCCGTGCACTCAGATCTTAACAAGCTTGTGATAGAACAAAAAATTCAAGAGAGAATTCTAGCTGAATCTACTGCATTACTGATAATGGAAGTTTTAGATGCAGAAGATTTAAAAAAAGCTACGCGTGTTCTCGATAGGCTAGCATCTATAGAAAAGATAGCTTTGTCTGATCCAAATCTTAAAGATTCACTCGGAGCAGCAATCACCGACGCGCGCAACGATGTCAATGATTTTACTGGTGGCGGCATGGGTTCTTTGTTAAAAAAAGGAGCCACGGCGATTGCACAAAAATTTGGAGCAAAGGCAGGAAAAAACCCTATTCTAAAGGCTACCATGCTGCTAAACGCGCTCGAGACAGGTCTCAAAGATGCTGCAAGCGTTATTAAAAACAATGCCCCTAACTTCGATGAAAAGTCTGATCAGCCTCTCATGAAGCAGCTTGATGACAATGGTATCAAGAATGTTCAAAAGAACTTAAAAAAGGCTTTCGTTCCAGAAGGAGTCTTTGCAAATCTAAAATCTTTCTTTGGTGCTTCCAGCGGAGGAATGCCTTACGTCAACAGCATAGAAACGCTTGTTGACGACATCATGATGATGCCAGCACCGAAGCTTGTTCAATTGATAAGGACAGTCACATCAAATCCTGTTTCAAGCGAAATACAGGACTCAGTCAAAGACATGATGGGCTCTGCTGCCAAGACATCTTCGACAGCTGACACAAGTGCCAAACCAGTTACATCGCTTGATGCGTTAGCATCTGCTGTTGCTGCCGGCAGATCCGAAGAAAAAGGAGTCGATCCCAGCGCAGCAGCTGAGAAGGCAAAAGAAAATCCAAAAGCTTTGGTGAAAGACTTTGTGAAGTATGTTCAGGATAAGTCGCAGCAAGATGAAAAGACTGTTTCAAGAGTTCTTTCTGCTCTTTTAAAGAAGGGCAAGCTAAGATCTTCATTTTCTGTTGCTGAATCTACCCAAAGAAAATCAAACATTTATACGCTAACAATGAAAGACGTGATTGATGCACAGATGGCGCTCATTCATTCGAAAGGATCGACACGTCAATGGGTAAAAAATCTCTTAGAGATGGAAGTACCAGAAGAAGTCAAGAATGCGCTACAAAACAACAAGGATGGCAAAGAATTCATTCAAAAGATAGAGAAGGATGAATCTCCTGCTGAGGGTGAAGTCATAGCACTAAAAAACATCGTTAAGAATCTAAAGCTTTCAAAAGAGCCTGAGAACCTTAACAAGGAAATAGACGCTATTGTAGACAAAGTTAAGAAGTCTGGTGAAGAAAATAAGAAGAAGTCGGAATTTAAAAAGAAGGTCGATGACAGCAAGTCAATAGAGGACATTGTCGACATACTAGACGAAATGGATCCTGACGGCAAGAAAATGATAGGGGACACATCAGTTGATCTCATCATAAAAATCTTGAATCAAGCAGAAAGCAATTTTACTTCTTCGAAGTCCTCCAAAGACAAGAAAGATGCGATTAGAGGCCTGAAGAGAATACCCGCTGAGATTGATTTTGTTAAGCTAAAAGCAAGAGACCTGCTTATTAACACTTCCAAAGACAGCGGCGGCAAGCACGCCAATCTAATCAAGACAATTCAAGACGATCTCGAAGGGATTGACACAAAGTCTATCGAGGCCATTCTGGACGCCCTCCCAGACTACCTCAAGCTAGAATCGAAAAAGCATACTAAGAATGTAATATAGCTGAAATTAGTACTATACTCATGAATCATGAGTCCCGATAAAGAGAAGCAGCTTTTTCAGAAATACCCAAAGATTTTTATCAATCTAAAGTACACAGAGTGCGGTGATGGCTGGTACGACATCATCGACTCTCTCTGCGCAGTCCTTCAGAACGAGGCGTATAACGTCATTTACAGGCTCCCTGAGGAAGAGAAAGAGGCCGCACAGCCTCTCGCCGCTCAGGTGAAGGAGAAGTTCGGTGGCCTTCGCTTCTACATCTATGGTGGCAACGAAGAGATGTGGGGTGCCATCCGAATGGCCGAGGCAATGTCTCACAAGATCTGTGAGGACTGTGGAGTGCCCGGTCATAAGCAACCAGGTGGGTGGATCCGCACCCTCTGTGATCCTTGCCAGGAGAAGAGACTCACTCGCAAGTTGAACACTGACGAGCTAATTGATAAGATTAGAGCAACATGAAGATTGAGAAATTCGAAGACGGCCTGGCGATCTGTGGCGACTGCACCTCACAAGAGGTGATCGATGAGATCAAGAACGTTCTCGGCGATTCCAAACTGAAGGCAGTCGTCACGGATCCTCCTTACGGCAACATCATCGATGAGGAGTGGGACAAGTGGCACGACGGACAGAAAAAGTTCGTAAATTGGATGGTGGAATGGACCAACACATTCTCCGATTTAATCATGGACGGTGGTGCCATGTACGTGTGGGGTGGATACGGTATTCCGGGTTTCCGCCCTTTCTTTGAGTATGCACACCGCGTTGAGTACGAAACGCCCATGCGAATCTCCAACCTCATCACTTGGCACAAGAAGCGGGCCTACGGAGTACAACACAACTATCTCTCCACCCGTGAGGAAGTTCTGTACATGGTGAAGGGTAACATCAAGAAGCCTGCTACCTTCAATGTTCCCTACCTCGACACGAAGCGAGGATATGCTGGTTACAACGCCAAGTATCCCGCTAAGAGCGAGTTCTACAGGCGCACAAACGTCTGGACAGATATCACTGAGATCTTTTCAGGAAAGGTGCATCCCACTCAGAAACCACTCCAGGTTTTTGAGATCCCTATCCTCGCAAACACCAATGAGGGTGACTGGATCATGGATCCCTTTGGTGGATCCATGACAGCTGCTTATGCAGCTCAAGGCCTGAAGCGTAACTGGATATGCATAGAGAAAGATGAAAAGATTTTTGATGATGCAGTAGAAAACTTGAGGACCGTGAAAAGAAAGCGATGAGGGCCTCGATGCCGATCAGCGGAAAGATATTTACATCAAAGCCGCCGATCTTAGGAGCTGAAATGAAAAGAAACGTTCTCCTACTCAATGCTGATTGGACACCACTTAACTTCGTATCGTCTATTCGTGCTCTCAATCTGCTGTTTAAATGCAGGGCTGAGGTAATTACGGTGGGAGAATCTCCTAGCGCGTGGGATGATGTCTACACGACTCCCGGTAGTGCCTATAGGGTTCCTGCTACCGTTCGGCTCTTCGAACGGGTGACACGCAAGTACTCTACTCCACGTTTTAGAAAAAGAGTCTTATTTAACCGTGATAACTGGCAATGTCAATATTGCGGAATAAATCTGGACTACAAGACCATCACGATCGACCACGTGCTTCCGCGTTCTAAAGGCGGAACTACAGACTGGAAGAACTGTGTTTCTGCTTGTAAAAAGTGCAATATTAGAAAAGGATCGAGACTTCTTTCTGAGTCTGGGATGCATTTGAGGAAGCCGCCTTCTATCCCGTTAATGACTCATTTCTGGGATGTGAGTCCTACTGGAACTTGGCACCCTGACTGGTCTTCTTTCTTTCAGTTTAATAGTTACTATTCATGAAGATTACTCTAGGACAGCTGCGAGAGATTGTTAGAAAGGCTATTAGTGGTTCACAGCCTGAAGAATCCTATACGGAAGAACTTCTAGACGATCCTGCATTTAAGAAAAAGAGCGTTCTTGTGAGAGACGACGCCAAGAAAAAGATAGCTTCGTGGGCCAAAGACATGAAGTTGTCCACTAAATAGCGTATGATTTCATTTGCGCTTAATACTTAGAAACTAGGAGTCTTTTCAATATGGATCTGAAGCTTGAAGAGCTGCAGCGAGTAGCAAAGATAACGATAAAAGAAGAACAGAAGAATTCAGCAATTCGCGACGAGCTCTTTCGCGTTTTTGGCCCTCCCGTCATGGTCTCCAAAAGTTGCGAGAGAGTCGCGGAAGCTGCAAATGAACAGCTGGATTTTTTTGAATCAACGGGTCAGACGGACTACAAGTCTGCAAAAACGTCTATCTTGGTGGAAGCTTTAATGAGCAAGCACTCAGAAGTAAGAAAGCTTGCAGCTAGATTGCTTCCAATAAGACTTGCTGAGAGACTTCTCAGTGATCCTTCTTCTTCAGTAAGATGTGCAGTAGCAAAACGCCTTCCTTACGGATCTTTAAAAGAGTCTATCAGGAAGTTCCCTAATGATGATCAGCTATTGACAATAGTGAAACAAAAGAGGCTACAAGAATCAGGTCTCCCAAACGTCAAACCTGTTGAAGAACCATTTGACATGTATGGAGAAGAGCCACTTGGAGATGCAGTCAAGACCCGCAGCACAGGTAAAGACTTACCAGATAGCTGGTACGAAAGACTTGCAAGCAAGCTTTGTAAAGAATACGGCGGTAATATCGAAGGAAATTGGGAAGAGACGGTCGCGACACGAGTAGTTGCCAGCCATTACTCTACTACAGGAGTTAAGTTGGACAGGGAGAAACTTCTCAAATGCATTTATGACTGCATAAAAGCTCGTGAAGAGGAAGTTCTCGGAGAGGGGTCGCTCAAGGCTATAGCAGCCCGCTTGCTTCGTGAATCTCACCTCGACGATGCAGTCTTGCCTGTCATTGAAGACAGAAATGATCCTGCGGCCGACCTGGTAGAATCCAGTCTTTCCAATTCTCAGTACATCGAAGAAGCTGAGAAGGTCTTCAGCATTCGTAAGGCCTCTGTTCCAGCTGGCATCAAGAAGTATCGCCTCGGTGAGGGCAACCACAAGGAGACGCTCATTCCTGTAAATGCGAAAGTCCCTGGTGGTAAGATGACTGTCACGGCTGAGAACGCTCTCGATCGTTACGTAGACTCTTGGAACAAGCGTCAGGCACTCGAGGGAGAGCCCTACCGTCTCTCGTGGGGACCAGGAGCTGCCCTCGATTCAGTCAGCTTTAACCTTACTTTGAAGTGAGAATGTAATGAAGAGAAGACTCGTAGAAACTCTTGAAATGGCTCTCGTAGTGGAGCCCAATCTTGGAATTGTTACCGACAACATGGTTGCTGAATGGGGAGGAGTTCCCTACCCAGAACTCTCTGTGCTCCTCGCAAACCTCAAGTTCCTCGCATCTGTGCACCAGAACCACCACTGGACGACAAAAGGCGATCCCTTCTATGGCGACCACTTACTCTTCTCCCGCCTTTACGAGGGTGTCACAGGAGAGATCGATTCCATCGCTGAGAAGGCAATCGGACTTGGATCCACGGCAAACGTCGACATCGCGCTTCTCCACAATCAACTCTGCAAGCTCATTCAGGGATACGGCATGACATCCACAATTCCGCAACCCACCGAGCTGGCCAAGCGTTCCTATCTCGCAGAGATGAATTTCCTGAAAGTTGTTGCTCACCTCGTTGAGCACATGAAGGCCTGCGGAACTCTCACACGTGGTCTCGACAATCTCCTCGCCGGAATCGAGGACAAGCACGAAGGACACATCTACCTTCTCAAGCAAAGGATAATGCCACAATGAAACTCACAGCAACGATGCTCCGTAAACTCATCGCAGAGGAAGTAAGCAAATCACAGCCGAAGAAACAACTCTCAGAGGCGATGAATCGCATCACTGAGGACGAGATGGCCGCGTGGAAGAGCGGTAACTGGGGTTATGTTGCTGGCGACGAACATGAGCCTGCTGTCGACTTCGATGATGACGACCGCTTCCTCCACGGTTCAGAGCACGGTGAGGCCCACGACGACGAAGGCTACATGGCTAAGTCTCAGCTCGCATCCATGAAGGAGATGGCATATGAGGTGTGTGAGCTTCTCGACGGTGATGATCAGCTTCCTGGTTGGGTTCAGAACCACCTTGCAGTTGCGCACGAGAACCTCCAGCAGGTTCACGGATACCTCACGGGTGATGCTAAGATGCAAGCCTACGAAGAAGAGCACGGCATGCACGCTGAAGCCAAGAAGAAGGGACCTTCAAAGAAGACTGCGCAGAAGATCCTCAAGGGAACCAAGACCTTTAAGGATAAGGTGAAGAAGGTTGAGAAATGGGCAGACGATCCCGAGGCAGCTGCAGCGTGGATGATGCACAAGGCCACGGGCAAGTGGCCCAGCGAGAAGTGATTTATCATGGACCAAGAATTAACTCTGACAGAAGAAGATCTAAGAGATCTCATTAGAGATGTCTTTGAACAAGCTAGCAAGAGAGTTGATCCTGAAGACAGGCCTCATCCAAGGCAGTACGGCGCAAAGCAAGGTACTAAGCGTGATCAAGAACTCGATAAGGCTAAAGAGCTCGCAAAGAGTGATAATCCTGCAGACAGGAAGCGTGCATACGAGCTACGTGCCGACATGGAAGAAAAAGAGCGTGAGAAGCCAGGATTTAAAAACAAGCCACGTTCAGACTCTGAATCTGTAAATGAAGGATTTGAACTTTTGCAGGATCTTGTATCCGAACTGATTAACGAGGCTCTTTCAGCAAAGACAAAAGAGACACTTCGTAAGAAGGCTGAGAAACGTGGTCTCACACCAGGATCCGTAGAGGCTGAATACAAGAAGGGCCTTGCTGCGTGGGCGACCAGCGGTTCACGCAAAGGAATGTCTCAACATCAATGGGCGATGGCACGAGTCAACTCGGCCAATCCTTCTAAGTCATGGGCTGTTGTAAAGAAGTCAAAAGCAAAGAAAAAGAAAAAGTAAGAAGCAAAAACTGAAACGGCCTCTTTCGAGGCCGTTTCTCATTTGTCAACGTCAAGCGTCTTTGGATATCCCTTTTCACCCGGGCGTTTCGGACGCTTACCGGCTTTCCTTCTTGCATGAATGTTTGCCCAAAGTCCACGCTTCTTCTTTGCTTCTGAGATTTCGTGCGTGCATCCACACGATCCTTCAACTTCCATGTAGCCGCACTGATTGCATGAATCTGCCTCGTTTGTGTGATCACACTCACAGTCTTCCATGCCGCATTGAGGGCAGTGCTCTTCTTCTATGCTCCTTACACCTGCAGGTGCATCTCCCGCATAACTTCCTATTGGATCTCCAAAGCGCTCTTGTAGAATTTGTCTGATGCTAAGTTTCATGTCAATAAATATCATTGTACTATAACAGTTCTCTTTTATATGATGTTTGAGACATGGATAGTTGTAAGTTAACAAAAATGCTTCAGCTTCGAGAGAAGTTTATGAAAGATTTGGCAGAGAAGAGGCCTGCTGTGTTGCAAGACTGGCCTGTCGACATCTCCAAGAAAGAATCTCAGCAAGTCGTGAGAGATACCGTTCTAAAGGGTGTAGAGGAAATGTTTGAGTCACTTGCTCACCTCAAGAACTGGAAGCCTCACAGGACCACAGAAGTTGCAGACTTCGACCACGAGGCTTTCCTTGAGGAGTATGTTGACGCTTTTAACTACTTCCTGTCAGTTCTTGTGATGCTTGGAATTGATGCTGATGAGTTGTTTCATGCTTACGTTAGAAAAGATGGAATAATCCACGACAGACTAAAGAAAGATTATTGATGAATTGGTCAAATCTAAGCGAATCTTTAGAGGCTCAAAAAGCATTCTCGGACCTTTTCTTCGAGGCCACCAGCCTTACTAATGAGCAAAGAGAAGAACAATTAAAGACTCTTGTGCTTGCTCTTCATTCAGAGGCGACAGGTATCGTTGAGTCTGTTAATTACAAAGATCACCGTTGTGCTTCTGAGCCTGTTGATAAGGCTAAGATTCTTTATAAGACTGTTGATGCATATCGTTATATTCTTGCCATCCTAAACCTCTGGGAAATTGATGGGAATAATTTTGCAGCTGCTCTGAGTCAAAAGGATGACTTCCTCCACTACAGGCATAGGCTGTCTGGCAGGCGGTGGCAAGGTCAGCCAGTTGCTATTTTTGACATGGATGATGTTCTTGCAAACTTCAGAAAGTCGTTCTGCGAGTGGTCTTCTAAAAAGTGCGGCCATTTCATAGATCCTGAGAGTGATGAGTACTATAACGTTCGAGAATTCAAACGCCTCGGCGTTAATAGCGAAGGATATTTCAAAGAGTTTATGGACTGTCATGGTCTTGCGATGCTCGAGCGTGACGAGGTCTATATCGATCTACTAAACTATCTCAAAGACAAGGGTTTCTGGATTCAGATCCTTACGTCGAGACCGTCAAATGAGCTTGCGTGCTTCTATGACACTTATACCTGGCTCAAGAGAAACGATATCGATGCAGATGGGGTTGCTTTTGCTCCAGAAAAGTTTATTTGGCTTTCTAAACAAGTCTTCTATAGTACGGGTAAATATTTCGCGATAGACGATTCTGCAAAGCATGCTGCAGAATATGCTAAACATGGCGTGAAGGTTCTTGTTCCTGAGAAGTCTTATAATCAAGAGGTCAGAGGAATCAATAACGTCGTATATGTTCCTCGGGAAAGAAATCCAGTTGAATTTATTCCTACCCTCTGACATTACCTTCATAGTTATCAGACGAAGGATACAAGAATGGGCGGTAATGTTCTAGTAAAAGACGTAGAAGGAAAATACCAGAAGGCAGGAAAACCAGACTTCAGAAGCATAAGCAGAGCTGAGTTCACTAGACATTTTCTGGATGCTCTTAAGAAGCTTGACGACATGCACAACAAGGTGTTTGGAGAGCCGATCTGGCCTTCGAAGACAAGAGATTCTCTTCTCTCTTCAGGTCAGGCGTTTAACGGATCTTCAGAGCACCTTTTTAACAAGCAGATGTCTGATGAAGAGTTCGTAGAGTACAAACCTACTGTTGGCGACATAGACTTAACTGTTCCTCACGAAAAGCTAAAGACAATATTTGATCTTCTTGCCAAAGTACAGGGAAGGTCAATAACTCCCAACGTGACTTACATAGGACAAAATAAAGAAGATCAAGGGGAAGGTCACCAAATTAATTCTCTTTTTTCTTACAAATCAAAGAACCTAGATTCTCCTATTAATGTACAAATCGATTTCGAAGGAGTCGAATATGGAAAAACAGGAGGTCCCGATGAATTTTCTAAGTTCGGTCATTCTTCTTCTTGGGAAGACATCAAGTCTGGTATCAAGGGAGTTTTTCATAAGTACATTCTCAGGGGTCTTGCAAAAGCGGCTTCCACGCAGATTGATGCTGTAGTTCTAACTCCTAAAAGTCCACTTGAGCCCCCAGAGGCAATAAAAGTGGCAAAGAGGACTTCACCTCTTTCTCTACTGTCTTTTTCAGTCGACAGAGGGCTCAGAGCGAATGCTGAGCAACAGTTTTTGCCCGATGGTTCTCCCGTCATTGTGAACGGAATGAGAGCATTCAAAGAGATCCCAACCAGTTCTTCTACTTATGCCAGGACCAAGAAAGAAATATTCTCGCTAATATTCGGCGAGGAACCAGTAGGTAATGAATTGCAACTCCTCGATTCCTTCGTTGGCATACTTCAGCTAATGTCGGATCACCTTGATGACTCGCAGATAGACTCAGTATTTTTAGATTTCGTAAATGACAAACTTTTTGGGCAAGGGCAAGCTCTCGACGCATACAATCCAGAAGTTGACAGATCTGCAAAAATGGGTGCTGTCTCGTTGTTCATGCAGAAGTTTCCATTCCTTCAAAGTCATCAAGACCTACTTGAGAAGTTGCAAAGCGACTACTACAAGAAATATAAAGTAAGAGTAGCAGAAACATTTAGACGAAGAGGCATAAAGATCAATGCTTGACATTTCGATCAAGGCTCTATCGAAAGCAATTACAAATCCGAAGAAGGCGGCAGACTTCGTTAGGAAACACATTGTTGCTGTCGAAAAGGTCGACGGTACTAAGCTGACTCTCATTCGAAACGACCAGAAGTTTAATCAAGATTACACAAAGAATTGGATAGTCGCCTACAAGGGTAATGTCTTGTATCCCACGGAATTTCAAGGTCTTGAAAAGCGCGACAAAGACATCAAGTCAGCAGCACTCGGTACTTCTCAGTATAAATTTGTTCACGACCACCTAAGAAAAGTGCATCCAGGTACAGCGGCGATTCCCACAAACACAGAATTTTTTGTGGAGTTTGTGCAGAACAAGCCTACCATTACGAGAGATTATGCTCGAAAACACGGCATGTATCTCGTCGGTTTCGGTCCTACTAAGTACGCAGTCTCTAGAGGTCAGCTCTTTTCTTCATCAAACTTCATAGATTCTTCCGAAGAGCTCAACAGACATAGAGAGATCTTGCAGCTAGGCGCATTCCCTGTAGTTTTTGACGGAAATCTTTCCTCTCGTGAGTCAATCATTAAAGGATGCATCGATCCCTCACTCCGCGAGTTGTTCTCTAAAGGATTTAAAGAAACAGATTTTTCTGACCCTATGTCTATAGTCAAATTGGCTGCAGACGTCTTCTCTCAGCTTGAGTCATCACTCGGCGGCCCTGCGGAAGGAGTTGTTCTTCAAGTCGGAGATGACGATATGTCTGAGAAGCAACTACTCAAGGTTCTAGCGGCAGACCAACATAGCAAAGATGCTCGCGGCGCAAAACAATCCCGCTACAAAGGCACTGAGGATGAGGAGACAGCATACTGGCGTCTCGTTAATGAACTCGTCGATGACATTCTAGACCGTCTACCTCCCGGCGATCCTTCTGAGATGCTTCAGCGTCTCTCGTCAGAGGTCTATGGCCTGAGCGATGATCTTCCAACGCATCCGGTCAAGTCTGTCATAAATGTGCAGGAAGACGTGTTTTTGACTGCAAAGTTAAGACTTCTTGGCACGGGCTCACACAGGGCCAACAAAGTTGCTGTTATACCGATGGCTGCTAAACCTTTCCATGCAGGCCACGACTCTCTTATACGACAGGCAGTCTCTGACGGAAATGATTCTGTCATAGTGTTTGTTTCTACGGGAGGAAGAGAAGAAGTTACCGCTGAGGACATGATTCCGTTGTGGCGTGACTTCTATATCCCGGGAATCTCATCTCAGTACGGAGATAAAGTTATTATTAGATTCTCGGATGCCCCTATGAGAGAGGCGCTTCTGATTGCGAAGGACCTTGTCAGCAGGGGCAAGAAGACTGTAGTTCGTCTCTACGGCGGAGTTGACTCAGCAGGCGAGAACGATGCACAACAGAGGGTAGATGCCATTCTTGCCAAGAACCCAGAGATGAAGGGCAGAATAGTTCCAATTGCAGTATCTAGATCTACTACGGGAGGCATCAGCGGAACTGCAATGAGAGGTTATCTCAGTTCTGGTGACTCACAGAGTTTCATTCAAAATCTACCGGACTGGCTCGGAAAGAAAGAGAAGCTCGGAGTCTGGCGTGCGATGTCGAGTATCTCTTCCTCTAAATCTAAGAATGAAAACTTGATCAGATCTTATGTAAGATCTGTAATCAAGGCATGAATGTATTCTTTTCTTCAGATCACCACTTCTTTCACGAGAACATAATCAAGTATTGTGGTCGACCCTTTTCTGACGTCGATCACATGAATCGTGAGATGCTTGCTTCGCTAAATGCAGTTGCAAATTCTCAAGATTTAATGATCTTCGTGGGAGATCTTACAGCAAGTCTCAAGGGTAGACACGAAGAATTACTATCGATCATACAGTCGCTCAGGTGTAGAAAGATTCTGATTAGAGGCAATCATGATCACCTTCCTGACGGATGGTATCTGAACGCCGGATTCGAGAGAGTTCTCACACACGTTAATCTTGGGGGAGTTCTGCTCGTACATTATCCTCTCGAAGACGCAATTTCTCGTGGGCTAGACATTTCTACTCTGGGTATGGTCGAGCATGTCGTTCACGGTCACACGCACCGTGCAGACACACCAGATCATGACAATCACTTCAACGTTGCTGTTGATCGACATGCCTTCCGCCCAGTAGACTATCGCAGAGCAATACCAGATTTTCTACAAAAATCTTTCCTTGACGCACTTAACCAGCTATTGTAATATCTCTTCCTTGGTGTCTATAATGATGCCATTGACGCACCTCTTTTCGGAGAAACCATGCCCATCAACAAAGACCTAGAACCAATCGAACTCCCAATGGTCCTCAAGTTCGGTCAAGAACCGAAGACCACTTTCCTCAATAACCTCGACGCCCTCAAAGTGGAACTTGTCGATCATCCGACCCGCCAACAGGCGTGGAACGTGGCATGGCACTACGTCAAGGCCACGTGGGCAGACCGTCCTGACATCGACCCGACAGAAGGTGTGTCTCAGCAAGAACTATCCAAGAACCTCGAGGACGTGTTCGGTGGTCGCACTCTTCCTGCCCCAATGGAATGCCTCGGATTCACCTTCCGACTCAGTGGCCTGTCCTTCCAGGAGGTGACCCATATCATCCGTCACCGAGCCGGCACCTTCGCCGCCCAGTGTACTGGTGACCGTGACCTTCGTGATGATGACGTCGTGATCCCAGAGCCTGTGCAGAATTCCCCTGACTTCCTTCGCCGATGGGAGAAGATCGTGAATGACTCCAAGGAACTGTATGCTGAGATGGTCGACTCCAAGGTAGTCTCTATGATGGATGCACGTCTTGTTCTTCCGAAGTGCATGACCTCGTTCTACTACATGCGCCTCTCCCTCAAGGACCTCATCGGTTTCATCTACCAGCGCATGGACACACAGATCCAGCCTGCTGCCGATAACCTCCTGGCATCGAGAATGGCGGTGGAAGTTGCCAAGGTAATTCCTGAATTTACCTCGGTGATTGACTTCAACAAGCCCGATATGCACTACATCAAGACCTTCCGAGTGAAGGAAGGTGACAAGTTCGTGTCTCGTGGCACTAACCTATACTGGCCAATTCCGAAGAACGACAAGTTTGAGTTCCACCCAAACGACACGATCTACCAGTGCACGAGGGAGGAAATCAACGGTACGCACGGAGATGGTCCACAGAAGAGGTTCACCGAACTGTGGAACGCAGATATGAAAGACTGGGATGGACTTAAGGCACAACACGATGCCTGGAAGGGTAACAAGTAACATGAAGAAGATGGACGATCTCGAACTCATTACGCACGTTATGCAGAACATGAGCATGCCAAAGGGCATCAACGATCAGATCACAGATGCAGTGACACAGTGTCTCAGCATCGTCCTCACGCACGATGATGTTTGGGTAGAGATGGAAGCACGCAGAAACGAATTTAAGAAGAGGAGTCAATAATGTTTGATCGTAAGCAAGCTGTTTACCTCGCAAGCGGTTGGTTTTCGCCAGACCAAGACAAGCAGCTCACGAAGCTCGAGGCAGTGTTCGACAGTCGTTCTGACTGGATCGAGCTCGCCTCGCCTCGCCGGATCTTCGTATGCCCACCAGACGCCTCTCTAGAGGTTCAGGACAACGTGTTTAAGGGCAACATGAAGCACATCCGTGAGTGTGACTTCACCCTCGTCAACACCACGTACAGAGACATTGGCACGATCTGGGAGGCCGGCGCAGCATTCGCTCTAGATCGCAAGATCATCTACTTCTGCGAGAATCTCCCGCAAGGTGCTAAGTTCAACTTGATGCTCAGTCGATCTGGCATCAAGGTGTGTACTACCTTCGAGCAGCTCGAGGATTACCTCAATCGTTGCAGTGATGCAGGTAAGATGCTCTACGAGCCTTACGACAAGGAAATTGAGTGATCTAATCAGATCATAGTTTCAAGAGCGGTCCATTCGGGCCGCTCTTTTAGTGTAAAGTAAAATACGATTGCATTACAATAACACCATGTCAAGTCTCATCAAGACGCTGGATGAAATCAGGCCGCCGACACGATTTGTTGGTTTACACTCCCACTCAGGATTTAGCACTTTCGACGGACTCGGCTATCCTGAATCCCATATCTCATTTGTCACCTCAGAGTCTCAAGGCATGGATGCTTGGGCTTTGACAGATCACGGCAACGGCAACGGACACGCCCACGCTAAAAACGCTGCTGCCAAGGTTGTCAAGAAGGGCATTAAGTATAGGCAGCTTTACGGTGTTGAGTTCTACTTCGTTCCATCTCTGTCTCAGTGGTCGATCGACTACGAAGCTCATAAACAGTCCATCAAAGACGCCAAGACCGCTGCTGAGGCAGAGAAGAGAGCAAAGACTCCTACAGACGTCGATGCAGACGAAGAAGAACAGGGAGGTCTTGTCGTAGAGGACGAGAATGAGACCAAGACGGTCGACGTTAAATCGAAAGATTGGCAACGACGTTACCACCTGGTGGCAGTCGCAAAAAACAAGAACGGTCTCGCAAACCTCTACAGACTTGTGAAACTGTCATACAAGGATGGATTCTATCGATACCCAAGAATTGACTTTGATCTCTTGTCGAAGTATGGAAGCGACATCATCTGGTCGACCGCCTGCCTCGGCGGCTATTTTTCTTCCAAAATTCTGCTCGGTGAGGCTCACGGTAAGTCTGAGATCGAGATTCTCAATGACATTGAGAATGTAGCAGACAGATTTGTAGAGTCTGTCGGGCGTAACAACTTTTTCCTCGAGCTGCAATTCAATAAGCTTGAAAAACAGCACACTGTTAACAAGTATCTCATAGAACTTCACAGGAAGACAGGTATCCCGCTCGTTTCAACCTGCGATTCTCACTACCCGGATCCTTCTAAATGGCAGGCTCGCGAGCTGTACAAGAAGCTTGGGTGGATGGGTGCCAAGCTAGAACAGTCTGCTCTTCCTAAATTTGAAGATCTCAAGTGTGAGCTGTACCCCAAAAATGCCTCGCAGATGTGGGACGAGTACAAGGCGTCCTACGAACAGTACGACTTCTACAGAGGGACAGAAGAATTAGTTAGAGATTCCATCGAGCGTACTCACGACCTCGCCTGGCAGGAGTGCGAAGACACCTGGATTCCTACGAAGGCGAAACTACCTCACTTAGATACACCAGAGAAGTCTACATTCCAGCAGCTCACAGAACTTGTCAAGGAAGGACTCGTCCGCGAAGGTCTCGCTGACAAGCCTGAGTACGTTGAACGTGCGAAGATGGAGTTGTCTGACATCAAGTTCCTTGGGCACGCTTCTTACTTCGTGACGATGTATAAGATCTTCCACAAGGCCGAGGCAAAGACACTCCTCGGCCCAGGAAGAGGCAGCGGCGCAGGATCTCTTGTCAATTTTCTTCTTGGTATTACGCAGATCGATCCCATCCCCTACAATTTGCTTTGGGGACGCTTTCTCAATCGACAGAAAGTAGCTTGGCCTGACATTGACTCCGATGCTGGTGACCGAGATGCTCTGATCGACGCAGCTCGAGAATTGTTCGGCGACGATGCCGTCATACCCGTCTCCAACTTCAATACCTTGAAGCTTAAGTCGCTTGTCAAGGACATCGCTAAGATCTACAGTGTTCCTTTCGAGGAAGTTAACGAGATGACAGGTCCGCTTCAGGATGAGGTGATGAACCTTGCCCGAGATGACGATACTGAAAAGTCTGTTTTCGTCCTGAAGCATGAGGACTGCATGAAGCATTCTCCGAAATACCGTGCGTTCATGGAGAAGTATCCCGACGTCGCTGCTCACGTTGAGACGCTCTTCATGCAGAATCGATCTGTAGGTCGACATGCAGGTGGCGTTCTCGTTGCAGATCCTGATGACTTGGCTGCTACGATGCCAATCATTGGTGTCCGTGGTGAACTACAAACTCCCTGGTCTGAAGGCATGAACTTCAGAAACCTCGAGGAGAACGGATTCCTTAAGTTCGACTTCTTGGGTCTCACGCTTCTCAAGGACGTAGAGAACTGCATTAGACGCATCCTTGTCAAAGAGGGTAATCCTAATCCTTCATTTACAGACACCAAAGCATTCTTTGACAAGCATCTCAACTGCCGATACGTGAAGCAGGACGACCCCAAGGTCTGGGAGCATGTTTACCATAAAGGAAACTTCGTTGGAGTTTTCCAATTTACCGCCAGCGGCGCACGCAAATTCTGCATGCAGGCGAAGCCTAATAACATCGACGAACTTGCTGCGGTAACAGCAATCTATCGACCTGGTCCTCTCAAGGCGAACGTGCACAACATGTACGTCGATGCTGGTAAGGATCTATCGAAGATCAAGTACGATCACCCTCTCATCGAGAAGGTTCTCGGCGCAACGAGAGGATTCATCACATTCCAGGAGCAATTCATGCTTCTTGCAATGGAACTTTCAGGATTCACTGAGGGTGAAGCCGACCAAATGAGAAAAACTCTTGTCAAGAAGTCTCTCGACACGGCAGACAAGAAGGGTGGCGAACGTGCAGCACTCCGTGAGAAGTTTGTTGAAGGTGCGAAACGCCTTCATAATCTTCCCGAAAAGATGATGCACGAGCTGTTCGATAAGATCGAGTTCTTCTCTCTGTACGGCTTTAACAAGTCTCACTCGGTTGCCTATGCACTTGACTCCTACTATGCAGCATGGCTACACACCCATTACGAGAAAGAATGGCTCGCTACAATTCTACAGTCGGAAAACAGTAATCCCGACGCACTAGCCAAGGCAATCTCTGAGATTAAGACGATTGGGTACGCCTTCTCTAAGATCGATATCAACTATTCTGGCAAAGAGTGGCAATATTCTGACGAAGCCCAAGCATTTGTTCCGCCGCTTACATCGGTGAAAGGTATCGGTGCGGCCGCAGTCGACGAAATCATTTACTCAAGACCCTACAAGAATCTTAGCGACATTCTGTTCAACGATAACGGAGAATGGAAGCCGAGTAAGATTAACAAGACGGTTCTAACATCTCTTTGTAAGATCGAAGGGCTTGAATCCCTTGAAGACTTTCAGTACGGGAGGGTTTCAAACCATAGGCAGGTCTTGATGGCCCTGACAGAGGGCGATAACTATGAGACCCTTAGAAAGGGCTATTACGGTCTCACTGCTTCTCAGCTAAAGAAGAAGGAGAAGCTTGGTGAGCCTGTGATGCCTATACTCGATTTTCTACTAGAAGAACTTTCGACTGTTGAAGACTGGGAGAGATTTGAAAAGATAAGCGTGAGATACGAACTGACTTCAACTGTCGACGGCGATTTAATGTTTCCACCGGACGTTATGCGGAAAGTGGAGGAAAAAGAGGTCTACAGTATTCACGATATTCCTGCAGGATCTGAGGGCATAGGCTGGTTCTGCGCTTCTTCTGTCGAGAAGAAGAAGACAAAGAACGGAAAAGTCTTTTATGCAATCAAGACACTTGACAATACATTCAGAACTGCAAGGCTTAGAGTATGGGGTACCCCACAAGATGATATTCTTCCCTATACTTTGTGGGTTTGCAAGGCTCAGCACGACGCACAGTGGGGATTTTCTACATCTATTTTCAAGATGAGGCAAATGGCATGACATTCTTACCGGTCAATTACGTTGTTATAGAAGGCCCTGATTGTAGCGGAAAAACTTCTCTATATTCCAACCTCAATAAGGCAACTTCATACATAAGGAATATTAGAGACAGGTCGTATCTGTCTACGCTATGCTATGCTAGACTGTACGACAGGCCAGCTGCTGAAGATCTGAGAAATTCGCTTAGAGAAGAGCTGTGTGATGGAAACAATTTCTTTATCGTTCTATTACCTGCAAAAGATGTTTTAATAGATCGTCTTAGCGTTAGAGGAGATGATTTTCAAGACAAGGATTCCCTTGTTCGCCTCCACGACATTTTTGAAGATGAAGTCAAGAAGATTTCTTTTTTGCCCAACGTTCTTGTCATCAGGGAAGAACTCGATAGAGAATCTCTAACTTCTAGGGCTTTGAAGTCACTAAATCAGTACGAGCAACTTACGCCTTCCGTCTTTGGCTCTCTCAGTAGAATGTGGACTAAATTGGACGAGAAAGCAGAAGTTCAGTTTAGAGCAAGGTTTAATCTACCCCCAGAGTACAGCGACGTAGACTGTCTAGAAATTGAGCATGAAGCTCAATACTTTAAGGAGATATTGAGCAAGTGTAAAGAAATCATCTCTAGAGAGACTGCCGGAGACAATCCTTATAAAACTCCTCAGAATCTTGACACGCGTCGCTTTTATTATTCTAGCGATACGTGTATATCTTCAATACATTTTCTTAACAGACAAGGCAATCTAAAAGTCATTTGTCAATTAAGAAGCACAGATTCTGTGGGAAATGGTTCTCCCGATTTGAGATTTTTGTCTCATCTTTCTACAGAAATTGCAAGATTTTTTAGTTGGAAACCTAGTAAAATTCTTCTAGACGTAAGCTATAATAGTCTCCACGTTCGTAACGACAAGATATAATTCATTTCATGTCTAGAATAATTGTAACAGGTTGCGCTGGTCTATTGGGATCTCACCTAACTCGTCATCTGCTGGACAAGGGTCACGAAGTTTTTGGAATTGATGATCTTAGCGGAGGTTATGTTGAAAACGTTGATTCACGCCTGGTTTTCCACCAGGTAAATTTAGCGGATCAAAAAAATGTGGGACAGATTTTCAAAGACACAAAACCAGACTATGTCTATCATTTTGCTGCATATGCTGCCGTGGGATTGAGTCCTTTTATTAGAAGCTTCAATTACACCAACAATGTGGTTGCTTCTGCAAATGTTATCAACAGTTGCATTAATGGCGGTGTAAAGAAAATAATATTTTCTTCTTCGATGGATGTCTACGGGAGTGAATGTAGCTCACCTTACACAGAGGATATGGTTCCCTCTCCTGAAGATCCGTATGGAATTGCAAAATACGCTGTTGAGCTCGATCTGAAGCACGCTTCTCGCTTATTTGATCTCAACTACTCGGTAGTAAGACCTCACAACGTGTTCGGCATATACCAGAATATCTGGGATAAATACAGGAATGTACTTGGAATCTGGATTAGACAAACATTGTCTGGTCAGCCCATTACCATCTACGGTGACGGTTCCCAGATCAGGTCTTTTTCTGACATCAAGTATTACATGGAGCCTTTTGAATCTTTGATGACACTAGGTGATAGAGAGATCTACAATATTGGCGCGGATTCTAAGATATCGATTCTAGAGGCTTCAAAGATGTTCTGCTCTGTTGCTCAAAAACTTGGCTATACTACAAGCGTAGTTCATCTTGAGGCAAGAGATGAAGTTCAGATTGCCTATTGTGATCATTCTAAAGCCATTGAACATCTCAACTTTAAAGATGACACAAACTTCGAAGATCTAATAGAGAAAATGTTTGTCTGGGCTGCATCACAGCCTCAGCGTCCTGTCAAGTTAATGCCTTATGAAGTAGAGAAGAATCTCTACAGCTTCTGGAAAACTTGATAATTACTTTATGGACATTTATCAAATAAAGAAAATTATCAGGGATTCTCTTCAGGATCAGATAAAAAAGATCGTAATTGAGAGGAGATTACCTCCTAAGAATTTTGAAAATTTTGTCTATCTTGTAGAGGCAGCTTCTGAAGACTTCAACGTAATCAACGACAAGAAATTGTTGCATAGAATCTGGACTGAGATTGAACAAGACATGGCAGGTGTTGAAGAATCTCATCTGGTGAAAGAGTGGAACGAGTCTATCGTTTATTATGCTGATCAATTTGAATTCCCAGAAAAATTCAAGACTCAAATTATAAAAAGAATTCTAAAATAGCTTAAATTAACCCTATGAAAAAAAGAGCATTAGTAACAGGCGGTGCAGGATTCATTGGAAGTCATTTGACCGACAGATTAATTTCTAATGGTTGGGAAGTCACCGTAGTAGATAATCTGGCTAGCGGTTACAAGGAATACGTCAATCCGTCTGTCAAAGAATTTCTTTGCGACGATTTTTCTTCCAGAGAAGTTTTGCGGAAGATTGAGGATAAAACATACGACTACGTTTTTCATTTGGCGGCAATTCCAAGAGTTTCTTTTTCTGTCGACCACCCACTTGAGTCACATGAAACAAACGTGACCAAGACTCTTTCTTTAGTCAATGCTTGCACAAATAAGAATATAAAGAGATTTATATTTGCCTCCTCCTCTTCTGTTTACGGAGGCGCTGATACTTTACCTACTTCAGAAGAATATCAGAAGAATCCTAAGTCACCCTATGCTTTGCAAAAGTCTATCGTAGAAGACTATTTGATTCAATATTGGATGCATTATAAGCTTGAATCTGCAAGCTTGCGATTATTCAATGTATTCGGTCCTAGACAGCTTGGCGGATCTCCTTACTCAACTGCTGTTTCTGCCTGGTTAACTGCGATAAAAAGCGGAAAACCCATGAGATCTGACGGAGACGGATCACAATCAAGAGACTTATGTTACGTAGACAACGCAACGCAGGCCTTCTACAAGGCAGCCATTTCTGAAAAAGAATTTCACGGAGATTATTTTAACGTCGCGTGTGGAAGCAAAACGAAAAACATAGAAATTCTTAATTTTTTAATTAAAAAGTATCCAGATGCAAAGTATGTTACAGCTCCTTGGCGACCTGGTGATGTGATGCACACGCACGCAAACTTGTCTTTGATTAAGTCAGAAATTGGATATGTTCCTGAAGTTCAATTTTGGGAAGGTCTTGATAGAACAATAGCTTGGTACGAAGAGAACTGGGATATCGTAAAAGGGTACGAGGTAAAGAAATGCTAAATAACCCAGAGTTTATTGTTTACTGCGGGCCAATGTTTTCTTCAAAAACAAGTCGCCTTCTTTCAACTCTTGAAAAATACAAATATCAGCATAAAAAGATTGTAATCTTTAAGCCAAATATAGACGATAGATACAGCTATAGTGAAGTTGCCACTCATAGCGGTTGGAAGGTCCCGGCCGTATGTGTAAAAACAGGGGCTGAAATACTTGAATATCTGACAAGCCTCGATGAAGAACCGCACGTTGTTGCAGTCGATGAAGCTTTTATGATACCAGGTTCAGCAGATGCTTTGACGTGGCTTTTTACTTATGGATTCACAATAGTTGTTTCTTCTCTTGAAATGTCAGCTGCAGGAAAACCATTTAGCGAAATAGAAAAAATGCTAGTTTGGGCAACCCAGGTCGAGAAATGCACTGCAGTCTGTACTGTGTGTGGTAGAGATGCACACTATACGCACAAGAAACAGACAGGAGGAGAAGAAATAGAAGTTGGCGGTTCAGAACTGTATGAGCCGAGATGCTATTCACACCACCTCTCCATAGACCAGAGACAGAAAATACATGGAAGTCAATAGACCTACGTGGCATCAGACGTGGATGACCATAGCCAAGACTGTAGCTGAAAGGTCTTATGACCCAAGGCTAAAGGTAGGCACAATCATTGTATCCGATGATAACACAAGGCTGCTTGCTCTTGGATACAATGGAAATTACAGAGGTGGTCCACATCAACCAGACTCAAATGATCCAGGACACAGTGGATTTATTCACGCTGAAGTCAATGCCTTGGTCAAATGTGATTACAATTTCAATCGCAACAAGATCATGTACTTGACCCACTCTCCGTGTCAGCAATGTGCCAAGTTAATAGTGAACGCCAACATATCTGAAGTAGTTTATGATCAAGAATATAGAGACGTGTCAGGATTGACTATATTGCGAACGTGCGGCATTGTCGTAAATAGATTTTCTGACGTTATATTTAGTAGTCATGAAGAAGCTTGAAGACGCAGATATCATAAGAATTATGAGAGAAGAATGGGAAACAAGACTCGCTCGACTTACAGAAGAAGTTGATGCTACTTTTAAAGGTAATGTTGACGGAAAAGAAAAGACACTTCTTTCACCCGACTTAAAAATTAAGCGCAACGGTATTTTATATACGGTAGTTTCTGTGGGACCGAGAGATGCCATTCTTAAGACACCCGAGGGAAAGCTATTCATTGTTGACAAAGACACACTGGAGAACGAATATGTCATATGATAAGAAGGATTTGCTTGCTGGCGTCGACGTCGACGGAATTGTTAAAAAAAGCATAAAGGATCACTTTAAGAAAGAGAAGATATCCTTAGAAAAGCTTGATGAGTCTTATGTCGCTCAAGAGAAGAAATTCAAGCAAGTTTCAGAGTTTGTGTCTCAGAAGACCAAAGATTCTCATAGCGAGCTTTATAAGGGTTACATTGAATCTCTGAACAAGGTGTCAGCAAAGCTTGACACAGCCAATCGATCAGAGGTAAACTCTCGTCATTCTGATTATCGTTCTCTCAAGCTCGACGAGACATACAACCTCAACGCAACGTGGCTACATGAGCTTTACTTCGCAAACTGTTTTGATCCCCACAGTGAAGTTGTGATGGACTCCCTCTCGTACCTCAAGCTTGAGAGAGACTTTGGTACATTCGATGACTGGCAACGTGACTTCATGGCATGTGCCCTTTCAGCAGGCAGTGGATGGGCAGTTTGCGGTTACCACATGTTCCTGAAGAAGTATGTTAACTTCATGGTCTCACACCACAGCGGAGATGTTCCTATCGGTTTCTATCCAGTCATCGTCATGGACATGTGGGAGCACGCATACTATAAAGATTACCTCAGCGACAAGAAGAGCTACCTCATCGCCCAGATGCGTGAGTTCAACTGGCAGGTCATCGAAGACCGCTTCAAGAGAGCAGAGGCGATCGCAACGGTGGTGAAGTGATGAATTCTTTGAAAGAACTTGCGCGGCTTCTCCGAGAGGCTGACGAAGAACCGAAGAAGGAGTCGGGTGAAGATTCTGTCGATTCTCAGATCGACAAGTACCTCTCACAGTATGAATCTCAGGCAAAAGAAGAAAGCAAGGCAAAGTTTGAATCAGTCACACATAACAAGTTGACATGGGACTGGCGTAAACTAACTGAAGCTGAAGAAGAGGAATCCGAAGAGCCGCAGAAGGCGAAACTGGAAGACATCAGCATGGGATCATTCGTTTCAGATGTCATGAGGCTTGTTGAGAATTATGATTCTTTGCTCGAGGTCAAGAACACAATACTTCGCAGGGCTGCCAACTATCTTTCTGAGAACTACGAGGGAGATGCCGTTCAGGCATTTAAGGCTGAATTGCAAGAGTCATATGGCATAGAGATAGGACAGTCTGAGTCCGAGAAAGACGATGAAGTGCAGGCACCTAAGGCTGGTGCCGCAGGTCCCATGGGAGGAGCTGGCGGGGCTTGAGGACCGATATCTTTTTTAACAAGAAGAGTGTTCACGTTAAACTATCTCGTGAAACTCACACGCTTCTTAGAGAAAAACTCTTTAGGCATGGCATTACAATGCAAGATCTTTTTCAAGAAGCAGCAGAATTTGCCGTTTCGGATAGCACCAAGTCTGAAAAGTTCCTTGAAAAAATTGCCAAGAAAAAATTAATTAACAGTCTCGAAAAGATCGATAAAAATCATAAGATTAGCAATATCAATAGCGAGATATTGTACAATCTTCTTGAAGAATCCGATGACAACGAACAACGATCCCCCGAATGAAAAAAATGAAGGAGTGCTGAATTTTCTCGCATCTCTCTTGAAGAAAAGTGCAGACTTGCCACAAGATGTTGACATGCTTTCTAAAGCTGTAAGCATGTTAACTCAGCAACTTTCACAAGTCATGAGATCGATAGAGTCAATTATTGTTGCACTTGATAATCAGAATAAGGCAATAAGCGACTTATATGTTGTCCAAGAATTTCTTCTAAAGAAGACGAAAGCAGAAACAGGACTTGATTCTTCTTTGCCTTCAATATCTAAAAATAAGCCTGACAAGCCCAACTAGAATGAATTCTTTTTTCAAGAGCCTCTATGATTTTTTGAAGCCTGCAATTTTACCTGCATGCATAGTTCTTCTTGCAGCATTCTTGCTAAATCGCGTATCTGAAAATCTGAGATCAGAGAATGTCAGGACTTCTGAGAAGCTGAGAGAGATGCAGGACATACACGATGCTGAATTGAGAAAGATTCTATCTTCTCAAGCTGAAGAGAGAAAACGCCACGAAGAAAATCTAAAAAAGCTGCAGGAAGATTTGAGTAATTCTCTGCTCAAGCATGAAGAAAAACTTAAAGAAATCGAAAATATTAGAGTTGAAGAAAGCAAAAAGCTTCTACAAAAATACAAAGAAGATCCTGCAGGACTAAGCTTAGAGATGAGCAAAGCACTGGGGATTCCTGTTCTTTCTTCTCCAAAGCGATAGAAATGAAAAACTATATCTTCTTTTTGCTAGTTACTCTCACTTCTTCAGGAGCCCTTGCACAAAAAATTGAAAGCAATGTGCAAGAAGACGCCGCCTTTCTGTTTCCCATGTCAAAAGGTCAGTCAGCTCCATTTCCCGGAATATTATTATCACCACCAGCAGCCATAAAAATAATAACAGACCACAATGTCTTTGAAAGTCGACTTAAGTTAGAGGTCGACACTGCCGTCAGTATTGCTAGAGCAAAATTACTTTTTGATTTAAAAGAGCAGGAATCAAAGTGTCTTACTGAAAAGAGCATTCAAGACGCAAGAATTTCTTCAAGTGAGAACAAAGTGCGATTGCTAGAGAAAGAGCTTGCTAGATCAGAGCAAGAACTTCTTGAATTAAAAAGCAGCATACCCAGCAGATCGACATGGTTTGGAATTGGATTTGCAAGCTCTGTAATTTTCACAATTGCAACTGCATATGCAATAGGACAAGTTTCTAATTGATGTATGAATAATACTTAACATAGCAGTTAATGTAGTAATCCAAATTGCTGCAATTCACTGCAATCTTTCAATTTGAGCAAGAGATGAAGATCATTACGACAGAAAAAGCAATTAGAGAGCTTATACGCGAATCCATGATGAATCCTTCGGTCGGCTGGGAGTCTACGTCTGATCTCTCAGACTCCCCTGTTTCAGTCTCTGCTGTTGTAGATCCGTCAGCTGCAGTCACTAATCCAGAAAATTCCAACTTCAAACCTGCAAATAGAAAAGAATTACGTGCTGCTTTGTCTGGCATGATTGACGACATATCTGATGACTGTGCTGAAGACATCTTTAGCGCTATGAAAGATGCAATCGAAAAAACACAAGAAGAGGACGAACAAATGAAGAACGACAAGAAGGTCGAAGAGACAGTTAGGGCCGTGATCCGTAAAATACTAAAGGAAGCTGAGCTTCCTCCCGTCAAAAAGATCCCAGCGGGAGTCCATGGCGGAGAATATATGCGTAACCTCGAAAAGAGAAAGTCCAAGCTCAAGGGCGTGATGGATAAGTGGCGAGATGATGAAGACGCTGCACCCATGGTTAGAGCCGACGCACCTGCGGCTGGTCGTGAGAGAAAGAATGTTATGCAGACAGACATTGGCGGTGCATCTTTCAAGCAGATAGCTCAGGAACTTGGATACGCTTCTGAGTCGGGTGCAAAACAGGCTGCAGAAAAAGCGATGGCAAAGGTCAAGTTTGCTTCGAAAATGGATCAAGACGATCTTCAAATTGTTGTCCTCAAAGCTATGAGTGATTACATTGATTTTCTCAACAGCTCGGGTGAGCTCACTTCTGCTGACGTACAGCTCATGAAAGACCATCCGAACATGGTGTCTGAGCTTGACGGTTTCCGTGAGTTCCTTGACAAGTACGTCAAGCGTGAGATGCGCCTCGTCGCTCCAGGAGCTCCATACGTGAACTCCGCCGGCGAGGTCAGCGAAGCTACTGAAAAGAAGACTGAGTCGGGTCCAAAATGTCCTGAGTGCGGCAAGAACATGAAGCTCAGCGACAAGAAGGAATACGAGTCAAACGGCGGCAAAGGCTATCCAAGAATCTGCACGAGATGTGCTGAAGAGGAATGATGGAAACTCCTATCGTAGCCGCCGTGCAGTTCAAGCCCGAATTGCACGATGTTTATGCCAATCTCCAGACAGCCACTCAGCTTGTTTTCGAGGCTGCCGCTAAAGGTGCATCTCTGGTCGTCCTCCCAGAGTTGTGCCTTAGCGGTTACGTTCTCAACAGCAAGCGAGAAGCCGCGGACTGCGCGCAGAACAAGAACGGCTACCAGACTGAAGCATTCCTTCCTATAGCTCAGCGTTTCAATACACACATCGTGTTCGGATATGTTGAGGTGTGTGAAGGAAAATTCTATAATTCTGCAGCCATTGTTGGACCAAGCGGATTAGTTGGGAATTGCCAGAAGCACAATCTATGGGGCTCAGACAACCTCTGGGCTGAGTCTTCTGAACAGCTCCACCCAGTCATCGTGACCCGAGCAGGTCGCACAGGTGTCCTAATCTGTCGCGACGTGATGAACAATTACAGAGACTCGTATAAGTTCTACAAGAACGAACAGCGTTTCTACAAGAAGGGTTCAGTGGACACGATCGCACTTCTCACAAACTGGGGATCTGACTATGGTTATCCAGACTCCACGTGGGTCGAACTCGCCGAGGAGACAAGCGCTAATGTGGTTGTCTCTAACCGTGTAGGCAAGGAGCGCGATCTCAAGTTCAAGGGAGGCTCTTGCGTGATCGATAGAAAGAAGAACGTTTGGACCCACGGATCCTCTTTCACCGAGGCTGCGGTTGTTGGAGGCTGTGTCATTTTATGAGTCACCTGAGACGTCTTCACGAAGAGTTTCTTGATAGAGCAAGAAGGCCAATGGACTTTGGCAAGCTACCTGTTACTCCTCGTGGGAAAGACGTACCTGTCATAGCGACTGACAGATGGAAAAAGTCAAATAATTCTCTTATTAAGACATTTAAGTTTATTTCTAATGAATTAAGAAATGACTTCGTAAGACAGCTTTTAATCCACGAAGAAAAAGCTGGTCATCACGCCACGATCACTGTGCAGTATGAAGAAGTTACTCTCACGCTTCAGACACATAATTTAGATCAGATTACTGAGCTCGATCGCGAGTATGCAAGACATGCAGATGAACTATACAAAGACGTAGTGTATAGTCTATCCCATGATTCAAGATGACGATAGACTTATTATGAGTGATTCTTTGCGAGGTAGAATACAAGACCTCGACCAAGAAGTGACCGAAAAACCAAGTGATAGTTCTTTTGTCGTTGCTCTTGAATTTGAATTCGATCTAATACTAGGAAATTTGTCAGGAATTTCCATAGAAAATAATTGTCAGTGTCTAAAGGTAGACATATATACCAGCCTGAATGAAGCATATCAAGTCATTAAAGAAGTCTCGAACAGCAAGCTTTCCTGCAGGGTGCTCTACCTGCGCTTTGGTAATGATGAGCTATGTATTGAAGGCCCCTTTGATGTTACTTCAACGAAGATGCTCGAAATTGACAGACAAAATAAGATGTGTGTTCTTGGCGTTGATCTAATCAAAAGCTGATCATATTTAAGCTGTGGTGCAATCTCATGGAAAAAATCTCAAAGGTTCAAACAAAAAAGTCTCTCTCTAAGGCAATCGAAGAGATTGTCAAAGAGAGCATCAAGTCAAAACTGTATAGAAACGCTGTTGAAGAAAAGAATCGTCAAGCTCCGCTTGAAGAAGAAGACGAGGAAGCTTCTTCAAATGACCAGCAGCAATCTTCAAAGACTGTCGATTCTGAGAAAGAGAAGCTGAAAAAAGGTGAGATTACCACGAAAGACATAGTGGATAAACTCAACACTATTCGAGCAGGAAAGTCTTTTAAAGATTCTGCAATAGAAGGAAAGATGGACGAATACGTCAACAGCCTTAGTCAGGCTGAAAAAACTGCACTACTTGCTTTCTTGAAGGGCTTGAGTCAAATAGTCACGGGAGAAATATCTCCCGATCAAGCAACAGATCCCAGCGACACTCCCGCTAGCGTAGAAATGAAAAAATCAGAAGCTGGTGGTGAAAAAAGAACAATTAAGCCGAATGTTATAAAGGCACCTGAAAAAGACAAGGTCGAGAAGAGTCCTTCAGCAGAAGATACATCAGGACCCGTTCCTATTTCTCCAAAAAAGAAGTAAGAAAAATGATAGCCTCAAGAACCGTCGAATTAGCCATGAAGAGCGGTCAAGTCGCATCTGTTGATGTTTCTTCTCAGCTTGTGGAAAGAGTTAGAGAAGCTTTCAACTTAAAAGACGCCGAAAGCGTCACAGATGTTCACATCAAGTATTACCTGATTGCTGCGATGAAAAATGCAGCCGGAGACACAGATGATTGAAGCTTTAAAAAGCTACGTAAGCTTACTTGTTGAGACAAGAATTCGCGAAGCCGACGTAACAGACGGTAAGGCACCCTGGGGTTCTCAGGAACACATAGAAGATCTCGAAATGAGAATTGTAGATCTAGTTCGCTGGAGAGACAGACAGCGTAGAGGTTCAGAGGCTCGAGCAAATTACTCTAGGCTAATTTCAAAACTAAAGTCAGAACTTTCCTCTGCAAAGAGGCACTCAGCAAGACTTCGGGAAGAACTTAGCGAATCCTATGTAAAAATTGGCGACGAGGACTACGACATACCGGATGACAAGCTAGATCTATTGAAAGACTTCATAAGCAAAGAGCTTGGAATCAAGAAGTTTGACCCAGAATCTTTTCTATCAGGATATGATCAACATCCTGAAGTTGCAATCGAAATTGAAAGACTCTTGAGTGAAAGCTATCCTCAAAATGCAGCAATTCAAAATGTTTTGAAGAAATTTTTCTCAAGGAGCTATCCAGCTGAAATATCTGCAATTTTATCAGACAAAGAAAATAGGCAACCTGTTGGCGTCGTAGAAGTCCCTGAAGTCCTTCAAGAGATAGCAGACTTAAGAACCTCTGTGACGGCAGGTACTCAAATAGGCAGAGGTGAACTTGCATTACCGCTAATGTTCCCCGAAACAAAATTAGGAAGCTCTAACAGCCCGTATGACGTGACGATAGGAACGGCCACCTGGCACGTAAAAGAAGGTAAGCCGAGTGTTGGAAGCAAGATGGGTTCTACTTCCGACAAATTAATTACCAACACCCCCATTTTAAAGCAAATTGCAAGGACGGGCGTCATTGACATTTCTAAATTTGCTGAGATGGGAATGAAAGATTTCGCCAAACTTCTTCCAGAGATACTCGGTGCTCTTTCCAATTCTTACCCTTCCACTTATGGATCTCTTTCGATCACAGAATTATATCGTTTGATAAGCGCTGCGGCAGTTGAAGCTGCTGTAGGTGAAGCTGAAGGAATAATTTGGTATCACAATGGAGCTTTTACTTTTTCTCCAAAGAGTGCACTTGGCGTGAAATTTTTTACGCAAGGAGGGAGAATTGGCCTCGCAGCAGATGCAGAATCTCAGGTTTTGTCACATCTCGGGGACAAAGAAAAGAAGGTGGCTTCTAGAAAGCGAACGTCAAATGTCAAAAAATAAAGCTGCTGATTCTGATTCTCACCTTTTAAAAGAGTATGTAAGAACTTTACTGTCAGAAGATTCCTTTGGAGCTTCTACTCTCTCTGACGCCGGCATATCTGCCGGTGACATATCCGCAGCTGCTGGTCCACACGGAATGGCATTTGGTAGCAAAGAAGATTTAAAGAATACTTTTATAACTCCCTTCACTGACGTTTTTAAGACTGCCGTTGGCAAGTCCAAGGAAATCACGAGAAAAGGAAGGACTCTTCTTACGGTTGGATTTGCTACAATCTTAACGACGCTCATACCCGTTCTCGGAGCCAGATACTCTGAAATTTTCAGAAAAGAGAAGGAAGACATCAATAAGATTAGAAGCCAATACAAGGACGTATATGAACGCACTAACAAGGCGCTCAGTTCGACAGACGCTGCTTTCGTTGCATTCATGACTGCGCCTGATCTTGCCCTCTCTGCATTGGCTCTTCATAAGGCGCCCGGAGTAGCCAAAGACGTGCTTTCTGTTTTAACAGGGGGCGCTTCGGATTCTCTTTTTGACAAGGTTATGAGTAATAATTTCGGAGATTCAGCTAGAAGGAAGTCTGTTGGTGAATCCATTTTGAGAGAAGTGTCTGAGGAAGAAGCTGCAAAAAAGATACTCAGCAACAAGAAATTCCTAAGAAAGGCGCTTTCAGGATCTCGTGACTTCCAGGCAATACAAGATGCTGCTAGCAAAATTTACAAAAATTCTCTAAAAAATGTCTATGCGCAAGCTGTTCAAATACTAAAAGACTCCAGAACGATAGAAGATCTTGAGCGCATAACTGGAAAGAAGATTCCCGAAGCAGAAAAGATTAAACAGCTTCAGGGAGAAGAAAAAGAAGCTGCAGAAAAAATGTTAATAAATGCGACTAGAAAGTCAATGAAGGACTTCTACATAAAAAATCTGCAGTCACAGGTCGATAGTGTCTTAAGCGCTGGTATTCCAGAAGAGTCCCCGTACGTTTCAGACTTTAGGGAAGTGATTCAAAAAATCAAGTCTCTCTGAACAATTTCTAGTTGGGGTAGTATCATAGATGCATGCCCAAGAAGAAGCAATCACCTGAGCAATACAACGTAGCACATCTTCAACCTGATGAGATCAATGCACTTCGCGATCTCGTCAAGGAGTTTGTAGGTCGTATTGAAAATATTGACAACGAGATGGAACTCCTCAAGGAGGACAGGAAATCTGTCATAGAGGAATATTCGGAGAAGCTTGACATGAAGACACTTCAAGCTGCGCTTAAGGTCGTCAAGATCCAGTCTTCTGTGGATCACAAGGATACTTTCGACCTCTTCATGGAAGCTCTCGTAGATCCGGCGGAGGCGTGATGGAAGAAGAGAGGTGTACCGCTTGTTACAATTGCATCAACAGGCCTGAACTTGGAATTGATAACCCCGTATTGTACAGGATGGTAGTCTGCATCAAGTGCGGTAACAAGCGGTGTCCTCACGCTACAAGTCACAAATTTGAGTGTACAGATTCTAATGAACCAAATCAGCCTGGAAGCAGGTATCAGGAGACTCCATGAAGAAGGAAAAGATTAAGAAGCGCAAGACCTATGATTTGCGACTCACTCGCACAGAAATTGCTCATCTAAGAGATCTGTTCAGTGTCGTCTTGCCTCCGGACGTAAATAAGACTCTCAGCCAGCATTTGGCAGACCTTGAAGACAGAGCATTTCTTGAAGAGAAGCTCTGGGACAAGATTGCTGCCATTTGTGAAGCCGCTAACGTCCCTGTTAATGATGAAGCTCCGGATTACATAGTTGCTCCTGTTGGTCCGCCTCCCATGAGCGTTTTCCACCTTTCTTCTGACGGATCTGAAGAAGAAGAGTCCGCAGAAGAGAATTTTGAAGAGGGCTGATTATGTACACTGTTGGTCAAGTTCTCTTCTTCATTCTCAACAAGAAAAGTCAAGTCTACCCAATGCAAGTGGTAGAGGTCATAACCAAAAAAACTCTAGCAGGCGAAGAAGTTAGTTACATTCTTCAGGCTGGTCCTGAGAAAGAGACGAAATTAACTTTCGATCAAGTCGATGGAGAAGTTTTTGAATCTCCTGAAATTCTCAGGCAGACACTAATACAAAGAGCGACCGCCCAAGTCAACAAGCTGATAGACAATGCTTTAGACAAGTCAAACGTGTGGTATGCGGGTCCTAAATCACACGTCACACCACAAACAATCCAGAATCTTCCCGATTTCGTTACAAGAAACGATTCTATGCTTCAGCAGTCTCACTTGTTAAATAGAAAAAATGTTGTCGAAGATCATGAAGATGATTCCACAGTGACAATGCCTGACGGATCCGTAGTAAGAGTCAAACTTCCAAAGTTTTAAATTGTTATTTCAACATCATCAACAATGTTGAAAAACTGCTGGAAGTGGCAGCTTTGACGTAAAGTTAAAAATGTTGCGTGAACTTGTGAAAAGTTCGATCTTGTTATGATATCCTAGATTCATGGGAATTGGCAAGATCGAACTATCCGAAGCACGTAACATCGCTGACAAGGTTCGCAATCACATTGCTCCTGCAATGGATAGGATCGAGATTGCAGGTTCTATTCGGCGGGAGAAGCCCGTCGTTGGTGACATCGAGCTGGTTGCTATTGTGGCTGACAGAGAAAAACTTCTACAATTGCTAGGCGATGTCGGTCAAACGATTAAACCAAGCGTTCCTGGAGTCATTCCGTGGACTCCAAAGCCTGACTCACGGTATGTTCGTGTTCGACTTAATGAAGGAATGAACCTCGACCTCTTTATTGCCAAGCCTGAGAACTGGGGCGGTCTCTTTCTCATGCGTACCGGTAGCGCTGCAGGTTCTGACGGTAATGCATTCAACGGCTTCACTCCTGGATGTTTTGCTCGGTGGAAGAAGCTGTCAGGTGGCGGCCGCATGACAGAAGTTATGCCTACTATGCCTGACGGTACTCAACTCCCGGTCTACGAGGAGCAAGACTTCTTTGACCTGCTCGAAATGGACTTTGTCCCGCCGGTCGAACGCACTGGTCGCAACGTCATCAAGAAGTATGTGAGGCAACAATGAGAGTGAAATCCTACAGAGTTCTACAGCGTGCCCTCGAAGAGGGCTTCGAGTGGGGTTGGCAGCGTGCCCACAAGCACACTGACAATCCCACGGAGGCGATGATCCGAGAGCACGTAATCCGTGAGATCGGCAATGCCATCGATGAGTACTTCCACTTCGACAACGAAGAATTGGGGGTGTCAGAATGACCATGCTCAAGTGGCGAGCGCACCTCTTCTACACCAATGGCCGTACTCAGGAGTTCACGTTGTACGCCAAGGACTACGTGGAGGCACAGGATAAAGTCTCTGTAATCTTCCCAAACGTACCATATTCCATTTCTCTCGAATAATTAGCAGCGGAGAGAGACATGAAGATCAGACTCAGCGAACTCAAGCAAATCATCAAGGAAGAAGTAGAAATGGCAGACCTCGTCAACAGACTCAACAGAGTCGACTGGGACTATCAGATGTCTGATGATGCACGCGCCTATCAGCGCGGTCAAGAGCAAGTCAGCGCTGTCACTGCGGAGCTTAGAGGCCTAGACCCTGAGAGCGCTGCAGCGCTTCTTGCAGATCCCGCGCTTAGACCATACACAAAGACCAAAGTCGAATACATTCTCGGACGCAAGTAAACTTCAGCGCAGTGCAAACTGCCAGCACCCTATGTTAGGATAGGTGCATGACCATTCTCGCAATCGATTTCATGAATCAGGCCCACCGTGCCCGAAGCGGCTTCCAGATGGGTCCTGCGCCTGTAGTATTCAACTTCTTCCGTCAGTTCAAGGCGCTGGTCGATCAGTTCAAACCTACACGGATCTACGTGGCACTCGAAGGTCGACCTGTCCATCGCTACGAGGCGATGGGCGAGTACAAGGCCAACCGTAAGGTGGAGCCCGATGACCCCCGCGCAAAGGAGCTGGAGAAGTTCTTCAAGCAAAAGGACGTGATCGTGGACCTCCTTCAGAAGCACTTTCCGGTCTCCGTGGTCCGCCACCCCACCTGCGAGTGTGACGACACCCTGGCCAACCTGATCAAACGATCTTCCTCCGCTGTTGACTGGGTCCTCGTCTCTTCCGACACGGATTTCATCCAGCTCCTGCAGGACCATCCCAATCTCAAGCTCTATAACCCAGTCCAGAAGAAGTTCGTGGAAGCACCTGAATACGACTATGTGGTCTGGAAAGCGCTCCGCGGCGATGCCACAGACAACATCCCGGGTGTGTCAGGCATCGGTGACAAGACCGCTGAGAAGATCGCCCTCAACCCAGTCCTCCTCAAGGAATACGTGGCCAAGTCGGAGGTGGAGCCCATCTTCAATCGCAACTACGACCTAATCAAGTTCAAGGAGTGGACGGAAGAGGAGGTGATACAGATGACTTCTTCAGTGCCCGCCAAGAACTGGGACACCGTCAAGGAAGTGTTCGCCGGTTACGGTTTCAATTCCATGGTAAAAGAAGGTGCGTGGGAGAAGTTCACCTCCTCCTTTGACAATCTCTGGAGTGGTCGATAATTACACGTTATGCACGAAGAATTCTTTAAAAATGTCGACATGATGGACAGGGATCAACTCTTGTCGCAATTCTCTGATATCTACAAAGAGAAAAATGGAGTACGCCCGCACTTAGATCAAAGCAAGTGGTCTGATGAAGACCTTCGTAATGCTATTAAAGAACTTGCGTTAGAAGAATCTTCTCTCGAAGAGACACGCAGTCTTAGAGCCCTAAGATCTTTAATTAGAGAAATTGTAAAGAGTCACACGTGAAATAAGAAACGGCGGTAACTAAACCGCCGTTTCTCATGTTTAGATCTTGTTTTCTTCTTCTTCGTCAGGACCAAGTTCCTCCTCAACCGCTTCCTTTACTCTTTCCCATTCTGTATCATTTTCAATTGCTTTAAAAGTGACATCTCCTCGCTTGGAGATCATCACGCGAAACAGATAGAGCAATTCGTCTTCTTCTGATTCCATAGCAGCGTAACGCTTTCCATCTACTCTCACGTATGTCACAAGATAAAAATTGTGAGGTTTTCCTTCTTCGTCCATGATTGTAAATGGTCTGTCCTCTTCCGGAGTCTCTTCTGCCGTGTATGTCTCTCCTCCGCTTGGAACATTTGCAGCAGCAGAGGAAGGAAACATGAGGCTTGCTCCAACAGCGGCAGCTGCTGTTGCACGTTTGAGGGAGTCGAGAAATCCTTCGTCGATTACTTGATCTCTCACCGATTCTCTTATTATCTTTTTTAATTCTCTAAGCGTTATCTTCATGTTCATAACTATACAATCTTCGTAATACTTACAGCCATGAGAAGAGCACTATCAGAGTCCAGGCGTCAAGATCTTATCGACAGCATCCTCATGTACAATGAGGAATACGCAGACAACGTGGGCATAAGTTTCATCGGACCTACACAGGAAGAACTCGAAAGCCTTACTGACTCTGAGCTCGAGCAGGAGTTGACGTTCGCAAAATCTTCCTATGAAGGTTCCATGTCACATGACAAGGCAGACATGGATGATGACTTAGACACATCTCCGGCGCTTGCACAGGAACCTGTCCATTCACCAGAGGATCATCCTGCCGACAATTTTCCTTCGAAGATGGGCATGGGGCGGAGACACGAAGGTCTCCAAGGGCTTCCTGATTCTGTGCTTAAGATCATCGTTGCAGAAGGTGCAGCGCTCAAGACTGCAGGTCTTCTTGAGGAATTCGAACTTAACTACGATGCAATCGAAGAGGCGATCCACGAAGAGACGCTTTTCGAAGGTCTCGGAGACGACGTGTACCTTCCACGCCGCGAACTCCTCGATTTGATCGCGGCGATGGATCCGGAAGAGGTTGCTGGTGGTGAGTATGTGGATGAGGACACAGGCGAAGTCTTCCTCGCTCGAGGTCAGAAAGCAGGTTCTTCTTATGTTCATCCCGATTACAAGCACGTCAAACGTCCAAGCAGGTACATGGACGATGAGCCTGATTATGAGGGCGTTGAACCAACAGGAAACGTCCAGAATCAGTACCAGACTGCCATAGAGATGTTCGCAGCCGACTTTGAGGGCGAGAAATTCGATGATCCCGAGGGAGCTGCAATGGACGCAGCAGAAGGCTTCTTCGTTCTTAACCCAGAGTGGAAGATGTGGGGACCTGCATTGGGACTAACGAAGTCTGACATGAAGTCGCATGTCGCAGAACTCATTCATTCTAACCTGATGGGCGAAAATCTACAGCTCGAGGCCGAGTACAAGGGACGTGAAGTTCCCCTCGGCAAGCCTATGAAGGGTGACACTGCGAAGTTTAAGGTGTACGTCAAAGACAAGAAGACGGGCAACGTCAAGAAGGTCAATTTCGGCTCCAAGGGAATGGAGATTCGCCGCGACAATCCAAAGGCTCGCAAGAGTTTTAGAGCACGTCACGGATGTGGAACAAAACGCGCTTCTGACAGGACAAAGGCCGCTTTTTGGTCGTGTCGCATGTGGAGCACCAAGCCGGTCTCAAAAATAGTTGGGGGAAAGTAGTTTAACGGGAGACAGGCATCATGTGGAGTTCTTTAAAGAAGTACTTAGGTTATGCATGGGCCTCTCCTCTTACACTTTTTGGCCTCTGCTACGTTGGAGTGTATACGGCTCTTGGTTGGTATCGTTGGTATGGCGTCGAAGGTGATGCCCTTGTGTGGACCATCAATAACGATAAAATACCATTGTGGCTCGCAAAGCAGTGGACACGTTGGGCCGGGCATGCTACGGGTCAAGTGGTAGTTCTCAAATATCCTCCTGCTGACAAGATGATTGTTCTTAGACATGAACAAAAGCATGTTGACCAGATGATGAGACTCGGCATCTTTTGGCCTATTTTTTATTACGGGATTCAAGCAGGTATTTCTTTGGGATGTACGGGAAGCGATTCTTACTATGACAATCCTTTCGAGATCGATGCACGAAGGGCTGCAGGTCAGATCGTTGATGTCGTAGGAATGACAAGAAAGTTTGTTGAAAGCAAAAAGAGCTCTTCATGAAAAATCAACTTTTAAAAGAGTACGTAGAAGAGGTTCTAGAGGGAATTTTTTACCTAAAAGACAGAGAAAGAGGATCAGCTTCTGCAAAAGATCTCATGAGATCTTTTTTTACGAAGACTACAAACATAAACGACGTCGTCGACGGCTGGCTCGAGATGGCGGAAGAGATATACGGTGTAGAGGTTAAAGATGACCTTGAGAGTGACATTAGGAATTACGCTTCTGAGAAATACAAAGAATTTTTTCGTAGATCAGGCGGAGACCAAAAAGTTACAAGAAAGCTGCTTTCAAGAGCACTTAAGAAAAAATTTCACAGTAGGCTAAAGTCTTCTCCCCTCCTAGAGATGGATAGTGATTTTTCAATGTCTGGTCTGCGTAGATATGAAGCACCAGGCAATATCAGGAATGCACAAAGTGTAAGAAGTCTAAATTCCTCACTTGAAAAAGACTTGGCTTCAGAAGAGGTTCCTGCCGTAGATGGCGCATCTATAGTTTTAGTAACTTCGGGCAATAAAGTTCTCGCTGTTTCTCGAGGCGGCGACATAAAAAATATGAACATGCCTGGAGGTGGCATCGAGGTGGGAGAAACGCCTGAAGATGCTGCCGCAAGAGAGCTGTATGAAGAAACAGGAATCGTCGCAGACAAGCTTGTTTATTTGTGCAAGCAAAAGATGGGCGAGAAAAACATCTACTTCTTCAGAGCCGTTAAGTTCTCAGGTCAATTAACTTCCTCTCATGAAGGAATAGCAAAGTGGGAAGATCCGGAGACTCTGCTACGCTCCCAGTACGGGGATTCTTTCAGAAAAGTCCTGCAGTGCATTCAAGGCGACAAATTGACATTATAAAATTGTGAGTTATTAAATACAATAAGGTTCATGAAATCATTCCCGGGATTTCTTTCTGAGCTACAAGAACAACTTGAAAATCTACCCGTAGATTGCATCGAAAGAGTAAATAGAGATGGGGGTCTAGAGATAGCTGACTTTCTAGATCTTGTATCAAAGCCAAGAGACTACACTGTTGTTTCACCCGAAGCACCAACTGAATGCAATCTTATTAAGCATGAACACATTGAGCTAGATTCTTTTTGGACGGGACGAGAAGCACTCGTATCTGGGAAAGCTGCTCACGCTGTTATTTGTCATGAAAATCTTCTTTCGGAGTTGCCAGCTTCTAATATTTCTCAGCTAGGAATGATCTTGATGCGTCTTTCGTGGGTGAAAGAAGTCTGGATTTTGGTCGATCCTTCCCACGAAGATGCCGTGAGAAAGATATGTGAATCAGTAGGAAGTAAAGCAGCTTTAATCTTCAGCTATCAGACCTTCCTGCTTAGAGCAGACAATTTGCTCGAGATTAGGGAGTCTTGTCCCGTACTCAGGCCGTGCGGATCAGGAGATCTTATAAGTTCAATTAAAAACTCAGAGATATACAATGATTTTTTGTCCCACGGCGGCGAGTATATAGTTGCGTGCAGCAAAGAAAATTTGCTTGGTGCTAAGCCTTCTGTTCTAGGGCATCACATCTTGTCAAAAAACAACGTTACTTGTGAAGTTACAGAAAAGCTAGACGGAGATGACAGACCGCTTCTGTGTATGCACGGAGGATTTGAACAGCTTGTTGAGATGCATAGATTTTCTTCTTTTGCGGATTCCGAAGATTTAAACTTGGCATATTCAGGGACTACAATTTTTAATTGCTCTTTGGATTTTGACTCCTTTAAGTGGAAATGGCACAGGAGGAAAGTAGTCCAAGATAAAAAATCTGTCGTATTCTTTGAAAGAACACTGTGTGATTTGACTGCTAACTTTCAATCCAACTTTGTTCATACTTCTAGAAGATACACAGGATGATACCTCCCCGTTCTCCTTACTCTCTCATTCAAGAGGACTTGTGGCCCAATGAATGGAAGCTGCTTGTCGCCTGCATGCTTCTCAACTGCACCACACGGGCTGCCATGGAGAAAGTGTTGCCACGATTGTTTTCAAAGTATCCAGATGCTAAGGCCATGGCCGCGGCAGACCACGGAGAGTTGGCCCAGGTCATTGTCAGATTAGGCTTTGGAAATAGGAGGGCTAGTAACCTAATAAAAATGTCGCAATATTATCTGGGGTCAAACTGGCAGCATGCGAAGGAGCTCCCAGGCATCGGTGATTATGCTGCTGCAGCCTGGGAGATCTTCGTGAAGGGAACACTGCCTCCCGCTCCTCCCCGTGATCACGCCTTGGTTAGATACTACAACTGGAGAAAGAAGCACACATGAACGTACTACGAGATATTTCGAAACTGATCGGTGAAGTGGAACTGCGGAAGCAACCCGTGGTGATTCGAGTGAATAAGTTCGATGAAGAATCGGCAAAGAAGTTCTCTGACTCGATGAGTGAGGCTCAGAACACCGGCCAACCCATCGTGCCCGTCATTATAGATTCTTATGGGGGGCAAGTCTACTCCCTCCTCTCCATGGTGGCCAACATCAAGGCCTCCAAGATCCCGGTGGCCACGATCGTTCAGGGCAAAGCGATGAGTTGTGGTGCCCTCCTCTTCTCCTTCGGTGCCTTCGGCCACCGCTACATGGATAAGCACGCAACCATCATGATCCACGATGTCTCCACCGGAGCGCACGGCAAGGTGGAGGAGATCAAGGCGGATGCCAAGGAATCCGATCGATTGAACCAATGGCTATACCGGGAGATGGCAACCAACTGCGGCAAGGAAGAGGAATACTTCCTCAAGATGATCCACGAGCGTTCTCACGCGGACTGGTACCTCGATGCCACGGAGGCTCAATCGCATGGATTGGCCAACCACCTGCGTGTTCCGGAACTAAAGTTAAAGATTGATGTAGAATATTCGTTCGGCTGATACTAAAAAAGGCTCAGAGGAATCCTCTGAGCCTTTCTTGCTTTTAGAGATTGACTAAGAATCTCTCCAGAGGTTGTTCGCGGCAAACGCAAGTATTTCCTCAGCAGATTCCGGCGTGTAACCGTAGTCCTTGCACATTGTCGTGACCATCTCTGAGTACTTCTCCTGCTGTTCCTTGTCACGTGACTTGGACTTCGTCACGATACGAGCGAAGGACTTGACGGAGTTGATGAGGTAGGTCTCGATGGCCTCACGGAGGGGTTCGTAGGCCCTGTAATCCACCTTATCGCCTCGCCTCATCTTCGCGAACATGTAGGCGGTAACATCGCCACGGAAGCCATCCTTGGCTGAGCCTGCGATTCCAATGTTCTCCTCGATCGACTTCATGAACTCCTCGTCTGGAAGGCGTTCCTCTTTCGTGACCTTGTCCTTCACCTTGGCACGGGTTACGTAGGCCTCAGCGTTGTCGAGGTAGGAGTTGAAGAGCGACTGGGCCTGTTCCTCGTAGGCGGTGACGAAGGCCTTAGCGATCTCGGTCTCGAGGATCTTGAGGTACTCGTCTCGGACAGTCTTCTGGAGGAGTTCGAGGCAGGTCTTCTTGAAGGCCTCATCTGTGATCTGTTCCTTCACCATCTTCGTGAGCGAGTCCATCACGGAGATTGGCGTCACAATGCCCTTCTCAGAGTTGGAAAGAGCATGGTCGATGGATTTCGTCACGAAGCGGGTGGAGATTCCGTCCATGCCCTCGTGCTTCGCCTCCTCGCGGAGGTCCTTGATGTCCACCTTCTTGACACGCCCCTTCTCCAGCACCTCTTCACCATTGTATATCTTCATCTTGGTGAGTGGATCACACTTGGCCGAGGGCTTGAGACGTGACATGACGGAGAACATCGAGGCCACCTTGAGGGTGTGCGGAGCGATGTGGTGCTTGAAGTCCGACTTGGAGAGCATCTTCTCGTAGATCTTCATCTCCTGGTTCAACTCGAGGCAGTAGGGAACAGAGACCTTCACGATGCGATCGAGGATGGCCTCATTGGTGTGCTCGCTCTGGAAACGATTCCACTCGGCCTCGTTACAGTGGGCGATGATAACACCGTCGAAGTGCAACATGTCCGACTTACCAGGCGAGGGAACTCTCTTCTCCTGTGTCGCGGTGATGATTGTGTGGAGGAACTCGATCTCATTCTTGAACACCTCGACGAGCTCCACGATGCCACGGTTACCTACGTTGAATGCACCGTTGAGGGAGAGAGCACGAGGATCATCCTCTGCATACTTGTCCAACTTGGAGATGTCAACTGATCCGATGAGGACCGAAACATCCTGTGAGTTGGCATCCATGGGAGGAACCACACCCACACCCCTTCGAGCACGCTGGGAGAAGGATGATTCTTCCACCGCAAAGTTCTCGTACTTACCGCCGAGCTCATTGAGGAGCTTGTGGCGAGCTACTGGTGAGATGTCACCCTCAATCTTCACTCCAAGGGCGGATTCGAAATCTCCGCGGAGGGAGCGCGGGATTAGCTGAAGTGGTTCACCACGGTGGGGATCTCCCTTCAGGTGGTAATACTTCTTACCTTCCAAGGCACGTTTGATGTGCTCCGTAAGGGCTGACTTACCTGCACCGACAGGGCCCATGAAGAGGAGTACCTGACGAGATTCCTCACCACGATGGGCGGCAGAATCGAGGAAGTTCATCACCTTCGCAAGGACTTTCTCCATTCCGAAGAACTCACCCTCGAAGTACTTGTGGATCTTGATGTTCTCTCCGTCGAAGATCTTATGCTTCCTCGGATCTGAGTCCGGCATCACGTAGGATCCATGCTCCGTGAGGGCATCGTTGAGCCGCTGGTGTGCTGTTTTCACGATCGATGGATCTGCCTCAACCAGCTCTATGTAATCGAGAAGGTTGCCTTCGAACTTCTTCTCGTTCGCTGATTTCTCTCGTGCTTCTGTGATCTTCTTCAGGAGTGTGTTCTTTACGCTCATTTTTCAGGTGTTCCTCGCAGTAGGTGTGTTTATTGTAATCAAAAAATCAGAACTTCATGTACTTTCCGTCAATAATTGTGTCCAAATTAACATCGTATTCCCACAATGTTTTTACGTGCTGGAGGGTGGCCTTTAGTTCCTTCATGTCGAGGTCTCGACCATCGTGCTCGTGACCGAGAGCCATGGAACCATCCTTCCGCACATCGTTCACGAAGAGAACAGGGATGGAGCCTCCGCCCACCTGGGCAACGAGGTTGCGCTTCACTTCCTCCCACCCCTCCTCATCGGAAACATCATCAACCGATACATCCTCGTTGGGCTTCCGCGAGTAGGAGAAGAGGTTCAACTCCTCGCAATCCTCCTGGGTGAGGTACTGACGGAGGAAGGCTCCATCGTGGTGCACCTCGCGGGCGATGAACATTTCATCCACACCGTGTCTCTCTTTGATGCGTTGAAAGAGATGAAAACCGAGGTGGTATGGATTGATGCCACCGATGTGGGGGCGGATCACCTGGTTGTGAGATTTGATGAATGCGAGGTGGATCTCAGGTGGGAGATCGAGCTCATGGAGGATGGTGTAGTGCCAGTAGCTGGCCCAGCCCTCATTCATGATCTTCGTTTGGATCTGTGGCCAAAAGTACCGCCCCTCATCTCTGCACACCTCAATGATGTCTCGCTTCCAGGAGGGTATCCGCCCATTTTCTGCAATGAAACTGAGAATATCATAATCAGGTTCGAGGGGATTGTGCGTGGTGTCGAGCCAATCCGCTTCAGGATCCTCCTTCAGTTTCTCCTTGTGGTGGTCGATGATCTCCTGCCGAGTTCTGCGTATCGCACCGGGACGTTGGATCTGAAACTGCACCGCGTGGCACGAATCGATAACCTGCTCCACGAGATCAATTCCGATGGAGGGATCTTCCACATAGGATTGGAACCGCTTCTTCGCGGCTCGTGACCTGCCAACGATGGTATCCGGACGTGTTCCCTTAAACGTGCGGTTGTTCTTGAAGAAATCGGAGTGGCCAACGCAGTGGGCCATGATGAGGATCTGCAGAGGAAGTGGGTTCTCCCGCATCATGTAGGCGAGCGAAGGATTTGAGTTAATTATAAGTTCATATGGAAGACCTTCCTGGCCCGCATTGTACATGTGGTGGGTACGCTCGAAGGACTTGCCAAAACTCCAGTGGTTGAAGTGGGATGGCAACCCGTGAAAGGCCATGGCACCAATCATTGAATAATAATCTATAAATTCGTATTCTATGTCAAACCAATCAAGTCCATGCTTCCGTGCGATTGCACAGATCTTCTCATCCCATTCCTGTAGGTCAGAAAGGTTGTAATCCATCACTGCTCTCCCTTCGATGCGTTGAGGATCTCCCTGAACGCAGGCCAAACATCATCTTTACTCTGGATTGTAACACATCGGGAGTTCTCTCGTATCCGAGGCATCAACACCTTGGAGAGTTTGTTCTCCTCCATATAGCTCTTCTCGGGTTCCAGCTCCACATATCCAAAGAGTTGCACCATCGATTCCAGCTTCGCGTGAGCTTCGAGGTACTTGCCATTATCTGAGTCGAAGTTATCACCATCCGATAGGTGCACTGCATAGAGGTTCCAGGCGGACGGATGGAAACGCTCCTCGATGATCTCATTCACCTTCACCAAACCCGTTGACGCTATCGTGCCGCCATAAGTTCCCTTCGTGAAGAAGGCCTCTTCGTTCACCTCATGGGCTTCCACGTCGTGGGTGATGAACACCACCTCGATGTTCTCATACTTCGTTCGGAGGAACTGGTACATCAGGAAACAGAACGACCTCGCGAGAAACTTCTTCTTCTGGTCCATTGAGCCGGAAACATCCATCACAAAGAACACAACTGCGTTGGTGCATGGTTCATCCTTTAGTTTGTAGTGCCTGTACTTGAGATCATCTTCATGGAAGGGAAACGTTTCTCCTTCTTCAACGGTCTCAGGATCGAATCCTGCAGCCTTCATCCTCTTGATGCGGGCGATCGCGGATTTCTTTCGATCGAGGCGGGGAATGATGCCTTGTGGCCTGTATCCATTTCGCTTCAACTTGTGTGAGGAGATGTTCGTGAGCTGTTTTCTCTGGAGATCGGGGAGCCCAAGATCCGAGAAGAGGTACTCGGCGAGCTCATCAAGGCCCATCTCAACATCATAGTACTCCTCACCGGATTCACTACCAGGCTTATCAGGTCTCTGAGGCTTACCACGATCCTTACCACCTAGCTTTTGTCCTCTACTCACATCTCGCCCAGGTGCGGAGCCAACCTGCTTGCCGTTATCTCCATAAACGAACTTGTGCTCTTTAATACCACGAACGGGGATACGAAACTTCTGCTTGCCGTTCTGGCCGATGATCGATTCGTCCGCAACGATGTGGTGGATGCCCTCACGTATCGCCTTATCGATCTTCTCCTTGTGCCTCCTGCGATCACTCGCAACTCTATCCGCGTTTGTTCGATGTTCCTTGAAAATGCTCATGCGTTAATCATAACTATATTGCGGAGAGTTGATTGAAAAACCATCAATTATGTGATAATATTACTTTCGTGACAAAAGCAGGAATATTCCTAACAACAATCGCGTTAATTTCTTGCGTGAGTAGGCCGCTTCCTGCGGCTGAAGAGGTGAAACCTCAAGAGGTGCCACACGAGCAGTGGGAGTTCGATTGTGGTTCTCAGTACTTTCCAACGGTGAGCCCGGGTGCCACCGTGATGCTCATTGGAGATTCACTCGCGGTGGGAATGGAACCTCAGTTCATCTCCCTCGCACGGAAGGGCGGATACATGCCCGTGTCCCATGTGGTGAGTGGGACTTCCATCTTCCAGTGGATGAAATGGGTCAAGAGTGACCTAGAGAGGAATCGACCGGAGCTTGTTGTTGTGTCCCTCGGCACCAACGATGCGATCATCTACGATCGTTCCAAAAAGTACGAGACTCTCTACGGAGAGTTCGTGAAGATCGTGGAAGATTCGGGCGCAGTGCTCGTCTGGTTGGGCCCACCAGACATCTCCTCCAAACGAATCCCACACATCGCTGATGAACGTGCACTCATCAAGAAATATGCTACTCACTACTTCGAATCTGAGGCGATCGAGAAGCCACGAGGGGGAGATGGGATCCACTCCACGAGGATGGGATATAATAGGTGGATGGGTGCAGCGTGGGACTGGATGATAGAACAGAATATTCTTACAAAATCGGACAATTAGTATGTCTGAAGGGTTCTCCCAGATTAATGGGAGTGTACCTGTGGACCGATCCTGTCCTCGCTTTGAAGTCAGAAGATCCTGCAGGATATGTTCCAATAGGAACTCTGGGCCTCATCCTCGCTGTGCATGAAGGTGTGAGTTGCAGAATAATCGCAGGCGATGCTGTAGGATGGGCTGATTATTGGGATTTACTTCCCGTGATGTAATCCTCTTGCAGTCGATGATATGATATACTCATGTCTCTTAGAGAACCTTCTGCGTCTGAAAAAGAAGCGCTTCAAACCTTTTATCTTTCTTGTCGAAATCTACTCGAAGGCGGCATAATTCCTCCCATATGCGTCCAAAGAGCTTTCGAGGAAGTAGTGGGAGGATTTACAATGGAAGATACTTGGCGCCCGACTCACATTTCTCGTTCTGCGCTTGAAGAAGCTGCTAGAGGGAGTCATACGAATATACAAAGAGCTCATGGCGTTGTTGGAGACAGACTGGATAGATTCGTAAGAACGCTTCGGGTCTTGAGAGAGTCTGAAAAGAAATTCGAAGACTGGTGGGATTTTTATATTGATCACGATACCACAGTTCTCATAACTAAAGTTGAACACTCTCTTAGCAAGAAGTTTGAACTTAGCGAATTAATACCCGTTCCTCAAGACTCCGACCTCTTCAAGAGAGGCGGATTTTCTTTTAGGTTTAGGAAGAAACACGAGCTCTTGTGGGCCAAATCAACGCTGGAGAAACTAAAATGTCCTGGAACTATAGAGTGATGAGCCTCGATGGTGGGAAATCTTATGAGATCCACGAGGTGTACTACGATGAAGACGGCAAGCCGAAGATGTACACGATGAATGCATCGAGGCCTTTCGGAGAGAGTACACGTGAACTGCGTCAGGATCTCATGTGGATGATGAAGGCGCTCGACATGCCAACTCTCACCCTTCAGGATTTTCCGGGACTTGAAGAATGAGAACCACACGCGCACTCGATTACGAGCTCGAATCCCTCGATGGTGGCCCCCTCACCATCGGTTCGCAGGTTCGCCACCTCGCCTCTGCCGCCCACTCCTCGGGGATCATCATCGATTCTGCGAATTTGGCAGGTAGGGGTGCGTTCACCGTTCTCTGGGCGATCACCCCGAAATTTGAACGGTTTCGCATCGATTCTCGAGGTGATATCAGCATCGGCACCGTGGCACCATCCACCAGCCTCACCGTGAAGGGGATGGGATGAGAACGCGGAAGCTCCCCGCCCGAATTCCCACCGGTGCCCTCCTCGTGCCGAAACTCGGGCGCGAGGGCCAGGTTCTCTCCCACTCCCGCACTCCCATCTACCTGGGCTGGGATCACGAGCGGGGCGGGATGCGGTTGCTCTTCCCGGATGGCATCGTTTCCACCCACGATGCCGATGATGTTCTCGATCTCTTCGAGGAGGCCACTCCTTGAGGATAGGTTCCCTCCTCGCGCTTGCATCTCCCGCCTACCTGTACCAGGATTCTCCGATGTTTCCGTGGGATAAGTTGCCTGCGGGCACGATGCTCATCGTGTTGGGAGAGGATCCCACGGGCGGCAACGTGGAGGTGCTCGTTGGAGATGGGCGGAGGGGTTGGATTGCGCAATTTCTCCTGCACGGCTGCGAGGTTGGGGAATAGTTATGGATCATGAACGAATGGATCGTATCAATTTTCGTGATGCCCTTTCTCATCGGCATGGGCGGAGAGGTATCGAAGAAACTGATCGTGCCTCTGGGGGATGCCTCCACAGGGTGGAGACGGATCTTCTGGATCACATTTCCCCTCCACGCAATGCTTACGGGCGCTCTCTTCGGAATACCGCTCCACAAGTTTGGAGTTCCCACCCCCTCTGCCTTTGGAGAGGAGTTGTTGGGATCGATGCTCGCAGGTACTATGAGTGGAGCCATCTCCACTGTAGGCTACAGCTCCATCGTGAAAACACTCAAAAGATTCCTCGCAACCTACGCAGGGAGGCTTCCCGAGGATCCCGAAGAGAGGTAATACCGTGAGCCCAGGTTGCCTCGTGCAGCTGGGCAGGAGCGATGAGCCACCGGAGCTCGCAACTCTCACGCAGATCGATCGCACATGTCTCTTCGATACTCTCGAGGATGCGAAGCGGATGCGGTTCGTTGCTGCACTTCTATGGATTCAACCAGGAACCACCTCAACAGTGCTTGAGGTTCAAGATCACTTCGTTCGGCTGCTCATGCCCAACGGAAAATCGGGATGGGCAAGGAAGGAATATTGGTGGACCCTATGAAACCAGGTGATCTCGTCCGTGCTCGAGTGATACACCCGCACTACTTTGGTGGAGATATCTTCGAATCCTGGGAATCCCACGAGGGAGAACTTCCGCACATGATCGGGCGGTTCCCAAATGATGCTGTTGGACTCGTGCTGGAGGTGATCGATGGGAAGGATCCCGTGGCCCGCTCTCGCTTCTACCACGGAACGGGGGTGAAGGTTTCCGTGGGCGATCTCATCGGCTGGGTGAATGCAGATGATCTCGATGTGGTGCGCACGTGAGAGAGGAGGTGGGTGCTTTCACCACCGGGGATCTCCTACAATATGTGGGATTCTCCGCGAAGAAGGGCGGGAGGTTTTACCTCGCATTGCGGGTTCGATTTCCTATGCCCGGTTATGAGGAGTGGGAATGTTGGGATCCGATGATTCGAGGCTACACGAGATTGTGGGGATACGAATTGAGGGCGGTTTCTCGATATAATAATCGTGTACAGTGCGATACCGCTAGTGTAGATTGAACACCACAGAGGAAACATGAGAAATTTCATCACCCTATCCTTCATCCTTCTTGCCGCATGCGATGATCCTCGCACATCCATCGCTCGTTCCCGCGAGGCCCTTCCCTCCCACGATCGCCCGGATGCCACAGTTACACCTGCTCCTCAGGCAGGATGCACTCCACGGGATGCCAACGAACGCGAGGTGTGCTCCAAATCTTGTGGTACCTTCACCCGAGATCTCGGTTGCGGTGTTGTTCACACCTACGATTGCTCACGTGCATGTTCACTCGTTGAAACCTGTGATGATACGAAGCACGTGTGTTGTGTGGATATCTCGAGGAGGCTCGATTCCTTCTGCAGGTTCTTCCCGTACTACAGTTCCGCTCCGGCAGGTGCAGGTGCAACTCCCGCTCGTGAATCGAACACCCGTATCCCATCTCCCGAGGAGGCGGGGTTCCTCTACTGTAACTATCCGGGTTTCGTGAACTGCGCTAAGTACTGGGATGGTGGTGCCTTCGTTCCTGCTCGATGAACCCGGGTGATCTCGTTGCGTGGTACTCCTATGATTATGATGATTCCGATCGTGGCACCACCATCAATGATGTAGGCATCATATTGGGCGGTTCGTGGAATGAAGGCGTGTTCCGTGTTCTCTTCTCCCGCTCGGGAGTGAGATCTGCGAGAGTTGGAACGATCAAGCGCATCGGGTTGCGAAGATGAAACCCGGTGCCCTCGTTGTGTTCCGTGAGATCTATGATACTATTGCGGAGGAGGAACGCAGGGAGTTGCCTCTCTACTCCCGTCTCTACTCCCTCGACGTATCCGGTGTGATTCACGTGGGTGAACTTTCTCTCGTTCTCGATGAATCCGTGGGCTGGAGCAGGATCCTCACACCCACCGGAAACATTGGGTGGATTGAGGATGCGTTCCTACATCAACCGGATGTAAAAATCTCTCACCACGTATTATGATGGAATCACTATGAAGTACACTCAAGAAGAAGTGAACCGCTCATTCGAGGCATATCGAGAGAGCGAATACCACTCGGTGGAAGATGTTGCACGCATCAAACGTGTGATCCATGATACTTTTGGAATCGCCTTCACCACGGCACAGGCGATCGATTTCTGGCGATGGAGAAGCGATGAGTGGTTCGCAGGCTGGTTGATCATCGGGCCTGATGAGGAGATCACCCGGTGGTTCATCGTGTGGATGGATTGGGCATCCCGAGATTTCAAGGGATTTCCCATCACGAAGGAACACCTGAGCGATCCTCTCCTTAACATGTTCGGAGCGGATGAGGAGGATAAGGGTGAAACCGGGTGATGTGATCACCTACGCTCGAGCTCGGAGGAAACCCGGGGAGGATCCACAAACCTACAACTTCGTGGGCATCATCCTCGAGATCGTTCCAGATCCGAGGGGTGAGGAACCTGATGCGAAGATCTTCTGGAGCGATCACCTCACGATCGATCTCGTTCCCATCAGTATGATCCATCAGTTCTACGAGATTGTGTATGAAACCTGGTGATCTTGTGTTATCACGTGGGTTTGGACGGGAGAACATCCTCTCGATCTACCTGGGGGAGTTCGCGGATCCCGTGTTCGGGAGGCAGGCACGTTTACTCACCTGCCACGGGGAGATCTACGAGTGCCACCACGAATGGTTGGTTCACGCATGAGTTTCTCTCCAGGTGATCTCATCGTGTACCTGCGAGAAACCTGGGAGGGCGATCTCGATCCGGATGAACACAACTACACTGGGTTCATACTCGATGAGGCGGTAATGCTACACGGTGATCCTCGTTTACCTCCTGATATTCTCCGAACGGGGCGGGATGAATCACTCGGGATCCGGTGTTTCCACATCATGTGGTGTGATGGAGGAACCCGTGGTGCTCGCGCACCTGATTTCAACTGGAATCGCGCGGATTACATCGAGAAATGGTACGAACTCGCGTGAAAAGTTCACTCCCACCATAGTAGGATGGCACCATGGAAGGTTGGGAACCTGATTGTTTCCTCGCTTGGGGCCGGGTATCACCGAAGAAGAGGTGGTTGGTTCAGGTGCTCTCCCGCAAGAAGTGCGTGTGGGGTTACGATTACTTCGGGTTTCGTTCCGATACAGGTGAGGATCTCATTTTCACGGGTGAGTTCCTCGAGGTGATCTCATGAAACTCGGCGATCTCATCACCCTCGCACCCGGTGTTCCCGCCACCTCGTACTTATCGTGCCTCGCGTTCCCGGAGAGTTTCATTGGGATGGTGATCGGGTTCACACGGGAGGATCACGCACTCACGCGGTGGTACAACGAGATCTACCTCTCCGTTCCCACAGAGGGCGGGAGGGTGATCCGGTTACTCCTCACGGAATCGGAGATGGTGCACCACTTCCAGGTGATCTCGTGAAACTCGGAACCCTCCTCGCGTACCATCCACACAAATGGAATCCAGAGAACAGAACCTGGATTGGAACTCTCCTCGAACACCACCCCTCATCCTCTCCCAATGTTTCTTGGATCCGGATCCTGTGGGAGGATGGTAAGGTGGATGAGGTAACCTGGGAATACGCGGGATGGGAACGAGATTGGGAGATTCTCTCGTGAAACCCGGTGATATGGTTCGGTTCACCACCGTGAAACACAACCACCTCACAGGTATCATTCTCGAGGTGGTTGTGGAGGAGTTTCCCGGAAGATACCGGATCCTCACCTCCCTCGGGAGGGTGGAAACCTGGTTGGGGTTCAACTTCGTGGTGATCTCGTGAGGTACGAACACGAGTATCCCATCCGGAACGATTGGAGGTATTCCTCTGGTGAACTGATACGTGTAACTCGATCCCATCTTGTGTGGAATGATTCCCTCGAGGGTGGTGGATCCTCACAACGGGTGGAGGTGGGAGATCTCCTCGTATTCCTCCATGCGTACGGGTTCTCCTACGAGGGAACCAACTGGAAGAGGGGTGAGTGGAATTTGAAAGTTCTTTCTCCCTCCCTCGGGATCGTGTGGGTGAGTGATGAGTATACGGAACACGTTGAACCCGGAGGTGTGGAATGAGGATCGGTGATCTGTGTACTTCCACGATTGATGGGGTGAGATTGTTTCCCCATGATTTTCGGGATCCCACCGTGAGGAACGATCACACCCTGTGGGGAACGGGTGAATACGTTTGGAACTCGGATCTCCTCCTCGTGTTGGATACGTGTGTGGAGGGATTGAACAGTACATTGTGGTACCGGGTTCTCTCCCCTCGGGGTGAGATCGGGTGGTTATGTGATCAGTTCGCGAGAGGTGTGTAAAGTTCCCATGGGAGTGATAGGATGATAGTATGAAAGAACAAAATCTAAAAATCTACAATAACAATACCCTCGTTCCCCTCGAGGATCCTGATGTGTACTCCACACGTAGGTATAACGAGAATGTACGGGATGGTTTGATGGAGTGTGGTGGGTTACGAAATACTGGAAGAACCATAAGTTTAGTTCTCAAAGTTCTGGAATCTTACAGGAATAATCCGAACATCCAACATCTCGTAGTTGCACGTGGTTCTTCTTATCGTGAGGTTATTCGTATCCTAAATCTGTTTCGAAACCAGATGAGTGATTTGAAGTTTCCTAATCTTCCACCAGATGAAATGTTTCCAATCCAGGTGATTGAGGAGTGTGAATTGAAGGATTTCTATCGTGATGGAACTCTTGTGTTTAAGGATAACTCCGTTACCGATAAGGTGAAACCATGAGTAATACTAACCTCCTCCTCCAGAAACTTCGTGATATTCGTGTACTCCGTTCCTCCTGTTCCGAATCCTACGAGGGTGAGTTTCGGGTTCACCTTCCGGAGAAGGAATGGGATGAGATCCAAGAGTTGGTGAAGGTGTTGAAGGTTTACCTGGTGGAGGAGAAATGAAGATTAACAAGGAAGGAATCATCAAGTGGTGTGATTCGGTTGAGAAAGAATTTCATCCACGTGAACTTCACCAAATCACAAAAGGTGAGATTCCTCAAAGAATTGAAGAACAATTTCTGGCAACAAGTTTAAGGTATCTCAGGGCACTTTGTGAGGAGAAACCATGATGAAACACATCCGTGTTGTTTTGGATCCACCAAAAATCCATAATGGGATTGAGAATCCAGATCCAACTGATTACTTGGATTTTCAGGTTGAATTCACCTCAAGATTTCAATATGATTTTTTCTATGATCTGGTGAAGGATAGATTGGTTATGATGGATAGGTGGGAAGATGGAGAAGAGGTGGATAAACCATGAAAACTGAACAAAAATACATGATCAAATACCTTGGAATTGATCCAAGGTTTCATGATGCAAGCAAAAAGATGTATTGGTTCAAGGATAAGAAGAAAGAGGATTGGGTTACTGATCCAAACCTAGCAACCCTCTTCAATAATCCTGAAGGAATCACCGAGGTTGGTAGGTTACTTGTGGAACACGAATGGGTTACTCGTTTGATTCCGGAGGAGGAAGTTCCAAAGGTAAAACCTGTTTCACCTCCAAGTGAGGATTTCATTCTCGTGGTGGATTGTGATGGTGATCCTCAGGAGGTTTTCAGTGGAAATGTAAACCTCGATCAGGTTTTCCAGTGTATCGATAAACTGGATCGTGAATCAGGTTATCATCCACATTCCGCCTGGAAAAGAACTTCCGGTGGTTTTACCAGGGTATTTGAGGTAATTGGAAAGGATCCAAAGTGAAACTTGAGGAGCTTGGGAGGGATACCAATGGAGGTATTTCCTCCCTTCCAACCATCCATTCCGGGAAGAACCGCGGAACCAGAAAACCTGAGGTTGATGGTTATTGGTTGTGTACCGGAGGTTATACCACCGATTCTCTTTGGTGTGAAAAAAATGCACATGGTTCATGGTTGAATTCCATGGAAAAACTTGGTTTTCGTACCGGAAAATATGAACTGGATGGGGTGGTTAACCTGTACCTTTGGGTGAAAAATGAAGATCGGTGATCCTTGTACAATTTGGAATGGTGAATCCCCTATTGATGATCCATTGAGTTGGTTGTTTGGTGTGGTGGTGAAGAAGAAAACCGATAGGAAAATCGGTAAAGAAATGTACCAGGTGATTTGGAGTGATTTGAGCGGAGATAAAACCTGGTATGATTTCAATGATATCAAGTTGGAAAATGTGGAAGGAAGGTGGTGAGAGATGAATGATAACATCAAAGAGGTTCAACTTTTCAAGGATGATTTTAGGGTTATTCTCATGGCACTGCTCGAATGCCAAACCGCCTGGAGGGGAATGATTGATGAGGGTGAAATTCCGGATATTCCAGGATTGGATGCGGGAAAGGCACAACACATCCTTGTGAGGTTTTCCGAGGTGAGAGAAAAAATCGAGATGATTTTGGCTGGTGAACCATTGAAGGTAAGCGGTGAATCACTTCAAAAAATCATGGATATCATCAAGGAAGAAGGGAAGTAGGATGAGTAGGATCTACGCGATCCGTGAGGATAACTGTAAGAAATTTCTCCACAGGATCAAGTGCGATTCGTGTGGTGATGAGATCGCTCCCAATCCAGAGATCTCCTCCTCGGGATGGGTGAAACGTGGAGAGAAATCCCCGTACAGTGATGATATGTTGGAGTGGGAGTATTGTTCCTCATGCGCTCGTGAGATCACTTACCGGTGAATCCTGTGTAAAGTTCCCACAGGAGTGATAGGATGGTGATATGGATAAGATCAAACCGCGAAAAGGTTGGTATGAATACTCTCCTCCGCGCAAACCGTACAAGCCCACACCTCCCGAGAAGGAATACTCAACCTTTGAGGAAACCGAGATCTCGTTTCTCGGTTCGAGTGATTCAGTTCGAATCGGTGATTTGAAACTCCCAGAAGGTTGTTCGATTGAGGATCTCATTGTGGTTACTGATTTCGATCATGATGATGAAGGTGGTTGTAGTTCACACCACACAAGGATCATCCAACGTGTTGAGAAGTTGATTCCAAATCCTCACTATGAGAAGCAACTGAAGAAGTACGAGAAGAACCTCACGAACTGGGAGGAGAAGATGAAATCCCACCGTGTGGAGGTGAAGGAATGGAAGGCATGGGTAGAGCAGGAGAAGAACTCCCGGTTGGAGGCGAATCTTGCCCATGCAGAGGAACTCCTTAAGAAACACGGGAGATTGAAGTGATTCGAGGAGATCTAGTTAAATACAAGGTAATGAATCGTTTTGGAGAGGTATCCCCCGCGATTGGGATCATCCTGTGCGAGGAGAAACATGCGGTTGATCACACATTCTTTAAAATCGTTCTTCAAACTGGTGAGATTAAATTAGTATCTGATCATTATTTGGTTAGAGTATGAGAATTGGAGGATTATATCGAGTTCGTGTTCCGCATGATGCCCATCCTCGGGATGATTATCTCAATGGAATGATTGTGGTTATCCTGGGAGAGAAACACAAACCACCCAGTATTCCAGGAGAATACGTGAAGGGGTTCGGGGATAAGGTTCGAATGTTTCCAACCCGATGGTTGGAGTTTCTTCAATGTAGAGAATCGGATCTAATGGAGGTTCCATGAAACGAGGGGATCTTGTGGTGGTTCAAGGTGGAAATATAGGAACCACACATTGGTTATATGGTGGTGATGAGCAGTGCTGGGATGATAGGAATTCCCTCATTCCAACTGATATTCCATTTGGATTTAGTGATTGTGGTTTGGTTTTGAAGAAGAAGAAAATGGTTCCTGGGAAATACACACAATCCTACGTAAAAATTCTAACACCAAGGGGAATCGGTTGGGTTTTTGAGAATTGGATCAAGGTGATTCAATGAAAGTGGGCAAGATCCCCAGTGTAAATGATGTTCAACCTGGAGTACTGGTGGTTCACCGTTACACACCGGAGTTTGGTGTTGTTGTTCGGGTTAACTGGGGGATGGTTGAGGTTCTATTAGGAAATGGCTCAGTTGTGAGGTGGGAATTCGAGGGATTCCGAAGTGTTTATGAGGTGATCAGTGAAAAGGCATGATCTGGTTTTTGTGAAGTTTTCCAACATGTTGCCCAGATCAACACCGTTGATCCTGTTGGATAAGTACCATGATGGTTATTCCATCTATTTTGAGGTTCTAGATCCCAGTACCGGGCACAAGTACCACTACCAAGAACATAACCTTTCTGAGGTTCCATGAAACCAAACATTGGAGAACTTTGGAACATTAGTGATGAGGTTCAAGTTTCGGTTGGAAACAAACGAGCAACCTATCTCATCTCCGGGCCCGGTTTGGTGGTTGGAATTCATAGAAACCATGATTCTTTCGGTGATTACTATCAGGTTTTATGGGGCGGGAAAATCGAGGAGTTTTTCATATCCAACTTTGGGAAGAAGATCCAGTGAATTATTTAATCACCGGTGATCTTTACATGATGGATCTCTGCGAAACACACACCCAAGTTCTCTCCACAATCAATGGTGAAAATATTGGTTATGCCCACCAAGGTGAGTTGTGTTTGGTTCTACAAATCAAACCAAATCATGTTCAATTTCTAACCTCACGGGGAATCCTGGGTTGGATTCATAGAAGTTTGTTTTACCCGCAGGAACTTCCAGGAGATTGATTTGTGTAAAGTTCACATGAAAGTGATAGAGTTGTAATATGAGTTCAGATTTATACACCAGTGAGATTGATTCTGAAAAACACGGTGATCTATTCTTGGAGATGATTGTAGATGGAACACTGAGAATTGTTACTGTTGATTATCACGAAAGTACTTCTTTCTCTCTTCCTCCTACCCCAGAAGGGTGGAAGGAGGCAGAGAACCTAATCGTGGCACTTCAGGAATGGGTGAATCACACCAAGGAATTGGAAGAACAAAAAATTTGGGCACAAGGTTTTACCAAGGGATTGGATAGATGAGTACGGTTAATCCTTGCAAAGAAATTGATCTTGGTGTTCATGATGAAATCGAATATCTGAGCAGGAAGATCCGAGAAGTTCTGGGCACAAATCATATTGGTGATCCTGATTCCAATCTCTCCCGTGAGATGATTGAAAAACAGTTCAATGGTGAACGAGAATATATGAGAAACCTGTATGAAGAGATCCTAAAGAAGAAGTGTGTAGAGATGGGAATTGATCCTGAATCACTTCATGTGGATTGGAATTCAATGAAATGGGGAGAAGAGAAATGAGAGAGATTGATACCGAGAAGTGGTTGAGCGAGTTGTTTGGTGAACTGATCCACCGTGGGATCTCATCGGATGAACACATCCACTACCACGGATCGCCCATGGGAAACTACCACGCCCCCACTCTCGAGGAACTGAAGGGTGCGCACCTCGGTTACGTGGGAGAGTTTCTCACATTACTCCTGGAGGATCATCTGAAAAGGATCCTTGAAGATTATGAGAAATTGGTGGAGGAGAAGTGAACAAAATGGATGAGATCAACCTAGAAAACAACAATATTGTTCCGGTATCCGGCCCAACACCAAACAGTACCAACATTTCAATGGAGATGATTTCGGGTGGAAGTGTGGTTCATGATGATGGGCGGGTTGAACCGGTGTATGTGGTTCACTTCACCACCGGGAACGGGCACCATTTCTACTATCCGTGGAAGGGATTGAAGGAAACGGTGTTGAACTGGGTACGTATTGAAGGAGAGATCCGTGAAGAAAACACATAAAACAGTTCGTTACGAACTCCATCTCGATCCTCCACTGTGTGATCAGATCACGATGGAGAATCACGAATCTCTCGAGTTGTTCTTTCGCGCACCGGAACACATTGGAGAATGGTTTCTAAAACTTCCTGATGTGGAGGATAGAACCATGGTGAGTTTCGTGGATTCCAAGTACCACCCCAGTGTGTACCGTGATCTGATCGTGGAACTTCTCAATGAGTGTGCGGGTGATAACTTCAAGGATAACATTCCAGATGATCTATTAAAGGTTATGGAGATCTTAGGGGTGAACCGTGAGTGATTCCGATTACAAATATTCGTATTCCTCTGGGCCTTTCTATAGAAAGTTCATGGCCGGAGATAATGTTTGGTGTGAGGTGAATCGTGATGGTGATGGTGGTTTATGGTTACACCTTGGAAATTCCCATGAAGGATTTCCTTCACCTCCATCCAAACCAATTCATTTTGGCTCCGAGGAACAATTCATGGAATTCTGCACCAAGTTGATCGGTATTGATCACAACGAATTTGAAACTTTTTGGTTGAAGTACGGGTGAAACATGTGCAAGGAATATTGTGGAAAAGTATCATGGTGGTTGGAAGAAACTACGAAAATTCCACATTCAAACGATTTTCCTTGTTCCAATCCCCGTTGTGAGGTTCGTTTCAAAATGGTACTTGGGATATTCTATGAAGATAATGTTTTTTGCACATCGGATTGTTTGAAGGAATGGGAGGAAGGGAATTGAGTAACCTGAGTAATACACCAAATTCCAACCTCACAAACCTGGTTGGTAAATCTTTCATAAACAGTTTAAAGCCATCAGTAGGTGAACTCGTTCTTCACAGTTACACCCAACAACTTGGAATAGTTCTGGAATATATCACTGAGAACGTATCCAAAGTTCTGTGGAATGAGCCACTAAGTGAATTTTCTGCGAGAAAAGGTATTAGAAGTTACGTTCAATTTGCTCAAAACGCATTCCCTGTACAGAAAATGGATCTTCCTCCAGGTTTGGTGTTTTACCTGGATGAAATGGTGAAGAATAATTCCGTGTAAATTCGGGATTGTTATCGGTATATTTATTTTTATGAAGATTACAATTTCACAATTACGTAAGATCATCCGCGAAGAAGTGGAGAGGAACCTAACTGAATCCAATTTTGAAGTGGGTGATAAGGTAGAGGAAAAGGGAACCGATTCCGGTTGGTGGGAGATCCTAGAATTAATTCCAGATAATAGAACAGGTAAAACGGTTGCGAAATTGAAAATGTTTACACCTTCAGGTGGTAGAACCACTACAACCCATGTGAACACCGATAAACTCACCAAGGTTCGTGAATCTGT
>Ga0315904_10000144_pt1 | contig 115598 bp, 92 predicted proteins | sample LakEriMetagenome_6_FD_203529 | JGI IMG/M metagenome (GOLD analysis project Ga0315904, IMG submission 203529) | Freshwater fungal communities from buoy surface, Lake Erie, Ohio, United States - Buoy 12 MA120 | ecosystem: Environmental > Aquatic > Freshwater > Lake | place: USA: Lake Erie, Ohio...
GATTTCAGTCATGCCATATCGTTCAAGCAGTTTTTGGCCGGTAAGTTGGTACCATCCATCAAATACCGAAACAGGTAAGGCCGCAGATCCTGACACCATGAGTCTCATTTGTGCAAAACCTGAAATGATCCCGCATCGCTTCGGCTCCGTGCAAACTGCCAACTCCTCAAGGAGCTTCACGTAGATCGTCGGTACAGCCATGAAAATTGTGTACTCTTGAATTCGAACCCTTTCCAAAATACTGGCCATATCAAATCGAGAAAACGGCTCGATCGTTGCACCACTCCACAATGCGCAGCTCATGACATTGATGATTCCATGAATATGATGCAGTGGCAAAAATAGTGGAATACGATCCTCCTTACTCCACTCCCATGCTTCGACTAACGCTCTAATTTGCGATTGAATATTGGAATGCGTTGTGACAACACCCTTTGGTTTGCTCGTCGTACCACTCGTATAGAGAATCATCGCTCGGCGAGACTCATCGATCGAAGGTAAATCATGTTTGATTACAGATACCTCAAGAGCACTCTCTAAGGAAACCACTCGAACGCCAAGTCGATGACATACTGAGAGAATCCTATCAGTCCACTCTGATGTGGTGACCACGACTTCGACTTCTGAGTCCGTTAGAGAATACTCCCATTCTTGTTCGGTCGCCGATAAGCAGAGAGGCAGCATCACTCCACCGGCTCTCCATATACCCCACTGCGCGACGCTGTAAGGAGCTCCAGCGGGCACCAGCATTGCAACTCTTATTTCGCGTAAGTCTTCCCTGTTATCTAACAGACGTTGGGCTAATCTAGCTGAATCATCAAGCAATTGAGCATACGTTGTCGAAATCTCTGACGCTCTGTAGGCAATCGATTCGCCATGAAACTTGGCGCGTTCAATAATTGGCAGATCCATGTTTCTCAACTTAAAAAAACAATCGAACGGTCAGGTACACAACCGAAGGACCAACAAGACAACCTAAGCCTGTATAGAACGTGGCTGTCATCGCGCCATAGGGAACCAATTTAGGATCCGTCGCAGCGAGCCCTGCCATCACACCACTATTTGTTCCCATCAGTCCACCATAAATCATTGCGGCTCGTGGCGTCTTCAGGCCCATCGGTTTTGCAACCATCGGCGTCAGTATCATGACCAAGATCGCTTTGATTAACCCCGCTGCAAAACTCAAAGCGATCACTTCGCTACTTGCACCAATCGCAGTCCCTGTGACCGGTCCAACGATATAGGTTGCCGCTCCAGCGCCGATCGTTGTGATGCTTTCTGCATCATGATAGCCACAGGCGAATGCCACCACTCCACCCACAATAAAGGATGTCAATAATCCTAGAGCTAATGACACTGCACCAATAACACCTCCCCTACGAAACTCTTCTACTTTGACTCCGAAAGCGGTTGCGACGATTGCTAAATCTCGGAGCATCGCGCCACCCATCAACCCCATACCGGAAAGCAAGGGTAGGTCAGCAACGCCTTGCCTGCCTCCTGTCCACCAACCACCCAACGCCGCGGCTAACAATCCAATCGCTATGGCAATTGCCGAACCATGCAATCGTCCGCGCGTCAGACGATCAGAAACAAGGTACGAGAGCCAAATAGTTACTCCCACACAAGCAAAAGCTGCGATGAAGCTATTTTTTTCGATCGTAATGTAAAATGCTTCGAGGATTGTATTCATGATCCAACGTCCCCATCTTTCCGACGTTCGACCACTGCGATTTCAGGATCATCCCCAAGCCGCACGAGCAATCCGACTAAGAAAAAACATGCTAGTACAGTTAATCCCCCAGCGAGTATCGCGATTAAACCTCCCTGCGCTGCCTTGGACACATCCTGACAGGCGGCCATTGCAACCACGATCGGTACGTAAATCGAACCCCAAAAGAGAATGCCTGATTCTGTAGGGGGCTTGAGCCTTCCGGATCGCTGCAGATACCCACAACAACCAAGCAGCAACAACATGGCGATACCAACACCACCGATATCGGAGTTCAGTCCGCACAAGAAACCAATGTAACGTCCCGTTGCCAAGCCGATCAAAAGACAAATCGATAACAAAGCTGTCCCGTAGATTGCCATCACGAACCTTTTTGCTTCTTAGTTCTAGGAATCTATCAATACCGTTCTTATCAGACACAAGCCCATCGTTTTTGACGCATGCGATAGGTTATGATCCTCGCTCGAGCAGCGTAAGCCGTTAAAACGAAATAAACCATAGGCGTTGACGACTCTACAGTCTTACAAGAAGTGTCGAACAACTCGCAATTTTTCGATCGAGCATAAAACAAGTCGGTTCGAAAAACGCTGACCCGCGGTGTAGCCATGAATGCGAAACTAGGACCTCGATAAAGAACGAGTGCGATATTCCGAAGGAGTGCAGCCCGTTGCCGAACGAAACGCGCGAGTAAAAGCGCTATGATCGTAGAAACCACAGGCAAAGGCGATCTCTGCTACACTTAGTTGTGTTTCCAATAAAATTTGCGATGCAGCAGCGATTCGTGTTTTGGCGATGAGTTGTCCTGGAGTCAAACCGAAAAGTCGTTTCACCATTCGCGTCAGACGCTGAGGTGACAATTTTGCTTTCTCTGCGAACCAAGCAGGCGTAACATGATCTGCTAGATTTTGTTCGAACTCCGCCAACGCTTTCGCAAATGCCGCCGGAATTTCATCCGCGTCGATCGGCACTCTCAAATCGCGTGAATAACCGATCAGCCCGATGATTTCCCCTTGAGGATCTTCAATAGGAAGCTTGGTCGTCAAACACCACACAGGTCGATGGGGGCGAGCCCAGTGAAGCTCAAGATGCTCGATAAGCGGTTTGCCGGTCCGTAAAACACGATCATCTTGCTGACCGGGTATCGCACCAAATTCACCTGGGCAAATCTCCGTGGTCCGTTTTCCAATCACCTCTCGCTTATGTTTATATCCATGCCTTTCGACCAAGGATTGATTGACCGCCACATATTTGCCTGAACGATCTTTGATGAAAAAGGCCACATCGGTCGCATGATCAAACAATGCTTCGAGCTGGGGAACGTCGATGGATGTTATCTTTTTCGGCGAATTCATAATTCTTGCGATCTATGCCTCCGGCGATCTATGCGCGAATCCCGCTGCAACTAACACTTTAAACCAAGCCTCTTCTAGCATCTTCTTCATACAATAAAAGCTGTCCAATTCGCACTTACGCTGCCTGATAGTACAATGTAAGTCAGTAGCGGTATGAAACCAAGTCACCGAAGAGGTATTTGCAAGTGATCCAATCTGTATGCGGTTTTTCTCTGCGCCGTATCAGCTTTCAGCATAAGGTCTCCTCGCTCTTAATCGCTGCCTGTTTTACCTGCATTCTGGGAATGTTTTCCACGGCGAAGTCAGAGGAATCTGCCACAGAATCGAAGCTTTCTCTTCGGTGGGAGAGCCGGGACATCGAAGGCTGGAAAGTTCATCTCAGTCGACGATTTAAGAAAGACGAGCAGCGGCAACTCGATAAGGCCATAGATCTACTGCAAGTGCAACTAAAGGAAATCATCGCTGTCGTCCCTTCCTCTGCAGTCATTAAACTGCGAGAAGTTCCTTTGTGGTTCTCTCCGGAATATCCTGGCATTGGGCCAGGAGCTGAATATCACCCCAATGGTCAATGGCTGAAGGAAAACGGTCGCGATCCTTGCATGGAAAAAGGCATCGAGTTCTCCAATGTACGAATCTTTGAAGCGGAGACCCGCCGTATGCCCAACTTCGCCCTACATGAACTCGCCCATGCCTATCACGATCGCGTCTTTGGTTTCGATCACAAGGAAATTGCGGCTTCGTATCAACGTGCCAAAGCATCAGGTTCTTACGATCGTGTTGAACGACAGGACTCCGAAGGAGTCAAAACGCTTGATCGCGCTTACGCTCTCACCAATCCGATGGAATATTTTGCGGAAACATCGGAAGCCTTCTTCAGTCGCAATGATTTCTTTCCATTCAATCGTGAAGAACTTCACGCGCACGATCCGCAAATGGAACAACTGCTCGACAAACTTTGGAATCATACAACCCCATGAAAATTAAACGTATTCAAGCCTATCGTGTCGAACTACCACTGCACGAAGTTACTTACAAATGGAGTGGTGGTAAGTCGGTTACTGTTTTCGATAGCACCATTGTACGCGTTGATACCGATTGTGGACTCTCGGGATTCGGCGAGGTATGTCCTCTAGGACCTTTCTACTTGCCCGCCTATGCCGAAGGAGTCCGCGGCGGCTTGCGCGAGCTTGGACCGCATTTGATCGGCGAAGATCCGAGACAGTTGATGAAACTCAATCGGAAAATGGATCAGGCCCTCAAGGGACATCCGTATGTCAAAAGCGGTATCGATATCGCGTGCTGGGATTTACTTGGCCAAGCGACCGGCTTACCGATTTGCGAACTTCTCGGCGGACGCTATGGAGAAGATGTCCATCTCTATCGCGCTATCTCTCAGGAATCACCCGACGAAATGGCGGCGAAAGTAGCCGGCTATCGTGCTGAAGGTTATCGACGATTTCAATTGAAAGTTGGAGGTGATCCAGACACCGATATCGAACGTATCCGGGCTGTGTCGGCTCAACTTCAAGTCGGTGATCGGTTAGTTGCAGATGCAAATACTGGTTGGGTTCAACACGAAGCGGTACGAATTGCTAAAGCAGTTCGCGACATCGATGTTTACATTGAACAACCTTGCTTGACGTATGAGGAGTGCTTAGCTGTCCGCCGCCAAACACCACATCCTTTTGTGTTGGATGAGAATATCGATAGCCTTGATATTCTTCTACGCGCCAAAGCGGATCTGGCGATGGATGTCGTGAACCTTAAGATCAGTAAACTTGGTGGCTTGACCAAAATCAAGCAAGCGAGAGACCTGTGCGTGTCGATGGGAATTGCGATGACCTTGGAGGATAGCTGGGGAGGTGATATCGCGACTACCGCAATCGCCCACTTGGCGCAAAGCACGCCGACAGAATTTCTTTTCACCACGACCGACTTCAACAGCTATGTAACGGTCAGTACAGCTGAGAACGCGCCGCAGCGTAAGAATGGGCGGATGGCTGCTCCCTCGGGCCCTGGTATGGGCATCAAACCGATGATGGACGTCTTGGGAGCACCTGTTGTTCAAGTCGAGTAGACCACTAGAAGCCTTGGCTTTAGCCAAGGCTTCTTGCGGATTGGTTCGACGACAGACTTTTTAATCGCTAACTACTGAGACTGGCCGGCTGGCTCAGCAGCGGGTTCAGCAGCTGGTGGATCCGTTGCAGGTGGAGCGAGGTCGGTTCCCATGTCGATTTCGAGCCCCTGCTCGGAGAGCAAATCCACTTCGGTACCATCGCTCTTTCGGAGCTTAGCCCATTCAATCACTGGCTCGGCGCCGCCACCGCTCTGCTGGAACTTCGCAATGACTTCACCAGTCGCATTGCTTGCCTTCACATCGAAGACCAATATGTTGTTGCCTCCACCGTTGCGCTGACCTTCTTGTCCGGTCTTGGTGATATTCCAAGTCAGCGATTCAATCGTTCCCAACTCCTTAGCCGCTGTCGGGCTAGCTTCCAATTGCTTTCGCAATTCTGCGCCGACGATCTTATCAACTTGTCCTAGCCCCCACCAAGTCATCAAACCGAAACCGCCGCAGCACAAAACAGCTAGACCACCAACAATCCCAAGAATGATCAAAACGATTTTCATCGCATTGCCTTTGCGGGATCGATTTCGCCAAGCTCTTTGAGATGGCACGGCGACCGAGAACGAATCAGAACTGAACATCACCATAATTCTCCTAGTGTGACTTTTGTTGATCCATGAGCGTGATGCTTCCCATCACCATCCCATTCCCGTCAAGTGGTTACCCTGCTTGGCAGGCGAACGTTAAAGTCATGTTATACGCGATATAATCAGAAAAAGAATCCCGTCGCTAATCAAAATCCCAGACGTTACGGTTGATACCTGCGGCAAAACCTGCGTGTTTCGCAAGGCTAACCCATTCCTTCATGAATCAGCACCTTCCAAACCCATAAGCTGAAGTCTCTCGGGAACCGATAACGACAAGAAACATAGTCAAAACAAATCTTTGAGCATTTCCAAGCGGATTTTGTATGCTTAGTCTGCTGTCATCCAAAAAACGCCTACTCGCCGTTGCCGCACTTGTTGCTGGAGGTTGGTGGACTTTTTGGGCCCCATTGCCACAGCAGACGGAACTCGAATCAGCATTTTCCCAGCCTGCCAGCGGAGACCAAGAGGAGCAAGCAACCCTCCTGGACCAAGCCAATGCGTTTCGCATCTGGGCGAGAAAGACCCTAGACCAATACATCGTGGCCAGTAGCAGGGGACAAGAAAAAGAGAAAATTTGGCGGCCTGCGATCCGTATCGGTTCGATGAATATTGCTAGTCTCTCGCTTGAGAAGTACCAAAACGCGAACGTCTCTTCGTTAATGAATGAATTCGGAAGAGCGTGTGACCTTATCGCGCTGCAAGGACTTCAACCCAATCAGCAGGAAGTACTGCTGGAGTGGGCCGAGAGACTTTCTCGCAATGGATTGCGATACGACTATGTCCTAGGTCCAATCATCGGACGTGGTAGCGAGCAGCAACAGTTCGCATTTCTTTACAACACTCGAAAATTAGAAGTCGATCGCGAACACCTTTATACGATTCAGGATCCGAAAGATGCTTTGACGTTTGATCCACTCGTCGCGTGGTTTCGAGTCAAAGGAATCGATCCTTCTCGCGCCTTCACGTTCTCCCTGGTCAATGTCTCGCTTTCCGAACCCTTGCTGGGCAACGAACAACAACTCCTGCAGGAACTCATCCGAGGAGTTCAGCGCGACGGCCGAAATGAAGATGATGTGATCTTGATAGGCTCGATTCAGTGTGGCGTCGATACGTTGCCAATCCGCAAAGAGGGATGGGTCGGGGTATTGGCGAAAGAACCTACCGATCCACGCCGTACAAAGTCCTTAGACAACCTCATACTGCATCCAGCAGCGACGGATGAATTCACCGGCAAAGCTGAAACATTCGACTTTTTGAGAGCCTTCAATCTGTCAGTCGAAGATGCGTTGAAGATCAGTCAGCATCTGCCGCTGTGGGGCGAGTTCAGCGCCGTCGAAGGTGGCTTTCAGTAATCAAAACTTTTGCGTGAAACGAAAACATCTTCTCTCAAAGTTTTAAACGCACCGCGCAGGAAGTGGAGAATGTTGCTAAAGAACACTCACACCGCCAACCATTCAACGCGTCGCGCAAACAAAAATAGCGGATCTTGCTAAAGATCCGCTATTTAACACAGCATCAAGCTCAATGAGCCAAAACTAGCGAAGAGAATCTCCAGCAAGATCCTCTTCATTTCAGAGCGTCAATTACTTCTGCACGCTGAATTTATGAACGGTCGTCTGCTGAAATTTCTCGCCAGGACGAAGCACCGTGGTAGGGAATGCGGGCTTGTTAGGCGAATCAGGATAATGCTGGGTTTCCAAACAGAAGCCGCCATGCAATGCGAATCCACCATTGGATTCGTTACCGTTGAGGAAATTACCCGTGTAGAGCTGAACTCCAGGTTGAGTTGTTAGAATTTCCATCACTCGACCAGAGGTAGGCTCGACGACCTTAGCAGTCATTCGCAATTCCCCAGCCTTGCCACGTACCACATAGCAATGGTCATAGCCGTTGGTCGCGGGAAGTTGAGCGATGCGTGTACCGATCGATTGCTCGGTGCGGAAGTCCAAAGGCGTCCCTTCCACAGAAACCATCTCACCGGTTGGAATCAACGTGTCATCAACACCCAAATACTGATCGGCGGCCAATGTCAATTTATGATTTAGAATATCACCAGAACCTGCACCAGCTAAATTCCAATAAGCGTGGTTGGTCAAGTTCAATACGGTCGGCTTATCAGTCGTCGCCGATAAAACAATCTTCAACTCACTGCTGTCAGACCAAATATAATCGGCCGTTACCGACAACGTTCCAGGATAACCTTCCTGTCCATCAGGACTGGTCAATTCAAATCGCAGTCCGTTAGCTCCTGCCTCTTTGATTTCCGTTGTCTTCCAAACCAACTTATCAAAACCCACTTCACCACCATGAAGATGGTTGGGGCCATTGTTTACAGCGAGTGTGTAAGTCTTACCATCAAGAGTGAATTTACCTTTAGCGATACGATTGCAGAAACGACCTACCGTAGCGCCGAAATAGGGATGTCGTTGCAAATAGCCATCAAGTGATTTGAAATTCAAATTCACATTAGCCAACTTGCCTGCGCGATCGGGCACCATCAAGTTGACAATGATCGCGCCGTAGTCTGTCATCTCCAAGATATGACCCTGAGCGTTGGTCAACTTGTAAAGGTGAACCGTTTGGCCGTCTGCCGTTTTTCCGAATTCGCGTTTTTCAATCCCCACGTTAATCTTCTTTCCATCCGATTCCTGTGCCATCGCATGCTTGGTCCGAGCAACACCACTCAGCAACACCAACATGACCAGATAACAACTTGCCACAGCAGCGAAAGAACGGAAAGGGGCGGATGAGGATTTCCAACGCAACAAAAGCATCATGGCGAAAGTGTCTCCGGCAGATCAAAGAGCGGTAGGAAGAAGAAGAGAATTCCCTGGGAAGTTGTAATGTCAAATTCCATTCCTGCCAACGATAATGAGCCAAACGCCGATCTGCTAGAGGTTTTTATTGCGGTTTTTGCGAAACAAACCAGCCTCTGCGGCAATCTCTTTGCTAAACCAACCCAAAACCAAACTGACTTAGAGCGTGGCGACAGCAATGTGATAGCAATCTCTGGATGCTTAATAACTCCGGAGACTCACCGAGAAACCGTTGCCCACTTTCGTAGCAGAACACGCAGATCAACCCATCGGGAAACCTAAAACCCCAAAGACACCCCACGAAAGCACTACACCGAAAGCGTTCTTACATGACTTCCACTCCACCCTCAACTGCCTGCCCCAGCCAAGTGCTGGCTGAACACCAGAAATGGTTGCAGGCGGTTTTGTTTGCGCGTCTGCGATCGCAGGACGCCGTCGAGGAGGTGATGCAGGAGGTAGCTTTCGCAGCGGTTAATCGGCAAACACAAGGACAGACGCTGGAACAATTAGGGCCTTGGCTCTATCGCGTTGCTCTGGTCCAAGTACTCCTCCATCGGCGAAAGACGGGGCGACGAAAGCGTCTGATGGAAAAGTTTGCTGAAAACAGCTTTGATCAACAACAGCGAAACGAGTCGCCCAATCCCCTCCAGTGGCTTCTGATGGAAGAACGGCGCGAAGCGGTGAGGCAATCGTTGGAGCAGATTCCTGATCGCGACCGCGAGGTATTGTTGCTCAAGTACAGCGAAGGGCTTTCCTATGAACAAATCGCTGAGCGATTAGGACAGTCTCCCTCAGCCGTGCAATCACGACTACATCGCGCGAGAGGTCGACTTCGACAGCAATTACTCGCACAGAAATTATTAGAAACAGAAAGTTCGTCAGACCGCTCGCTCCGCGCGACTCCCAAATCGTTGCTTGTAACGGATCTGTAGCGAATCCTTTAAACATTGATCATAGTAACAACCAACAATCACTCATGTGGTGAGCTCCATGTCCCAATCCTTACACTTGAACGATTACGAATTGAGACAACTTGATTGCTTAGTCGATGGAACGCTTTCCAAGGCTCATTACGCCCGGTTGCTGCAACGACTCGCTGAGACCGAAGATGGCTGGAAGCTATGTGCCATAGCGTTCCTCGAGGAGCAAGCCCTCTCACAAGATCTCAAAGCGATAAACAGCGATGCAGATTCGACACTTCAAGATAGTTATTGCTCAGCATCCAAAACTTCATTGAACAACGTGCCATTGAGTCTTCTTTCGGATTCTGTTGCACGAGCAAGCCAAGTTGCTACGGGCAACAAAAACGATGTCGTACATCGCGCAGACACACCTACATGCAATCAATCCGTTAGCCGCCGATCGAAATCCTGGTCAGTCAACTTGCTTCCTATTGCATTATCAACATTCCTAGCGTTTGGTATCGGTTGGCAAGCGTCACGAAGCTTCGCTCCCGAAACGCAAATAGAGAGTGACGGGAACCCGTCATCAATGCTGACCCAGAATACCAATCAGACCGGCAGCGAAGTGGCTGCAGTTAATCCCTCAGCCAAATCGTTTTTGCTCACCGAAGAAGAAGCAGCTGACTTAATTCGCGCCGCAGCTTTTGCCAACCTTGACACTAACTTAGCGACTGCGTTTCCGAAAGATTCCTATGAAAGGCAAATCTATCGCCTGAACCCTCACGTAGAAGGTGAGATGGAGCGGCACCAGACAATGATGCCCGTCAAGAATGATGATGGCATTTCCAAAATCGTTCCCGTCGAACATATACGTTTCCGTCCGATCGCCATTCATGGCTTTTGATTTTTTGTGTACAAGTTAATTCGTAAGTTTTAAACACAAACAAGGGAGTTTCCGATGCAACGGGTTTTTTCACGCATGGGGCAGCAACGAGATTTTTTAAGAAAGCTCCTATCAGTCGCGGTATTAGGAGGCGTTGTTACTTCATTCTCGCAGGGAGCAATGGCTCAGGAGTCGGTCGCTGAAGAGAAAAAAGCCGAAACCAAGCTTGAGCAGGGCGATAACCTGAAAGTACTTTCCCAGATCGTCGAACCAAGCGGTATTGTGCTGAAACTGAACGAATCCGGCGCGGTCGTAGCAGTACAAGCTCAGAGCGATCAAGTAACTGGATCACAGGAAGCTAACCAAGCGGAAGCAGGAACTGAATCGTCAGCGATCGCAGTCATTCAAGAGGCACCATTGGGCAAATATTGGTTGGGCCTAGGTCTTAAAAAAATTGAAGGCGACCTCGCGACCTATTTAGGTAACAGCGATGGAATGCTAGTTTTTGAAATCTATCCTAATAGCCCAGCCGAAAAAGCTGGCTGGAAAGTCGGTGATATTCTTCTTTCGTTCCGAGGCAAACCGATCAACGATTTCGAATCGTTGCTGACAGAAATCAATGCAGCTGAAAACCAAGCTAGCGATGCCGTGTTGCTTCGCCAATCTCAAAAGGTTGAAACCAAGATCACTCCGCAGGAGCGTCCTAACAACGTGCCTCAAATCGAAGCACGGCAAGAAACGAAAATCACTCAAACTCAAGCTGGTGGAGAGGGTGAGTTGTTTGTCTTCGAAGCAGATATGATCGAGGATGGCGACCCGAAAGATGGCAAGAAACGGATGATACTGCGCTCTGTTCCAAATCCAAACTCCAGCGGGGCCAAAAGCAGCGATGGATCACTTCCCAAAATTCAGATATTTGGAATTGAAGGGGGCGAGCTGAAAGTTCCCCAAAATGCTTTGAAAGCGGTACCAGAAATTAGTGAAGCTCTAAAAAATCTTAAGGATATCGATGTCACTAAGATCGGTGAAGCCGTAACTGTCGAAGTCTCGGTTGACGAGGAGCAAGGAAAAGAAAAGAAGGGCGTGACAACAACCAAGTCCGAAAATATTTCTGTCACAATCAATCGCAAATCGGATAAAGAGCCAGCCACTTACAGCGTCACTATCAATGGTAAGAAATACGAAGGGACAACAGACAAACTCCAGGAGGCCCCCGAGCAGGTTCGCAAACTTGTTGAAAAACAACTAGCCGGTACCAATACCAGTACCCAAACCATCACACTCCCTGGTGGCAAGACGATGCAACTGTCTCCCATTTTCGGTCAGCCTGGTAAGTCGATGGAGATCAAAGTCTTCGAAAAATCGGAAGACAAAAAAGAATCTTCCTCAAAAGATGGCTCCGAACAGAAGCCTTCCAGCAAAGGCGAAATGACAACGGAGTCCTCTTCAACGACTCGCGTCATTGTGACCACAGACAAGAATGGAAAGCTTCAAGTCACAGAGATCAATCCAAACTCTGGAGTCAATGAAAAAGAAGTCGAAGCGATGGTCGAAAAGGCTCGCAAACAAGCCGAAGCGATGCTTGAAAAATCGGGAAAGAATATCGGTATCGGTGTTCAGCGTATGGAACTGAAAAAATCAGATAGCGTGAAGGAAGATGCGAATTCCGCGGATAAAAAACCTGGCGAAATGAAGGGCACTATTCAACTTCGCATGGAAGCTGTCGGAAGCAAAGAAACCGAGGCTCTTCAAAAGGAAATTGCTGAGTTAAAGAAAATGGTGGATGAACTGCGAGCAAAGCTCGATTCGAAAAAAGATTAATACCAGAGTATGCAGCGATACCCCTGAAGTGAATCGCTCATAAGCCGCTCTACAGCGGTGCTCCAGAAACTAGAATACCTCTAAAATATCCTTGCGGACGGTCCTTTGTAGGAACCGTCCGTTTTTTATTGACGATCGAATGGCATTTACGTGGGATGCGTTGTCCATCAAAAATAGAGAGCGTGTCTTACAAGCAGCTCACGCCGTTGCGACAATAATTGAAATGTCTTAAATCGCGAGATAGTCGCATCAAATGACGCCAGCAACTTTGAGCATGCTAGGATACGCGGCAAGCAAGTTGATAATAATCCGGCTCATCTGCCGCATTGCGATGACGATGTTCGGCAATCACTTTTCCATCTTGCAAAAGAAAAGCACCAGGCATTTGAAAACCATCTCCAACAAGTTTTCCGAGGCCATGTCGATGCAGAATGGCGGCAACAAATCCACGCCACCAAACCTGCAGACTAAACAATTGACCTAAGTTGCCTCTCTGAAGGCCAAAGGCACGGAACAGGCCGCAGTTTGGATCGCTGATTCGAATCACATCATCATGCATCTGATAACTTGCAAAGAAACGATCCGGATCGCCAGTAGGTCCAAGATGTGCAATCGCCAGCCGAATACCTTGTTGATCGAGTTGTGGTTTTATTTTCTGTAAGCTCGACAAAGCTTCTCGACAAAAGGTACAACCTGAATGACGTAAAAAAACGAGAAGCACTTTGCGTCCAGCAAACAACTCTTGGAGCGTCCTCCCTTGCTCGTCTTTCGTATTCCGCAAGGCCTCATCGCGACTCCAAATTTTCCCAAACTTCTCTTCTGGTCTGGGATCGGTGTTGTGACGAAACGCGTTGTAAAGGATCAGAGCAAAAGGGACCCACCAAATCACATCGTTGGTTAGAATCGTCCATCCCCAAGACCAAGGAAGCTCTCCCTTTGTCGCAGTGGAGATAAATCCAATCGGACCAAAGATTTTCCCAAGGAATCCGACGAGAACAATCGGCCAATGTCGATAAGGATCGCTTGCCGCTATCCAGTAACCAATCCCATAAACACCGACAATCATTCCAACGCATTGCCACAGCGAAGGGTAATTGGGCGGTTCAGTGCCCAACCACTTAAATAATGCGAGAGGAAAAAGAACAACCATCGCCCCCCATGCGAGATTATAGATCCCGGCGATTCGCAAGACGGTTTTCATCCAACCTGGAAAAGCTTGACCTGATCTTGCTAAAGTAAGGCTCCCCGTTGTCACCTGCCTCAAATCTTTTCTCAATTCTTCTGACACAAGAACCTCTTTCTTCACAGTTCGCTCTCATCGCTTTGATTGCGATCTGGTTGTAGGCATTCAGCGGCTCGCGACACGATGCTTGTCAACATATTGTCCAGGATCGTCAATTCGAGCCGAACTTTAATTGGGTTCGACCCGCAGAGATCTACCGACCTTAACCACATGGAACTTGCCAAAGCGCAATAGTGCTTGGTTCTCGGATTTGCCCTTTTCAATCCTAAGGATCCTGATGGTTATCCGGTTATTCGCTGAACCTCGCAGTCTCATACAAGCTCAAATGAACTCCTTGTTTTTCACATCGAAGTTTTTCACATCGAAAAACTTGGCACTACGAGTCGAATCGGCGTTTTTTTCTTCGGTCTTTGTTGCTTTAGTGAATTTGCGAGCGAGGTCTTTGTGACGGGAAATTTTTTAGTACTCGGTGCGGGTGGCGGAATCGGATCCGAAGTCGCTCGCCAATTGTCTGCTGGCGGAGCCAAGGTCTTTTTAGCTGGGCGTCGCGAAGAGCCTCTGGCAAAATTGTCCGAAGAGCTCCAGGCCCCATTTCAGGTCGTCGATGGAACCGACTTCAATCAAGTGGAACAATTGGTGAAGCAAGCAGCCGAAACCCTCGGACCTCTGCATGGTGCCGCAAATTTAATTGGGTCAGTTCTTCTTAAGCCGGCCCATCTAACATCGCCCCAAGAGTTTCTTTCGGTCGTGATGACCAATTTGGCCTCCGCATTTGCTTTAATCCGCAGCGCCGCAATGAGAATGGATCCGGAAGGGGGGAGTCTAGTTTTGATGTCCTCAGCCGCTGCTCACATTGGCTTAGCCAACCACGAGGCCATCGCATCCTCCAAAGGAGGGATCGAAGGATTGGTGCGTTCGGCCGCTGCTACCTATGCGTTTCGCAATGTCCGAGTCAATGCAATCGCGCCGGGCCTGGTGAAAACTCCCATGACCGAGAGGATTTGGAGTCAGCCGAAAGCAGCAGAGATGTCAAAAAGCCTTCATCCGCTGGGGAGATTTGGAGAAGCTGCGGATATTGCGAGGGGTGTATGTTTTTTGTTATCGCCGCAGCAAAACTGGATTACCGGTCAAATCTTGCGTATCGATGGTGGCTTGGGGGATTTGAAAACTTTACCTCGAACGACCTAGGCAGTTTGCATCTACTGAAGCAACTGCCTTATCCGATATGGAAAGAAGTATGCCGTCTACCGCCGAAATGGAATTACGTTATCCTGTGCAATCTGCATAAACACCCAGCTCCGCTACCTTCGTTGTTGGAGACTTTTGGGGCTGCGACTGTTTGTCGCGGGGTCCAAGATGCTATTGAAGGATGCGGCTTGCGGGTACGATACTGTCCGAGTTGCGGGGAATGCCTTCAGCAAGAGCTTTGGAATCAGGCCATCGACCATGAATCGCTTTCTGTTCCCAAGATGGGTTAATAAGTTTTTATTGGTGTTAGGTTTTCTAGCCCTGGGCGGCGCCGCATATGCTGGCGTTGTTTTCTTAGGAGCAACGGACCCTAAAACGTTGAACCCTGGCTATCAGCCTGTTCAACCGGTACCGTTTAGCCACAAAATTCACGCAGGCCAATTAAAAATGGACTGCCGTTATTGCCACACCTCCGTGGAGAAAGCGGCGCACGCTTCGGTTCCTCCGACCTCGACCTGTATCAATTGCCATAGCCCATTGGAAAAAGCGACTGGTACGCCTGCTTTAGCTGCTGTCCATCCAGACAGCCCCAAGCTGAAGGCTCTGCATGAAAGCTGGGAGTCTGGCAATTCGGTTCCTTGGACCCGCATCCATCGGCTGCCAGACTTCGTTTACTTCAACCACGCTGCTCACGTCAGCCGTGGTGTGAGCTGCGTAACTTGCCATGATCGAATCGACAAGATGGAAGTGGTTTATCAAGCGAAGGAATTGTCGATGACTTGGTGCGTCGACTGCCATCGCAATCCTGAACCTCACCTGCGACCAACTGAGTTTGTTACCAAGCTTGATTGGAAGCCGGAAGACGGGACTGATCCTGCTGTGCTGGGTGCTCAGCTGAAGAAAGAGAAGAACATCAATCCTTTAGCCAACTGCGCGGTTTGCCACCGATGACAAAAGGTTCCGACAATAGATCCACGTATTGGCGTAGTCTGAATGAACTTGAGAACACGCCAGAGTTTGAGCAATTCATGCACCGGGAATTTCCGGTAGCGGCTTCCGAATTTCCAGATGGGATTTCGCGAAGACGTTGGCTGCAGTTGATGAGCGCATCGCTCGCACTCGCCGGTTTTGCTGGGTGCCGATATCAGACCGAGCAGTTTGCTGCATTGGTTGGTCGTTCCGATCAACGCTTGCCAGGCATTCCGATGATGTTCGCTACCAGCTTCGAATGGGCTGGCCGAGCGGTTCATCTATTGGCTGGCAATGTCGATGGTCGCCCCATCAAGCTGGAAGGTAACGCGCAGTATCCTCTGACCGCTAGCGTTGATCCCTCTCCGTTCAACGATGGTAAAGAGGCTTCCTTCGCAACTGCAGGTACTGATGCTTACACGCAAGCCTGCATCTTGCAACTGTATGATCCCGATCGATGCGATCAGTTGCTCAGTCGTTCGGCAGCAGGCAAAGACGCCACTGAGTCTAATTGGGACTCGTTCGAAAGATCAGCACGAGACCGCTTGGAAGTCATCAAGGCTAATGGTGGTGCATCGTTAGCGATCTTGATTCCACCAACTCGCTCGCCAAGCCTGCGACGCATGCTCAGCGAAATTAAAACTCTCTTCCCGCAAGCAACCTTTGCCCGCCACAGCATGGTGAGCGACAGACACTTCGCGGCAGGTATCAAGCTTGCTGCAGGTCGTTATGGCGAAGCTTTATGGCGATTTGAGAAGGCGGCAGTCATTTGCAGTCTTGATAGCGATATTTTCGCACAAGAACCTGCAGGCATGGTTTACGCGCGTCAGTATTCTTTGGGCCGTGATCCAAAAACCGGTTCGATGAATCGCTTGTACTCGATCGAAGGTCAATACTCGATGACCGGCGCCAGCGCCGACTCGCGATTGTCCATTCCGACTCATCAGATCGGTTCGTTCGCTGTTGAACTCGAAAAGCGAATCGATGCAAAGATCGCTGGAGGCGCTGCAGCACCCGAAGCGAAGGGCGAAGCGACTTGGGACAAACTCGACGCGGCTGCTCGAATCGAACGCACTCTTGATGTGCTTTCATCAGACCTTGTTGCAAACCAAGGAAAGTCGGCAGTTATCGCCGGGCGACATCAACCAGCAGAAGTTCAAGCGGTTGTCTGGAGAATCAATCAGAAGCTTGGCAACGTTGGCAAGACGGTTGATATCTTGGACATTCAAGACGACCAAGAAATGCTTGGTGCTGTCTCGATCAAAGAGTTTTCTGACAAACTCGCGACGGGCAAGATTGAGGATTTGTGGATTCTCGGTGGAAACCCTGTCTATGGCTCCGCTGAAGAACTAAAGCTCGGCGAGAAAATTGCCTCGGTCGCGCACTCCGTCTACTTAGCTGATTACGTTGATGAAACTGCAGCTTTCTGTCGCAGTATCGTTCCAGCAGCACATCCATTGGAGTGCTGGAGCGACGTGATGGGAGCAGACGGCGGCTACGGTATTGGCCAGCCTCAGATTCTTCCGCTTCTTGGCGGTAAGAGTGTTCTCGAATTGCTCGCGATGCTTGTGCAAGCCGAAGATCGCGACCCTCAGAATTACGTCCGCTCGACTGCTGGCGTAGTCGCGGGCAGCAAGCTTGGTGATCAACAATGGAAGAAACTGTTGCACGATGGGTTCCTTGAATCTGTTGCTGCTAAGCCTTTGTCGGTCAAACTGGATCAGTTCCAGGGCGAAGTAGCGGTTAAGCCTGCTGCGGAAATCAGCCAGGTTAAAGATCTGGAAATTGTGATATTGCCAAGCGAATCGGTGTACGATGGCCGCTTTGCTAACAATGGTTGGCTCCAGGAACTGCCCCAATCGGTTTCCAAACTTGTTTGGGATAACGCAGCATTGGTGAGCGCCGAATTGGCTGAGTCAAAACGCCTTTCCCAGGGCGATATTGCCGTTGTACGAGTTAATGGCAGGTCGATTGAATTGCCAGTGTTTATCGTGCCCGGTATCAATCCAACGACGATCGTAACCCAGATGGGATACGGCCGAAAATCAGCAGGTCGAGTGGGCAATGATGTTGGTCATGATGTGACTCCGTTGCTTGCCGCTGATAGCAGCGCGGTGATCACTGGTGTCGAGATCGCATCGACCACGCGTCCTTACAAGCTGGCAACCACGCAAGACCACTTCAGTATTGATCAAGGTGGTTTGGTTGAAACCTCCAAGCGTGCAGTTCGTTTGGTCCGCGAAGGCACCTACGAACAGTACAAGAACAATGATTCGTTTGCGGAACACATGGGAATCCACCACCCACCGCTCGAATCGCTATGGACACCTCCCGATGTGGCTCAGGGACACGCCTGGGCAATGACCATCGACCTCAACAAGTGCATCGGTTGCAATTCTTGCGTGATCGCTTGCCAAGCCGAGAACAACGTTCCCGTGGTTGGCAAAGAGCAGGTGGCTCGTGGTCGCGAAATGCATTGGTTGCGAATCGACCGTTACTTCCAAGGTGACCCATCGTTTAAGTCCGGTGTTAATGACCCCAAGGTCGTTTTCCAGCCCGTTGCTTGCGTTCACTGCGAAATGGCTCCTTGCGAACAAGTTTGCCCGGTCGCTGCAACGGTACACACAGAAGATGGTATCAACGCGATGGCTTACAATCGTTGCGTCGGTACTCGTTACTGTGCAAACAACTGTCCTTACAAGGTGCGTCGTTTCAACTACTTCAATTACAACAAGCCGTATGGTTATTACTACGGTTGGATTGATTATCGCGAAGATGCAAATCGTAAGTTGCAGCAGTTGGTATTGAATCCAGAAGTCACGGTGCGTGGCCGCGGTGTGATGGAAAAGTGCACTTACTGCATCCAACGCGTTCAGAACGGCAAGATCGCTGCGAAGGCAGATGGTCGAGAACTCAAGGACGGCGATATTAAGACGGCTTGCCAAGCCGCTTGCCCAAGCCAAGCGATTGTGTTTGGTGATCGCAACGATGCATCGAGCCGAGTGGCGGTATTACAGAAGGATCCTCGAGCCTACGCCATGCTCGAAGAACTCAATATCAAACCAAGAACGCTGTATTTGGCACGCTTGCGTAATGTTCATCCTCGCCTGATGACCCAGGATCAAGTCGATCATGCAACAGGCGGCCATGGTGATCATGGACATGGACACGATGACCATGGGCACGAAGATAAGGCCCACGGTGATGCGCACGCTGCAGCAGAAGGACAGCATGGTGCAGAAACAAAACCCGCTGGTGATGCGAAGCCTGCAGAGGCAGCAGCCCACTAATGATTTGGTCTGCCGCAAGGTGGACTAAATTGGAACGGTAACACTTTCCTAAGAGCAAGTGACTAACACGAAGCAGTGATCAAGAATGGTAACCACAGCTACAGCTACACCAACCGCAAGCTTATCGGTTGATAATACGATTGAAGTTCCTGGTCGCCGCGCCGATTTGGTGACGGGCAATCAGACCTACGGAACCATCACCGACATGGTTTGCCGAATTGCAGAAGACAAAGCTCCACCTCTTTGGCTTCCTTCGGTTATGGTTTGCGGAACGGTCGCATTTACTTTTATCAGTTTGATCATGTACCTGTTTTTAACAGGGGTTGGTATTTGGGGTAACATGTCGCCCGTGTTTTGGGCATGGCCAATTGTTAACTTCGTGTTCTGGGTCGGTATCGGTCACGCTGGAACTCTTATCTCCGCGATTCTGTTTTTGTTCCGCCAGAACTGGCGTACTAGTATCAACCGTGCCGCAGAAGCGATGACGATCTTCGCTGTTATCTGTGCAGGTATCTTCCCTGGTATTCACGTTGGTCGAGCTTGGCTGGCTTTCTGGTTGACTCCCTACCCAAGCTTGAACCTATGGATGTGGCCGCAATTCCGTAGCCCACTTCTATGGGACGTGTTCGCGGTGGGTACGTACGCATCGGTTTCGCTGGTGTTCTGGTACATGGGTATGATTCCTGACTTGGCGACCTTCCGCGATCGCTCGAAAACGAAGTTCCGTCGCATGGCATACGGAATTTTGTCTCTAGGTTGGACCGGATCATCGCGCCACTGGATGCGGTATGAGAAAGCTTACACCTTGCTTGCCGCACTGGCAGCTCCACTGGTTCTCTCGGTTCACACGGTCGTTAGCTTCGACTTCGCTGTATCGCAGCTCCCCGGTTGGCACACCACGATTTTCCCACCTTACTTCGTTGCTGGTGCTATTTTCTCCGGCTTCGCGATGGTGGTAACCCTTCTGGTTCCAGTTCGAGCAATCTTCCAAATCGAACACCTTATCACACTTCGTCACCTGGAAAACATGAACAAGATCATCTTGGCGACTGGGTCGCTCGTTGGTCTAGCTTACGGAACAGAGTTTTTCATGGCTTGGTATAGCATGAACAGCAACGAGTCGTACACGTTTATGAACCGAGCTTTCGGTCCATACTGGTGGGCTTACTGGACCATGGTGACCTGCAACGTTATTTCACCGCAGTTGTTCTGGTTCAAGAAGCTGAGAACTTCACCGTTCTGGATGGTGGTTATTTCTATCTTCGTCAACATCGGTATGTGGTTCGAACGTTTTGTGATCACCGTGACTTCACTGAGCCGCGACTTCCTACCATCATCTTGGGGTTACTTCCGACCAACCATATTCGACATCGGAATGTTGATTGGAAGCTTTGGCTTGTTCTGCACATTGTTCTTGTTGTTCTGCCGGTTCTTGCCAATCGTGGCGATGTCCGAAGTAAAAGGTATTTTGGCGATTCAAAAACATGACCATGGTACCAGCCATGGTGAACATGGTTCGCACCACTAGATTGCATTGAGTCGATTGCACTGAGAGTTGTTACGTCCAGTTTGAGTTGGAATTGAAGCATCCACAGTAAGATTTGGTTTGCCCATGGCCCATCAACATAAGTCAAAAAAAGAATCCGCCGCTCCAAAGACCTTTGGTTGGATGGCTGAGTACGCTGATGAGGAGCAACTGTTGGTTGCCGCTCGTAAACTCCGCGATTCAGGCTATACAAAGACGGATGCCTTTACGCCGTTTCCTGTTCACGGGATCGACGAAGCACTAGGCATTAAGCCAACTATCCTTCCATTCATAGTCTTGTGTGCTGGTATGACCGGTACGCTGACAGCCTTGACGATGCAGTGGTGGATGAATGCTGTTGATTACAAATACATCATCAGCGGTAAACCATTCGCCAGCTGGCCAGCCTTCATCCCAGTCAGCTTTGAGTTGACGATTTTGTTTTCGGCTTTCACCACGTTTCTCGGCATGATTGCCTTGAATCGTCTCCCCAAATTCAGCAACCCTGTCTTCACCAATCCACGATTCGATCGCGCAACCAATGACCGTTTCTTCTTGTATGTCGATTCAAAAGATCGCTACTACAATCGAGATGCGGTTCACAAACTGCTTGGCGAAACACATCCTGAGTCACTCGAAGAAGTCGTGGAAGACAACTCGCCGAATGAAATCCCTAGAGCGATCTGGATGGGTATCGGTGCGCTAGCGGTTTTTTCTCTGATTCCGTTGTCGGTTATCCTTCTGATGCGTGAATCTCGTAGTGATCAGCCACGATTCCACGTCTTTTTTGACATGGACTTTCAACCGAAGAAGAAGCCGCAACAGACGACTACCATCTTTGAGGATGGCCGTGTAACCAGAACCCAAGTTGAAGGCACAGTTGCTCGTGGCCAACTGGCTAATGATGGAGCTTACTATCTTGGCTACGACCCAGAGAAGGTAGCTGCCGCTCAAGCAGCAAAAGCGACTCGGTTCGTGACACTCCTGCAGCCGCCAGCCGAAAAGGCTGCTGAGCCTGCTGCCGATGCTGCTCCCGCACCACAACCTCCGGCCGATTCTACGAAGCCTGAACCAACCAAGCCTGAGCCTGCACCAGCTGCACCAGCAACTGCTGCAACAGACGGCCAAGCTCCTGCTGCCCAGCCCGCTCCCGCAGCCCAGCCCGCTCCTGCAGCGGCACCGGCGGCTGCTGCTCCTGGCGAAGTAAATCTCGACGCTCTACCTTGGGTCAATGAATTTCCAGAGGGCGTTGTCTCCGAAGACAACATGAGTCGTGGTAAGCAGCGGTTTGAAATCTACTGTGCTGCGTGCCATGGCATCGGAGGGGATGGAAATGGATTGGTAGCTAAGACTGCAGCCGAGAAATCTCCGTCGACTTGGGTTCCGCCAACGTCGCTTCACGAAGAGAAGATCCGCAACCAACCAATCGGAAGAATTTTCCACACCATCACCAACGGTAAAGGCAAAATGGGTGGCTACAGTTCGCAAGTGAATGCGGCTGATCGCTGGGCCATCGCTTTGTATGTTCGAGCTTTGCAGCGAAGCCGCAATGCGAAGATCGAGGATGTGCCAGAAGCCGAAAAGGCGAAGTTGGCAACACCTTAACGCTCACTGTTTGATGGTAATTTTGATTTTGCACCGTCCTGGAAACGATTGATCAAGAAGAACGAAGTTATGACAAGCGAAGCTGCTAGTAACGAGATCACCTTACCGGCGACTTGGAAATCCAAGTGGGCGGTATTTGTCGCCATCGGAGCGGTGTGTTTATTGTTGAGTGTGGCTTGGTGTTACTTCACCGCTAGCTCGGCCAACAAAGCGGAGGGAGTGAAGTTTTTCATGCACTCCTATCTCGTCAACTACATGTACTGTCTGTCGTTCGGACTCGGTGCATTGTTTTTTGTCCTGGTGCAGTATTTATGCCGAGCTGGTTGGAGCGCATCGATTCGCAGACTTGCTGAAATCATTGCCTCAACACTCCCTTTGATGGCTTTGCTTTTCGTCCCGATTCTGGCAATGGTTCTCTTTACCCATAGCACTTCGCTTTACGAATGGAATGCGGAGAAGCTGGAGGGTTTGTTACTTGATAAGTCCGGATATCTTAACGGGAAGTTTTTCACTGTTCGAACGGTGGTTTACTTCTTGGTGTTTATTGGCTCTGCCCATTTCGTTTACAGCAACAGCCGTCGGCAAGACGAAACGGGGGACACCGGAATTACGCTTCATATTCAGAAGTGGAGCGGCCCTTTGATCATGCTGTATGCCCTAGCGATCAGCTTTGCGTCGTTCGATTGGCTGATGTCGGTGGATGCCGAGTGGTTCAGTACGATCTTCGGTGTGATCATCTTCGCTGGAAGCATGCTAGGCTTCTTCGCTCTGACCGCCCTGATCGGGATGGGGCTACAGAACTCCGGCAAGCTTCAGAAGTATATCACTGTCGATATCTATCACGATGTTGGTAAGTTCCTATTCGGCTTTGTAATGTTCTGGTCCTACGTCTCGTTCTCGCAGTTCTTGCTCTACTGGTATGGTGACATCCCAGAAGAAACTGCTTGGTACAAGATTCGAATGGAAAACGGTTGGCAGTATGTCGGTTTGCTGCTCATTGCCTGCCACTTCGCCATTCCATTCTTGGGCTTGCTGTCACGACACGTTCGACGTCACCGTTTCGGCTTAGGCTTCTGGGCTTGCTGGTTATTGGTGGCTCACTGGATCGATTTGAGCTACATGGTGCTACCGAATACCGGACCTGTAAATGTCAGCATGTTGCTTGGCCATTTGATTGGCTGGATCGGAATGTTCTCGATCTTCCTAGCGATTTTGCTTTTGAAAGCTTCCGATGTACCGCTGGTTGCCGTTCGCGACCCACGGGTCCCAGAGGCGATTTCCTATCACAACGTTATTGTTTGAGAAGGCCTAGAAAATGGCTAGATACGACGATATCAACACGACTTTCATTGGATATTTCACGGTTTTGAGCGCCGGTTTCCTACTGGCGATCGTCTTCGCTTTTCAGGCGATGGCTTATTACTGGGAGTATTCAGAAGAGCAACGCAAATTTTCCGACTCGGAATATAAAGCGTCTACAGAGATTCTCGGTGAACAAAAGAAGTCACTTAGCGGTTATGAATGGGTAAAGATACCGGCGATCCCAGCAACACCTGATTCGCCTGCAATCCCTGAAACCAAGCGACTCCAAATCCCGGTTCAAGAAGCGATGGAAATCATCGTCAAAGAGAACCAGAAGCCAGTTGCCGCGCCGGCCCAAACCTAACAGCCGCTCCAAATGTTTTAAACGGAAGTCATAACTTCACCGTCCTATGAAAATTGTGGTAGCCAAAATAGCTTTCCTAGCATTAGTACTAGCAGCCGGGTGGAACGTTGCCCTCGCCGCTGATACTGCTGGGACCGCCGTTGGTTCATCGCCAGTTGGCAAGCTGCCTAAGGGCCCCAATTTCGAGGGATTCGGGATCGATGAAAGGTTGGGAAATTCGGTTCCACTGAACACCTTGTTTCGGAACGAAAACGGGACGAGAGTACCGCTGAGCTCCTTGATTGATGGCAAGAAGACAACACTATTGACTTTGAACTACAGTGATTGCCCAGGACTCTGCGTCGCTCAACTGGACGGTCTTTCGGATTCGCTCAGAAGATTTGACGCCCTCGAACTGGGCAAAGACTACCAGGTGATCACGATCAGTATTGATCCCAATGAATCTGTTTCTCGGGCCTTGGCGACCAAAGAGAAATACCTAGGAGGGATGGGTTTGTCGGTGAACTCGACAGGCTGGCGTTTTTTGACTGGAGAGCAAAGTTCGATAACGGCGGTGGCAGAGGCAGTCGGATTTCGGTACAGCTGGGATCCGGTTGGCAAGCGGTTTAATCACTCAGCTGCGACAATTGTTCTATCGCCTAAGGGAGTTGTCACAAGATATCTTTATTCTCCGAGCATCGACGGCAACACGCTGAAAATGGCTCTCGTTGAAGGTTCGGAGGGAAAATTAGGGTCGTCGCTTGATGCTTTTGCACTTTGGTGCATGCAGTACGATCCTGAGAAAAATCAGTATTCGGCTGTAGCCTATCGCATGTTAGGTTTAGGTGCGGCCGCCTTTGTTATGATGATGTTGGGACTTACGGCCCCTTTTTGGTTTGCTTCCAAGCGACCGACAGAGGCTAATTCAGAGACGCAAGTTGAATCAGGTTCTTAAAATGAACGGGTTATTCACTCAACCTTGGATGTTGCTCGGCGATGAAGCGGCTAGCTTCTGGTTTCCAGAGAAGGCTTCGACCTTTGCTGGGGAGGTCGATTTCGTATACGACGCCATTCTCTATATCAGCCTTGTCTTTTTCGCGCTGATCGTGGTGGGAATGATTTACTTTGTTTGGAAGTTCAGGCAACGACCAGGATACGAAGGTTCGCCTGAAGCACTCCATAACAATGCCTTGGAAGTAGCGTGGACAGTAATACCGACCTTGATTGTCGTTTGGATTTTCTGGCGTGGAGTGGTCGGTTACATCGACATGATGACACCCCCTGCAGACACCTATGACATTCAGGTCAAAGCGATTCGTTGGAACTGGAGTTTCACCTATCCCAACGGAGCCATCAGTCCTGACTTGCACATCCCGATCAACACGCCAGTCAAGTTGATTATGCGTTCCGATGACGTCATCCACAGTTTGTATGTTCCTGCATTCCGTGCGAAGACGGACGTCGTACCGGGTCGCTTGAACATTATGTGGTTCGAAGGCATCAAGGAAGGGATTTACGATCTGTACTGCACAGAGTACTGCGGCACCAAACATAGCGTTATGCAAACGCTAGTACACGTTGAGCCTAAAGAGAAATTCGACGCCTGGTTGGCTGAAGCTTCCAAGCCACCGACTGATCCGGTTGAATGGGGCAAGTGGCTTTACGAAAGACAGGGTTGCAAGGGTTGCCATTCAATGGATGGATCACTTGTCGTCGGCCCTTCGTTCAAAGGCAGCTTTGGCACTTCTTTGCAGATGTCGTCGGGCGAAACAGTAACGATGGATGAAAACTACATTCGTACTTCGATCTTGAATCCTCAGAAACAAGCTCGAACAAATTTCGCGAACAAAATTAACCAGATGAACTCGTACCAGGGTAAACTGAAGGAAGAAGAGATCGGAGCTCTAACCGCGTTTATCAAGAGTCTTAAGTAATTCAATCGTCTCGCCTTTTGGGTAAATCCTTCGAGAAGCTCGAAAAGTCGGACAAGTCATACATTGGCTGGAGATTAGTACCATGAGCGCTGTTGTCACAGAGAGTGGGGTCCATGCTGCGGATAATCCGCAGCCAAAGGTAGATCCTAACTACCTAACCTTCAACAAAGGCTTTCTTAGCTGGGCGTTGACGCTTGATCACAAACGAATCGGTTTGATGTATTTAGCGGGAATCCTCGCGAGCTTTTTGCTCGGTGGTATCCTCGCCCTGCTGTTGCGTGCTGAGTTGTTTTATCCGGGTGAAAACCTTTTCACCAACGACGGCTACAACCAACTTTTCACGTTGCACGGCGCGGTCATGGTGTTTCTCTTTATCATCCCAAGCGTTCCGGCAGCCATGGGCAACTTTTTAGTGCCCGTTATGCTGGGAGCAAAAGACGTTGCTTTTCCACGGTTGAATCTCTGCAGTTTCTATCTGTGGGTAACTGGAGCGATCTTCTTCTTGATCGCTTTGTTCTCGACAGGTTTGGACACTGGATGGACGTTTTACACTCCATATAGCACGACAACCGAGGGCCCCGTGGTCGCTGCCACAATGGGCGTTTTTATCCTTGGTTTCAGCTCGATCTTCACCGGTCTTAATTTCATCGTAACCATCAACACGATGCGTCCACCAGGAATGACCTGGTTTCGTATGCCCTTGTTCTTATGGGCAACCTATTCCACTTCGATCATTCAGGTTCTTGCAACTCCGGTTCTCGGTATCACCGTCCTGTTGTTAGCTGCAGAACGTGTACTGCACATTGGAATTTTTGATCCGGCTTACAACGGCGACCCAGTCACGTTCCAGCACTTCTTCTGGTTTTATTCCCATCCAGCCGTGTACATCATGATTCTTCCAGCGATGGGGATCATCAGCGAACTGATGTCGGTGCACAGCCACAAAGCAATCTTTGGATACCGTTTGATCGCTTACAGTTCGGTGGCTATCGCTTTGTTCGGCTTCTTGGTCTGGGGGCACCACATGTTCACCAGCGGTATGGCCGAAGTAACCACCATCATCTTCAGTGCTCTGACCTTTACCGTTTCGATTCCATCGGCGATCAAGGTGTTCAACTGGCTCTTCACGATGTATCAGGGAACAGTTTCTCTGGTTACTCCAATGCTCTACGCTTTGGCGTTCTTGTTCCTCTTCACAATCGGTGGTCTAACCGGTCTGTTTTTGGGAACGCTGTCGGTTGACCGACATTTGCATGACACTTACTTCGTGGTTGCTCACTTTCACTACGTGATGATGGGTGGAACTCTGATCGCTTTCTTGGGTGGACTGTTCCACTGGTGGCCCAAAATGATTGGCAAGATGTATAACGAACTTGGTGGACAGATTTCTGCCGCTATCGTTTTCATCGGCTTCAACCTTACCTTCTTGCCTCAGTTCGTAATGGGAAGCCGTGGTATGCCACGTCGCTATGCTCAATACGATCCTGAATTCCAGTTGATGCATCAACTATCTACGATCGGTGCCTTCATTCTCGGAATGGGGCTCTTTGTAGCTGCTGGAGTCCTGTTACACTCATTGTTCAAAGGACGAAAAGCTCCTGCCAATCCTTGGGGTGGTGACACCTTAGAATGGCACTGCGAATCGCCTCCTCCTTACTACAATTTCCTCCGTCCACCGGCGGTAAAGGATCCTTACGACTACGGCCATCTGGTTTACGATGCCAATGTTGGCGGTTATGTTGAGCGTCCTCACAGTCGTGGAAGCGGAAATCCTGTCAGCAACCCTGTGCTAGCGAAGGGCTAGTTGATGTCAGCTACTGAATTAGCAGATTCGTCGATCAATCATGGACATGACTCTCACGGACATGATTCACATGGGCATGACCATGATCATGCCCATCCGGCTTGGCTTGCGCACCATTTCGATGACGCAGAGCAGCAATTCGATTCCGGGAAACTCGGAATCTGGTTGTTCCTAGTCACCGAAGTGCTGTTCTTCAGCGGGATGTTTTGCGCATACGCTCTGTATCGCAGTCTTCATCCCGAAGTTTTCACTTTCGCAAGCCAGTTTTTGAATGAGACGTTGGGCGCGATCAACACCGGCGTGTTGTTGTTCAGCAGCTTAACTATGGCATGGGCAGTGCGTTGTGCACAACTTGGTCAAAACCGCGGTGTGGTTGCCAACGTCGGTATGACATTGGGTTGTGCAGCGATCTTTTTGGGTGTCAAAGCGGTTGAGTACAGCCATAAATTTGACTTGGGGCTGCTGCCAGCAGGTTTCTATGTGCCTCAAGTCTTGCATCCTGCTCACCACGAGGGAATTTCCAACTGGTTAGTACTGTTCTGCGTAGTTCCAACGATTCTGTTGGTCGTGTTCACGGCTTGGTACGGCCAAACTTGTGCATCGGGCAACAAGGTTCAGCAAAACATTGCGGGGCCTCTCGCCGTTGCGGCACTCTGCTTCTTTGCTGGCGTCGGCTTGGGCACCTATCTTGAGTCGGGTGAAGAAGATCATGGCGTTGAAACGGTGCAGGAACATAAAGCGGCTCACGCGGACGCGGCACATGGAGATCATGCTGCTGCCGATCATGCTGCCGCCGATCACGCTGCGTCCAAGGAAACTCCTGCTGCGACGGAATCTGCTGCTACAACTTCGGACCACAGCGCCGAGCCAACAGCCGATAACCCAGTGGTTGACCCTGATGTCAACAAGAAGGGTGGAGCTGGTTTGTTCTTCAGCATTTATTATTGCATGACCGGAGTCCACGCAATTCACATTATTGCTGGTCTCATTGTGCTCACTTGGATTTTGATCAAAGCTGCTCGTGCAGAATTCCACAGCGAGTACTTCGGGCCAGTTGATTACGTAGGACTCTATTGGCACTTGGTCGACTTTATTTGGATTTACCTGTTCCCCCTCTTGTACTTGATCACCTAAAGGTCAAAGGTCGGTAGGGAAACGTCGTAAGAAAGTTAATTTGCTCTTCTAACGAATAACGAAACGCGGATATTTGTCTATGGCACATTCATCGAACCACGGAGCAGCCCCAAGTGCGGCAGCGTCCCATGGCGACGCCCATCATCATGCTCACGGTGATTCTCATCACGGTGGACATCATGGGTTTGCCCATCCATCTCCGGTATGGCAGCTGTTAACCATTTTCTTCATACTGGTTGCACTGACTATCTTGACTGTCTATCAGTCGACTCTTGACCTTGGTGCATGGGAAGTATGGGCATCGCTAGCGATCGCGACCGTTAAAGCGGCGCTCGTTATTTTGTTCTTTATGCACATGATTCACGATAAACCCTTTAACATTATCATGTTTTTGGGAACATTGATTTTCGTAGCCTTGTTCCTCGGATTCACTCTGATGGATGCGCATGGCTACAATGATTTGATCGAAATCGACTCGATTAAGCCGAAATAGCTGAACACGAAAGCAAAGTAACTCTCCGCTAACTGAGAATTGCTTTCTTTTTTCTCTTTAATGAGAAGGGCCTTTCACAAGGCCCTTTTTTTTTGCCACAATAGTGCCATCGTTCCGATCCATTCATCGCAGCATTCCCTTCATCGAAATCTTACAGGTGTACCGATGAAACGCCGCATGGTTCTACTGACCGAAGGCCATTCCAATCCTCATACTGCCAAGACGGCGGCCGGATTACTGCGTTATTGTCCTGAGGAATGCGTAGGCGTTATTGACAGCCATCATCACGGCGAGAAAGTTCAACCCTTTTTAGGGTCAGGTGGTGAGTTTACTTTTGTTTCGAGCTTGGACGAAACTCCGAATGCCAACACGCTTGTCATTGGTATTGCACCGCCTGGAGGAAAAATTCCTGCATCATGGCGGCCCATCATTTTGGCTGCTATCGACAAAGGATTAAATGTTCTAAGCGGCCTGCATGACTTTTTGATCGAGGATCAAGAGTTTCGCGAAGCGGCCGAGCGACGCGGTGTGCATTTGATCGATGTAAGAAAAAACCACTTCAAGGAGATTTCACGCCGTCGAGGACTCAGCAATAACTGCTTGAGAATCCATACCGTGGGTCATGACTGCAGCATTGGGAAGATGGTCGTGAGCTTGGAAGTTTCGCGCGGACTTGAGAAGCGAGGATTGGATTCGCATTTTATCGCTACCGGTCAAACAGGTATTATGATCGCCGGCTCGGGCCTACCACTAGACTGCATCACTGCCGACTTCGTCGCCGGCGCTGCCGAGAAGTTAGTGCTGGAAAATCAGCATCATCAAATCTTAGTGGTAGAAGGGCAGGGGAGTCTTGTCCATCCATCCTATTCAGGCGTTACGTTGAGTTTGTTGCATGGATGTCTGCCGCATGCTTTGATTTTGTGTTTTGAAGCTGGACGTTCCACGGTGGGTGGAATCGATCATGTTGCTATTCCGGATTTAAAGACGATCGCAGAACATTTCCTGATGATGTCTAATATTCATCAACCGTGCGAAATCATTGGCATCGGGATGAATGGTCGCAAAGTAACTCCTGATATGGCCAAGGAAATTGCACAGCGAATCGAAGAACAAATGAATCTCCCCGTTGTAGACGTTTTTCGCGATGGGCCTGACCGATTGATCGACGCGGCTGAGAACTTTTACCGCGATGGTCGTTGGCGAAATTTTGGAATGTAATCTCCTACGCGAATTTTATTGACGCAGGTGCGAACTTGGAAATCATCACTCATCTCTACCAGTTGCCATTGCGTGATCCATTTACCATTTCTCGCGGTACGGCGCTGGTGCAGCCATCTCTGGTAGTAGAACTCAGAGACGGCGACTATCGCGGATTTGGCGAAGCGACATCTAATGATTTCTATTCAGCCTCGATAACTTCGATGCTTGAAGATCTCAAGAAGGTTCAAGAAATACTTAACAACCTTCAGTGGCAACGCCCCGAAGAGCTTTGGGATAAGTTGGATCCGCATCTTGCCCACAATCGGTTCGCCCAAGCTGCTTTAGATATGGCCGCTTTCGATCTCTGGGGTAAACGACTAAATCAGCCTGTATGGAAGCTTCTTGGACTCAATAGCAACGTTGGTCCCGACAGTTGCTATACACTGGGTATCGATACCCGTGACGTGATGCTTCGCAAAATGCAGGACATGCCGGGCTGGCCGATTTACAAAATCAAATGCGGAACACCCAACGATATCGAAACCGTTCGGTTTTTGCGTCAGCATACTTCCGCTCGCTTCCGTGTTGATGCCAACTGCGGCTGGGAACCAAGTCGTGTTTTAGAGCTAGCAGCGCAACTGAAGTCGCTCGATGTCGAATTCATTGAACAGCCTCTGCCAGTACCTTGCTGGGAGGAAATGAAGGCACTCAAATCGCAGAGCGTTCTTCCTTTGATGGCAGATGAAAGCTGCCCCACTCTCGATGCTGTCGATCGCTGTGCCGAGTCCTTTCACGCTATAAATATCAAACTAGTAAAATGTGGAGGAATCACTCCCGCACTGCGTATGATCCAGCGGGCTAAAATGCTCGGGCTTAAGGTTATGGTGGGCTGTATGACGGAGTCGAGCGTTGGTATCTCAGCCGCTGCTCAACTTCGGCCCCTGCTCGATTATGCTGACCTAGATGGCGCAGTGCTGCTAAAGGAAGACCTCGCTACTGGAGTACGCGTCGAGAAAGGTAAGGTTGGGCTTTTGGATCTTCCAGGCAATGGGGTTCAGCTGAAACCCAACCTTGATCATCTTCGCCTAACCATTTAATCCAAAACGTCTCAACCTTTTTCATGGACGGAACTGAATGGCTCTATTATCTGGATTTTTCGTAAGTCCAGCGACTTGTTCCAAAGGCTTGTCTGGTTCTGTTCTTTGGTTCGTCAACACTCTTCACTGGCAGTCCTAACCTCATTCTTCACACTCGGACGATTTTTTATGTCTGCAACGGTACGTATTCCCAACCGCAACGAAGTTCCTGTGGAAGATACTTGGGATCTCTCTAGCTTGTACAAAGACACGGCCGCTTGGGAACGCGACTTGAAGAAGCTTGGGCAATTCCAAACCCAATACGAGCCTTTTAAGGGAACGCTGAAACAATCCCCTCAGCGTGTTGCCGAGTTCCTGAAGTTTGATCTGCAGGTCGATCGTTTAATGGAACGCGTTGGTACCTACGCGATGCTTCGTACAACTGAAGACCAGGCGAATGATGAGGCAAAATCGCTCTACTCGAAATACCAAACTACCGCCATGAAGATCTCGCAGGCGGGTTCCTTTTTTCGCCCCGAACTGCTCGCTCTTCCTGCTGCTCAGTTGAAGGAATACCTTTCGGCCGAATGCTTGAAACCTTATCGACTACTGCTCGATCGAATCGTCCGCTTCAAAAAACATACGCTTTCCCAGCGAGAAGAAGAACTCTTGGCCTTGCAAGGTGAGATGGCTTCAACAGCCAGCCAAGTTTTTCGGCAACTCAGCGATGCTGATATGAAATTCGGTACTGTGAAGAACGAAAGAGGTGAGACGGTTGAATTGACCAATGCCACCTATTCCCAATTCCTGATTTCTCCGAAGCGCGCGGTTCGCAAAAATGCATTCCATCAGTATTACGATGAATTTGCTGCCCACGAAAATACACTTGCAGCATGTCTGGCGGGAAGCATTCACACCGATGTCTTTCACGCGCGAGCAAGAAAATATAGTTCCTGCTTGGAAGCTGCCTTATTTCCTGACAACGTCCCTCTTTCCGTTTACAACAATCTGATTTCTACCACCCGGCTTCATCTTCCTACGACCTATCGCTACTTGGAAGTTCGTCGGCGCAAGATGGGGCTTAAAGATATTCATCATTACGATACCTATGTCCCTATGCTTACGGCTCAGGAAACCGAGCGATCATGGGATGAAACTGTGTCGTTGATCATGAAGGCCTTACAACCTTTAGGAAACGAATATTGCAAAGTTCTCGAGAAAGGTTTGAATGGGCGCTGGTGCGATCGCTATCCCAATCAAGGTAAGCAAAGTGGTGCATTCAGTTGCGGTAGTTTTGATGGCGATCCGTATATTTTGATGAACTACAAACCCAAAGTGCTCAATGATGTTTTCACTCTCGCCCATGAAGCGGGACACTCGATGCACTCTTACTACTCTGCCAAAACACAACCTTTTCAATACTACAACTACACTATCTTTGTGGCCGAAGTTGCCAGTACGTTTAATGAGCAACTTCTCAGCCACTTCATGATCGAGAACGCTCAGAGCAAGGAAGAACGCGCTTACCTGATCAATCACGAAGTAGATAGTATTCGCGCGACCATGGTTCGCCAAACTATGTTTGCCGAGTTTGAAAAGCGAACTCATGAAATGGCTGAAAATGGCGAGCCTTTAACCACGAAATCGATTAAGGGAGAATATCGTAAGCTACTCGAAGACTACTTCGGGCCTAACTTCAGTATCGATGAGCAGCTTTCCCTGGAATGCCTCCGCATCCCTCACTTCTATCGTGCATTTTATGTCTACAAATATGCTACCGGCTTGGCTGCAGCAATTGCCCTATCTCGCAAAGTACTTGAAGGTGGACAACGCGAACTGAAGGATTATCTGCGATTCCTTCAAAGTGGCTGCTCCAAGGACCCCTTGGAATTGCTCAAAGATGCAGGCGTCGACATGACAACGCCCGAACCTATTGAAGTAGCCCTGAAGCATTATCAACACCTAGTTGGGCAACTCGAAGAACTCATCTAGCTCGAAAAAAAATTCTCGCGGAAAACATAGATGTTCTTCCGCGAGAATCATGATTCGAGTATCGATAGACGGCTGCTTGTGGTTTGGTAACTCAGCAGCCGCATGTCGGTAATGCGATATTTACAGTGAACTTTCAAGAAGCAGACGCAACTTCCGCAATTCCTGACGCATATCCATCCCCTCCATCGGAGTCATCTGGATACTCAAGGCGCGATCGTAATGAACGCGTTCAAGCTGCGTAATAAGCTTGGCATATTCGATTTCGCCTTGGCCGACACGCACCTGCAGTTGATCCTTTTTGGAATCCCGTAAGTGCACATGAAGAACGTACTTCATCAGCTTATCCAGATTTTTGTTGCGGTGTGGCCCAACCCAGTAGTGGCTTGGGTCCATCGTTAAACCTAAACCTGGAACGTTATCGCAAAGATTCATTACCGTATCCGGATCTTCGCTTAGGCAACCGATTTGAGTTCGCAGGGCAACTCGAGCACCCTCTGTTTCAGCAATAGAAACCAATCGCTGCAGACGCTCTATTTCTTCATTGAAGGGAGTTCCTAACTCTGCCGAAGGTACCGTTAAAATGACTACCTTGGTCGCTTTCGCAAAACGGCAAACCGTCTTGAAAAGCTCGTAGTACTCTGTACCTTGCGCATCGATTCCTACGCTATAGCTGCAAATATCCAACCGATGCGTATCTCGACACAATTCCACAGCACGATCGAATTCCGAGTCGATGCGAGTCGGAGGCATCTGGCAGCCCCCTTCATGCAACGCAATCTCAACCGTGGAAAACTCCATATCCTGCAGCACAGCAATAACATCCGGCAATGGTATATCCGGGAAACAATCCGTCGAAGCTGCAACGAACACTGAACCGACTCCTTTTTCCACCCCTCACGTAGCAATAATCCAATGAGTCCCCAAGTTATCGTTTACCGCTCTTCATGGCAACACCACGGCAATAACCCCTAATTCGTATTGGTTCCAAGCCGAAACTCAATCAATCCAACGCTTTCTTAAGCTCAAGTTGTTGCTAGCAATTCGGCTTCATGGATGACAGGGGGAATAATTTGGTGTTCAATAGAGGTAATTCCCGCCTGTTTTCTATGGATTGCTTCGGAGCGTCCCCCATGATCTTCGCTAAGCCTAGTGCTGCGATCACCATCTTTCTGATCGTTGCGACTCTTCAAATTACACATCCAACATTTGCGAATGCCCAGGACAAAAGTCCCAAAGATCGAGCTTTAGAACCGAGCACTCCTGCAGCTTGGTACGGTGAAGGGGTTCGCCCCAGCGATGCACGCACACCGCAGGAAGAACTCTCGGGCTTTCACCTACCCGACGGTTTTGTCATCGAACTGATTGCTGCTGAGCCACTTATTTCCAAACCGCTCAACTTAGCTTTCGATTCCCGTGGAAGGCTTTGGGTAACCGACAGTTTGGAGTATCCCTACCAGGGCCCAGCCGATCGCGCGCCGCGTGACACGCTGCGAGTTCTCGAGGACAGCGACCGAGATGGTTCGTTTGAAAAAGTCACCACCTTTGCTGATCAATTAAACATTCCCATCGGTGTTCTCCCTTATGGTGATGGGGCGCTCTGTTTCAGCATTCCCAATATTTGGTATTTGCGTGATACCGATGGAGACGGCAAATGCGACAAGCGCGAAGTCGTTCTTGGACCCTTTGATACAACACGCGATACTCACGGCATGATCAACTCATTGCGCCGTGGTGAAGATGGCTGGATTTATGCTTGTCACGGTTTTAACAACCAATCTACGGTCGCTGGTAAGGATGGCCATAAAGTCGTTCTTCAATCGGGAAACACTTTTCGATTCAGACCCGATGGGAGTCGCGTCGAACTCGTATCGCAGGGACAAGTAAACCCCTTCGGTATGGATGGCGATAGTCGAGGTCAATACTACACAGCTGATTGCCACAGCAAGCCGATCACACAGGTGATACGCGGAGCTTGCTATCCTAGCTTTGGACGCCCGCATGATGGTCTCGGTTTCGCACACTCCATGATGGATCATCTCCATGGAAGTACAGCGATCGCAGGACTGCTATTCTATGAAGACAATCAATTTCCTGAAATTTTTCGGGAGTCATTCCTCAGCGGCAATGTGATGACTAGTCGCATCAATCGAAACTCGCGCAAACGGGAAGGGACAACCGAATACGCAATTGAACAGGGAGATTTCCTAACAAGTGACGACTCATGGTTTCGCCCTGTAGACCTGCGTCTGGGACCTGATGGTGCCATCTATATCGCAGACTTTTACAATAAGATCATCGGGCATTACGAAGTTCCATTGACACATCCGGATCGAGATCGCTTTCGAGGACGCATTTGGCGCATTCGATATGCACCAAATGGTCAACCCGCCTCGACTGCTGCCTTGGATTTGCATCTGCAATCTCCAGACTCATTGATCCCATCGCTTGGCTCATCGAATTTAACTTTGCGAAGACTTGCTTCCGATGAATTGACCGATCGTGGTCAAGAAAAGAGCATCCCCTTTTTGCAGAAAGCGTTAGCCGACAATAACCCGCTGATTCGATCATCTTCGATGTGGTGCCTATACCGTCTCAACTCACTGTCGCCTGAATCCATTCAGCAATTAGCATCCGATGCCAGTCCACTAGTTCGCTTACAAGTCGCTAAATTGCTGGGTGAATATCGCGATGCCAGCAGCGATATTATCCTTGCTTTACTTGGTGATTCAGATTCCGATACGGCTCGTGCTGCAACGGAAAGCATCGGCTTGCGAGGCGATCGGCAAGCACTACTTCCGTTACTTGATAAATTGCAGCAAGCTCAAAATCCGACCGGCAAGCATGCCGCGGATTTCGTTCTTCAGCAATCGCTCCGTATCGCTATTCGCAACCTGTTGCGTGAGGATTCCGTGCGACAGCAATTGTTGACAGATTGGAAAGAAGATAACGCAAATGATTCCAAGTCTACCCAACTCTCGCTACAAGGCCCTCACGCTCAAAACCTATCTTCGATCTTGCTTGGACTCGCGCACCCTGATGCCGCGTTTCTCTTACAGCAGTATTTGGCAAGCAGCAGCAAACCGAGTCCCTCCCCGGAAATGCTCCAACATATTGCCAAATGGATTCATCCAGAAAAGCTACCTGATCTGACTCGCTGGCTGGAAGAACAATTGATTCAGCAGACCGATCGGCAATTACAAGTCCTGGGATACATCGAAAGTGGTCTTGCCGCTCGCGGACTCCAGTCTCCCGATGCTCTGCGCTCATGGGCTTCGCGAATAAGCAATCAACTGCTTGCGCCTTGGCTATCCGACTCCAATCAAGTCTTGAATCTCGTTAGCTGGACTGCCGATGCTGGTGAGCCTTGGAAGGTGCAAACTCGACATTGTGACGATGGAACTGACTTTACTCAATTTCATAGCAGTCTTACTCGGGGAGAAAGCTATGTTGGGACAATGCGCAGCGGATCTTTCACTGCGCCTGCTCAGCTATCGTTTTGGATTGTAGGACACAACGGATTTCCCGACCAAACCGATAAACAAGCCAATCGCTGCGAACTCATTGATGCCGAATCTGGTTCCATTCTTCGCACCGCCTACCCACCCCGAAGCGATATTGCGAGACAAGTAAGTTGGGATCTCCAAGACATCAGTGGTCGTAAGGTTTTTATTCGCTGTGTCGATGACGATCGTGCCAACGCTTATGCTTGGGTTGCTTTGGGACGATTCTCCCTCGATGCACTCAATGAGAACGATTCAAGCAATCGCTTGCGAAACGGCTTATCACTCATCGCACGCTACAACGTCCGAGATGCTCAGTCTAAATTGCTTAAACTGCTCGACTCGAAACGACTCGACGATAATGCACAGATCGAATGCCTCGCAGTCCTAGCGCAGCTCCATGAACGACCTCTCGTACAGAGTATTGCGGAATACGCTCTGCAGGATAATAGCTCAACCTCGCTATGGGCCCAAAATATCCGCTCAGCCCTGCAGTCTGAACCTGCGGTATACCAAGAATGGCTCGACAAGGATTTGCCCAAATTAATAAAGACCCTTAGCACTCGCCAACAAACCACTTTGTTGCGTACCATCGGTGCACGTAAAACCAATTTACCTTGGCTTATCGATGCCCTGGAATCTGGCACGATTAGCTTGGCTGTCTTTCAGGATCAGAACCTAAAAGATCTCACGACCACGGTTTTCACTTCAACCGAAAATAGTGACCGCTGGAAAAAATTGCTGACAGCTATACCGCAAGAAGACAATATCGCCTTACAGCGATGGAATCTTTTAGTAAATCAGGATCATTCCACTTCCATTAACACCGATCGCGGCAAAACGTTATTCACAGAGAAATGTTCTCAGTGCCATCAACTAGCAGGCCAAGGCAAAATCGTCGGACCGCAACTGGATGGTGTGGGCAAAAGAACTCGCGAACGTCTTCTGGAAGACATTTTGTTACCCAACCGCAATGTCGATCACGCTTTTCGAACCTCTACCTTGCTGCTTGAGGATGGCCGTATCCTGGTCGGCCTAATTCGCAACGAGACCGATGACGCGATAGCCCTTGTCGATTCGGAAGGCAAGGAACAAACGATAAGCAAAACGGACATATCCGAACGCAAACAAAACACTCAGTCGGTTATGCCAGCCAACTTTCATGAATTGCTCAACGATGAAACTCTCCAGGATCTTATTGCTTACCTAAAGAGTCAGCCTTAAAAGTTAGCCCGAATAAACGATTTCTGCGCATCGTAGATTCTTGCAAGACAGCTTGGTCTACGATTCGCATCTCCGCTACGCCTCTCTTTTCTTCGACTGACTTCCGCAATCATTGATTGCTGCTGAGGGAGCCTTTGTCTAGCCTCGATAAGCCTCTCACTTCAGTCGTATCCTTGCCAGCGTTCACTGAGTAAGTGCAACCTGCAACCATGCAACGCACCAAGTGAACGCTTCTTAAATACAAGAACCATTCTGTTGACCAGATAGAGCTCTCTGGATAGCTATCAAATGCACTTGCTAGCACGCCGAAAATTGATCTAGGCATTGCTGAGGAGAATTCCTACGATCTGCAGGAGTGGATGTCTTTTTTCAAGGAGGAAAGTCGTGCAAACGATTAAGACTGCCGCAGTCGTTGTATTAATGGTGACCGTATTGTACGGGGTTTTCGTTGGTCTAAACACGAATGAGCCCTCGCTACCTCCTGATTTGGAAGGTTTTGATCCTAATTCCCTTGGTATGGACATCGAACTGGGAAGCCCTGTTTCCTCAGAGGATCTTGTGAATGATCCTGCGGTAGATCGCGAGGGATTCTCAGATACTGGTAAGACCTTAGATGCAACAGCGATTGCGATTCCAACGTCCACTAATCCTGCAGCTTTGGATCAAGTTGGAATGACAAAGCAGCCGGCCGAAGATCCTGCATCAGCCTCGACTTCGCTACTGGATTTGCCTCAAGCAGCTACGACAGTTCCCACCGACAAGCAAGTTGCCGGAAATACTGCGCGTTCGACAGGACTTGAAACGGAAGTTCCTTTTCCAGGACGCGAGAAAGTACAAACTGTTTCCGCTTCGCTGAATCCACCGAGCAGTACAAACTCGTTAGGCGCAAACTCGCTAGGCTCAAACTCCACTTCGAATTCTGGTAAACCGCTTGGTAGCACTTCGTCGATGCCCAACAGTTTATTCCCTGCACCTCCTGAGTTAAACAACAGTAACGCGAGTGCATCGACAAACCTGGCAACTCAGAATGCACCTACAGCACAAACACCTACAGTACAAACGCCAAACGCTGCTAGCTCGGAATCACTTCCTACCGATAATGCTGCGGCGATTCCTGCTGGAGATAATGGATCTGTTCCTGCTACATCGCTCGCAGATCTCGGTAGCAAGAAAAATGCCACGACTCCAGGTACAGACACACTACCACCTGCGACAACCAATCCCTCAGTTTCTACGACCCCTTCGTCCTCGGTAACGATTAGCGAACCGACTTTTGAACTTGCTCGCCAGAAGGCGATGGAAGAAATCCAAAAAGGGAAACTCAAGGAAGCTCTCCAGCAATTGTCGGCTTGGTACAACCGACCTGAGTTAACTCGCGATCAGGAAGCGGATCTGATTAACATCTTAGATGCGTTAGCCGCTGAAGTAATCTACTCCAAACGCCATTTCCTAGAGTCTCCTTATAAAATTGGTCCGAAAGAGACCTTAGAGCAAGTTGCCGAGATCCATGGTGTCACTACCGATCTACTAGCCAGTATCAATCAAATCCAACGCCCCTACGTGCTTCTCCCAAGCACCGAGTTGAAAGTGCTACGGGGTCCATTCCGCGCTGACATCGATTTGACAACGAGCGAATTGACTCTCTACTTGGAAAACATGTATGCAGGTCGATTCCCGATCGAGGTTGGCTCTGATCCATCGGCGAAAGAAGGAACATTTACCATCGCTGGTAAGCAAATGAACCGTAATTTCTATGGTTCCAGCGGTGGAACCGTGGGTGGTAACGAACCCAGCAATCCTTATGGTCGTCACTGGATCGATCTGGGCCAGCAGATGTGTATTCATGGCTCACCTGAGAATCCCATTCCTCAATTGCAGGGAGCAGGCTGTATTAGCCTCAGCCCACGCGATGCCGAGGATGTGTATAATATTCTCACCGTGGGATCCAAAATAAATATTCATCGCTAACGTAGAAATTTCCTGACTCATGTACGACGCCGCAGCCCTAAAAGCCCTTATTGCCAAACATGCCCTGAAATTCGGCCAGTTCCAATTAGCTAGTGGAAAGATTGGCTCTTATTATCTCGATTGTCGCCAGGTGACTTTGCATCCACAGGGTGCCAATCTCATCGGTGCTGGGCTGTTAGAATTGATGCAAGGAAATCTTCCCAATGCTGTCGGCGGAATGGCAATTGGCGCCGACCCAATTACTGGAGCGGTGATTACGCTCGCCGGCCAGCAGAACATTCCAATTCATGGTTTTATCGTTCGCAAAGAAGCGAAAGGGCATGGCATGGGTCGTCAGGTCGAAGGGCCTGTTCAACCTGGCATGTCAGCTGTGATCGTAGAAGATGTTGTCACCAGTGGTGGCAGTGCTTTACAAGCCGTTGAAGCCGCGGCAGCTTTTGGCTTGAAAATCGATACGATCATGGCGGTCGTCGATCGCCTTGAAGGTGGTCGACAGGCAATTGAATCTCGTGGGCTCAAATTGCACACTCTCTTCACAGTTCGGGATTTCGGAATCGAAGCCTAGATGGAAACGAATCTGCACCGGCAGCTCAAACAACTCTATGCTGCATCGGCCAGGCAGATCGAAGTTCGTATGCAAGGCTACATCATCGATGCCATCTCCGACCAGGGAGAACTCATCGAAGTTCAACATGCGCCACTCGGGTCGATCAAAAACAAATGCCAGGATTTGTTACGCAACCATCATCTAAGAGTTGTTAAGCCGGTCGTTCATCGCAAGTGGATTGTCGGCTTGAAATGCAAAGAAGGCCCCATCGAGCGTCGACGGCTAAGTCCCAAGCGTGGGAGTATCTTAGATGTCTTCGCCGAACTCACACGTTTTGTTCCCGTCTTTCCCCATCCCCGACTAACGATCGAAATACCATTCATCGATGCAGAAGAATGGCGGTATCCCGTTGTCAGAAAATGGGGAAAACAATTTCGAGTTCAAGATCAATGTCTCGTTGATGTCCATCAATCGATTCGCTTATCGAACGCAGAAGATCTACTCACATTGTTAAACACACAGAGCCTTCCTGAGGTTTTCCATTCGCAGCACCTGGCTCAATCAGCCGGTTGCCCTCGATGGTTAGCGCAAAAAATTGCTTATTGTTTGCGCCGTGTCGAGGCAGCCGATGTGGTCGGAAAGCAAGGCAGCTCACTACTCTATCGATTAAGATCTTCGGCAGCCTAATGACAACTTCTCACTGCTACTCAAACGCTATTTGTCAGTTGGGCAAATGGCTGATGAGATACCTGATCACCGGTATTGAAAGGCTATTTCCTGCTAAACTCCATTTCTTCCGCAACGTCAAACCTTCAGCAAATTGAAACGAATCCGAAAATCCGAGCAGACGCAGAACCTCCTCGGGGCTGAATCGACGATACTTCCCGGCATCGATCTCTAAGTAAGATCCTGAGCCTGAGGAGGCGACTCCATAGCTTGATCCAAAACAAGCCGCGGGCTCTTTAACTCGTGAAGCCGTTAAGCGATCTAGACTTTCGTGATATCTCTGCACAAATCCAGCTTCTACCAGGCATTTCTCATCATATTGTGCATCAACAAAATCTCGCCAAGTCCCAGAGTAAGTTGGCGTAGGCCGCCATGAAGGAAGCTCACCAAGAGTTGCCATCACATAAAAACGGGGACGGCGGTTCGGCCAACCCCACGAAGATGGACACACTTCCAGCGTCATCCATCGATAATCGCATTCTTTGAGAGCTGATTGACAACTCTTCCATGTCTCACTGTCGCGAAAGCCTAAGACATTCTCTAGCAATATCCATTCTGGTCGCACGTATTTCAAAAGCGACATCAAATGTATCAGTCCACGACTACGCGGATCCTCTAGATCACGTCTTGATCCTCGGCGTGTGTAGGGCTGACAGGGTGGCGACATCCACCACATATCCGCTTCTAAAGATGCGATCCAGTCGAACGTAATCGACTCGATTGACCGAGTGTAATAGGGCCTTTCGAAATTCCTTTCGTAGGTCTGCTTGGCTGCTTGATCGATATCGATCGCAGCGACGACCTCTCGCGGAGAATAGGCTGCAGAGAAGCCTCCTATTCCCGCAAAAAGCTCCAAAACTCGCAACTGCTTCGACATACCGTTATCAGCAAACTCAAACGATTACTTCATCAAATGATTCTGTATAAAATCTGTCATCATTTGATACATATGCCGGCGCTGCTGCGCATCGACCACACCATGTCGATTCTTAGGATAGATCATCAAATCAAATGGCTTATTTGCTTTCTGTAATGCATATGCCATTTGTAAGGTGTTGGCCATATGCACGTTGTCATCGATCTCGCCATGGATCAACAAGAGACGTCCATGCAAATTTGCTGCTGCCTCAACCGCTGAAGATGTTTTGTAACCCTCTGGATTATTTTGAGGCGTATCCATGTAACGTTCGGTGTAGACCGCGTCGTAATTTCTCCAATCCGTCACTGGAGCGCCCGCAATTCCAGCACGAAACAATTTACTGTGTGTCAATGCATAGGCAGTAAAGTAACCTCCGTAACTCCATCCCCAAACACCGATACGCTCTGGATCTCCCCAAGGTTGTTGGTGCACCCACTTCACAGCATCCTCTAAATCTCTCAATTCCACTTCACCCAGTTTGCGATGAATGTCCCACGAATCGCCACCACCTGGACCTCGTGAAGCACGATTGTCACACAAAACGACGAAACAACCTTGCTGAGCCAACATCTGGTGCCATTGATAATTTCCATCTTGGAATCGATCAGCAACCGTGGGAGCCTGAGGTCCACCATAAACATGAAACAGAACGGGGTAACGCTTGCTCGGCGCATTCACATCGACCCCTGGCGGCGCAATAATCATCGCCTGAAGTGGTTTACCATCTCTCGCTTGAATCGTTGTCAGAACTGGTTTTTGAACATTCAAGAATCGATATCGATCGATCGTTGTAGACGACAAGGTGCGAACTAAAGCCCCCTGCGCATCGAGTAGATCAAGCCTGGAAGGTGAATCGATACTGCTATGACGATCCATCATAAATCGACCTGTTGGATCGACATCCACACGATGTGTTCCTCCTTCGCTAGTCAGGCGACTAATCTTTTTATCAGCCGTTGTGACCAGATAGGCATGCGATTGAATAGGAGCATCTTTATTGGCCTGAACGATTAAGGAACTACCATCTTCGGCTACCCATAGAATGCTTGATACATCCCAGGCTCCTTCTGTAATCGCTTCTCGCTTTTTACCATCAGCCGAGATTCGATAAACATGGCGATGGCCTTCAGCCTGATCGCTGAGCCAAAAGAAATCACCACTGGCAATCCAGCGCGGTTCCTCAATCACATCCACCCAAGCCTTGCTCTCCTCGCGCATCAGTTGCTTTAGCTGACCACTTTCCGGATTAGCTTCACAGATATCAAGCCAAGTCTGGATGCGATTTTGTACTTGAAAGATAAGACTACTGCTGTCTGGCCTCCAGCCCACACGAACGACCAATCGATCCTTCTCTGGATAAGCGCTCAGATCTACTTCGGTGACCTTGAGATCTGCAACATTCACTGTGAACAACTTTACGCCAGGCAACTCAGCCCCCGCCTTCGGATAGCGGGTTTCTTCGATCGCGGCACGATAGCTGATACTGTCATCTACCGGAAAACGATCTACAGGCTTCTCATTGAGCTGCAAAAACGCAATCTTCTTTCCATCCGGACTCCACCAGAATGCTTTGAAATTTCCTCGCCCGTAAATTTCTTCCTGATAAACCCAATCTAAGATACCGTTAAGAAGATCCTCTTGATTGTCCTTGGTAATTGCTTTGACTTCCGTCGTTTCGGTATCAACGACAAATAAATTATTATCTTGAACGAAAGCGATTCTCTTTCCGTCTGGACTTAACTCCGCAAGTTCTTCCGATTTATCAGGAGTCTGAGTGATTCGTCGTGCTTGATCGGTTTGAGCGTCGTAGAAATACAAATCACGGCGAATATTCGCCATAGCAAAGCGTAATCGATCATCGAAGCTCTCTAAACCAATCGATCCTCGGCTAACTCGAGCCTCAGCACCATTGAGCTTCGTAACAGCCGCATTGGCTCGCTCAATTAAATCGAGCCTTCGAGAAGAACCTGTGCGAGCATCGACGGCAAGCAAACCACTCTCACGTCGCAAAACATATTCCACCGTTTCCGGAGAATCAGACTTAGGTAGCCAGCGTGGCATCACTGAATTCGATGCAACCCATGTGACACGGCGATCGGAGGAAAATATCTTATCAAACGTCAATGATTCACTAGCCGGTATCGTCTCCAGCGATTCCGAAATCTCCCCACCCGTGATCGCCGATACGACTTTGGTGATTCGCTGTACCGGATACTCCTGGTTTTTGACAATCAAAGGATCAAAGAAATTCCACTTGGCTAAACTGTCATCGGAATGAGGTTCAAGAATATAGGTCAGCAGTCGTCCTAATTTCTGCGACGTTGGTATCACATAAGATCCCGCTTCCAACTCGACTTCCTGCGCGCCTTCAGGCTGAACAGCAATCTTCCATAAACGGTGCTCTTGAAAGTTGGACTCTTCTGTAACTTCACTGATGCGGTAGTTATCTACGCCAACTCGAAGAGGTTGCTTCAGTTGCCTTACTTCAACGCCATGTCGAAACAAGCGGTCAACAACCCACGCATGATCTTTGGATAATGCATAGGCAATCGGCACATCGACTTCCTGCGTCGATTCAATCTTCGTCCACAACTCAACGTTGTAAACTTTTTCCTTCAGTTGGTCTAAATTCTCTCCGCGATGAAAATACGCTAGTTCATCAATCGTCTCGTTCTTGGTAGGATCTTGTCCAACCACTTCGTATCCCAACACATCAACCTTTTCATCCCAACGTCCAAGTTTCGACTGAATCGAAAGCTTTTCCTGAGAAGGCTTCTGCCAAAGCTTCTCGTTCTTATCGATCCACTGAGCCTCACCTGCGGCGATTAAGTCCTGGATTTTGGAACGATTCTCCGCCAGATAATCGAGGCAGTGTCTGACAAATTCATAGCTACCATCGATTCGAGTCTTATAACTTGCATAGGAATACGACTCAACCAATATCCCGATACGGCCACGCAGTCCCATATATTCGGTGCTGTAGCGCGGTTCATTTCCATAACTCTGCCACTGTTTATGCTGGTCTGCAAAGTTACCATACCAAAAAGAATTGAAGCCCGACTTCTTCATTTGGGCTGTCATAGCGGGCATCATTTCAACGCGCAAGTAATCTTGCAGCTTTTGTGGCCCTGCCGGATTGTTAGGAGTACTGTAAGTAACTTCGTAGCGATGCAAAGATCCGTTGGTGGTATGACAATCGATCAGCACATCGACATCCCATTGATCGATATAACGGATCAAACTCTGCGCTTCGGTCGATTCAAGTTTGACGAAATCGCGGTTCAGATCCAAACCTTGCGAATTCTCTCGAATACCCGATCCATCTTCCGGTCCTTCTTGACCTGGTCGATGATTTTTTCCTAATCGCTCACCACCATCGATGTTGTAACTTGGAACAAAAATCAAAGACAAATTGCGTTCCCATAAATCGCTGGGCTTTTTGAGCATGTCACGAGCCAGGGCCAGCAAAGCTTCTTTTCCGTCGCATTCCCCAGAGTGGATTCCACCCAAGAGCAAAACGACAAGCCGATCCTTCGTTTCTTTCGGATCTTTTGCATTCCAGTGAATGGCCGTAATCGCGCGATGCTCACGAGTATATCCCATCGTGCTAACGTCGATCTTGCCTGCCGACATTTTTTCGAGCGACTGAATAAACTCCTTGACTTCCTTATCGATCGCCGTCGCTTGATAACCGGAGGCTTCGGCAACCGTCTTGAGTTGTTCGAGTTTTTCAATGTTACCTGCAACGCTGCTCGCAGTCTTTTCCTGAGCTCTTAGCGGGATCGCGATACCAAACATCCAACAGATCGCAAACGTCGCCGCAGCTATCGACAATCGAGTCTTCTTCACTTTCACAAACATCATTGCTCTCACCAATTTCGAGAGATAGGGCCAGGCATCCATCGCTTCACAACATCACAGGAAAACTGCCTCTAAGGTAGTCTGCCTGTGCGGCTATCTCCACTATCCATCCGCTCGTCGCAGCAACTTTTCAGATATTGTTTGCAAAGCAAAACCGACGGCTTACGAGAAGTGGGGGATGCCTAAATTAAATGCTGGGCAAAGTCCCTTGCGCTGAATTTCCAAGCAGACTCTAGGCGTGAAAAAACAGCTATCAAGAGCGTGCCACAATTCAGAGGTTCTGCTCCTTATTTGGTGCCGAACTCCGAGAAAGTTACTCCTGAACTTTTCCCCTGACCAAGGAGTAACTGTTCTGGAAAAAACGCCAAGATGATACCGTTTAGATTTCCAAGCGAGCAGCAGCCATCGCATCGCATCAAGGCTTGACTGTGGCGACCTTGAGAAAGTCGCCGCTCGCTAGATGACACGCAATCGACGTTACGCGGTGTGGATCGCTCTTTTTGCTACAGCCAATGCGGCTTCATGAAGTGTCTCAGAAAGTGTTGGATGTGCATGGCAGCATCGAGCAATATCTTCGCTGCTTGCCCCGAATTCCATGGCTGTGGCAGCTTCTGCGATCAAATCTCCCGCTCGAGCGCCGATGATATGCACACCGAGAACACGATCTGTCTTGGCATCGGCTAAAATTTTCACGCGACCTTCGGATTCGCCCAACGCACGAGCTCGGCCGTTGGCTCCATAGAAGCCAACACCTTTGTTATACGCTATACCTTTTTCTTTCAGTTGATCTTCGGTTTTGCCCACGGTCGCAATTTCTGGATGGGTATAGACAATCGCTGGTATCGCGTCGTAGTTAACATGAGACTTCATGCCCGTGATACGTTCCACGCACACGATCGCTTCGTCCATCGCTTTATGAGCTAACATTGCGCCGCCGATCAAATCACCAATCGCATAGATGTTGGTTGCCGCGGTTTGATAGTTTTCATTTACGGGAATGAATCCTCGCTTGTCGGTTTCTAGGCCAACTTTTTCAAGTCCTATATCGCGAGAATTCGGCACTCGTCCAGCCGACAGCAAAACACGATCGCATTCGATGGGCTCAGCACCTTTGCAGGTTACGACACATTTGCTTCCAACGACCTTTGCACTTTCCACCCAACTGTTAAGCCGGAATTGCAATCCTTGTTTCTGAAATGCCCGCTGAGCCATCTGAGCGATTTCACTATCCATGCCAGGCATGATGCGATCCATCGCTTCCAACACAATGACTTCGCTTCCCAAACGGCCCCAGACACTACCAAGCTCTAGGCCGATGTAACCACCACCGATGACGACCAAGCGTTTGGGAACCTCGGTGAAAGAGAGAGCCATCGTGCTGTTGCCAATGCGAACCCCATCTTCTTCAACACCGCGCATCGGAGCAGGTCGGCTACCGGTCGCAAGCAGGATATGCTTGGCCTTGAGCAATTCTGTTTCCCCGCTGGTCAGTGATACACGGACCACTCCCACACCTTCAATGGCACCACGACCGCGATACGCAGCGACTTGATTCTTCTTGAATAGCAAATCGATTCCACCGGTCAGCGTTTGCACAATCTGTTCTTTGCGTTTCATCATGGCAGCTAGATCGAGCTGCACTCCGGAAACCTGAATACCATGAGAGGCCATCCCCTTTTGCGCTTCTAAGTACAGATGGCTCGATTCGAGCAACGCTTTACTGGGAATACACCCGACTCGTAAGCAAGTACCACCGAACTGAAGATTCTCATCGATGCAGGCCGCCTTGAGACCCAGTTGAGCTGCGCGAATTGCAGCAACGTAACCTGCAGGACCACCACCTACGACGACGACATCAAATTCAGTTGTTTTCATACGATCGATCGACTTGGAATGGAAAATCTAAAGGGGTCGTTGATGCCCGATAAGAACACGATAAATGACACCCACAAGGGTACCTAAAATCTTCGCTCTCTAGGCCTTATTCATAATCCTAACCGCTAGCCTTGAGGGAGCTATAGGGGAATGGGCTCAGTGCCGGAAAAACCGGGGATCTCTCGACTTATTTTTCGCCGTTTTCTGCCACTGAAGACAACCAGGAGAAGTTTCAAGAACGACTACTTTTTTGATACGTCGTACAGAACCTCTGAGTTGTTTTAAAAACACCAATCCGCTCGAGCTTAACACCATTTCCCTAAGCCAACCTAATAACGTTGTGGGATTCCATCATGGAGTCGATGTCAACGCGTGTTTACTGGTCTGTCAACAGCGGTTCGAGTTGCGGCGCCGTCTTGAGCAATTGCTCCCGCAATAGGCTTTTGATTTTTTTGGTTGTGGTCTGCTTTAGGCACTTTCTTAAAATGGCCTGCGACTGCTCGATCGTCAGATGCGATGCGAGCTCTTTAATGGATGGAATAAAATGCGGGCTCATGCTGAATCGTCGTAGCCCCATGCCTAGCAGCAGCATAAAGGCAAGCGGCTGCCCTGCCATTTCACCGCACAGCGTCACCGTACGATTCGCTTTGTTGCAAATGCTGATGACATTGTCTAGCACTCTTAGTACTGGTGGTGCAAGCGGTTGACAGAGATGACTCACCTTTGGGTTATCTCGGTCAGCAGCCATCAGATATTGCACCAAGTCATTGGAACCGATGGAAACATAATCGCAAGCTCCGATCAATTGATCCATCATCACTGCTGCCGCCGGCACCTCTAACATCATCCCTAATGCAACATCGCCAAATGCTTTTCGCTGGCTGCGCAACAAGACCTGATTACGCTTAACCATAGCCCTGATGCGGCGAAGCTCCTCGAGATTGGTCACCATCGGGAAAAGGATTTGCACTTTGGCTTTCGGCATCGCCCGAGTCGGGGCCGCTGCTCGCATGATGGCTCGTATCTGCGTGCTAAAAAATTCAGGATGTTCGAAAGATAATCGAATACTTCGCCAACCCATGAAAGGATTAGCCTCTCGGTTGTTGCGTCCCAGGAAAGGAACCGTCTTATCACCGCCAATATCGAGCGTGCGAATGGTAAGTTGATGATGAGGACTCGCCTTCAAGATCTCGCGATAATTCTCAAATTGCTCTTCTTCGTCAGGAACACTCGGATGCGTTAAATAGAGATACTCTGTGCGATAAAGCCCAACGCCTGCAGCTCCCATCGCCGATGCATTGCGACAATCGTTGAGGCTGTTGATATTCGCGAGCAACTCCAACGGCACTCCATCGGCGGTTTGGCAAGGAAGATCACGATTGTGGGCGAGCTGATCGCGCAAATCCACAAACTCGCGTTCCAGTTTTCGATATGCAGCTTCCGTCTCGGGATCGGGATTGATGATGATATGGCCTTCGCGACCATCGACAACAATAGTATCCCCAGTTTTGGTTTGCCGAAGAATGCCAACAACTCCCGAGACGGCAGGAATGCCGCGGCTGCGCGCCACGATCGCAGCATGACTGGTCTGACTACCCGCTTCGGTAACAATTCCTGAAACTGGCTTAGAGCCAAGCATCACCACTTGGCTGGGTAGCAATTCATCCGCGACGACGATCACTGGCCCGTCAAGCGCTCCGGAATCTTCTTTGAGCGCATCGCTCAAATAACTCGAAAGCCGCATTACGACATCGCGCAAATCATCGATTCGCTCTTGGAGATACTCATCCCCGGTGCCCGACAGAACTCGCTTATAAAAATCCAACAAACGCGAGAGTGCTTCCTGGGCCGTAACTCCCTCGTGCTGAATCCAGTGCCTGACTTTGCCCACCAAAGCACTGTCTTGAAGAATCGTCTCGTGAACTGCGAAGATTGCGGCAGCTTCTTTGCCAACCTGCCGCTGGACTTTTTGTTGCAAGAGCCGAACATCATCGATCGATCTTTTGCGAGCCATTTCAAATTTGGCTAGCTCGGTCACAATCGCGGCACCGACGAGCTTTTCCGCATCAGGTCGGACATACACCTCGTGGATGCAGTAGGCGACACCAACGGTGACTCCCGGCGAGACGGCAATTCCTCGTTTCACGACGCCCTCCAAAGCCACCACTAGGAGCGACCCTCGACATAAGGGAAGCTGATTTTTCGACTTTGTTACCCGCGAATCGGGTTTGTTTCGGTTGAGTTCAATCGGTTCGACGGATTATTTTAGGCGGTTCCCGTTCCCCCCTATCGTTGTGAGGGAACGTTGCTTAGTAGAATTTCGGGCACTTTCAGGTCGTATTTCGAGTAATTCCCAGAACCCGACCAGAAAAGAGCCGACTTAACTAAACATTTCCGAGTCAATTTTATCCGCGAAGCTAATCATGCGTTTTTGTTTGCTGGACCAAATCACCGATCTTCAACCTGGTAAAAGTATAACGGCAATTAAACATCTCAGGGCGGAGGAGGATTACCTTCGTGACCATTTTCCGAGGTTTGCCGTAATGCCAGGCGTTTTGATGGTCGAAGCTTTATTTCAGGCGGCTTGCCACCTGATTCGAGTTTCCGAGGACTTCGCCCCAACGGTCATCGATTTGGTCGAGGCCCGCAATGTGAAGTTTGCGGATTTCGTCCAGCCTGGCGAGACACTTGAGGTTCAGGTGGAAATCACCAAAAACACCCCCCCTTTAGTAACACTGAAAGCTCAGGGGAGCAAAGGAGGAGCGGTCGCTGTTTCAGCCAAGTTGACTTTGCGGACCGGCCAGCTTTTCGAAGAAGATCCGAAACTTCCTTTGCTAGCGGGCTCGATTCGCAATTATTGGCGAGAAAGCTACCAGAAACTTTTGGCCAAATAACCGCGTCCTGAGCGCGGTTGGCAAATACCTATCTTGGCTCGCATAGGCGACCGAGATATCTTTGGAAAAACCATTGAAATTAAGGAATTTGGCCGTTGGCCCGTTCAAGGTAAGAACCGATAGGTATCGCACCACGGAGATGCCTCAGCAGCATCTCGGGCATGGACCCCTAAAGAGAACCCTTTCGGTAATGGTTTTGGGGCCTAGGTGCGACCTGGACTACTAACCGTAATACCTGAAAGATGTTACACTTTGCCCCATTGCGGTAATGTCGGCAAAATGCAACCAACCTTTGTAAACCTTATTTTTTGACTTGTGCCTGGGGATTCAAAAATGGCTCCTTCATCCGACGAAGTGTTTTCCAAAGTTCAGAAGGCTCTTGTGGACGCACTTGGGGTCGACGACGACGAAGTAACTCCGGAAGCCCGACTGATGGGAGACTTGGGAGCGGAATCGATCGATTTCTTGGACATTATCTTCAAACTCGAAAAAGCGTTTAGCATTTCGATCGACCGCGCTGAATTGTTCCCAGAAGACGTACTGACCAGTTCAAAATTTGTCACTGGAGGCAAAGTAACTCCAGAGGGTGTCGAAGAACTGAAAAAGCGTATGCCTTGGGCCAACCTCGCGAAGTTCGAAGAGAATCCGAACGTTCAAAGTTTCGGCGATCTGTTAACAGTGAACGATCTTTGCCGATACATTCAATCGAAGGTCAAGTAAGTTTGCTGTTTCGTTTTTGGTACAGAGGCTACGAAGTATTGACTTTACGAAGTAGCTCTACTTAAGCATCTTCATACTTCCTGATAACGCTAGATGAAGTGACTTTTTGTGATCGCGAGAAGCACTTCATCTAACATGGAAGCATGTCGCTGGAAAAAAATGAAAGAGTTGTTGAGTCAGTTCGCTAGGCCTCTGATTTGCCTCAGGCTAAGCGATTCCTTTGTTCGCCGGATACACTGTCCATGAGGTGGTTTTGGATCGACCGTTTTACGTCCTTCGAAAGTGGACGGAGTGCTTCCGCGGTCAAGAACGTAACGCTCTCCGAAGAAGCCTTGGACAACTACACTCCGGGCCGGCCCAATTTGCCGTATGCGCTGATCATTGAGGGGATGGCGCAAACGGCTGGCTTATTGGTGGCCGAAGTCAATAGCTTTCAAGACCGAGTCGTACTTGCGAAAGTTGGCAAAGCCATTTTCCATATGCCTGCAAGGAACGGTGATCAACTTCGTTTCTCGGTCCAAATCGATGACCGACGCGACGATGGAGCGATCGTTTCTGGCACCACGCATATTGGCGATAAACTGCAAGGTGAAATCGAACTGACCTTTGCCTTTTTGAGCGACCGCTTTGGCTCCAAAGCACTCTTTCCTAACAACGAGTTGTTGGGGATGCTGGTAACACTCGGCCTGTTCGAGGTCGGTGTAGATTCACACGGTAAACCGCTAACTATACCACCGCACCTGTTGGTTGCCGAAGACACTGCGGATTCCACTTGAGTCAACTATCGGGAGTTTGAACGATGCGACGACGCGTGGTCGTTACTGGAATAGGCATGGTCAATCCACTTGGACACCATGTGGATGTTGTCTGGCAAGCGCTACGCGAGTCGCGCAGTGGCGTAGGTTACATTTCGATCTTCGACGCCTCTTCTTTCCCAACCACGATTGCGGCAGAGGTCAAGAACTTCGATATCACTTCGCTTCTTAGCAACACTGCCGGCTCAGAGAAATGGGGACGCCATTCGCGGTTTGCAATCGGCGCTGCCAAGCAAGCGATTGAAAGCTCAGGCATCCTCGATTCAGGTATAGCTCGCAATCGCCTTGGAGTTTATTTAGGTAGTGGTGAAGGAAGCCAAGACTTTTTTAATTTCACCGCCATGATGGCCGAAGGCCTTAAGGCACCTGAGTTTGATCTAGCCGCTTTCATGCGCAAAGGTCTCGAGATCCTAGATCCTATCAGCGAGCTTGAACAAGAACCCAATATGCCTTCAGCGCACGTAGCTGGCTTCTTCGATGCGCAAGGCCCCAATGCCAACTGCCTCACCGCCTGCGCCGCGAGTAGCCAAGCGGTTGGTGAAGCTACTGAGTTGATCCGGCAAGGAGATGCCGATGCTATGATCGCCGGGGGAACCCACAGCATGATTCATCCTTTCGGCGTCACAGGCTTTTCACTTCTCACCACTCTCTCCACTCGCAACGATGAGCCGACGCGAGCCTCGCGTCCCTTTGATCGACTCCGCGACGGCTTCGTGCTAGGCGAAGGATCTGCGATGGTCATCCTAGAAGAATACGAACATGCCAAACGCCGTGGTGCTCCGATCTATGGCGAAGTGCTAGGCTACGGTAGCACCGCGGACGCATACCGCATCACTGACATTCATCCCGAAGGTCGTGGAGCGATCGGTTGCATGCGGCGAGCCATCGCTGATGCGAAGCTGGATCCTTCCGATATCGGCTATGTAAACGCTCATGGAACCAGCACCACGGTTAATGACCGCGTGGAAACACTTGCCTGCAAAGCCGTTTTCGGTGAACGGGCCATGCAGGTTCCTGTCTCCAGCACCAAAAGCATGATGGGACATTTGATCGCCGCCGCTGGTGTCACAGAAATGATCGTTTGCCTAATGGCTCTACGCGATCAAATCCTTCCTCCTACTATCAATTTGGAAAATCCAGACCCTGAATGCGATCTCGATTACGTTCCCAATGTTGCCAGACCCGCTCGCATTCGATATGCGCTCAATAATAGTTTCGGGTTTGGTGGACAGAACGTAAGTCTTGTTTTAGGCCCAACTCCCTAGTAGGCTGGATTTCAGCAATTGTGTTTCACGCATGACTGCTGCCCAGATGAAGCATCCGGGCAGAGTTACTTTTTTTGCGTGACCGGTCCTTGTGGATACATTGGTACTCCGGGGTGATACGCAGGGAATCTCGCATTTCGTTTGACATAACGAATGCCCCCTCCGATATCTTCGTGTGACTCAACAAGACGGCCGGTTTGCAATTGTGATTTCGATGAAGCTTTTGCAGGCTGCTTGATAGTTGAGTTTTAAAATGCCATCACCTCTGAACGAAATTCGCTTACAAGCCTTCCTTGACGAAGCTTTACCAGCAGAAGAGATGAGCGATATCGAACAACAACTTCGCTCCGATCCTAAACTGCAAGAACAACTGCAGCGATTGATAGGTCAGCGCGAAGCTGGCGTTCACTCCATCGGCGAAATCTGGCGTCGCAATCGCATTAGTTGCCCCACGCGACAACAACTTGGTGCCTATCTTCTCAAAGCACTTCCCAATGAACAAAGTCACTACGTCGAGTTCCACTTGACGGTGATCCAGTGCCGCTGCTGCAGCGCAAATCTAGAGGATCTGCGCCGCCAGCGTGTGGAGGACAAACAAAGCCGGATCCAACGCAGCAATAAATACTTTCAGAGCAGCATCGGTAAAATTCAGAATTGATCGCGAGGATTACTCGCGAGGTGTGAAGCGGAAATTTTTGCTCTTAGAAAAAAACTTAAGCGGGTTGTGATAAACAATTTCGCGAATCGTCGACTCCGATGCTCCTCGCTTACGCATCGCCATGATTAAATCGGGAACGGCGGTTGGTTTACTCGGTCCCCAATCACCTGCGGAATTCGCCATCAATTTCTCGGTACCGTACTTTTCAATCATGTCGGCAGCCCGCTCAGGCGTGCATTTGCTGACCGGGTAAAGCGTCATACCGGCCCAAAAACCCGCTTCTAAAACTAAACCGATCGTATGCTCTTCCACATGATCGACCAGAACCATATCGCGATCGATTCTCGGATCGCTGCACAGCACATCTAAGATCATCCTCGTCCCTTGGTACTTATCCTCTAGGTGAGGCGTATGAATGAGAATAGGGAGCTTATGGGCAACAGCAAGATCCACATGCTCTTTAAAGATGGTTACTTCATTACGAGTATTTTTATTTAATCCGATTTCACCGATCCCAATCACGTTGGGCTTATCCAAGAACTCAGGTATCATCGCAATCACTTCTCGTGATAACGAGACATTCTCAGCTTCCTTAGCATTGATGCACAACCAAGTGAAGTGTTGAATGCCGAACTGCGCTGCTCGCCGAGGTTCAAAGTCGGTCAACTGCCTGAAGTAATCACGGAAGCTATCCACGCTACCACGGTCGAAACCCGCCCAGAAAGCTGGCTCACTCATCGCGACACAACCCATACGCGCAAGGGTCTCGTAGTCGTCAGTCGTTCGCGAAACCATATGGATATGAGGATCGATGTACTGCACTGTAATAAACGCCTTTGAATAAAACGCTGCTTGTCCGCTTTTGATTCGAAAACTAGCCGACGGTTACTCGGCAAGCCAAAATTATACGCCAAAGTGCTGTCGCCAAGCTGGTTCGTAAGGTCGACTGAACAGCAATTGTAACCGTTCCGCTCGCCCCTCCTCAGACTCCGCCAGGATCGCAATTCCCTTTTTAAGCAACTCGTATTTTGAATTACTCGTCACGCTTCCCTCAGCGCGATCCAATCGATCCAAGATAGCAGCCAGCTCTAAAATCTTGGCTCGAGCAATCAAAAACTCCTGATCTAACACTTCGCTGACAGGACGTTTCATGGGTAGCCTCTTTGGATGATCCTTTTTTCATAGAGCGAGTCGTTTCAGTGATGACTCGCCACCTCTATTGTAGATAGTGCTCGGCAAGTCGTCACCGGTCGATGCATTACGACTACAATTCGCCCCCCCGTCAAGTACTCCCAGTCCAACCGAGAAACGTGACGTGGTTTTTTAACACCTTGAAATACTTTGCTTTACCATTTCCCAAACGGTAACCAGGATTATGGAAAACATTTCCACTTCTTAGCACCTAATTACTCTCCTTCGGGTCGCCACCTCGCTCACCCAACTCGCCACCAACCTTAACAGCCTACGAACGACCATCGGCTCCTTACTTGTCAGAAAACCTTCCGGTTGTAACGACTTTTCCTATTGCGCAAGCGTTCCCGTTTTCTTCGAGTCATTTTACGTTTGTTTTCAAACATCCTGCAATAAGATCTGCCGATTGGGAGACATGGTATGGTTTAGAAAGAGGTTTCACCTGCATAGTTTTTAGCATCCCATGAGCTCAACTCCAAGCTACGGCATCAAAGCGACCCTGAAACTGCTCGAGGAAACTCGAAACGAAGCAGCCATTAGTGTGCTAGCTCATGGACTCGCTGTTGCTGATCCCTCGATTCGTGAATCTTCGGTCCGATCTCTTTTGTCGCGCCGTAGCGAAACGGCTTTGAAGGCAATCGTACAACGCTGGCACCTCCTTCACGAACAAGATAAAAAACTGCTTGAATCGCGTTGGCAAATTTTCTCTTGGCCAGTCCTAACCCTGTTGAAATCAGACAACAACATGGATAGGAAAAATGCCATACAGGCCATTGTGGACCTAAGCCTAGCAACAGGCCTGGAACCTTTAATTCGTCTGGCGATCGACGACACTAACCTACTTTGCAGCGCTGCAAGAACGGCCATGTTTCAGATGGCTTCGAAGTGGGGCGAGAAAGCTCGAAGCGGTCAAGATGTACCGAGTATTCGCAACAGCATGCTGCAAATACTGCAGCAGGCGATCAATCAATATTCCGATCATCGTTGCACTGAAGTAATCGACGCTTGGCTTGCCATGTCGTCTTGGGATGATGGTCCGCTGAACCTTCTGCTCAATAATCCAGAAGACTCCGTTTACAGCCATGTCATGCGTCGACTACGGCACAGCCGGGAACCGCTCGTGATTGAACTACTGGCCGGATTCCTGCCTCGTCGAAGTGCTCCACCAGCGGTGTTTGAGATACTTGCTCAGAGACCCGAAGCGTCTTTGGCCTGGCATTTAATCGAACGCTATCAGGGACAAGTCGATGAGATCACTCGGGGTCACCTGAGAACTATGCCTCGCTTTGAATGCCTATTTGCGTTACCACCTGAATCCACCAACCGCATGACTTTCACTCAGCAGTTGACTCTGGCTATTCTTCGTACAGCCAACGCATCTAGCCCCCATGTGATCCTACAGTCGGCAATCGATATCTTCCGCGCTGATGTGGTGGAAGGCCCCAAAGCTGCTGCGAAACTACTGAAACTCTTGCAGGGAATCCCGGCAGAAACACTTGCAATCGCCTTTGGTCCAACGCAATCACCAGAACAAACTGAACTACGCTTTCTGCTCGAATTGATTATTCCCTGGCGCAGCCACAGTTGCCGAGTACTTTGCGAGAGTGTTGATGACATTTTCGAAGAGATCACCTTCACTAGCTTGCTCTCGCAGATTCCGCAAGGACCAGAGGAGTTAAGTATTGGTCTTGCCAATCTCCTACTAGCCCTACAACTTGACTTAAAGGATGAGATCTCTGTCGAACTCTCCAATCCTTCACCTCGAAGACGTGCCTTGACAATTCAAGCGATTAATTACCTTAAGCAAGTACCCGCATATCGCGATCGCATTGCACTGTTGATACCTGATGCTCGTGAAGAAGTTCGCCTAGCAGTGATATCCGCTTTAGCAAACGACCCAAGTGTAGACGCAACTCGAATGCTTCAAGTCGCTCAAAATTATCCATCAACCGTAACAAGTGAAGCGGCTGCGATCGCTCTTCGCCATCGCTCCAAGGTGCCTCCTATCATTACCCCGCCCTTACCTTCAATTGAGACTAATACCCCTACGAACGTAATTGCAAGCCCCGCTTGATTTCAGAGCCCTATCAACTGCCGTAGTCCCCGATCTCCGAGTACCTTCGTTTCCGTCGCAAATTACCACTTATTCCATACCCATCCCGACGACTACAGGATTGATTACGAACGGATTGCTGAATTCAGTTTCGAGATATCCACCATGACATCGCTTCTAAGATTCGATATACCAACTTTTGAAATCGCTTCCTCCACTTTCAATATCCCCTTGTTAGCTATGAAGTGGACCAGCGACTCGGAAAATTTCGATTTGCTGCTTACACTTCCACTTGCCATCTTTGCGCTTTTTGCTTTGCTGCTCGCGCAAAAGTATTTTTTCAGATACAAATTCGATCCTGCTACGATGCTTTTCCATGAATTGTGTAAAATTCATGGCCTGACCACTCAGGAAAGAAACACATTGAACCGTGCTGCTAAGCAGTGGCGTGTCGAAAATCCCTGCCTACTCTTTATCGATCATCATCTTTGGCTTTTTGACGACTCCGTAAATAAGACCGCACCAAGCAAAATTCGTGAGAAAGATCCAGAATCTTTTTTACTGCTAAGTCTTCGCAGTCGTATCCTTCGCGAAACAACATAGAGTCATGGAGACCGCTAGGCGTTTGCGCGAATCGTACGTCATCGTAAATGATGATTCGACCTGAACTTCCAGCCTATCTCCGGTAACTCCTCACTAACTCAACGTGGCGTCTTGCGTTATAAAAGACCGCTTGCCGAGCGCCATTTCTCCCCAGCCCAGTTGCATAGGCCCCACAATCTCTTTCAATCGCCATGTAATACGTCAAAGATACATCGCTGCGCGTTGTATTTTAGCTAACCGGAACGCCGATCGCACTCGCCGGCGATACTTTAGAAATTTAGTCAACACTCGTTGAACTTCTGGGCCCCAACAGACGACAACACTCTGAGCGAGTAGATCGTCAGTCATCTTCAAGCCATGGACGGTACATCAGCAGGGTTCAGTATGACTTCCATTCCTTTCTTTCAGACCGTCCTCAGCCTTATGTTTATCGGTATCTGGGTTCTCGTAGGACAGATCGTCGCCACGAGCGTCTGCAAGTCGAAGTAATCAGCGAGAGCTTCCGATTAGCGGCATCGACGCCGAAGCTACAGAACTGCTTAAGAAGAGATAACGAAAGCAGTGGAATCAATTTTTAGAGATCGATGAACTCTACTGTTTATAGACTCAGCGATAGAACGGCTGAGGCTACCGAATCCCACATCGAGTCCGATTGATCGTAAAGTGGTGAAACGTCTTTGGCGTTGGCTGTATCTGGAATCTTGCTGTCAAGCCAATTGAGGAAAACTCGAACGATTTCCGGATCCCACTGCACTCCGGCACCCTCGGAAATGATTTTTCTCGCTCTTTCAAGCGGCATATGGTGACGATATGGCCTCGATGACGTCATCGCGTCAAAACTATCTGCCACCGCCAAGATACGCGCTACCAGGGGAATATCTTCTCCCTTAAGTTTGTGCGGATAACCGTTGCCGTCCCAGCGTTCATGATGATGCAGAATACCGGGCAACGTGAAATTCAATTTCGATAATTGCTCGATGATGCGATAACCGATCACCGGATGCTGCTTGATCGTTTCGTATTCCTCGTCCGTAAGCGGACCTGCTTTTAGTAGAACATGATCGGGTATACCGATTTTACCGATATCATGGAGAATACCGGCAAGATAGATTTCCTGGCGACTCGACTCGGGTAACCCCAAAGCCTGCGCTAGTTCAAAACCTAACTTGGCAACCCGCTCGCTATGACCCTGGGTATAACTATCCCTTGCGTCAATCGCGCGAGTCATTGACCGAAGCGTGCCGAGAACCAACTGCTGGGTTTCCGCAAACAGTCGTATGTTGTGCGATTGTGTGCTCAACAGCGCACTGGCTTCTTCCATCAGTCCCACTTCAAATGATCCGAATTCTGGATCATACATGAAACCAACTTCGTTGTTGGCCGCTGGGGGCATACGCTCTAGTGCGACCAAGAAACCTTGTGGATTACCAACCTGTCCTACAGGAACAATTAAGTAGGAACTGATAACACCACTCGAAAGCTCGGTATACCGCATGTTTCCAATCAGCGGTTCCCAGATGACCTCTTCTCGATGAATGGCAACCAATTCTTCGGCATCGACAATTCCCCATGGTCCTTCGCCGAAAATTGCAGATACCAGGTCGAACTGCCCCATCAATTTGCTCTCAGCAGCCACGAAAGCAATTTGCTTACAGGTGACGATTGAACGGAGAGGTTGTAGGATTTCGGCAGCTAGTTGCTGAGCTGAGTTATTCGAGCGGCATAGACCTAAGTGCTTCGTCAGTTCTCGTAACCAACACTGCTCCTCAAAGGTCCGCGAAATCTGCATTGCAGATGCATCGAGTTGGATCTGCTGCTGCTCGATCGTATATTGCTGAGAAAGAATCGTATCCAACGCCTGGAGAAGCTGATTGATCGAATCTAGCGATTCTGCCGTCTTTGACGATGTCAGATACCATTCTTGTGAATCTGCTGTTCGAACAGGAAGCACAAAACCAAAAAGTTTATCTTCGGTCTCAAATGCTTCGGGAACAGTACCCTCTTTGCACGTTCGAACAAGTTCTTCTATTCGATCCCAATTAGTTTCCAAGAAACCACGCTTGGTGTGGTTCGGCCATGGCCTGATGACTGAGCCATTATCAAGAATAAGGCTGCAGGAAACCCTGAGGATTTCCTCCGCTTTCTTCTTTTGAGCGATAACACCTTCAGCAGCCATAAAACAACTTACTTCTATAAACAGATTGTAAATTCGGAAGCCTCCCAATTTGAGACTTCCCGAAAACATAGGTCGCAAACCGCCAAAGGTAATGGAATTTCAAAATTTTTTTACAGCGTCTGTGGAAACGTCTCATTGACCTTGTATCTATAGGGTTCCCAAAAGCCCTCCACCTCCATGGAATTTTTTATTCCCTTTTTACTTGCCTCGCTCATTCGACGACCTACGTTTTTACCGACGGAAAATGTTCTTCCGTGGAAAGAGCTCGCCTCCTTCTAATCAATGATGAGAACAGCCGAACAGCCGAACTCATCCCGTAAACCGTTTTTTGATCTCTCGGAGCTTCTAATGTTGTCGAAAGCAAAGGCAAAAGGATTCACGTTAGTTGAGTTGGTAGTCGTTGTTGTGATCATTGGTATCTTGGCAGCTGTTGCGGCTCCAAAATTCTTGAACAAAACCGATGCTGCCAAAGCACAGGTATCACTGCAGAAATTGGCTGCAGTAAAAAATGCAATTGAAATGTACAGAGCCGACAATAGCGCTTATCCATCTGCTACAGACCTACCAACTGTCATGAACACCTATATCAAGGGTGGGCTTCCATCAGTTGAATTCGGCGACATGTCAACTAATGGAGTTATTACTACCTCGTCGGATCCCGTGAGCTACCCAACTCCTGCAGCAGGGGACAAGAACAAGGGCTACATTTACAATCAAACCACTGGTTCGATTTGGTTAAATAATGCAGACCTATTTGATGGAAAATACTAATAAGTAATTCGACAGTAGATTGAAGGAACTCTGCCTCGCGTAGAGTTCCTTTTTTTAAGGAGTTTTACTGTGACCAAAGCAAGAGTTCTGTTAGCAGAAGATAATCCCGCTCTACAGAATGTCATTCGTTTTAATCTTCAGTCTGCCGGTCTTGATGTAGTCACGGTAAACCGAGGAGACGAAGCGTATCAACTTTTTCTGAAACAGCACTTCGATTGCATCATCCTAGATCATAACATGCCTGGGAAAACGGGAGTCGATTTGACTCGTGCGATTCGCAGCGGCGATCATCGATCCGATATTCCGATCGTATTATGCACCAGTCGTGTTAATGAGCTAGATAGTGATATGCTGCAAAACGACCTAAGAGTAACAGCGTCCATTGGCAAACCATTTTCAGTTCGCCAAATCGTCAATGTTATACTGCAGGTAATAGGCCAGCCCTCCGCGACTGTTTCCTGATAGACCACCCCACCTCCCACCGGCTAAACTCCTATGTCCTCCTTCATCCTGCCGCAGAAACTTACCAGATCACTTTTTGTCTGGCATATTCTCCCGGCGATGGTGGTTGCTGGTGTTGCGACATGCCTTTTATGTCTGAATCCCAATCTTGATAGAACACTGCAAATTCTATTGGGAATAATCCTCAGCGCAGCGGTATTAATTGTTACCAGTTATTTACTGCGCAAGGACAGGTTGGCCTCCTTGGGGAGTATTGAAGAACAACTGACCGCGTTGAAAGCTCCGGACGCGAGCTCTTCTAAGACTCAGCCAGTACCTAAAACTCTGCTAGGATCCCATGCGATCATTCATGGTTGGAATCTTCTAGCAGATCGATTGCGAGAACGTCGTTGGAATGAGTCGATTGAAAACTCTTTATCGACTATGAACGAAGGAAGTTCCCATGACTTGGTCTATCGTATGGCTCGATGCCATAGCGACGGCATCGCGATCACCGACCGTCAGGGGATCATTCGGTTCAGCAATCCTGCCTGGTCGAATATGGTCGATCTCGGAGAAGGTGCTAATACAACAGGTGAGCAAATCTTCAATCATTTAAAGTTGAAAGAGCGGAAAGATGGCAAGGACCTAGAACACCGTCTACGAAACTCGTCCAGCCCAATCACTCAATTAGTTCACCTCGGAAAATCTCTTAATGATGGTGTCTGGCGGCTTTCACGCATACCGCTTGATGGCAGGGCCCGAGATCCCGAAGCTTTCGTATGGATCCTTCGCGACCATACTCAGCAAGCTATTGCAGAAGACGCCCGTGATCGATTCGTCGGAGCGGCTACTCATGAACTGCGGACACCCCTTGCCAATATCCTTGCGTACTCGGAAACCTTGGCTCAATCCAGTTTAGATATCCAGCAGCAGCGAGACTTTTACAATGTGATCTCCGCTGAAGCTCTGCGACTAGGTCGCCTACTTGATCAATTGCTCAACTTGCAACAAATGGAAGCAGGCTCGCTCACACTAGATCGTGCTTCATGTGATCTTCTTCGCCTGACCGAAGAAGCCTTTGAACACATGAAATCATCAGCTGAACAACGAGGTCTTCAACTGGAGTTGAAGTCACCACCAAGCTTGCCACAGCTCAAATTGGACAAAGAGAAAATCATATCACTACTGATCAATCTATTAGGTAATGCGATCAAATATACGCTTCCTGGTGGAACCGTACGTTTGGTTGTCTCGAGTCAGTCGGATGAAATCCGTGTTTCCGTAGAAGATACCGGAATCGGTATCTCGACCGAAGACCAAGAAAAGGTATTCGAAAGGTTCTATCGTTGCCAGGATTCCCGCACCTCTGATCAGGTCGGTAATGGCTTAGGCTTGGCCTTGGCCAGGGAAATTGCACTCCTTCATGATGGCGACCTAACACTGACCAGCGAGCCAGACAAGGGATCCTGCTTTACTCTGCATCTACCGCTTGAAAATAAGAGGTAGTTCCAGTGACACAAAAAACCTCAGCTTTCGGTGCTATCGAAGTTGTCCGAGCTCCATCCACTCTCAGCGGAGCAGATCGCGAGCAATGTGCAGCTGAAATACAAAGCTGTATCGAGCGGCATCGAGTCCGTATCGTTCTTGATCTCAGCAATATGCTCTTGATCGATTCCAACGGTCTGGAAATGCTGCTGGATTACAATGAGCAATGCTTGCGGCGAGGTGGCGAAGTCGTCTTGGCCGGCGCCAATGCGCTCTGCTCTGACATTCTGCATATCACAGGACTCGATCAACAGCTGAACTGTCATAAAGATCTGCGAACTGCTTTAGGGAGTTTCGCACGATGAATGCTGTACTGGATAACCCGATCCCAACCTTTGCGAAAGCCAATAACCCCGCACTCCCGCTGGGGGAACGATTAGTTCGCGAAGGTATCATCAATCCAATCATGCTGGACAAAGCTCTGAAAGAACAGAGCACTTCGGGTCGACGACTTGGTGAAACCATTGTTGCTTTGGGATTCGCCACGGAAAACGACTTGCTTCCCTATATGTCCGAGAGCCTTGGCCTCCCGGCGATTCGACTTCGCGAAGGATTGATCGATCCCAACATCGTTCAGATCATTCCTCCAGCAATTGCCCATCAATATCAGTGCCTCGCGCTTTTCAAGGTGCGCGATGAACTGACCGTGGCGATGGTCGAACCGCAGAATCTTGAGGCGATTGATCATCTTCGACGCATCACAAAGCTCTCGATTCGCCCAGTTGTCGTTCTGCAAACTGCCTTACAGCGTCTGCTCAAAAGATCGTACGAAGCGGATTTCTCTGTTGACACTATAACAGCAGACTTCGACAACCAGGAAATAGAAGTCAGCGAGGAACAAGAAGTCTTTAAAGTTGATGCGGTTGAAATCCTCGCCGAAGGAAGTCCCGTTGTCAATCTGGTCAACTACTTGCTACTGCAAGGTGTTCGGCAAGGTGCGAGCGATATCCACATCGAACCAGGTCAGAAAACCTGCTTGGTACGCTTTCGCGTCGATGGACAACTACGCGAAGTCTTACGCCCTCGTACAGATGTGCATGCCGCTACCGTTTCGCGTATTAAGGTGATGTCAAAAATGGACATTGCCGAACAACGAAAACCACAAGATGGTCGATTCCATGCGAAGATCGACAATCGCAATGTCGACTTCCGCGTTTCAACGCTCCCCACCGTTCAGGGCGAAAAAGTTGTAATGCGTATTCTCGACCGTTCAAGTATATCCTTCGATCTTGATCGACTCGGTGTGCCCGACACTCAGTTAACGCGACTCAAAAACATCCTCCGTAGACCTCACGGTTTGGTTCTGGTCACAGGTCCAACGGGTAGCGGTAAGACCACAACACTCTACTCCGCTGTCGAGATGATCAAGAGCATCGCTCGAAATATTATCACCGTTGAAGATCCTGTCGAATACCAATTGGATCTGATCAATCAAGTCCAGGTTCAGAGCTCGCGAAACATGACCTTCGCGAGCGCTCTGCGCAGCATCTTGCGTCAAGACCCGGATGTGATCCTCGTGGGTGAAATTCGAGACGCTGAGACCGCGGAGACTGCGATCCAAGCTGCTTTGACTGGTCACTTGGTTCTCAGCACCCTTCATACCAACGATACCGCTTCGACGATTACCCGCTTAGTCGACATGGGAATTGCTCCCTTCAAGATTTCGGCAGCCCTTGCTGGAATTGTTGCCCAACGCCTCGTACGTCGAGTATGTCCCAACTGCAAGAGTAGTTTCTATCCTTCAGCGGAAGTTCTCAAACTCGTCGGCTATGAGAATCGCACCCGTCAGCAATTCGCTAAAGGGCAGGGCTGTATCCAATGCCATGACACTGGATTTCGCGGTCGGCGAGGTATTTATGAGATATTAGATGTCAACCATCACGTCCGCCAGCTGATTCAAGATAGCGCTCCGCTGGATCATATCCGCGCTGAGCTCACAACCCAGGGTGGCTCAACTCTTCTGTCAGAAGCTTTAGCGATGGCCGATCAGGGCACAACCTCGCTCGATGAAGTCGTCCGAGTTGCGTTGTTCGATTGATCACCTAAGGAATTAAATGCCGAGCCTTCACGCTCGCAAGGTCTAATATGTTAGATACTAAATCCCCCAAGAGCGAACTTTCTCCACCACGCAAGGTAGCACCATCAGCCTCGAGTCCCTGGGACGTCTGGGCTTCCCCATCTCCATCTTCGTCTGCCGCCAACAAGAATGTTTCAGCTAATACATTTCCGTTAGCGGCTGTATCAACCCCTGCGAACAAAAAGAAATACGGCTTCCAAAAAAACAAAAAATCGCAACTGCTTACCATCACCAAGCAGCTTGCCTTGCTAGTCGATACAGGCGTTGATATCTCAGAAGCCTTACATGTTATCTGCGCTCAACTTCAGCCCGGGCCGATCACTCAAGCATGGATCAATATTCGCGAAGACATCTCCACGGGTAAATCACTTTCCGCAGCTTTGCATCAGCAACGGGATATTCTTGGTGCCGATATCGTCGCTGGTATCTCCGCGGGTGAAGCCTCAGGTAAATTATCCGAAGTACTTCTGAGTACCTCTGCTAAACTTGAACGTGAATTGGACCTCCTATCTTCTCTCCGAAGCGCGATCGCTTATCCATGTGTACTTTGCGTTGTAGCCTTCGGGGTCGTGAATGCCCTAATATGGTTCGTCTTACCTCAGTTCGATAAAGTCTTTTCGAACATGAGTTATGAGCCTCCTTGGGTCACCAAATTTCTACTCGAAGGGGCTCAAACGATCCGTCGCTTCTACCCCGGTTTCGCGATAGGCGCAGTCATATTCGTCAGCTTGTTGATCTACACCTGGAAACATCCTCGATTCAGTATCCAACGCGACAAGATCCTATCGCGACTTCCTGTCATCGGCAGATCGTATCGCTATTTGGCAACAAGTAATTTCTTGTTACTGTGCGGAAACATGCTTCGCAATGGTGTCCCGCTGCTCGAAGCTCTTCGGCTATCCGCTCGCGCCTCCTACAGCCCGTCGCTAAAGAGCCTACTTGAAGAAGCGGAAAAAGAAGTGCTCCTCGGAAACAGTCTCAGCTACACACTTTCCAAATCCGATTTCCTTCCACTAGGTACATCGAGCATGATCACAATGGCGGAGAAATCCGGTAGCCTCGATCGTGTGATGGTGACTACGGGCGAATACTTCGAAAAAGAGGGGGGACAATCCCTACAGCAAGCCTTTAAGCTGCTCGAACCAATCCTCATCGTCTTAATGGGTGGACTGGTCGCGCTGGTTATAGCGTCTGTGATGCTTCCGATGATGGATGCGAACTCGGCCGTCAAGTAGGAATTCGAACGGAGTGCCTTGTAGTGTCCTATGATTTTGAAATCTCTGTATACATGGAAGCAGCAACGCGCTGCTGACTAGCCTATCAGAGATACCGGCCACCATAGGTATTTCTACATCCATGCTCCGAACTCTCAGCAAATCGATCCTCGTTCATCCTTTCGATGCCTCGGCCCGCGGCTGGGTAGGTATCGATTTTGGATCAACGGCAATCAAGATCGTTCAATTGAGAGGCCGCTTCCGGCGGATCGAGTGCTTGCTGGATACCTGGATCGAAACTCCTCCTCTGGAAAACGGCAATCCTCTTGAACTGGTAAACGCAGGTGTTTCTCGGCAACCCGTTGCTTTTGTTACATCCATGCAGTGGATGGACCTCGACTTTGGTATGGATATACCAGGTGATCCGGATGCTCTTTCGCTGACGAATGACCCAACTCAGGGAACCGCCTACCTAGTGCCAACGATCAAAGGGAGCGGTTCAGTAAAACCTCGAAAATTACAAATCGCTCCCGGTCTTGCTAATTGGCTCAGCGATCAAGCCCTGCAACTAGACTGCGATCCACGAATTATCGATGCTCCACCCTGGACGCTAACCCGAGCAATGCTACTTCATGATCCGGCGTTAAAAAACTCCACCAGTGCGATTCTAGATTGGTCCGCTAGTGATCCGCTACTGGTCGTTCAACAGGGAGGTGCACCTCAATTCACGCGTCGTCTCGAAGGAGGAGGTCTCCAACAACTGACTTCGAAGATCCAAGAACGCCTTGACCTTCCACTCCACTGCATCATGCATTATCTAACTCGTTTTTCCACAAACTCACCGCTCAATACTGAAAGCGTTGCCGAAGGAAAAAGACAACTCGATTGGGCATTATCTCTGCTTGTACCAGGCATTCAGGTACTCGTTGAGCAATTGATGAAAAGTATGAACTACCTTCAGTGGCAATGCAAAGAACTAGTTCCCAAAACGCTGCTGATCTGCGGCGGTGGAGCTACCTTGCCCATTCTTGTTGAAGCTCTTTCTCGGCATCTCAATATCCCTGTGCAGGTATGGGAAATGCGGACTGCCGATGGGCATCGACTCGGGCCGGCCTCGGCCCAAGCAGCAGCTATGAGTGCCTTGGAGTGGATGAAATGAAGAATCATGTGAATTTTCTTCCCCAAGAAATCCAACAGCGCTGCGCCGGATTGCGGATGCTCCAGCGATACTACTGGCTTACGATCCTTCTGTTTCTCGGTGGCATTGCAACTGCGTTACCTTACTACTCCGCCCAGCAATCCACGCTACGCGAATTAGAGTCCAACTTAGCGACAGCACAGAAATCGATCACGATCGAAGCTCAACTCAATAAAGTCAATCAGAACATTACCGATCTACAGCTTCTAGTGAATCGACACCAACAATTGATCGGACAGCACCCACCACTAGCGTCGCTAGCCGTACTGAGCGAATTCGTCTCGAAGCACAAGGATTCTGTGCAAATAACGACAATGAGCTACGACAATTCCTACATACCAAGCTACTCCAACGATTCGAATTCAACCGTAACCGCCACTCCAAATCCAACCAATGGCCAAGAAACCGCAAAAGGTAAGCTTGTCATCAAAGCTAGATTACTCGATCCATCTTTAGCGACGACGTTTATCAATACCCTGAGAAACTCCAAACGCTTCAAAGACGTTCAGTTGGTCAGCCACTCTGTGGATCACCGAAGCGATTCCTACCTGAGCGAAATCGATCTTACCTGCGCCTTCTAGGAATCACGTATGTCAGACTTTCAATCAAAGACATTTCTTCGCTCACAATCATTTGGACTAGGTGCTATCGCCCTGGTCGTCTATGGGATCACTTCGTTTTTGATCTTCCCACTTCACTCCGATCTCACCGAAGCTCGCCAAACACTGAACCAGATCAAACAGAATGCTGAACAACTCTCGAGCAACATGGATCAACTAGAGATTCGCCGAAAGTTGTTTGAAAAGAAAGAAAAGGAAGTAGCCGAACGCTTTACTTTTCACTCTGAGCATTCCGAAGATCCACTGCATTGGTTAAAAAACCTCGCCGAAAAAACAGGGCTCTCGATCACCTCGTTCAACGACCAAAGAAAGAACGACCCAAACACTGCCTTCGTAATCGATATTTCATTGACCGGTACCTGTAATTATCAACAACTATGCGATTTCCTCTATCACGTCGAGCGTTCGAGCCGTCCATGCTTTGTGAACAATCTAAGTATTAGTACCAGTGGCTCACCTTCCCAACCTCTCTCATTGACAGCAAAGCTCCGCATCTTTCCAGCGAACGAAACTCTCTCGAAACTTTCAAAGAAATATTCCGATCCATCACCGGGAAGCAATTCCTTTGTAGCAACCCCCACAGGAATGCGCAATCCATGACCGCCGCAACGCCTGCTTCCAAAATAAAATTGATGCTCATCCCCATTCTTCTAGGTATCTTTGCCTGGGTAGTTTGGACTAACTTTTTTCCGAAGAAAGATACTATCCAACCACTAGAACTGGTGACCGCTGGAAGAAATCCGGACTCTTCCATTGTTGCTTGGCCCTTGAATCAATTCGAAACCGCCGTCGCCAACAATCCTTTTCAACCGATTGGCCCGTTTGCTTTAATGCCGGAAAATGACTCGACCGTAGATGCATCTACAACCGCTTCCGCAGATCCGACAGCGACCGAGGCCAATCCTCCATCGAAAACGATTCCAGCAGTCGAAGAACTCGACTCCGAATCGATGACGCTACTAATCAAAAAAGGAAATCGCTCCGTCGCCGTCTTCGGAGATCAAACCATCGAGACCGGCCAAACCCTTCGCGATGGCCAAAAAGTCGATTCGATTGATCCAGACGGCGTCGTTTCTACTACACCTAATGCCCCAACCTCCCAGAGCCGCTAACTTACAGCGTCGCTAATTCATAGAGCCGCTATTCATAAAGCCGCTAAACCAGAGAGCCACCCCAAGCTCCTTGGAGTAATCCCTCTCATTCATTGCTAGCAACCATCGCTCGCTTACTGTCAAGATTTGACGATTAAGCGAACTTTTCTAAATGCAACGCCTTTTACGCTCCGATAACTAGAAGGAGTATCTCTAGGTCATTCGAGGTAAGTATGCACTTTTCGATCCGGATTCCACACGCCCATTTGCCAAAGGTGCCGCTGGCTGCGATTTTAATCGCCGCTTGGATCTCCTTGGCAACAGCCTCACGAGGGCAGGACGTTGTTACACCGGAACAGATTCTGCAAAAAATCATTCCCCCCGAATTGCTCAATCAACAAAATGGTAGCCAACAGATTGGCGCAGCGACCGGTCAACAGCTAGGCAGCGCAGCCCCAGGTGCTGGAATTCCTAATGCAACATTGATTGCCCCCGTTGGAACCAATCCTTCCGCCGATCCCAATACGGCGACTTCACCTCAGGATGGCACTCTGGGCGCTCCTGTAGATGGCAATAACGCCCCCGCGGCGCTGCCAAAAAAGCCAGGGGAGCTTCAGGTACAGGGAAATCCCGATTTAACAAGTATTTATGCTAGAGACATCGACATCCGCGTCTTACTGGCAACCTTGGCCAAAGAGTACCGACTCAACATCGTTCCTTCGCAGGATGTCACCGGTACCGTCTCTGTTACTCTTCATGACAAACCGATACTTCATGCCTTAGACGCAATTCTTCGAATTCATGGTTACGGGTGGCAAAAACTTGATGACATTATTTATGTCACCAAACCCGACAGCAAATCAGGTCATAATCCCGTCCTTCTTGGCCTACAGTTGCAGGTGTTTGAATTAAATTTCATTTCCGCCACTGAAGCCCAAACCGTCGTTACCGGTTTACTCTCTCCTGCAGGTCGCGCTTTCACCCAAGTAAACTCAGAGGATAAGCCTTTACAGTCGGTTGAGCGATTGATTGTCGAAGATTCTCCCGATCGCTTGCAAAGAATCGCGGAATATATCAGCAGCGTTGATGTCCCTCCTCGACAAGTTCTTATCGAAGCAGAAATTCTGCAGGTAAGCTTGGGAGAGGATGAAAGACACGGCGTAAATCTAAAGCAGCTTCTACAAGTCGGACCTGGTCTAGTCACGGTCGAATCAAAGAACATGACCGCTGCTGCTACGGGAAGCCCTAGCTTCGCCATCGGCTTAGATGGAACCGACTTAGATGGGGCCATTGAGTTTCTCAAGAGCAGAAGCAATGTGCGAACCTTGGCAACACCTAAACTGCTTGTCATCAATGGCAAAGAAGGAAAGATTCAAGTCGGTTCGAAACTTGGCTATTCAACTTTCCAACAGAACCAAACTAGTACCATTCAGAATGTTCAGTTCCTAGAACTTGGGGTGATACTCACGGTCACCCCTATCATCTCTCGGGATGGTCAAGTCTTGATGAAAGTTGCCCCGAACGTCTCCGGTGGCCGCATTAATCCCGACACTTCTTTACCTGAAGAAGATACCACATCGACCACGACTACCGTGCTTTTGCCCGATGGCCGCGGCATGATCATCGGTGGCCTCATCAAAGAAGATGACGTTAAAAAATCCAGTTGGATTCCCTACCTCGGCGAAATTCCACTTCTGGGAAAACTATTCCGCAGAGACACAGCAACTTCTTCTCGATCCGAGGTTATCATCGCGCTGACGCCGTTTATCGTTCCTTACCCAGAACCCATTCTCTCGCGCGAGTCGGTCCAATACACCAATCTTACTGGCCTGCAATCCGCCGTCGCTCCTATCGTTCCTGGCGCGATCAACGAGGGTATTAACTATCCAGTGATGCAACCGAGTGAAGTCATTTATCCTACCGATCCTTCCGGAATGCAACCGATCATTGTGGCTCCACCCCCAGCCAACGAATACCTACCTAGACAACCTCTCCCCGAAGTTAACCTACCGAATCGTTGACGCTTTATCTTATAACGTCATCGCAAAACGTATCGACTCTTTCACGATCTACAGATTCTCCAATTCCTTGTCGTATGGTTTCACAGCATGTGCGTTGAATCATCGCTTATTCGACAGACATCTTTGGCCCACTATCGTTCCATAAAAAAAGCCCACCGATCCGGTGAGCTTTCTCGAGCGATCTCAATAAATCACAAGACTATGCCCAAGCTTACTTCGCAGGTGCAGCCACTGTGATTGACTCGATGGTAATCGGTTCAACTGGCACATCTTGATGAAAGCCTTTGTTGCCTGTCTTAACCTTGCCGATCTCATCGACAATTTTCATACCTTCGACAACCTGTCCAAAAACAGCGTATCCAGCGCTACGGGGATTTTTGTCGAGGAAGTCATTGTCGATCAGATTGATAAAGAATTGCGCTGTCGCGCTATCAGGATCATTCGTACGAGCCATCGCAACCGTGTACTTCTTATTGGAGACACCGTTGGACGCTTCGTTCTTGATTGAGGCGCGGGTCTTCTTCTCCTTCATCGCAGCATCCATACCGCCACCCTGGATCATGAAACCATCGATAACTCGATGGAACACGGTGCCGTTATAGTGACCATCTTTGACATACTGGAGAAAATTCTCGACGGTGATCGGCGATTTGTCCGCGAACAATTCCAGCTTGATATCGCCCTTTGACGTTTTGATGATAACCATTGTGTTTCCTTCTGCATAAACCGTTTGCGAAAGCATGCCTACCAAAAAGCATCCCAAGCATGCCAATAAGGCACTACGAACCATAGCAATCTCCTAAGCATGACAGAATGACGTTAACCTATAACTTCATTGTAAGAAATTATCGCTGCTTCGTCAGTGGTAGTAAAAGGTAGGGAAAACCAGCTATTTTTCATATCTTTTCCTACTAGATCGGTGACTCGCCAGCAGGTAGCATTTTTAAATCGTTTATTGATCCCCTTTGCAATCCACCAGGAGTTAAGCATGCGTATTCTTTCTTGGATTAGACCGTTTGGAGGACTCTGTCTGTTTCTGGCAGCAATCTCCGCCAGTTCCCTACGCGCCGAAAACCCAAAAGTTGAAGAAGGTTTTGTATCGATCTTCAACGGCCAGGACCTCAAAGGCTGGAAAGGTGTAACGACTTACTGGAGCGTCGAGGATGGAGCAATCACCGGAACCAACACGGCTGAGAAACCTACTCCTAACAACACTTTTATTGTCTGGGATGAACCGGTAAGCGATTTCGAATTACGACTCGACTACAAGATCGTTGGGGGTAACTCCGGTATTCAGTATCGCAGCGAATTGATTGACAAAGAAAAGTTTATCGTAGGTGGCTACCAAGCTGACATCGATTCCTCTCCAACTTACTCAGGTATTAACTACGACGAACGTGGCCGCGGCATTTTGGCCGAAAGAGGCCAATCGGTAAAACTTCTTGAAGATGGCAAGAAAGAAGTTGTTAAGAGCCTCGGCGACAAGGGTGAATTGCAAGGCAAAATCAAATCCGAGGATTGGAATTCGTACCAGGTCATCGCCAAAGGTGGAACCTTGCAACACATCATCAACGGCGTGCCAATGTCCACCGTAGAAGACTTATCTAAAGCGGCTAAATCCAAAGGTGTTCTTGCGTTGCAACTGCACGCCGGCCCTCCTATGAAAGTTCAGTTCAAGAATATCCGCATCAAGAAATTGTAAGTCGGCCAACAACTCATCAGCTTTCTCGTAGCCAGAAGCTTCATGGGCCAATCAAGTAGTGCTGCCTGATATGCACAAAGATATTTTGAAATTCGTCAAGCAGTGACAACAAACAGAAGGCGTAAAGAATCACATGGTTCTCTACGCCTTTTCATGTTGGTAACGACTGCCAGTGCAGTCGTAAGTCTCGTTATGGCACGACAATCTTTCAAACAGATCCGCCTGTCTTAGGATGCGTGCGATCCCAATGATCCATCGCAGCCCTAATCTTCTTCATCGGAATCCATTGACCGTGCGTCTTCGAAGTACTGCTGAGCATCGTCTCGGGCGTAATCTCACCCTTGCTGATCCTGCTCAAAAGATCTGGTTCGGAAATTGGCCCCACTGTTTTGTGACGGCTAAAAAAACCAGTTTTCAAAAAAAACCAATCTGCTGACATCGGATACACTCCTCAACTTCCACAAGACCGTCGACCGACTGTTTAGTTGTGACTCTCGAGAGCGACTCCATCGCATGATTCAACCCCGAAAGTAATCGACAGTCCCGCAAAAGTCACGGCAGAAATCGCCATCTGAGATGTCCATTGGCTCAGCAAAGGAAGGCTTAACGGAAACTTACCTGCCCTTCCATTTTTGGGAATGCACCATCACCAAACCGCTACCCCCAAATGACATACACACTACTTAAGCAGCACTAAAAGGGGTATTAAACGCCCACAAACAGCCCGTGTAGTAACTATGAAGTATGGCCTAACGGGGCGTAATTCTCGACCGAAATGGGGATCCAAAAAAACTTGGCAAGCTGGGATGGTTCGTGGGCAATAAGTCAATCGAGTCCCGATTGTAATGAAGAATACCAAGCCTTTTTTCAGCTATGGTTCAACTCAACGCCCTTGAGTTTCGTCTTGAACTTCCCCATTTTTTGGGAGATTTTTCTCCATGATGGTCCACAGGAAAGCATCAGGTAGCAAAAGCACCCTATCGATATAGCCGTTGAAAAAGGCCAAACAACCGTAAAGAAATTGGCAGGCTTTGTTGGCTTTACAACAGGACCTCCATATTCGCCCCATTTCTCTCCGTCGACCTTTTCCCATCCCTGATTGGTTCTTCGATAACTTGGATCGCGACTAGGACCTTGACTCTGCAATGGGCAAGCTAGCAGAACAGCAAGAATCACAGACGAAACAATTGCGACAATCCCCGAAATCTTTACATGCCCATGGTCATCCAATCGCCCCGACTTCGGATTGCTGCTGTCCGAGAATAGTTTAGACCTGCTTTGATGAATGTCCTTCATGGGAATCGTCCTGCCAAGCTTCGTCTTGATAGGTGAAGATAGCCGATTCAATGAAGGGTCAAGCAATTAAGATGCCACGACTCAGGAAAGAACCGATATGCCTATTTCCATTGGAAATAACTTCATGCTCAGGAAGTGAGTTTGTTCCGCGACTACAAAATGTTGCCATGATGTTTACAAAACGCAACATGAACCGCTGATCTAGGTCAGACAAAACATCACGTCGATGATATCAGAAAAACTGTTCTTCGTTTCTTATTTGAGGATTTGCTAAAACAGAATTGGTTACTCTGGAGTTCCTCATCGTGGATCTCTTCAGCACTGATCGCTGATACTTACAGCGTTGCCCCACTCACGAGCCTCAATAACAAAAGAATTCACCGCTCTATGCAAAACAAGTCTCACACCATCTGCCACTTCTTTCGCAGCCACCACTCACCGCTAAGAATCAATGCAAAGAGCAATAAGTAAACCCACTGATCAGCAGCCGAATCGCCTAGCCGTCGTGCCTGCTCGACTTCCGTTTGCCGCGATTGAAGTCTCTTGAGCAATCCTCGCAGAGTTGCGTCGATCGAATCTTGATCGATCACCATCCCCCCCGCCTCTTTCGTGCTCTCGGCAAGCTGACCAAGCAATTGCCAATCAGGAATTGGATTAGCTAACTCGACGGAATTATCCAACACTAAGAAAGGAAATTCACTCGACAAATCTGCTGACGCGTCACCATCACTGTTTTTAGTTGACGCCCTAATTTTATAAACTCCAGCACTTCCATCGATCTGCCATGTTCCCTCTAACGTCTCCGCATCTCTTTTGGTCGTAGCCAGAGGAATTGTTTTTCCGTCAGGCCGGATCACCACAACCTCAACATTACTTGGCATCTCCAGTTGTCCAGTTCCAGCTTGCCAATTAACTCGAAAGGCCGCTTTCTGCTCCTTATAGAATCGTCGCTGATCCATCTTCACGGTTAGACCTTGCTGGATTCGATCACGCCCCAAAACCCACAGTAACGACTGACGCCAAAATTGCTTATGCGATTGCTGTTCACCCTGTAGCCACCATTTCCATGTCGAATCCCCTGCGCTCGCGAGCACTCGTCCTTGTCCTACTGAAGCAGCTACCAACAACGGTTGCTCCTTGTCACCAACCGCTAAGACCTGCACCCCAGGCACCTTTTTTACATCCAGCCACCGATTGGCTCCATCCAGCGGCGCAAGGCGATTCCAAATCTCGCCATTCTTCTCCGATTCTCCGAGTTGAGTGACTGGATGCACTCCTTGAGGAATCATCTTGATCTCACCTTGCCAATGCAATTGCGCGAGCACCTGCTGACCAAAAGGTTGATGCATACCCGGACGCACTTGAACCGGTAATATCTCAGCTAAAGGCGTGTTGCCATATCCACCACCATCGTAGGCGTGAAATCCTCCAAGCAACATCAAACCCGCACCGTTGAAGACTCGATCTTTTAAAAGCTGTAGTTGCTCTTTCCCAATCGCATCAGCATCAATATCGCCAAGGATAAAAGCATCGTACTCTTTTCCCTCGATCGATTGTTTGAGATCGATTGGCCAGCGACTTTGCGTACTTGGCGGCACAATGACGAAATCAAGCTGTATATCTGGAGACGCATTGATACTGCGACGCAGGAAAAGTTGCTCCTGCCTAGGTTGTCCCTCAAGATAAAGCGCATGAACGCCTCCGCTCCGAACAGTGACAAACGTCATCGAACTATTGTTAGCCGTAATCGCTTCACCATTCTGCAACTCCGCTTCCACGATCAGCCGATACTCACCAGCTTCCGGGGCAATCATGTTGATCGCTAATGGCAATGCCTCATCCGACTCCTTCGGAGTGAACTTCAACGACTCGACGACGGAAGCGGTGTTGTTTGCATCCAGCAGACTAACTTTCACAGGTACTTCCGTTCCCACCATCCCACGTAGTCGTAGAGTCCCCTTCAACTCTAAACGATTTCTAGAGAAGACGTCTAATTCCTCGGCGACTCCTTCCAAAGCAACATCGCGACTATCGGGTGAATCACCTCTGGGCCCGGTACCAAGACTAAAAATCGGCTGATCCATTTGCCCCACCTGCCTAGCAATCTGCAAGGGATCATACTTCGCATCTTCGATCGTCGAGGTTCCGTCGCCGACGAATACAACTCCCAGTAATGGATTCTCTAACTGGGTTGTCGTTAGATCAGCAAGCGCTTTTCCGATATCAGTAACCCGACCAATCGGCTGATCAGGAAATAAGACCTTGCCTCGTTCATCCCGCGTAATCGGCCGCAACTGCTCGTCGTACGAATACGGCACGATCTCAATTTGTCCCTTTAATTCATCGCGCAGCCCATCGATCTTTTGCCAAATCTCCTGCTGAACTTTCCAACGCGTTAAACCGCTCTGACCGCTGGGTAACTGCTGACTCGCCGAATAGTCCAATAAAACAGCTACTGTAGCCGATTGCGATTTTTGTTCGCGCCACACCACCCCAGGTCGAAGCATCAACAATAACAACAGTAAGATCACTCCTAGCCGGAGCAATAATAGCGTTCTTTTTTTTCCAACACTCAAGGATGCAAACTGCGGTCGTATTAATAAACTCGCTAGCAGCAATGCGACCACAAGGGCGACCAGCCACCAACTTCCCAGTAACGGTTCAAAACTCAGTGAACTCATTTGGTAGTACCTCTTACGACTTGAGTCGCTTTACTACCGAAATTCAGCTGATAAAACCGATTCGCCATCCACTGTTCACCCAACAACATTCCACAAATCAGCAGAATCGCAAAAGGGAATAGCTCTCGGCCATATCGAGCCGCACCAACACTCTGCTGTACCTCTTTCATGTCGATTGCAATTCGACAATTCTCTTCTCCTAAGATTTCGTGCAACTGTTCCTGCGTAATCCGTTTGAGAGATGTCGCATCGCTGCTGGAATTGACCGAGAAGCCTCTCGCAACTGGCCCATTGAGATTTCCTTTGAGTCGATAAACACCAGGAAACTGTAAGGAAGGTACGACGATACTACCGCTGCGTGCCTCTACCTTCGTTGAATCACCTTTGGGATTGAATAATCGATATTGATCAGGATATTTCTCCGGTGGATTTGTTAATACTGCCGATTGTCCCAGCGAATAGTTGACACGGTCCTCGTAATCACTCCCCAAGTAACGAACGCTACCCAAAAGCAATCCAAACGTCGGCCACCAATCCGCGGCACTCGTCAACTCGTTCCAAGGAGAACGATCTTTTTGATAACTCGCTTCAGGGACCATGGTGGTCCATGTGAGAACTCGTCCCTTGCCACGATTCTGAGTAATGATCGCCGGCATACCGCTCAAACTGTATCTCATCAATATCTCGTAATTGACACCTTCACCCGCTGGCTCAATATCCCAATGGCGAAACACCGGCAAGGAACTAAATGGAGCTTCCGTAACTCGGCCACCGAAATATTGAAACAAGGGATGCGTTGGGCGATCGGGTACCAAATACACCGAACGATCATCCAGGGCCCGTCGCGATATGCGTGCAGGCTTGCCCGGAAGCAACTTGGCCAACGGCGACTGACTCACCGCTTCAGGTGTACCAACTGAAGGTCCTAAAATCAGCAAAACGCCCCCACCATCGCTGACAAATCTTTCGATCGGAACCAAATCCGCTTCCGTAACACCCACCGGATCCTGAAGCACAATCACTTCATATTGATCCAACTTCACTTCGCGCAATTTCGTTAAATCAATTTCCTCGATCGCTTCACCTCCACCAGCTCCTAAAATCAGAGCTAATTGATTGCGCATATCACCGGGGCTGCCGGCGAGCAGAATCTTGCCAACATCGCCAACGCTCAATGTCAGATACCGCTGATCATCACTTACCAGGGGATCACCTCGATCCACACGAAATCGATATTGATATGTTCCCGATAAAAGATCTCGTATCTCAAACTCGACGTCGGCGGTCTCAGCCACCGTAAGATCAACAAACTGTCTCTGAATGACGGTTGCTTCAGGCAGCACCATTTTTCCATCACGTATGACCGGCAGCTCAGGATCGTTTTTCTCCGCTAACAATTCGACCGTAATTCGATCACCAGCCGTGTCAGTAGTTCGAGTCACAGTGGTCTTCGCAGTAACACTTCCTCCCGGAGCAAGCTCCGGTTGGCTGAGTTGCAAATCACCAAGCCTCAGGTTCTGCGGCGACTTGATACCCACATCAATAATTTGCAAAAGTACCATCGGTTCTTTCGACAGAGACTCCTTGAGATCGCCCTCTTGATTTTCTCCCCAAGCGCTGAGGGAAAGATCGGTGACCACATAGATCTCGCGACGATCCAGTTTCTCGTTACGCACCAACTGATTAGCCCATTGAATCATGCGTGGTAGATTGCTGCTTTGATATTGCAGCTCCACACGCTCCAGCTGTCTCAGCGCCGTCATCCGATCCAATGCAAATTGACCATTGGGCTGTGTGATAATCGCAATCTTGCTCTCAGACGGTAGTCGCTGGATCAACTCTGTCGCTCGCTCCTTCGCAACTTCCAATCTCGATTGATTGGAAAAGCGATAATCCATGACCGGACTCGTATCAATCACGATCACTGCGGCAACAGGTGTGTTCTGTTGCAGGGCAGGGGGGGCTGACCCGCGGGCCAGTGCTGAGATCCCCCAAATCGTCGCGCATAACCACAAAACTCCCGCGGTTATGCCGCTCACGGCGATAATGCTAAGCTGCTTCTTCGATGCAAGGGCAACGAAGGCTACCACTGTCGCCAGCGCTGCCAAGAGCGCGACACCACCGATGCTCAGCCAAGTCGCTAACATATCGGAATGAACGCTAGGTCTAGCGAGCGCATAAGCCATCAGCAGTAAAACCAGTGCCCGCAGCGCTAACAACAACCATTGCCGCACTTGCCATGATCGCTTGTGCGACTGAATCGTTAGCTTCACAAATCTTAATGCTGGGAACACCAGTGGCTTGGGAGGACGCTGCGACCAAAGATGCAACAAAATCGGTATCGCTGCTAACAAACCACCTGCAAGTAAAGAGAGATGAAGGAATGTCATAACTTCTCAGCCTCGATTACGCCGCTTGAGAAGATACTCCATTAGCGCCTTGTCATAGGGCATGCCAGTATCGATCGGAACATAATCAATCCTTGATTCCGCACATCCTGTCTTCAACTGCTGACGAAAGGCTTCCACTTCTTCACGATACTGCTTGCGCACAACATCAGCATCGACCGGCATCGATTGCCCACTCTCGGGATCCTCCAAAAGCACTCGTCCCGTAAATGGAAAGGTGACCTCCGCTTCATCCAACACGTGAAAAACGATCACATCATGACCGGAGAAACGAAGCTGACGGAAGGCAGCCAGTGATTCAGGTACATCCCCCAAGATATCGCTGAAGATCATTATCAAGCTGCGATGGCGAGCCATCGCAGCCAGTTGTCGCACGGATCCCGCGAGATCTGTTTTGCCCGTTGCTTTGACTTTGGTTAGTAAGCTGAGAATATTTGGCAACTGACCACGGCGACTTTTCGGCGGTAAGCTCTCACGAATCTTCGAATCGAACGTTACCACTCCTACCGGATCCTGCTGCATGATCATCAAGTACGACAGAGCAGCGACCAAACAAATCGAGTAATCCAACTTTGTTAACTGCTGCCGATAAGTGTAAGCCATCGACTGACTCATATCGACCATCAAGTATCCGGTCAAATTGGTTTCCGACTCGAACTTCTTGACGTAATACTTTTCCGTCTTCGCATACGCCAGCCAATCAATGTCCTTGGGATCATCACCAGGTACATAGCGGCGATGCTCGCTGAATTCCACCGAGAAGCCCTGAAAGGGACTGGCGTGCAAACCCTGCAAAAACCCTCGAACCACCATCTGCGCGCGCAGATCAAGCCGCTTGATCTGCGCCGCCAACTCGGGCTTAAGGTATTGCTCGACAGCCGTCATGCGTGCTCGTTACTTCCACTGAGAGCTCAAAGGATCGATCGGAAAGATAAGATTGTTATTGAACGGGAGGTGCCACTGGAGCATTAGCGAACTTAGGTATCTCAGGCTCCGGAATGTCTTTGAGCAATCGCAAAATCATTTTGTCCGTTGTGATACCTTCGGCTTGCGCCTGAAAGTTTGTACTGATACGGTGTCTTAGCACAGGAACTGCAATCCGACGGATATCATCAATCGCAACACTGAATCGTCCATCCATTGCTGCGATCGCTTTTCCCCCCATAATCAAAAATTGCCCCGCTCGCGGCCCAGCACCCCAGTCCACCATTTCCCGAACATACGGTGGAGCTCGATCATCCGAGGGTCGCGTTGCCCTGACTAGGTGCGCGGCATACTTGACGATAAACGGACTCACCGCAACGCTCTGCACCAACTTCTGAATATTGAGAATCAACTTACCTGAGAGAATTTTTGATACCTCGGGTTTGTCATGGCGAGTCGTCGCCAACAAAATCTTTTCCTCTTCATCCGCAGTTGGATAACCCACTTTGATATTGAACATAAAGCGATCCAACTGCGCCTCAGGAAGTGGATAAGTTCCTTCCTGTTCGATCGGGTTCTGAGTGGCAATCGTAAAAAATGGCTCTGGCAACGAATAAGTCGCACGCCCAACGGTGACTTCGCGCTCCTGCATCGCCTGGAGCAAGGCCGCTTGAGTCTTGGGAGGCGTTCGGTTGATCTCGTCAGCTAACAAGATGTTGGTAAAGATAGGCCCTTCAACGAAACGAAACTCACGTTTCCCAGCCGCATCCTCATCGAGAACGTTCGTCCCGGTGATGTCCGATGGCATCAAGTCCGGCGTGAACTGAATACGCTTGAAGGAAACATCCAAGATGCGGGCCAACGAACTGACCATCAATGTCTTCGCTAGTCCAGGTACACCCTCAAGCAAACAGTGGCCCCTCGTGAAAATCGCAGCAAACAATTGCTCTACAACTTCATCTTGTCCGATGATCACTTTGGCCAACTCTTGCCGCATCGCATCTCGATGTTCGCGAAACTCACGCAACAAGTCGCCGACATTGCGAACCTTCGCTGACGTCTGTTTTTCTTCCATAGACTCCGCTTCTATATTCCGCTTCAGTGCCACTGCGCGCTATACTACCAACAGGGCTCGGGCAACCAGCTCTTAAGTTTCCACTCAACCTAGCCGAACTCAGTTCTTATTCTATCGGCGGGGGATGGGAAAAGAATGGACCCGGCTGAATAAGTTCCCCGAGCCGAGAAAGATGCGGTATGCTAACCAAGCGCAATCCATCCAGCCTACTCATTTCAGCCATTTTAGTGTTAATCCTGTGCGGTTTCACACCAATTGCCCATGCTCAAGCGGGCCGAAATCTCACCTCTGCCCAAGTCAATCAAGCGATCGCGCGAGGCATCGAATACCTGCAGAAAGTCCAAAGCCCCGAAGGTGGCTGGGATGAATATGGAAGTGAAAATTGCGGAGCATCCGCGCTAGTAACCCTCGCTCTGCTCAATTCGGGCGTCTCCCCGGCTCACCCTTCAATGACCAAAGCTCTGAATTACCTGCGAGCTATAACCCCCAACAGAACCTATTCGGTCGCGCTGCAAACCATGGTGTTTTGTGCAGCAAATCCTAACGAAGATCTCTTGCGAATCAAACAAAACGTTCAGTGGCTAACCCGCGCCCAACAAGCGAACGGCATGTGGGGATACGAACCGGTCAATAATGGGGCCGACCCCTCAAACACTCAATTTGCTCTTCTGGCTCTCTCCGAAGCCCAACGAATCGGTGTCCCGGTCGAACCGCGAACCTATGAATCTTCACTGAGATACTGGCTGCAGTCGCAGGGCCCCGATGGTGGCTGGAGCTACAACGACCGAATGTTCACCGGCAGTATGACGGCTGCAGGCATCACCTCGGTCGTCATAACCGTTGGACAATTAGGAAAACCGGAATCAGGTATCCGCAATAATCAGATCGAATGCTGCGGCAAAACTAATATCACCGATGATCCGATCGACAAAGCACTCGACTGGCTAGGAAGAAACTTCAAGGTCTTCTCCAATCCAGGCGGACAGTGGCAACTCTACTACCTCTATGGACTCGAGCGCGTAGGTCGCCTCACAGGTCAACGCTTTATCGGCGAACATGATTGGTATCGCGAAGGTGCAGCTCAACTCCTCGCTCAGCAAGATCGCCTCGAAGGATTCTTCACTTCAACCAGCGGCTTTGAAGCCGCTACGCATATCAACACAGCGCTCGCCCTCTTATTTCTCTCGAAGGGGAAACGACAAATCGTTATCAGCCGTCTGGAATACGGCGCGAGCAATGATTGGAATCAACATCGATTCGCTGTTCCCTACCTCACCGGTCACATCGAGCAAGCTTGGAAACGAGATCTCACCTGGCAAACCATCTCTCTAAACAAATCTTCGTTAGCCGACTTGCTCGAAAGTCCTGTGCTTTTCATCAGCGGTCGCGATGAATTGCAATTCACCCAGGAACAAAAAACACTCCTCAAACAGTATGTCGAACAAGGAGGATTCATTTTTGCTGAAGCATGTAATGGCGATGGCTGTCGCGGTGAAGCTTTCGATACATCGTTTCGAAACTTAGTGCAAGAACTTTTCGGACAGCCACTTCAGAAACTTCCCCCTTCCCATCCCATCTGGTTCGCCGAAGCAACCATCGACCCAAAAACATTACCAGAAAACTTCTGGCTCTACGGTATCGATGCCTGTTGCCGAACCAGCATCGTTTACAGTCCGATTCCTCTATCTTGTCGCTGGGAACTGAATCCACCCATGCAGCTCAAACGCGAGCTTCCACCTGAACTGGTGAACGAACTCGATAACGCCACGAAGATCGGACTCAATGTCACCGCCTATGCCACAGGAAGACAACTCAAAGAAAAACTCGATGCCGTACAGATCGTTCGCAACGATATGCCAGCGACTCAGATCTTTCGCGGCCATATTACCATCCCTAAATTGCAACATGCCGGTGGCGCAAACGATGCCCCGCGTACCATCCCCAATCTCCTGCAATGGTTCCTTAAAGAACAACCGGCTGATATCAACAGCCAACCTCTCTTGATCAATGCTGAACTTAAGGAACTTGAAAAGTACCCCGTCGTCTTCATGCATGGACGAAATAGCTTCAGCTTTACCAATGAAGAACGCGCTGCCCTCAAGACTTACCTGGAACGAGGTGGATTCCTATTTGCCGATTCCATCTGCGCAAGTTCCCCTTTTGCAGAATCCTTCCGCAAAGAAATGACTCTTATCCTACCTGAAAAACCACTTCAGCCCCTTCCTGCGACCCACCCACTTCTCACCGAAGAATTCACCGGATTCGATGTTAGAAAAGTAAATCTCATCGATCCGATGAAAAGAGACAATGGCGGACTGGTCGCTCAGAAACAGGAAGCTACTCCGGAACTCGAACATATCACCATAGATGATCGTATCGCAGTCGTCTTCTCGCCACTTGACCTAAGCTGTGCCCTAGAAAGCCAACAGTCGCTGCAGTGCAAAGGTTACACCCGAGAAGATGCGGCTAAGATCGGGATCAATATTATTCTCTATGCGATGCTTCAGTAGATAATAAATTGCCCCTGGCAAGTGATCCTACTAGCGTCGATTCTTAAAGACATCGATCACTACCGCTAGAACTAATACACCGCCGGTAATCATGCGCTTGAGCGGTTCAGGGGTTCCGAGTGTCGCTAGCCCAGTCTGCAAGAGAGCGATCACTAAGACACCAAGAAAAGTTTGGACCACCGAGCCACGACCACCCAGTAAACTGGTTCCACCGATCACCGCCGCTGCGATAGCTGCCAATTCCAGACCGACCGCTTCATTCGGATCAGCCAGCGACAGCCTACTGGTGAACATGATCGCGCCAAGACCACAGAGCAACCCCATCATAACGAAAGCTGCGATCCGGTAAGGTCTGGAATCAATCCCCGAATAACGAGCCGCCGTCTCATTGGCTCCGATTGCAAACCAGTAGCGTCCCAGAACTGTGCGTTGTAGCAACAACTCTCCCAAAATCACCGTACCCACTGCAATCATGAAAGCGGGTGAAATACCCCACGCGCTTGTGCTACCAATCCACTCCAAGGTCGACCCGACATAGATACTCTTAGAATTTGTGATTTGTGCCGCCGCACCTCGCGCAAATTGCATCATACCCAGCGTTACCACAAAGGATGGTATACCGAGCATAACGCTCAGTGAACCATTGAAAAAACCACAGAGCCCACCTACACCTAACGCCAGCAGCATCGCAATCAGCACGGAACCATCTTTGGCAGTCAACTGCGTACTGAGAACGACAGACGACAACACCAGAACCGACCCTACCGATAAATCAATGCCACCAGAGATGAGAACAAACGTCATCCCTACCGATACCACGGTGAGCGCCGGCACTTGATTAGCGATCGAAATAAACGTTCTTGAACTAAAGAAATGATCGCTCATCAACCCGAAGCCGAGCGTCAATACGACCAACACTCCGAGCAAGGCCACGTAGGGACGGACGATCGCTAACGCAGGCCCGTTTCCCGGCAAATGAACCGGTTTGGCATCTTCTGGAAGGGTCTCGCTCGTTTTGAGAGTAGGCATCAGCAAACTATCTCACTTCAACGTTTCAGCGGTAATCAGATCCACTGGGGTTTCGCGATCCTCCATTTTCGCCTGACGATCCTTCAATAGATTCAAGGCGTATTCAATGCCGTAGACAGCCAACTGATCGCCATGCTGATCGGCAGTTGCTACTACCTTATCCGCGCGAATCGCTTCCTGCACTGCTGAAATGTTATCGAAACCAGCCACCTTAACCTTACCAGATAATCCCGCTGCATTGATGGCAGCCACAGCCCCCAAAGCCATACTGTCATTACAAGCAAAGATCGCCTTGATATCGGGCTTCTCTTGCAGCATCGCGCTGGTAATCGTGTTCGCTAAACCGGTTTCCCATTCAGCGCTTTGCGAAGAGACAATTTGCAAGCCAGCCTCTTTAGCCGCCTCCTCAAACCCTAGCTTGCGCTGCTGCGCATTGAACGAACTCGTTATACCCTCAAGAATCGCGATCTTGTCTCCCGAAGCTAACTGACTTGCCATGTAGTCGCCCACCTTTTTGGCTCCTGCTCGATTGTCAGGCCCGACAAAAGGAACTTGCAAATTCTCGCTCGCTAAGACTTCTGCATCCAATCGATTATCGATGTTGACGATCACAACTCCTTCTTTCGCGACTCGGCGCAGCACAGGAACCAATGCTTTCGAGTCGGCTGGTGCAATCACAATCGCCTTTGCTCCCGCTGCTACCATTTCTTCAACCAAAGCAACCTGTCGACTGATATCACGTTCGTCCGTGATTCCATTGACCACCAATTCATATTGATCCGCATGAGCTTCTTGATGTTTCTTAGCACCCTCCGCCATGGTCGAAAAGAACTCATTGGCCAGAGACTTCATCACTAAAGCGATTTTGGGTTTGGTCGTCGCTGGCGTGGTAAGCGTCTCTTTTGGTTTTTCACATCCTAACTGGAACACGATGGCGGCGAGGCAGAAGCAGACCGCTACAACTTTCCGATGATTCATATTGGTTTACCTTTTTATCTTGAAGCGTCTTCTTTTAAATTTAGGCATCACTTCATCGTGACAGGCCAGTCCTAACAAACTTATAACTCATTGATCCTAGCTACCACTTCCCCACGCCACGGCAAAGAGGTTTGTGCGCCCAGTTTGGTTGCTGCCAAAGCTCCAGCAACACAAGCATGTCGACAAGCTTCTCGTATATCCATTCGCTCACTCCAAAAAGTCGCCAAGGCACCAGCGAAAGCATCTCCCGCTGCTGTCGTATCCACGGCTTGGATTTCAATCGAGGGAACATGCACCGCCACACCAGCTTCCATACTTAATTCGGTTCTATCTCGAGTCGCAACAACAACACCTTGCGATCCTAGTGTTACGACCCCGATTCGCACGCCCCGTTCAAGCAGCTTCAATGCAGCACGTTTCGCTTGCTCAACGGTCTCCACAGCTTGCCCCGTCAATATCTCTGCTTCATTCTGATTGGGACATAGGATATCCACCGAGAATAGTCTCTCAGGCAAATCTCTAAGTGCAGGAGCGGGATTCAAAAGAACAGGAACCCCAGCCCGTTTCGCAGCATCCACGGCAGCAACCACGGTCTCAACAGGTATCTCCAGCTGAATGACCATCATGTCCGCCTGCGCTATGACAGCATCCGCTTGCTGGATATCATCAGGCATCAGGCGTCCGTTCGCGCCACTGGAAACGAGTATCGAATTCTCGCCCACCCGATCAACCATAACCACTGCCAAACCACTACTGCACTGCTCCGTCTCCCAAACGAATGAAGTATCGATCGCTGCCTGCTTAAGATTTTCTTTGAGCTGAATACCGAAACCGTCGGAGCCAACACGACCGACCATCGCTACTTCAGCACCCATACGCGCAGCAGCGACTGCTTGATTGGCTCCCTTGCCACCGCTTACTTCGCGACTGTCGATAGCATGTCGAGTTTCTCCAGGAAGCGGCAAGTGCTCACAACGAAGCACAAGATCCATATTGATAGAGCCAACCACAACCAACTTGGGACGGCGTCTTTTCATCTGATCTCTCCGCACTGCCTTACCGCTACTTTGAATCCACTCTCTACCAAACGACAATCCCCACTTTATTAAAAGTTATTTTCAAATCGCGACTACTTCAGAGGTGGTTGGCTACTCAGCTGGACCAACGCTTCAATCACGCGCACCTTTTGAGCGTCAGTCAGTTTCAAATATCGATGCAACCCCTTGCTTTCAGAAGCGAATTTTGTTTTTCCTTCGTCAGTGAAAGAGACCTTACCAGGCTCTGAAATGTCGAAGTAGCCACGACTCGGGTGAATCGCATAAAGAACACTCGTCAAATCCCAAGTAGGTCGATTGTGAGGAGGTGGTTCGTAGAGAACATACGACTCAGCGAGAGGATGATGTGGAACATAACTGTAATCCTGCAGAATGCTCTCAGCAGGGTAGGGGACTGCTATACCGATCTCAAATCCACTGAAAACGATCTCTGTAGGCCATTGATCAGCAACTCTTTGAGCAGACTTAATGTCCTGCACTACGTTGTACTCTCCGTATCCTGGGTTACCGTCGATCGGCACAAAAGCTCCTGCCATGACCGAGAGGAGTCGCACTTTTTGCTTCACCAAATCAACGCCACCAAGAGGGCTGACGTTATCGGGCTTGCTTTCCAGTAATGCAGCGAGATTGGTCGAGAATCCAACCTGAGCAATCACGACACTGTGGTCTTTGGCGCCTGCTAAAGCCTTGCGCAGCACTTCGACCGCACTAGGTACCTTGGATCCAAGTCTCAGATCGTGTGGGTACTTCAGTTCACCCTTCTCAGTTTTAGCTTCGATCAGGCCTAGGAATTTACCACGCTCCGGAGTCACTCCACTGCTTGTTACGCCGATCGGAACGCCACCGCGTCCATAGAAGGTGTTGATGGCGTCGACAAATGGAGCCGCTTCCTTGGCATCTTTGGTAATCGTGACGGCGATCAATTCGCATTCACCACGACTCTGCAGCGAGTGAATAACGCCCATCGCAAGTACATCATCGACGTCATTTCCAACATCGGTATCGAAGATAAAGGGTATCGGCTCTTTACTGAAACCACTCGTCGCACTGCTCAATGACAACAACCCTATCCCCATACACCAGCTCATTCGCTTGCTCAACCATTTCGCCGCTTGGCGAATTCTACACACCTTCATGATACAACCCTCTCATGTTGTTGAACCTTGGATAGAACCATTACCGATTTTCGCACTTCCAGTTTCACCGGTACAATCTCCTGGCTTTTTTTCGCTGCACTTTCCCCTAACAATTCAGAAAACAAAAGCCGGCTCGCTTCTCGCCCCAGCAGCTCCACGTCTTGCTGGATAACGGTTAGCGGCGATGCTAAATGCGACACAAACGGATGATCATCGAAACTCACCAGGGATAGATCCCGGGGTATCGACAATCCCTTCTCTTGAAAAACCTCAAGACACCCTAGCGCCTGGGGATTTCCGAGTGCAATGATGGCACTGAGTTTCGGCATAGCTTGTAACAATTGCCGGCACGCCTTGCTTCCACTTTCTTTCGTGAAGTCATCTCCACGTACAGCTAGCTCAATATCCTTTAGCTTAGACTTACGAAGCGCCGCTCGAATTCCGTCAAGCCGCTTCTCATTGGTCCATGTGCCCGGCAATCCTTGCAACACGCCGATCCGCCGATGTCCTGCCTCGATCAGATGCTCTGCTAACATCGTCCCTCCGAGACGATGATCCGATGTAACAATATGTGCATGATTGATTTCGGCGATACGATCCACGAGTACCAACGGAAATTTCTGCAGCGAACGATCCTTCAGATGGTCAAACGATTTTCCAACGGGACATACTACGAGCCCTTCGATTTGACGCGAGAGCAACTGCGTTATCAGCGATGATTCTCTATTGGTCGAATTACCGCTATCGGCTAAGAGAACATCGTATCCGACCCGCTCAGCGGCATGGGCTACTTGCTGTGCGATCGCAGCGAAAAATGAATTGGCAACATCTGGGAAGATCACACCGATCAGATTGCTCTTGCCAAGTCGCAGGGCTTTGGCAGATCGATCGGGCTGAAAACCTAGCCGCTCTGCTTCTTTCCTGACACGCCGACTGGCCAGCTCACTGATCCGGTACGCATCTGCTTTACCAGACAAGACACGCGAAGCCACCGAGAGACTAACCCCTGCCGCGGCGGCTACGTCCTTTAATTTAGGGAGCTGGGAATGAGCTGAGTTAGGATCAGTAGCCATGACCTTAATTTTCTAAGCGGCTGCTCGGAACAAAAATAGTCGCTCCACACTCATCAAATCTTAACAATTAAAAACGACCCGCACAATCGATTGTGCACGCGTTCCCATATTTTGTGCAGCCTGTAGTAAAGGACAAACAGTTCGATTCCTCAAATGCTATTTCAAACCACCTCTCTATCGCATGGTGCCTTTGCCAATAGATGATTATCATGTCAAACAAATGAAGCTACCATGAATTTGAATGAACTCGTTTTTGGTATGAACCGGCCGCAGTCGCTCACCCTCCTTCCCCCCCTCGGAAAGCACTCGCTCGATGAACTTTGATCCCCGTGTTGAAAAACATGCCCACCAGCATCCCCACTACCTCGTCTTCGCTACGATCAGCGGCGCACACCTCTACGGCTTTCCATCGCCCGATTCGGACTATGACCTAAGAGGCATCCATGTTCTCCCTCTTTCATCTGTGCTGGGCCTACATGTCGAAAATGAAACCGTCAGCAATACCACCATTGATAACGGTTTGGAAATCGATCTGGTGACTCACGATGTCAAGAAATTCTTCGGACTGATGCTGAAGAATAACGGATACGTCCTTGAGCAACTCTTGTCACCTCTCGTCGTTCGAACCTCACCCGAACACGAAGAACTCATCGCTATCTCCGATCAGTGCATCACACGCCATCATGGTCATCACTATTTAGGTTTTGCGGAAACTCAGTGGCGATTATTCATGCGTGATAACCCTCCCAAAGTCAAACCTCTCTTATATATCTATCGCGTTCTCTTAACCGGCATCCACTTGATGCAAACGGGAATTGTGGAAGCTAATCTTTCTAAGCTCAACGAGATCTATAAACTCCCTTATATCCCTGAAATGATCCAACTGAAGGTTAATGGTACCGAAAAGGGATTCTTTAATGATGCCAACCTTGCCTTCCACGAAGCGGAGTACCTACGACTAAGAAAGCGACTTGAAGAGGCAATGTCCGAGAGCAATCTCCCGAAACATGCCTCGGCCGAAGAAGCTCTCAATGATCTATTGATACGCATTCGACTACAGCATCCATCGAATAAGTAGCCACAGACACCATTGAGCATGATGGTCATAATACCAACGACATCCTTGCAAAGAATGAAGTCGCCTCAAGCCAGCGGTAGCGTGGAATTCACCTGACATAATTGGTCGTGGAGAGCCACTAACTTCTTAAGTTGCTCGCAGGGCTCATCGTCGCCGTATATTCGTTCGCACACCCGAAACCCAACGGCCGCTTGATTATATTCCGCCTCCCAGCGACGAAATTCTCCCTCCATCGCTTCGCCTCTCGGAAATGTGCAAGGAGGACGCTCAACCGATATTCGCCACGGTTTAGCCGTCAAGCGAGCGCGAAAACATCGCTGCTGCTGACACAATTTCACATAAAGTGGATCGACGGGAAAACGTCGCAACAACTCGAGCGAATTGTCATCAACACCACGAACACTGCGGCTGAGCAATAGGACGCGCCATCCTGCAAAAGTCCGATACAATCGAAACGATTCATCTTTGATCTCTTGACAAAGCCTAAGCAATTTCTCTTCTTCGCTCTCCTGTGACTGACCTAGCCAACCGAGAACATTTTTTTTCACAAAGGAGGTCAGGGTATGCACTTTTTTACGGTCGATATCGATCATCACTAGTCGATCGGTGTTGAGCACCAGCACTCCATACCGATTCCGACTAACCCAGCCTTCAATCTCGCCCGAATCATCAGCTAACTCCTGCAGGATCTCCTCCCGTGGCGGCTGAACGAAGTAGGAATTGCCAAGATACCATCGGCCTACTTTTTCAGCCGTTCCTAAACTCCATCTCTGTTTCGTAGCAGTGGCTCGCTCGATCGCCGCTTGCTTGGCCGCCTCAAGACTCTCTCCGGACCAACCCCAACGTGGGATATGCCACGAAACTTGAGGATCGAACTTTGATGGCACCTTGACCCATTCACAATGCCAAAATCTAGGTACTTTCATCTGCAATCCTCCACAGCAAACCCTGACGAGCGATCAGAATTACGTTGTATGACGGGGCGAGCCTTTTTAGAATACGGCCAATCTCTCTTCATCTTATTTTTGGAAACCGCAACCATGCAACGTCGTCATTTTCTTCAGACCCTCTCCGGTGTCGCAATCGCATTAAGCACTACCCCCGCTTACGCGATGGATCCCATCAAACGCCCCAAACCAGGACACCTTCGCCTCAGCCTCGCTGCCTACTCGATGCGCAAATACCTTCAAGGCTCGAAAGATAAAAAAGCGACGATGAACCTCCATGATTTCGTCGACTATTGCTTCGAACATGGACTCGAAGGAGCCGAACTGACCTCTTATTATTTCCCGACTGAAACTACGGACGATTATATTTACCAGCTCAAGAATCATTGCCATCTCCGCGGTATCACTGTTTCCGGTGGAGCGATTCGTAACGATTACTGCCAGCCTGCTGGACCAAAGCTTACAGAGGACCTTGAGCATACTAAGCTCTGGATCGATCGCTACGCGAAACTCGGTGCTCCCGTGATTCGTATTTTCGCTGGTAACCAACCCGCTGGCGCCGATCTTGAGGCAACTCTTAAACAGTGCGCAGAAAACTGCGAAGTTGCTTGCCGCTATGCTGCCGAAAAAGGAATCATTCTCGCGCTGGAAAATCACGGTGGTGTTACAGCCACCGCCGAGGGACTGCTTAAGCTCGTCCAGCAAGTCCAAACCTCACACTTCGGCATCAATTTCGATTCCGGCAATTTCCGATCGACCGACGATCCGTACAAAGAACTCGAAGCGATCGCTCCCTATGCCGTGAACGCTCAAATTAAAGTCGACATGTATCCCAGCGGCAAACAACAACCGACCGACTTGGCTCGCGTCTTGTCCATCTTGCGAGATGCTGGCTACAGCGGCTGGGTAGCACTCGAATACGAAGCTGAAGAAGAGCCTCGCGAAGCGATTCCTCGATATTTGGATGAACTTCGCAAACTCATCCACGTTTGATTCACCAGCTTCTTTCCCTTGCTTCTAAATTTGCGCGACAGTCTTTTACTAGGTTACTCTCGACATGAGTCTACGCCTTGGCCTTGCTCTATTTGCTTTCGTACTTTTTGTTTCAAGCGCCTTCGGTCAGCAAGAGTCGGCTCGACCTTTTGGTAACGACTTTCCGAAGCTTGATTCGCTGGCGACAGGCGAATGGTGGAAGGCCAAGCCACCTGCGCAAAATCCGCCCCCCTCAATGCAAGTTCCTCGCAAAGATGTCATCGCTTTTGCGATTTACACTTGCGATAACAACGTCCTCAAACTCACCGGTCAACTGTTTCCCCTGATGCCCGACGAACCTCGCAGCGTCCACTTGGAGATTCAGCGCGATGGGAAATGGGAGGAAATCGCTCAGCAAGATATTGTATACCCAGGCTGGAGTTGTCATTTTCGCATCGACAACTGGGACTCGACCGTAGACACTCCCTATCGCCTGCGCCATGGACAAGAAGCTTCTTTCGAAGGACTCATCCGCAAAGATCCTCGCGATAAAACCGAAATTGTTGTAGCTGTAATGTCTTGCAACTCAAGTCGCACGACCGGTACTCGGCCCGAAATCATTGAGGGCCTGCAACGACACAATCCCGATCTGCTCTTCTTCGCTGGTGACCAAACCTATCGTCACACCGAGCATACAGCAGGCTGGATTGAATTCGGACTTCAGTTTCGCGATGTGCTTCGCGATCGACCTGCCGTCACCATTCCCGATGATCACGATGTCGGCCATCCGAATCTCTGGGGTGAAAATGGTAAACGTTCAGTGACGAAAGCTAACGCCGATGGCGGTTATTTCTATCCAGTCGACTATGTCAACATGGTCCAGCGTCAACAGACTTGGCATTTACCAGATCCAGTTGATCCCACGCCTGTGGAACGCAACATTACCGTCTACTTCACACGCTTGCGCATCGGTGGTATCGACTTCGCCATCATCGAAGATCGCAAGTGGAAGTCGGGGCCCGAAGGAAAGATCCCAAAGATGGGGCCACGCCCCGATCATATCAATGATCCAAAGTACGATCCTGCCAGTATCGATCTCCCTGGCCTGGAACTCCTCGGCTTAAGACAATTGAACTTTCTGCGACATTGGAGTGAGGATTGGACCGAAGCTGAAATGAAAGCCGTCTTGAGCCAAACCGCTTTCTGCGGCGCTGTGCACATGCATGGTGGCCGCAATGATCGCTTACTAGCTGACCTCGATTGTAACGGCTGGCCACAAACAGGTCGCCGATTGGCGCTCGAGGAAATACGCAGGGCACTCGGAGTTCATCTCTGTGGCGATCAGCATCTCGCCGTCGTCGTACAGCATGGCATCACCGAACATCGTGACGGTCCATTTGCATTTACGAGTCCCGCATTGGTTAACACCATTTATGGACGCTGGTGGCATCCCTTGGACGAAAAAGCTGGTCCCCATCCGATCGCCGATAGTCCACTTCCCTGGACAGGAGACTATCGTGATGGTTTAGGAAACAAAATATCCATGTTTGCGTATGCAAACCCGCCCGACATTTCCGATCCTCGCCAGCGCGCTGACGGTTACGGCATCGTCAAGTTTCGCAAAGACAATCGCTCGATTCGTATGGAATGTTGGCCACGTTTTTCATCCGTGACCGAGGGGGACAAAGCACAATTCCCTGGCTGGCCTATCACCATTAAACAACAAGATAACGATGGTCGGAAAACGATTGGCTGGCTACCGGAAATTATTTTCCCCGGCAAGACTCAAGGAGTGATCCAGGTTATCCATGAGGAGAGCGGCGAAGTGCTGTATACCTTTCGCTCGGCGACCGACAGATTCCAACCTCACGTCTACGCTGCTGGCCACTACACGGTGAAAGTTGGCCGAAATCGCCCCGATCAAGTCGTGCTCGAAAAATTCAAAGCCACCGACAAAGATCAAGCAGGCAGTCGACGCGTTGAAAAACTCATCGATTAACGTTTGCTGAGTCGTTCGCGGTACGGTGCTAACAGCGATTTAGAAACGACTGACGTGACGCAAAACGAAAGACTCATCGAAGTTCGCTTCAGCTAAACTGTTGCGCAGTTGGACATGTCTTCCAAAAACGAAACCGAACTCCCAGGCGTTTAGGGCATTTTTTGATTCAAATCGCTCGATACCCATCAGCACTTGATAGTCACGATAAGTGAACACATCATTCGCTTCATTCGGCATCTCGATATCCCAAGTGCCACCCCCTAACCTTGCCGTCCAGTAGACTCGCGAATGATCGTTCAATGCCACATCGATGCGAGGACGAGGGAAGACAAGATCTAAACGCAAATTGGGGATCTCGCTGCTATGCCAGCTAAAACCAAACGCAGGCAGAATCTTGATGTCATCGCGAGAAAGATAATCGACTCCGAGCACATAATCTAAGGAATCACTGGCATGATAGATTCCAACCGCATGAGCAGGATAACGCACTCCATCTCGTGCACTATCTTCGAAATCGCTGTAGATTCCCACCGAAGCACCAACGTCATAACTAAGCGATTGCGAAAGTCTCTCTCTTTTCTGATAACCTAAAACAAAGTCATAGAGCCTTGGAGGTAACGCGATAACTTCCGGACCGGATAACAGATGCATATTGAAGTTGCTGAATAAACCAGATTTCCTTTTCCGACCGATCGCAGCGGTTGACTCCCAACCAGCCCAACCAAACTGATTCCCATCTCCTGGCATAAAATTCCAAGCGAAGTCACCTGACTTGTAACAACGATATCGCTCGCTCATCAATTCGCGAATAGGTGAGACATCGCAAAACGGATCTTCACCATCAATGAAATCGACCGATTCGGTCAGCAATTCAGTCATCTCCTTGGCACCCAATTCGATTTCGGGAACCTCCTCGCTATAGACAAAAGTCGTCCCTATAACTGGAGGTGCTCCTTGAGGATCGACGACCGGTACCCCCGGGGTTTGCGAAGGCTGGTACTGAGGTGGAAGCGTTTCAATTTTCACATCGGATGGCAGAGCGTTCGCTGGCAGGGTAGGACTAGGCGATTGATAGTACCCTTGAGATGGATCCAATGGGATAGATTGCCCCAAGAGGAGTGACGAACCAATTCCGGGAAAATGCAGCAAGACAATAACGCTCGCAAGGAGTCGCCAATTAATTGCCGCCATGTTCCCAACCATGTCACACTCCCAAGCTCGAAATTATCTGTTTAGAACAATTGCCATTCAGATAATTCGGCCGCAACGATCCATCGTTTCTTACTGTCACAGTGCTGAACTACTGCAATGCGGAATCAGTGTCAATCGCATCACCCAAACATCGACTTGAGAGTCAGCGGATTGCTACTTGTTCGTTTCCCCGAAGCAGACTTCAGACCCTGATCTAGTCATCGGCATCTCAAAGCAGCGACTAAAGGATACTCGCTTAACATTGCTTCTACTGGAGCTTTTGGAGATAAGCTTTTAATGCTAGCAAAGCAACGATTATCTTCTGGCATGTATTTACCATACATCGCGACTCGCGGAGCGGGCGACAACCATGCGAAGCTTACTTAGAAAGCCAGAGTTTCCGGCAAGTACTTCATGATGAGCCCTTCGTAATAAGGACGCAACTTGCTCCAATCCGGAGGTTCTGGTGACTTGGAGTAGAGATCATAGGGATTGAACTTTCGCACCCAAGGCAGCATTTCGCGATCATGATCATCGCACAGCCAGTCGTATTGTTCCTCGCGATGCCAAGCATAGAAAGAATGGAAGCGGATCATATAGAGCGCTGGCTCAGGAAGATAATCCTTCAGTACGTGATAAAGATACTCATCATGTCCCCAGGACATCTGCACATTGCGCAAACCACAGTGTTCGCGATAGATCCCGAAATGGGTATTGAAACGTGAATCATACACATCCGGATTTTCGGAAAAGAACTCTGAGTAAACGATTCGGTTACTAAAAGCGCAGCCAGTCGGAAAAGTATCACCGACGACCGCCCACTGCGGCTCTCCAAAAAGACAGAGCACTTTACCGAGATCATGCATTAAACCGGTGAGTACAAACCAGTCTTCATGTCCATCCTGGCGAATCGTTTCGGAGGTTTGAAGTAGATGCTGCAATTGATCTAGTTCAATATCGGGATCCGAGTCATCGACCAAGGTGTTAAGAAAATCGAGTGCCTCGAAGACCTTCAATCTCTTGCGACCGAGTGATAGATATTCTGCGCGCTTCTGCTGTCCAAACTCATAGGTTTGATAACGATGATTTAGGCGATAGAACTCACGGACCGTCTCACGAGCGGGATGGTCATAGTTGCGATAGTCGCTCTTCGCCTTGCTGGTCGGCTGAGTATAGACCTCGTTCACAATAAACGATTCCCAAGCGTCGATCATCGCGGCAGGATTCTCGGAACTCCCTTTGCGAACACTCGCATCTGAGTCTGCGTTTTTCTCTGACGCTGGTTCCGTTCCCATAATCGCTCCCAACTCTCCCTTCACAATCGTGCTCGTGCTCGTGCTCGTGCTCGTGCTCGTGCTCGTGCTCGTAAGAAACCCCGCAAGGCAAATTCGATCCCGAACAAATCAGAAAAAAAACCTGCAAGATTTTAGCATCCTCTATGCTCGATGTTCAATTCTTGCGAGCGTCGAGTCTAATCCGTAGAGGCTTATAAAGCAAATGCCCACAGTTTGCGCTGTGAGCACTGGTATTAGGATAGACTTTGCGGAAACCGTTCGGGATCGCGCACGAGCACCGCTGCGCTGAGCACGAGCACCGCTGCGCTGAGCACGAGCACCGCTGCGCTGAGCACCGGCGCTGACTTGATAGCGCGGGCCGCTTTTCCTAACTCGCTAGGAACAGATCGGAAAACTCCCCGACCTGATCGGCGCTTCCCTCAAGATCGTAGTCATCCGAAAGAAAACTTCCCACCAGCCCGTGGAGTCGCACAGCCTGGTTATAGTCGACGTGATGCGTTGCGATTTCGGTGACGAAGTTGATTAGGTCATAGACTCGGCACTTCGCCGGCAAAATGCGCTGCCGCTTCTCCGATAGCGCCTCCAGATTCGCGAGTCCATAAAGCTCCTGCGGACGTCCTGTGATTTCATACAGGCGATTGAGAATGTTCAATCCAAGCTTCTTATCGTTCAACGAAAGCTTGATCAACTGGCTGTAAACTCGTTGGATTTCATGAAGGGAAGCCCAAGAGGCTTGAGCCGCTTCGAAACGTTCTGCCATTGCCGAATAGCCCTTCGCATTGTCAAAACAAGTCAGCGCCCTGGTAATCGCATGCTGAGGATCCTTACCAGCACGAATTTCGGAACGGAACTGAGGGGTATAGCCAACTGCTCCATTGGCACAGATCATACGCAACAGCGACAAATAGATTTGTGGATCGCCGAAACCATCAACGGGCATTTTTAGCACGTACTGATTTTTGAATTCGTCCGGGCCAATTCGATAAGCGAACTCACCCGATCGCGGTTCATGGGTCGAAGTAAATACTCCCTCGTGATACTCTGTCTTTAGAGACGAGTAGGTCTGCACCAAATCGGTCAGTGCATCGATGCGAACGATTTGACGATCTGGGTTGCTGACCGCTAAGAGAGATGGAAGCCCATTTTTCTCTTCCTGCCAACAGTATCGAAAGCTATCCGATTTCACTCGAGAGGAAATTCGCTCAAAGACTTCTTGATGGGAATAGTAACGAAAAATCGAATCCGAGATACGATATCGAGTAAAGATCGATCGCCAGAATCGATCCGTCGGCTTCATCTTTTGCCCCTCAACCTCGATCAATACCGATCTCTTCTTCGAGTTTTCCGTACTCACTCCAGTATCAACGCGAAGATCCTGAAGGGAGGTAAATCCATAATGAATTGCAGTCGCTGTCATAAATCACCCCAATATAAAAAAATAGTCAGATACGCTCTTTAGATTTGTTTGCGATCAACGTGGCTTCACCACATCCTGACGCGCAATGATCATTTCTCGCATACGCTGACAAATCGCATCGATCTGTCGATTACGCTGCAGCGTCTTCCAGGCTCCTTCCAGCCATACATATTGCTCCGCTGCCTCTGCGGTTGCCGTCATGGGATGGCGTGTCGCTTTACACTGCACGACCTGCTTGATAGGCAGGTCAGGATGCTTACGAAAAACGCGACCACACATCTGTAGCGTCGGCCCTTTGGAACTGGGACGACAAAAAACCGTTTGCAACGATGGACAATCAAAACCCTCGGTCAAAATCGCCATACTCAAAAGGACTTCCACTCGCCCCTGTTCGAAATCCTCAATCTGACGCTCGCGATCACTCGATGCTGTGACCACCTCTGCAGTAACACCTTGATCCCATAAATGCCTCTGGCACTCCAGGCACTGCTCAAGACGATGAAAGAAAATCAGTGACTTGCCCCAGCGCGATTGCTCGCGCGCAAAATGATGAGCGATTGAGGCGGGTGTGTATTCGGGCAAAGTGAAATGACTGTAGCGACTCAGATAGCCAAACTGAATCAACTGCTGAATACCGACGTCGCGCACGACCTCCTGAAAACACAACTTCGCGCGGTCGCTGCGAAACGGTGTCGCTGAAAGACCTAGTATGAACTTAGGCTTCATCTTAGCGTGCAAAGTAGCCATACTCGCGGCCGCATCATGCTGCGCCTCATCGGCCACTAGAAAATCCACTTCGGGTGGATTGGAATCGAACATCGAGACGTACTGAATATCCAGATTGAATCCGAGTCTCTTATTCTCGCGTTCCGCTTGCTGAAGCAGATTTCTTCGCATCGCTACCCAACCGATCCTAACGCCACCATGCTGAAGCATTCTCCGGGCGATCATCATTCCCATCACGGTCTTGCCGCTACCGGTCGGACTCTCAACCAAAATACTATTCACCTTCGCTTGCAGTCGTCCTGATCCATCACGATGCTGACCGAGATACATTGCCAGTGTTTTGTCAACAATCCGCTGCTGGTAATCGCGAACCTCAAACCCACTCCGACCATTTCCACTCGTTAATTCCAAAGCCTGTTCGCTATTCTCCGTTAACTCGCTATTCAACTCACCTTCAAAGCAACTCTGCTCGGTCGATCCCCCCATCCCACCATCATCTTCTCGCATCTCGATACCTACCCCTGAATCATCCACACTCAATCCGCTTCTCATTGCGACTCCTCCTTGTTCAAACACAAAGGCAGTTGTGTTTTTCAAATGACGATGGTTTTCCGCAGCAAAAAAAATCTGCCAAGCCACACGAGAGCTGGCATGGTTTTGCTTCTCTCTTTTGGGGGAGAGCAGCATCTGGAAATCAGAGATGGGCTATCGCCCTCTCCTCTTAGCTAAAAGACAGAATCGCTAAGAGTGGTGACACCTTTGGTCTCGTTTGGTTCAGAAAATCCGACTATTCCAAATCAACGACCACTGAAAGTACTAAAACCGCGAAACTAAAGCCCACTTTTTAATAGGAGATAGCAAGCAATGAGTCTCGATATGACCTTCAAAACACATCATCTGAGGGACCATAGAAGAGGATTCAGTTGCCTGAATAGCGATCAACCGAATAGAGAAAGGGCGACGAAGAATATGCGATCCTGTGACAGTCGATGACATCCCCCTCGGTGCCAGGAAGATATAAAGCATAAGCTCAGCTCTAACAACGAACTTTTTCAACGCCGAATCTGGGGTAAGGCCTCATCCTGCTCGGCCAATAAGCTTTTCAGTTCCTCAAGCAAATCGCGTGAAGCAGACGAGTAGAGATTGCGAGTCTCCAGTGGATCAGCTTGATAGTCGTATAGCTCCCACTCGGCATTTTGGTCCGCGTCCCCTGCTCGCTTCCATTGCACCAATCGATATCGCTCGGTACGTATCGCTCGACCCAACCTTTCACCGCGAGGAAAGACGTGTGAAACGTATTGCCGAATTTGCGTTCTCGACTTTTCAATGACGTCTCTGTGACTAATTCCATCCAGACCACCAGGCGCATCAAGCCCTGCAAGCTCGGCAAGTGTCGGATACACATCCACCGATTCAATCATCGCCTCACTCATCTCACCAGCCCCTACTCCAGGCACTGAAATAATTAAAGGTATTCGTGTCGCCTGCTCGTAATTGCTATGCTTGCTCCACATCCCATGGTCACCAAAATGCCAACCATGATCTCCCCACAAGACAACGATCGTTTTTTCTTTGAGCCCATTTCTCTCAAGAGCATCAAGCACCTTACCTACTTGGGCATCCATAAAACTCATCGAGGCATAGTAACCGTGAATTAGTTGACGTTGCAGTTGTTCATCCAAAGCGCCTCGCTCAGGCACTCCACGATACTGCCTTAACTCGCCCCATTTGGTCGGCGCGTAATCGGGTGCCCCCATCGGCGGAACTTTCAATACCGCTAATTCAAACTTCTCTGGATCATAGAGATCCCAATATTTCTTCGGCGCACAAAAGGGTAAGTGAGGCTTAGCGAATCCGACCGCAATAAAGAACGGTTCATTCGGATTCTCCGCTGCATATTGCAGTCGCGCGATCGCTCGATCAGCTAACCGACCATCCGAATACGCTTCATCTGCAACTTCCGCCGCTTCTGTGGCAGCCCCTTTGGGAAGCTTCTCGATCGGTACCGAACGATCATTAGCAAACAAGGCCTCTTCACGCGTTAAACCGCTCGCTGCTCCACTCTGGGGCAACACATATTCGATCACTTTTCCATTCCAAGATGGAACACTCCAAGAAACTTCGTCGTTTACATTACCATGTCCCACATGAAAAATTTTCCCTAAACTTTCCGCGCGATACCCCGACTGCTTGAAGTACTGCGGCAAGGTGACTATCTCCCGTTTCGCCCTGCGCAAATTCGTCGCTAAATCGTAAATCCCCAATGACTGCGGCCGAAACCCTGAAAGCAGCGAATTGCGTGATGGCGCGCAAACCGCCTGATTGCAGTAGGCATTGCGGAAGAGCATTCCGCTGGCAGCTAGTCGATCGATATTCGGAGACTTCGCCTTCACGTCGCCATAGCATCCAAGCGCCGGCTTCAAATCGTCAACGCAAATCAAAAGTACATTCGGCTTCGCTACTGCCGTACTGCGATGCTCCTCACCCACAAGAAAGCGACCAACAATACAAACCATCATGCACAAGCAGGCTGTCTTCAGATTCATAAAATCACTTCATCGAGTAACATTACATATTCTTGAACAACAGCATCTGCAAACCTCACATCGAAAACTCTGCGCAAGAGGGCTGTCATGATCCAAACCGTTCAATCGCGAAATCCAATCACCACAACCGATCTCTAGTGACGAGCTCTTTTGCCCAACAGGTCGCTGTTTCGTTGACTTCAGAACTGCCTTAACCCCACGGACTATCACTTGACTCATGCGGCGATCGAGCTGCCTTCAGAAGCTCGATCAACTGAGTCCTTTGTTGCTCCGTTAAATGCCCCAGCTGCTGCAAATGACATTTGCGAAGCGGCTCAGCGAGCGACTTCAGCAAAGCCAATCCTTCTTCGGTGATCTGCACCAAAACTTGACGTCGATTACCTTCAGGTCTAGTACGGCGGATCCATCCTTTTTCGTCAAGCTTATCTAACATTCGCGTGATGTCCGGAGCTCTGGAAACAAGCCGACCAGCAAGGTTTAATGTTGGAAGCGAATTGGGATGTGAAGCCTTGAGTAATCGCAGCACATTGTACTGCTGACAATTGATCCCGAAGGAACCGAATAGTGCATCTTCCAGCATTCGCAAGCGATCGTACGTTCGCCACAGGTTCAGATAAACCTCTTGCTCTGAAGAGTCAAATCGATTCAATCGACTCTCTCTCTTGGTACCCTCTTCGCTGGTTTCGCTTTTCTTATTCGCCACTGCAATCCTCATCTGTCAAAGCAAGTTATCGATTCGAATTTAACCTGCCCGACCCATTCAATCAAACCCACTGAACTAGAACTCAGCCTGTTTTCTTAGTACCCACCTTAGAACCACTTCGGTTTCGTGCTCCCTTGCTTCCTATTCCTGAAAATCTTCGTCGCCTCCGACGTTACTATATAACCAGTTTCCTGGCTCGGACGGCTTGCAACAACTTGTCCCTCCCCATCCAATAGCCAACTGTTTAAACATTACTTAGATTCGCACTTTCTTCACTTTTCTCCGAATCGTCACTTCGGCTCTTTACACTTCGTTCATTTACGATTCAGCAAACGAACGGACGCCTCGCGATCGGAAGCACCAAAATGCCTCTCCCCCAGGAACTCTACGAAGCATTCAAACAAACGATCTACTTGGTAAACACTGAGGAGCAGATCGCGATTCACATCGATCACTCTTCACAGCAGCTTCAGCAACTTTTGGTTCGTCACCATGCGAAATCAGCTGCGATCATCACCGCGGACAATCCTCGCAGTCAGCTGTTACCAGATGCAGACAACCTTCGAGCAAAGGAACGACTGCGTAATCGACTTCGAACAGAGGGACTTACCTTTCTCGAAACAATCCATAGGGACCCCAATTCAAAATGGCCCGATGAATATGGCTTTCTGGTTTTCGACTTACCCCAACAGACAATTGAACCATTACTTGTCGAGTACGGCCAACTCGCCGCCGTCACGATCAATTCTGCAGGTTCTGCATCGCTGCTCCTCTCGCAGGTAGATTCCGATCGTTAGCTAACCTACAATTTGACCCTAAGTCGCTGACAGCTGTGATCGCACCGGAGCAAATGCCGACTAGCGCGACTTTTTAAGGTGACATTTTGATACTCATCCAACCCCAATCCGCATCGCGCGCAGGTGCTTGAGATCTCATGAGCGTAGATCCGCCTAAAACATCGGTAACCACGCCTTCGATCTCCTCGAAAAGCTCGCTCGTCAAACTTCTAGATGGCGTTGAACGCTGGGGAAACAAACTGCCTGATCCAGCCATTTTATTTTTGGTAGGAATCCTCGTCGTATGGGGGCTCTCTTGGTGGCTCTCCGGATACAGCTTCGACGAAAAACTGCCAGGCAAAGACCAGCCGATTCAAATCACTAATTTGCTGCAGCCGAAACAAATAGCCACGTTCCTGGCGGGCATGGTTAAAGAGTTTGCCGGTTTCCATCCACTTGGTGTTGTACTGGTATCACTCTTAGGAGTCGGTATCGCCGAACATGCCGGCCTGATCAATTGCGTTCTCAAGATGCTACTCGGCATCACGCCTCAAAAAATGCTGACTCCAATGTTGCTATTCGTAGCCGTCCTCAGTCACACGGCAGCAGATGCTGGTTTCGTACTTGTGATTCCGATCGGAGGAGTGATGTTCTATGCCGCTGGTCGTCACCCACTTGTTGGAATCGCGGCAGCTTTCGCAGGAGTCGCAGGAGGCTTCAGCGCAAATTTTATACCCTCAGGTATTGATCCTTTGTTGGCTGGAATCACTCAAGAGAGCGTGAAATTGATCGATCCAGATCGAACGGTGAATCCTCTTTGCAATTGGTTCTTTACCGCTTCTTCTTCGGTACTCATCATCCTGCTCGGCTGGTTCATCACCGACTACATCGTCGAACCGAAAATGAAATCGACTCGTATCGATGGAGACACCGACAAAATACCTGTGATGGCCGAGCCCACCAAACGCGACCGCTTCGCCCTCTTGATCGCTGGTTTAGTCACTATCCTCGGCATCGCATTGCTTGTTGCTTGGGCAATACCCAAAGATTCCACCCTGCGTGCCCCAAATGGATCACTGACCAGCAGCAACCCCGCTGCTCCTCTTATGGATTCTATCGTTGCTCTTATTTTCTTTATCTTTGCTGTCCCTGGTATTATCTTTGGATTTATCTCGGGAACCTTCAAATCGCATCGTGATGTCATTCAAGGTATGACGCGATCGATGGAGGCAATGAGCTACTATCTGGTTCTCGTTTTCTTCGCAGCTCTTTTCATCGGCGCCTTCCGTGAATCAAAACTCGGTATCCTCTTGGCCATAAAAGGGGCAGCTTGTTTAGAAACGCTTCCAGGTCCTGTCGCGATTGTCGGGGTCATACTACTCTCTTCGGTAGCTGATTTATTGATCGGATCAGCAAGCGCTAAATGGGCCCTGCTCGCACCGATCCTAATCCCCATGCTCATGCTGCTGGGGATTTCCCCGGAATACACACAGGCCGCTTATCGCATTGGTGATTCCACCACCAGCATTGTGACTCCGATGATGCCTTATTTCCCGTTAGTCGTCGTGTTTTGCCAACGCTATGTCAAAGGGACTGGCATCGGAACTGTCACTTCGATGATGTTACCCTACTGTGTTATCTTCCTTGTCAGCTGGACGAGCTTTCTCCTTCTCTACTGGGCTCTTGGAATCCCACTGGGAATCGATTCCACCTACACCTATGATGTCGCTGAGTTACAGGCAGCTCCTCCAGCCTTGAAATAATGTCATTCGCAATCACCAACCTTGCTCGCTAGCTCGACCCTGAAAACAAAAAATCCTTTCAACTCAAATCGCTTCGTAACATGAATGCTTCTCAACAAATCGATCAACTCAACCAACAGTTCGGTTTAGGCTCTCGACTCTCCTTTCACATTCATCCCAGTGGCCTGATTTACGGCGCAGTCAGTACCGAGCAATGTCAAGGAACCATTTTTCTCAACGGCGCTCACGTCACACACTTTCATCCTCAACAAACCGAGAAACCAGTTCTGTTCATGAGCGAGCAATCCAACTACATGCTCGGCAAGGCGATCCGCGGTGGGATCCCTATCTGCTTTCCATGGTTTGGAAATCATCCTACCGACAGTACCCTTCCAGCCCATGGCTGGGCACGTACATCCCAATGGAAGTTTGCTGTGAGTAATTACCAAGACGACGTGCTGACAGTACAACTCACACTGCTGCAAAACCCGTTTGAACTCACCTACACAGTTCGCTTCGGTACCGATTTAGAGGCGCAGCTATCTGTTAGCAACTGCTCCACACAAGATGCGGAATTCGAAGTAGCCCTGCATACCTATTTCGCGATCGGCGCGATCGATTCAGTAGAGGTCCATGGTGGCTTGGAATCGCTCCCCTTCCTCGACCAACTCACCGGTCAGTATCACCCCGCTACACGTCAACCCATACGCTTCACTGAAGAAACAGATCGAATTTATGATGGTGCACCAAATCAAATCCAGCTACATGACTCCAAATGGCATCGGCAAGTTAATCTAACCCCAGAAAATTCTCACTCGACCGTTGTCTGGAATCCTTGGATTGCCAAGTCCCAGCGTATGCCCGACTTTGGAGATCTCGAATATCTCGGTATGTGCTGTCTTGAGACGGCAAACGTGCGCAAAGCGAAAGTCATTCTCAAACCCTCTGCATCCCACACGACTGGTTTACGACTTTCGGCTTGCGATAAAGCGAGTCAATAATCTCAGCTCCTTCCAAGATTGCAGTTTCCTTATTCCGCTACTTTGGCGCTTTCTTTTTACTTGAACCTGCTGCCACTCGCTTTTTGGAAATCTTCCGCGCCCCAGAATCATCCGATGATTCTTTCTTTTCGGGTTCCGACTCCTGCAGGATTTTAAGTAATTCTTCTGGAACTTGCAGTGATAGCTTCGCCCGAGTTAGAGCAACGTAGGCGATACGGTTTTCCTCGCGATCATAGTCCTTCAAATCATTTGGATCGGCTGGAACCTTCACTTTGAAATCGTCAGTCAATTCCACGTGATCCCATTCACGACCCTTCGCTTTATGAGTTGTCGATAGAACCACCGAACTTTCGCGTACATTTTGAACGACGCGGTTTAGCGTACCTATTAAATGATCGACCGTGTAGTCTTCCACCAGGCCCACCAGCATCCGCCACTCTTGCCCTTCATCACTCTTCGAGAACTGCACGAACTCCTGCCAATTTTTGAATCCGAAAAACTCCGGTTGATCGCATTTTTGACCGCGCTGCAGAGTGCGCACACCTTCCAGGAGTCGAAGTAAGTCTTGAGTACCACCCTCAACGAACGGACGGCCGTTCTTCTGCAATTCCCTCAGTACCATGGCTACGAGCATCGCATTGGTTCGACTGATTATGGCGTTGGGGGTATTCTCACCGATCCGCGTAGGAACGATTGGATTGCCCCGCAGTAACTGCGTCTCACCGAGCGACGTCAAAATCCGATTAGCTACTTCAGCTACCGTAGCTCCGAAACGAAAGGACTGGGTGAGATAAGTCGACTGATCAGTCTCTACCTGCTCCATAGCATTCACAGCACCACGCCACTGATAGATCTGCTGATGTCGGTCGCCCACATAGATGACTTGAGCTTTCTGCTTAGCGAGAACATCGAGCATGACGGGATTGGAATCCTGCGCTTCATCGAGCAAGACAAAATCGGTATCAAGCGTTGGTTGGCTAAGAGCCCATTGTTTGAGATATCCATCATGTCCAAGAGGTGTCTTATCTTTAGGATCGCACATCAATTGCCAAAGCTGGTTAGCATGCTGCGCGACTTTTGTCGCCAAACTCTTTCTCTCACCTTGGCTCAACTTGCTCAGCACTCCCCATTCCGGCATATGAGCCGGTTTGATTTCTTTGGTACTGCTGTGCATGAATACCTTCAAGGTCGCTAGTGTCAGACTGGCAAGCTGTTTTTCATTCAGATTGACACTTGAAAACGAGAGCTCTTTGAAGGGCAACAGGCCAGCGACCTGATTTCGGTTCAAAGCACCTATCATCTTCTCGTCGGAACGATAACGACTATGCACTTGGCGATAAGCCAGAGAATGAATGGTTCGACATTCAACATTTTTAGGGAAGAGTCGCGAAGCATAGTCCGCTACCGAGCGATTGAAAGCGAGATACAAGCCACGTCGCGAAGTGCTTTCCGCCATCACCCGCAGCGTTGTCGTCTTACCCGTACCGGCAAATGCGTTAATCTTAAGCGATTGCTCGGTACTGAATAACTCGACCCCTCTTTCCTGCTCAGCCGTTACTTGCTTGGCACCAATTCCGCCTCCTGAACCATCCATACCTTCTCTCCCTCATCACAACCCTTCCTTGCTTCCCTGCCACCATTTTACTCCGTCATTCCCTGTCGCTATAAACCGCTTATGATCTATTCTTTCTGCAATCAACTACTTCTTTTCCTTCGACAATCCTCGCAAGGTTTCCAAGTCCGTCGGATTATTTCCTGGATCGAAATGCAGAGACTCTTCTTTGAATACCAACTGCTGATATCGTTTATTAATATCGTCTCGCAGTTTAGCACTTCCCGCCACATACACACCCACTACTTCAATCTCATCATTGATGATGAAACGCCCATTTTCAAAACGCGACTTCACCTCATGCACACCATTTCCATCAACACGAAAAACAGTTTCTACATTCTGTAGCCAAGTGGGTGCTCGAAAACTTAATTCCGCAGGTCGCTTTTCAAAGACCAACTCACGTTTCTGCTCATCGATCTTATAAGCCAAATCGTTGGCTACCATCAGCAAACCATCTGGGGATGCAATCGAACTGAGGTCCCACTGCGGTTTCCCCTCAGCCTCCAGTCGCTGGTATTCGTACGCATCACCGCTGAGCATGATCCCCTTGAGCATTTCAATCTCGCGATCCACTTGCCGAATCGGAACGATAAGATCCGGAAACTTCATCAACGACTTGTAGCTGAGATTGAACCAATAGAGTGAAGTGATGCGATTTCCTAGTGCATGCCAAGCTTGACTACGCAGTTCAGCAGGGGTAGGAGATCCACGTCGTGGTGTCCAGAAACTTCCCCAATCATGATGCGCCCCTTGCGACCAATAAGCGATCGGACGGGGACGATTGAGCTCGCGCAAGCTTCGCGTCATTTCACCAATGGTCTCCAGTGGCGCTGCCCAACGAATCGACTTTCCTTCCCAACGATCGTATTGCCCCCAAGAATCCGCTGCCGGTGCGACAACTCGATAAGCATCATAATGAGGATAGTCTGAAACGCCCGCGTAATAACGCCATGTTCGTTCTTCGCTCAGTGTTACCGTGGTCGCCAGCGAGGTTGGCTGATAGGGAGCCAGCATCGACCACACCTCCTGCGGCGGAATCGGACGACCACCTCCATACTGCGGCTCACCAATAAACTCTACCGCATGAATCTCCGGTAACATCTCCTCACGATTGTAACGATCCAATTGCTCCATCTTTGCAAAACGCTTCAAGGGATATCGCTTATACATTTCCTTATTGTCGGTATACCCACCAACTTCTTGAATATGCGCCGTATTGAGATGCATACCGCTTAGCGTCTTGAGAAACTCCTCGCTTTCCAAACTGCTACGACCTCCCACCGCTGACGATACCCAGCCGCCACTGATGTCGAAAGCTTCGCACTTAAGCCTCAAGTGAGCCCACAACGACTCCTTCTTTCCAGATTCATCTTCTAGCTCCAATTCGACAACGACGTAACTGAGAGGTGCGGCTGGAATTCGCGCTTTGAGACATGCTCGATCGCCACCAGCAACTACGCCATCGACAGGAAATTTCTCTGGCGATTCCAGCCAAGGCTGAGCTTTGAAGACATGGTATTTTTGTGTGGATTCTGGAAGCCAGAGTCGGCAGCCTTTTATCTTTACCGATGCTGCCCCATCGTTGGCGACATGCACCACGACGTGATCGGGGCGCGGGCTACTCGATTCCGATAGAAAAGTCACGGCTGACAACCATCGCTGTGGCTTGGTCAACTCATAACCTATTTCAACCGCTTCCTTACTTGGCTCCGCCGCTGCCGCAAACTTCAAACGATGCTTCGTTCCAACACCCCACACTTCATTGCGGCTATTGTAACTGAGCACAAACAGCGAATCGGCAGGGACATCGACCGACTCCTCTAACCACACATCCGGTGTATCATGCCAGGCCCATATATTCTCCTTCACCAAATCGCTCGCGGTGCGATCATCGTGCAAGATCGGCGTCGTACGAGTTAGCTTCAGCGGCTCGGAACGATTATTGCGCAGCATCAATTCGACTCGCGCTCCTAAACTCATATCAGGAGCACGTCGATATCGCATCTGATCGGATTGCCGATGTGGCACAACGTGAATACCAATTAACTCCTGGGCATCGCAGACCGAAGCCAAAACGACAACCAATGCTACAATCAATATTCGACCGCTAAGTCTCATCGAAACATTCCTCCAACCCACCGAACCTTTGACTGCTCCGCCGTGCCTCGTCTCCGGACAAAACTCAATATGAATCGTACTCTTATCATAGAGGACGATTGGCATATCTTGTCGATCTCGACGAACTTCCGAGGACTTAAAATGACGGGAAGCCCGCGATCGAAAACAGCTACATGATTAATAAACAAATAACAACGTAACATATTTACACATGTTTTGAAAAGCCTCACGGCTGGTACAACAAAAAAAAGTTTGCGTACCCAGTCCCTCCAACTATGTTCAGGAGCATGCGATGGAAAGAATCCCCTGGAGTCAATGGTACGATAGCTTGATCAAACCCTCCTGGACCCCGGCCCCCGGCACCATCGGTTTGATCTGGCAAATACTCTATCCGGTGATTCTTGTCAGTTTCGGTTTCGTCTTCTATCAAGCCGTGCGAGGAAAGATCAGCGCATGGCTTGCATTACCATTTGCCATCAATCTTATCGCTAACCTAATCTTTACCCCGATTCAGTTCGGGATGCGAAACCTGGACCTCGCCGCTATCGATATCCTCATCGTCTGGGCCACCATCCCCTGGATGATCTTTGCCATCTGGCCACACTATCGCTGGGTCTCGTTCGCGCAGATCCCCTATTTCATTTGGGTCTCCATGGCGACCGTCTTACAACTCTCCATTACTTGGAACAATCGCCCGACGCCTTAAGACGCACGCTCGATCATCACACATTACTACCGAGGATATGTCTTGGCCCCAAAGCAACTGATACCATACTTCCTCTCGAGTGCCTAAACGCTAATGTTTTCTCCCCTCTACTCAACTTAGACTCAACGGATTCAATATCAACCGCATCAAATTCCTTAGTAAACCCTGCAAGGAACAAATAACTCACTCTCATACCACTAAGCTTGCGCCCATTGAAATCAAGAATAACCTACGCCTTTACCTCTCCTTGAGCCGAAGATAATGAGCACCACTCCTTCGCAGACATTCGGAAACTACATCTGGGATGAACTCTGCGTAGACCAATCGATCGACATCGATATTCCCCTGGGATATCCACTCGCAACATCTGTCGAAGCAACCAACGCCAGTCCCTCGAATCAAGTGGATCATCTCGAACCCTCCCTAAGCCACGATCAACAATCTCGATTGGCATGGTACATCGCATCAGCCATCCATCAGCATCTACCCGGAACGGGCTCGCATATCCAACAACTCTCGCTGACGTTTTCGAAATCTTCCCAACCGAGCGATCATGCTAAGGTTTGTTTCACCCTTGTAGAAAAGCAACTCGCCCCTCTCATCAAAATCCATATCTCCGTTCGCAATGAGCATGATGAATCACTCTGCGAAGGAGTCGCGATCGTTCAGGCTCCAACCGTCAAAGTCGCTGGCCCCCATCCTTCAAATAATCCGGCTCAACGCCATGACAAGTACCGTCTCTTCCTAGGACAAGTAAAAAAAGAAAAGCCTGTCCCTACTGCAGTCGTCTATCCCTGCGATGAACTATCCCTGCAAAGCTGCCGGGAAGCGGTCGACGAAGAATTGATCGAACCGATTCTTATTGGACCTGAGTCAAAGATCCTGCAAATCGCAGCGAAGATAGGCTGGAACCTAAGCAGCCATCGCATCATTCATCAAGAGGATGCACCAAAGTCGGCTGCGCACGCTGTTGAATTAGTTCATCTCAACGAAGCTCGCATGATGATGAAAGGCGCACTTCATTCCGACGATCTACTGCGCGAAGTCGTCAAATCCAACGGTGGCTTGCGATGTGGCCGACGAATCAGTCATGTCTTTATCATGGACGTTCCTGGACTCGATCGACCTCTACTTATCTCTGACGCCGCGATCAATATCGCGCCCGACCTTAAAACAAAAGCGGATATCACTCGCAATGCCATCGACCTAGCCCATACGCTTGGTATCCCAAATCCGAAAGTCGCGATCCTATCGGCGATCGAAACTGTCAATCCCAACCTACCCTCTTCCGTCGATGCAGATTCACTGACCAAGATGGCTGAGCGTGGTGAAATTCAAGGAGGCATGGTCTACGGGCCACTGGCCATGGACAATGCGATCAATATCCAAGCAGCTCGCACCAAAGGGATCAAGTCTGCCGTCGCTGGCAATGCAGACATACTCATAGTGCCAAACATCGAGGCCGGTAATATGCTGGTGAAAGAACTGACATTCCTAGGAAATGCGGACTGCGCCGGAATCGTCGTTGGCGCGAAGGTTCCTATCATACTCACCAGCCGCGCTGATAACCTCATCTCAAGACTCGCTTCGTGCGCAGTCGCCGTCATGGTTCAGCAAGCCATGAACCCCAGCCCGCAAGGACAGTGATCAATGCCCAAGGTTCTCGTCATCAACGCAGGCTCATCCACTTTGAAGATGGCAGCTTTCCACACTTCCTCCGCACCATCGGCAACTCCTCAGGAGAATCGGCTCTGGAGCGATCATCTTGATTGCACCGACCATCTTGCAGCTTTCGAAATCCTGCTAAAGCGTCTCCGCGACGATCACCCAAACTGGACGCCTGACATCGTTGGCCATCGAATCGTTCATGGCGGCCCAAACTTTTCTAAACCTGTTCGAATTACGACCGACATCTTCGCGCAGCTCAAGGAACTAACTCCCTTAGCCCCACTACATCAACCTGCGAACCTCGCCGGTATCGATGCCTCGATGCAACTGTTCCCGCAAACACCGCAAATCGCCTGCTTCGATACAGCTTTTCATCAGACTCGCAGTTTCGCCAGTCAGACCTATGCGATACCACGACACTTCTTCCAGCACGGAATTCGTCGCTACGGCTTTCACGGTCTTTCGTATCAGTACATCTGCGAAGAACTGCAGCGCATCGCACCCTCCATCGCATCCAAGAAACTTATTGTTTGCCATCTCGGTAATGGAGCAAGCCTTGCGGCGATTGAAAATGGCCAGTGCTGCGAAACAACCATGGGCTTCACACCTACCGATGGACTACCTATGGGAACTCGCTGCGGTCAGATTGACCCAGGCGTCCTTCTCTATTGGCTTAAGCATGATTCGCTCAGCGCCGATGAGATCAATTCGCTGATCACCAAGAAATCAGGACTACTTGGATTGTCCGGCGGATTTTCTTCCGACATGCGCGCACTGCTACAGGCAAATACGCAGGAATGCCGAGATGCAATTGACGTTTTCGTTTATCGCGTATGTCACTATATCGGTGCGCTCACCGCCAGCCTTCAAGGGCTCGACGCTTTAATCTTTACAGGAGGCATCGGTGAAAATGCAAAGTCGGTTCGAGCCGATATCTTAAGTCGCCTTCAGTGGCTTGGGATACGCATCGACAATTCCGCTAATCAAAGCAACCGTCTTGTCATCTCTTCGGTTGACTCCAAAGTGGGAGCCTTTGTTATCCCTACCGATGAAGAGCGAGTGATTGCCCGCAGCGCGACACAACTTTTCGCTCCTCAGTCGCTGTAAAGAAATAGGTCGATTTCGAATGATAAATGGCAACTGCTGTTCGCCATCTTCATTCTGCCTTAAGGAACACTCCTTATCCTAGCGCGATCATTCGGAAACCCGTTTTCATTTCCAACGAAGTTGATGTGTCTTATGAAATCACCCATCTTGAAGCGTTTCCTGATCGTGGTCGGACTTGTGCTTGGCGGGGCTATTCTCTTATTTCCATTTCTTTCACCCAATCGAAGAAGAAATCCTGCAGGCCAAACTCGACCGCAACTCGCTTCGCAGGAAACTGAATCACTATCGATCGATTCGATCAGTACACCGATTTCCAATGAAACAGAAAATGCACAGGAATCTTCGAACAACGAAGCTCAGGAGCAGGTGAGTCAGGTTACAACTTCGGATCCTATTGATGCTTGGTCACGTTTCCGCGGCCCCAACGGACAAGGTATCAGCGACGACACCAAGATTCCGCTAACCTGGAGTGACTCGGAGAATCTCTCTTGGAAAACAGATCTGCCTGGCGCTGGAGCTTCAAGCCCTGTGCTCACGGAACATTTTGTTTTCGTAACATCCTACTCAGGTTATGGGCTCAGCGCAAATAAACCGGGAGAAATGAAAGATCTCAGCAGGCATATTTCATGCATTGAACGAGCCTCTGGAAAAATCCTTTGGACGCAATCGGTTCCAGCTGTGCTGCCCGAGGATCGTTATCAAGGAATGGGTGTACCCGAACATGGTTATGCGACCAATACACCTGTGACCGATGGCAAACGAGTTTATGTCTTCTTCGGCAAGGCAGGTGTTTTCGCTTTTGATTTGAATGGTGAACAACTTTGGCGAGCGACGGTCGGAACCGAATCCGGTAATCGTGGCTGGGGAACTGCATCCAGCCTTATCCTTCACAACAATATTTTGATCGTCAACGCTTCGGAAGAAAGTAACGCAATCTATGGCCTGGATTGCGAAACAGGAAATAAGTTATGGAACGCTTCAGCATCGTTACTTGAACTTGCCTATGGAACACCGATTGCCGTTCCAATCGATGAAAAGCGAACTGATATCGTGATTGCTGTACCCGAAGAGGTTTGGGGACTCGATCCGAGCAACGGTAAATTGCGTTGGTTCGCGAGTATGAAATTGACTGGTAATGTGGCACCTAGCGTCGTGGTCGATGATTCGATGATGTACATCTTTGGTGGCTACAATTCTTCTGGCAGCTTGGCGATACGCAAAGGAGGTTCAGGCGATATCTCGAAAAGTCATATCGCGTGGACAAGTCGCAACAGCTCTTATGTTGCAACGCCTGTCCTCTATCAAGGTCGTCTCTATTGGATCAATGATCGCGGGATGGCCTATTGCGAGAAGGCAGATTCCGGTGAACTTGTCTATCGAGAGCGTGTTGAAGGGATGTCATCAGGCGGTCGCCCTGTGTACGCCTCACCCATTTTGATCGGAGACAAGATTTACGTTCAAACACGCGAAAGTGGTTTATTTGTGCTGGAAGCAAGCGAGCAGTACAAGGTACTAGCGCGCAATAGCTTTGAGTCCGATAAGACGATCTTCAATGCCACTCCTGCCGTGAGTCGTGGGCAACTCTTCTTGCGATCCGATAAAGCGCTTTACTGCATTTCGCAGAAATAAGAGTCCCACGATCACACCCTGAACTGGGACCTCCCCATCGCTTCCCAAGTTGGCTATATTTTGGGAATCGAGTTGAGGGTTACGGTTTCGGTGTTAAAGGTTTGTCATGGCAGATTCAGTGGATCCGTTGCTGGGAAAAATTCATCAAGGCGATTGTCTTGAGGGTCTTCGCCAGATTCCTGATGCCTGTGTCGATTTGGCATTTGCGGATCCTCCCTTCAATATTGGCTACGAGTACGACGAGTATCGCGACCGACTCGAATCGGATCGCTATGTAGCATGGTGCCACGATTGGATTGCCGAAGTGCATCGTGTGCTGAAGCCCGACGGCTCCTTTTGGCTTGCGATAGGCGATGAGTACGCTGCCGAGTTAAAAATCGAATCTCAAAAGATCGGTTTCCATACGCGCAGTTGGGTGGTTTGGTACTACACCTTCGGTGTGCATTGCACTCATAAATTCACTCGTTCACATGCACATCTTTTTTATTTCGTGAAGAACGCAAAGAAGTTTACGTTCAACACCGAAGCGATCGCGGTTCCATCGGCAAGACAACTTGTTTACGCCGACCGTCGAGCGAATCCTAAGGGACGAACGCCTGATGATACATGGATCCTTCGACCCCAAGATTGCGCCGAAGGCTTCACTCCAGAGGAAGACACGTGGTACTTTCCTCGTGTCAATGGAACCTTCAAAGAGCGGGCTGGCTTCCATGGCTGTCAAATGCCTGAGCAGTTGCTGGGTCGAATCATTCGCTCTTGCTCCAATCCTGGCGAAGTTGTGCTTGATCCATTCTCAGGAAGCAGCACTACGCTCGTAGTTGCCAAGAAACTTGATCGAAGATTTTTTGGCTTTGAGCTTTCCAAAGACTACGCTGCTAAAGGGACAGAGCGTATTGCTCAAGCGCAAATCGGCGATGCCTTGCTCGGAGCGGAAGAGCCCAAAGTAAGCGTTTCTGCTACTCCCAAAACACCAACGATTCGTCGTCGCCGCCCCACCTCAAAGGGCAAACAACTTCCCCTCAACATCGATTCCGAAGATACTTGATGCCTCGATAGGAAACAAACGTCAGGAAGCTTCAACGCATCCCCTCTCCCAAAGCTTGATCGGGCGCTAGCCCGAGCAAGCGCGTGGGAGAGGGTAGGGTGAGGGTCTTAAAACGCCGCAAAGCTGCTATCGCAGTCCGCAAAACAGGAACGCGC